>Ga0214164_1000144_pt1 | contig 47323 bp, 48 predicted proteins | sample TroBogepilimnion_13_FD_153003 | JGI IMG/M metagenome (GOLD analysis project Ga0214164, IMG submission 153003) | Freshwater microbial communities from Trout Bog Lake, WI - Practice 03JUN2009 epilimnion v4 | ecosystem: Environmental > Aquatic > Freshwater > Lake > Epilimnion/Euphotic zone ... | reverse complement strand
CTCGGATCTGGGCTTCACGCTCTTTACGACAGCCGGAACTCACGAGTATCTGGCATCCCATGGAGTTCAATCCCGCCAAGTCCGAAAGAACTCCGATTCTCAATCTGATGGACTTTCAGCTGTAGATATCATCACAACATCAATGGTTGACCTTGTGATTAATACGCCACTCGGCAGGGGATCACGGCAAGATGGTTGGTTAATTCGAACTGCTTCCGTTCAGCGTTCGATTCCCATCATCACGACGATCGCTGGATTTAAAGCGGCGGTTGAGGGCATCCGCGAAATGCAAAGCAGAGAATTTGATATTGAATCGCTACAAGAGTGGCAGGCAGGAGCCGGGCGATGAACTCGAGAGCGGCTCAAATCTCCGCAGAACTTATAAGCAATAAAAAGGTTGGCGCCTATCACCATATGGTCTTCTCCGTTGGTGATTTAGCGGCTCAGGCCCGACCAGGAAACTTTGTTGCTATCGCTGTAGGTGGTGAGAGTTCAGCGATGGTTCTCCGAAGGGCCTTTGCGATCTACCGATCAACGGAGAAGGGACCCCAAGGAGGTCTCATCGAACTCGTTGTTGCACCTCATGGTCAAGGTAGTCGTTGGTTAACCGCACTCGAACCTCACGCGGTTGTCGATATGGTCGCACCTCTTGGAACGCATTTTGGTATCCCTACAGAACCGGTGAGAGCGCTCCTCGTTGGTGGCGGTTATGGAAGCGCACCACTCTTTGGTCTTGCAGAACTCTTGAAGAGTCGTGGTTGTCGAGTCGATATGGTCCTCGGCGCAAGTACCGCCGCAAAGATCTATGCTCCACTCGACGGTAAACGTTCTGTTTCGAGTCTGACTCTCACAACCGATGACGGAAGCACTGGCATCAAGGGGCAGATCACCGATGTTCTTCCTAAACTCATCGAAGAGAATGAGATTGAGATCATCTACTCATGTGGTCCAATGGGCATGCTTCAGGCAATCACTGCCATAAGCGATAGTTATGGAATTTTGCATCAATGCGCCGTCGAAGAATCGATGGCCTGCGGAATCGGTGTCTGCATGACCTGTGTTCTTCCGGTAAAGGGAGATGATGGCGTCATTCGTATGCTCCGCTCCTGTATCGACGGACCGGTAATGGATGGGTCGCGCGTTATTTGGGATAGCAAACGACGTATTCCGGAAGGGACTTTCGGCGCATGAGCTTCTCATTTGCAGCATCACTCGGTAGCGCACAACTTCCAAATCCGATTTTAACCGCCAGCGGCTGTGCGGGCTCTGGTAAAGAACTCTCTCAATTCTTCCCATTGACTGAGTTGGGTGCGATCGTCACCAAGTCGATCATGATCAAGCCACGAAGCGGTCGTGCCACTCCACGAATGGCCGAAACTCCAAGTGGAATGCTCAACTCGATCGGACTTCAGGGACCGGGAGTGGATTACTTTCTAGAGAATGACATTCCATGGCTCGCTGCACAAGGCGCACGAACCTTTGTCAGTATTGCGGGTGAAACCGTCGAAGATTACGCGGTACTTGCGAGAAAGATGCGCAATCTTCCCGGCGTAGTGGGAATCGAAGTAAATATTTCATGTCCCAATGTTGAAAATCGAGGAATGGTCTTCTCTTGCCATCCAGAGACAGCCCGTGCTGCGATTGAGGCGGTCCGAAGAAATATCGGGGGAGAGTTGCCAATCATTGCCAAACTTTCTCCTGATGTAACAGATATCGTGGCGATCGCTAAAGAGGTGTCACACGCCGGTGCAGATGGCGTCGCACTGATCAACACTCTTCTTGGGATGGTTATTGATACGAACTCAATGCTCCCTAAATTGGCGCAGAAGACCGGTGGACTAAGTGGTCCTGCGATTCGGCCTGTAGCAGTGAGAGCGGTCTATCAGGTGCACGCAGCCCTTCCACACTTACCAATCTTGGGAATGGGTGGCATTACATCTGGTCGCGATGCCTTCGAATTCATTCTGGCGGGAGCTCATGCTGTATCAGTTGGTACTGCCACGTTTGGAAATCCAACGGCTGTGATCAAGGTAAAGCAAGAGTTAGAAGAGATCCTCATCGAAAAGGGTTTCAATTCCCTTAATGAAGCAATCGGTTTCGCCCATAGAGAGGTCCTTCCATGAATCCACTGATCCTTGCCCTAGATACCGACAATCTCGATACTGCTTGCTCATGGATTGAAGCGACCAATGAATCCATTAAGACATATAAAGCTGGTCTCGAATTCTTCTTAACTTTTGGCGAAAAGGGGATCGAGAGGTTACGCAGCGCTGGAGAATTCGATCTCTTTTTGGATCTCAAATTGCACGATATTCCAAATACAGTGGCGAGTGCGACTAAAGCAATCTCGCATATCAAACCAAAGTTTCTTACCGTTCATGCATCCGGTGGATCGGAGATGGTCGCTGCCGCCGCTACCGCTGCTCCTTCGATCGATATCACCGCGGTAACAATCCTCACCTCGCTCACCGCTGAGAATGTCCAGGCGATTGGTTACTCCCAGCCTCCGCTCGAATCTGCCATCAACCTTGCCTCACTCGCTGTTGACTCTGGTGCGCGGGCGATCGTTTGCTCACCTTTAGAGGTTTCATCGATAAGAGAGCGCATCGGTAGAGAGACGACCATCATTACTCCCGGTGTTCGACCCGCAGGAAGTTCCCTCGGTGATCAAAATCGAGTCATGACTCCTCGAGATGCAATCAAGGCCGGTTCAACCTATCTTGTTATAGGTCGTCCAATAACATCTCTTTACAGCGAAGGTCTAGGTGCGATGAGTGCAAAGGCTCGGGAGATTCTCGATGACGCCACTTCCGCCTAAACTCTCACCAGAAGAGCGAGCAGCAGCAAATAGTGCGGCAATAGCAGCTCGGCAAGTTCGAGCGGCAGCAAAGAAGTCACTCGGGAATGGGGAGATCAGTATTTTCGATCTCATAAACTCTGTGGATCCTGCGATACGGAAGATGCGAGTTCGTGAATTGCTTGAGTCCGTACCTGGTGTGGGTAAACTTCGAGCGGAAGCAATCATGGAGAGAGCGAAGATCTCGCCAACACGACGAATCGCTGGCTTAGGTGCAAATCAAGTGTCAGCGTTGAGAGGGGAGTTAGCAGTGTCGAAGATCGATCCGGCTCGTGGAACTCTCATTGTTATGTCTGGACCTGGTGGCGTAGGTAAGAGCACGATCACGCGAACCCTTCGAAATGATCCCCGATTCTGGATCTCAGTTTCAGCGACAACTCGCGACCCTCGTGAGGGAGAACGCGACGGGATTGATTACTTTTTTTATAACGACTCGAAGTTCGATCAATCGATAGCTGATGGCTCCTTCTTAGAGTGGGCAGAGTTTGCTGGGGCTCGCTATGGGACCCCACACGCACCTATCGAGAGTTGGCTCGCCCTGGGTAAGAATGTTCTGCTAGAGATTGAAATTGAGGGAGCCCGTCAGGTTCGAAAGAGCGATCCCAACGCCTTATTGGTCTTTATCGCGCCTCCCAGCTGGGATGAGTTGAAGGCTCGACTCACAGGGCGAGGAACCGACTCGCCTGAACGCCAGGCAGCCCGATTGGCACTGGCTGAGCAAGAGATGGCTGCGGCAGGCGAGTTCGACCACGTCCTGGTCAATGACTCCGTCGAACGGGTAATTGAGGAACTGGTATCCTTAGCGACTTAGCCCACGTGGCCGAAGCTTTATTTTCAGGTTTTATCAAGATGAAAGAGGCAACTATGAGCTCAATGTCTAACATGGATGGGATTACCAATCCACCGATCGATGAGCTTCTCGACAAGGCAGGTTCAAAATATAGCCTCGTGCTCTACGCAGCCAAGCGCGCCCGTCAGATCAATGCCTACTACTCACAGCTCGGCGAAGGACTTCTTGAATATGTTGGCCCACTTGTGGAGACATATGTTCATGAGAAGCCGCTCTCAATTGCGTTGCGCGAGATCAATGAAGGTCTCCTAACCATTGAAAACCTCGAGCCTAAGGCTCAAGAAGCTACCGCTTAAAAACACACTCTCATGACTCTTCGTGGTCGCGAGATCATTCTTGGCGTTGGTGGCGGGATCTCTGCTTATAAGAGTGCCGATCTTATTCGTCGCCTTCAGGATCATGGCTTTCTTGTCACCGTCGTTCCCACTCGTTCATCCCAAAACTTTGTTGGAAATGCAACGTGGGCGGCACTGAGTGGTCGAGAAGTGCATGACGACTTATGGAGCAATGTCCATAGCGTTCCCCATATCGATTTAGCGAAAAAGTGCGATGCAATTGTCATTGCACCAACCACCGCTGATCTTCTCTCGCGGATCGCCACCGGACGAGCCGATGATCTACTCACAAATATCATTCTTGCTTCAACGGCGCCGCTCATTCTTGTACCTGCAATGCACCCAGAGATGTGGCTCAATGCGGCAGTTCAGGCGAACGTTGCATTACTTCGTTCACGTGGCGTTGTGGTCGTTGAACCTGATGAGGGCCGCATGACAGGGTCTGATGTAGGAGTTGGAAGATATCCCGAGAGTTCGCGGATTATTAAAACTCTCTCTGAGACGCTCGATATCAAGGCAGACCTGAAAGGAATTAATGTACTTGTAACTGCCGGAGGAACCCGAGAAGCGATCGATCCGGTTCGTTATATTGGTAATCATTCATCAGGGAAACAAGGGTTTGCTACCGCTTTTGCGGCAGCGAAACGTGGAGCTAAGGTAACTCTTATTGCGGCTAACTCCGACGAACCCGACATTGAAGGAGTAGAAATGCTCCGAGTTTCAACCGCAGATCAGATGCACCGCGCTGTTACGGATCACTTTGAAGAGGCTAATGTCGTCATAATGACCGCGGCGGTTGCAGATGCGAAACCCTTGCAGGTGAACGATCAGAAGTTGGATAAGAACTCGTATCATTCAATTGAATTGACTCCAACAGTAGATATCCTCAAAGAGATCGGCCAGAGAAAAGGGGAACGCGTACTCATCGGGTTCGCGGCGCAGACTGGGGAAGATGGACTGGCAAAGGCGATCGAGAAGTATGGGCAGAAGAATCTCGACCTTATCTATCTCAACGATGTCAGCGGGGGAGCGATCTTCGGCTCTGATCAAACGAGTGGCATGATTGTGAGAAGTGGAGAAGTCGTTGAAGAACTTCACGGGGTCTCAAAGCTGACACTCGCCGATAAACTTCTAGATTTCGCTGCCCATAAGTTAGGTTTAGCCCATGACTAAGCGCCTATTTACCTCTGAATCCGTGACTGAAGGCCATCCAGATAAGATGGCTGACCAGATCTCAGATGCAATCCTCGATTCATTACTCGGACAGGATTCAAAATCTCGAGTTGCTGTTGAAACGCTTATTACCACCGGACAGGTTCACGTAGCCGGTGAGGTGACAACAAACGGTTATGCCGATGTTATGAGCATCGTGAGAGATACCGTATTGGCAATTGGATACGACTCATCCGACAAGGGCTTTGATGGAAATTCTTGCGGAGTATCACTCAGTATTGGGCAACAGTCACAAGATATTGCACAAGGAGTTGACTCTGCCTTCGAGAAGCGCGTTAGCTCTTCAGTAGATCCGCTCGATCTACAAGGTGCTGGCGATCAAGGTCTCATGTTCGGTTATGCCTGTGATGACACTCCTGAGCTCATGCCCCTACCGATCGCACTTGCGCACAAGCTTTCACTCCAACTTTCTAAAGTTCGTAAGTCAGGCGAGCTTTCTTACCTTCGTCCGGATGGTAAGACCCAGGTTACGATTGAATATGATGGCGACAAGGCGGTTGCGCTCAATACGATCGTCGTGAGCTCACAGCATGCTGATTCCGTTAGTTTAGAAGATCAGCTTGCCCCTGAGGTACAAAAATATGTTATCGATCCGGTCATTGCTGATCTTGCTATCGATACAACGAGTGTTCGTTCACTGATCAATCCAACTGGTCGCTTTGTTATTGGTGGACCAATGGGTGACGCCGGGCTAACTGGTCGCAAAATTATTGTTGATACCTACGGCGGCATGGCTCGCCACGGTGGGGGAGCATTCTCAGGAAAAGATCCATCAAAGGTGGATAGATCCGCTGCTTATGCAATGCGTTGGGTAGCGAAAAATGTAGTTGCAGCTGGACTCGCAACACGCTGTGAAGTTCAGGTTGCGTATGCAATCGGTAAGGCTCAACCTGTTGGACTCTTTGTCGAGTGCTTCGGAACTGAGAAAATTCCAGTACTTCAGATCGAAGCAGCCATTGAACAAGTATTTGACCTTCGTCCAGCGGCTATCATCCGCGATCTCGAACTTCTTCGTCCAATCTATTCCGCGACCAGCTCTTATGGCCACTTCGGTCGCGAGCTTCCTAACTTCACGTGGGAACGCACTGATCGAGCCGCTGCATTAAATAACGCAGTAAAGGGATAGTCCAAAGTGGCGAAGGTGAAGCCACTCACATTGAAGTCTGAGAAGAGTTCTCCTCGGCTGGTCATGATTGAGGATCGGCCTTACGTTGATGTTCTCGTTAATCTCCCATATCTATCCTCGGAAGAGATATATACCTACTTCCTTCCTCAAGGGTGCGAAGGCAGCGATGTAGGCCACCTTGTTGCCGTCTCCTTTGGTAGCCATCAGACCGATGGTCTCATCGTTCGTCGTTATTCGGATCGGCCCGACCACGGGTCAATAAAGCCAATTTCATTACTCATCTCCGAAATGCGAATCTTCTCTGATCAACAAATCGCTCTAGCTCGGGAATTGGCTATGAGGTATGTGACCTCCACCTGGTCATTTCTCTCCGCTTTTTCGCCTGCCTATTCAAAGCTCGGATTAACAAAGTTTTCAAAGTCCGAAACAGTCGCCGGACCCAGCGAAGAGGACATAGCACTTTCCGGATTGATACTTCCTGACGCACTCAATCGTCGCCTTCGGAGCAAGCACCATCTCAGGGATCTTCTGATTTTGCCTACCCTGCAACCGAGCTATTCAATAATCGCCGCTATTGCGATGTCTCGATCGAGTGTTGGCAAAGTGGTAGTCGCACTGCCAGATATCAAGGATTTGGAAGCATTGAGTGTTGCTCTCTCTGAAGCAGGTGCTTCTTTCTCTGTACTCTCATCACATCAGACCAAGAGCGAACGCTTTGCGAAGTACCTTTCAGCCAACTTCTCTCAATCTGGAATCTTTCTCACCTTGCGGTCGGGAGTGTTCCTCCATCTGGAGCAGAACGACACTTTGATCATTATCAATGATGTAGAACGCCACCATTATGAGGTTCACAGCCCGACATGGAACTCCCGCGATGTAGCCCTCACACGCAGCGCGGACTCGTCAATAATCTTTATCTCTCGTTCGCCTTCGGTAGAAATGGTTCGCCAAGTAGAACTTGGTTGGTTCACACAATTTGACTTCCCGCAATCATCAATTAAGCGCATGAAATTCTCCGCAAACGAAAGGGAGAATAGTGCATCACATCGAATCATTTCCGAGGGATTAAAAAGGGGACACGTTCTCGTCTCTGTCGGGCGTGCCGGTTACATCAATGGCATCGTCTGTCGAAAGTGTCGGAATATTACAGAATGCGAATGTGGCGGACGCTTAGTTATTCCTCGGGCAGGTAAAGCGCCTCACTGCACCTTGTGCTTAAAGGATTTCCTATCGTGGAGTTGCGCGTGGTGTAGTTCAGAGGAAATGTATGCAATCTCTCGAGGGGCTGAACGCACTGCTGCCGAATTTGGAAGAGCCTTCCCTGGTTACACCGTTATTTCCTCATCTGCAGATCAACAGATCCGCGAGCTTGGAACGTCTCCCACGCTTGTCGTAGCGACGCCTGGATCTGAACCTATCGCTCACTATTCCGCGATTGTCGTGCTAGATGCAGAACGAGCATATGGTCAGATTGAACTTCGCAGCCAAGAGGAAGTCCGTGCTCATTGGTTTACCCTGCTCACACTTCTTGAAAAGGATGGAGAGATCTTCTTCGCCATGCCATCCTCGCTTGAGGTCTCTCAGGGGTTGATGAAGTCAAACGCATATGATCTCGCGCTTCGCGAGATGCATGAACGAAATCGAGTCAATCTTCCACCATTCACACGTCTACTCTCATTAAGAGGCTCCTTCTCCGAGCTCACTCTTTTGAGAGACCTCATTGAGGAGAGGGGGGTGAGCGCGTACGGACTTCAAGCTGGTAAAGATGGTAAAGGCCGTCTTCTCGTGAAAATACCAGTAGAACGCAATCAGGAGATAGTTGAGCTATTCGCAGCCCTCACGCGGATTAAGATCGCGAAGAAGGAAGAAGCGTTCTCGTATCGATTTGATCCCTACACTATCGATTAGCCCAGGTAGAGATATCGAGCCCACTGATGAACGGTTAGAATAGGACTATGGCCATTCAATCAATACGACTCTTCGGGGATCCAGTTCTCACCACTCCGGCGAGTGAGGTGCTTGATTTTGATAAAGAACTTAGAACTTTGGTCAAAGATCTCACAGATACGATGCATGACGCTCCAGGCGCGGGTTTGGCGGCTCCTCAAATTGGAGTCTCACTTCGAGTCTTCGTGTGGGATGTTGATGACGAAGTTGGACATCTCGTAAACCCAACTCTTGATTTGAGTGATGAAATGCAGGATGGCGAGGAAGGTTGCCTCTCATTTCCTGGGGTCTATTACGACACGCCACGCGCCCTTCGGGCAGTGGCCAAAGGATTTAATATGCACGGTGAACCAATTGTCGTTGAAGGAACTGAATTTCTTGCACGAGCCTTGCAGCATGAGACTGATCATCTCAACGGAATCCTCTTCGTTGACCGCATGACTACAGATCTGCGTAAGGATGCGATGAAGGAGATTCGCGAAAGCGAATGGTTCTCGTTAGCTCAAGAGAATGGCACGACACCTACGATCAAGGTCTCACCGCATTTCACGCGCGGACTGGGTAATTAGGTGCAGATTTCGGTCGCGTCCTCATCGCTGATTAGTGTTCCCATTATCGAGGCGATCAATAGATCTCAACATAATCTCTCTTCTCTGATCACCCTGCCAGATCGAAAGGTTGGCCGTGGTCAAGATCTCACTGAAAATGAGATCGCATCTTGGTCTTCTAACCAGGGGATACTCATTGCTAAACCTCAGGACATCTCTCAAATAAACCAGCATCTTTTAGAAGTTCAACCTCAACTGGTAATTACCGCCTCTTACGGGAAATTGATTCCACCAGAGCTTTTGCACGGCCCTCGTTTTGGTTGGCTCAATCTTCATTTTTCACTCTTGCCGCGTTGGCGTGGGGCTGCTCCTGTCCAATGGTCAATCCTTGAGGGGGATGAGAAGACGGGTATCTCGATTTTCAAACTCGATAAGGGAATGGATACCGGACCGGTCTACCTGCAAGAAGAAATTGATCTAGATGACGAAGTAACCACCCCGGAATTACTCGATCAGCTCTCCGTGCTGGGTGGAGATCGGATTCTTGACGTTGTAGAGATGATTACCAAAGGAATTAAACCGAAGGCGCAGAGCCAATCGAATATAACTTTGGCGCCAAAAATATCGAAAGAGATGGGCCTCGTAAATTGGAACCTCTCCGGAGTAACCATCTCACGCTTGGTCCGGGCAATCGGTGATCGTCCCGGAACATATACATTTTTTCGAGGTGCAAAACTGAGTATTCACGGAGTCAGGATCGTCACTAGCGATGGCGAAGAGCGCTCCGGTGGTTCGCTATGGAGCGATGGCGATCGTCTCCTCGTCAAAGCTCTTGATTGCACCCTTGAAATATCGGAAGTAACGCCAGCAGGTAAGAAGAGAATGAAAGCGGCCGATTTCGCTCGTGGTGCCCGCCTATCAGCTGATGAGCGGTTCGAACTCCTTGGCTAAGAGCACATTTAAACGACCTCAACCAGAGGAGAGTCGCCTGATCGCCTACAAACTGGTAAGTCAGGTCAATCGAGAAGGGGCTTACGCAAATATTCGCCTACCCGAACTTCTCTCACAATCTCGTTGTGATGAGAGGGATCGAGCATTCGCGACTGAACTTTCATATGGGACCCTGCGGATGCAAGGCAAACACGATTACGCAATCTCCACAAAGATTGATCGACCATTTAGCGATCTTGATCCGGCGGTCGTAGATCTCCTCCGGATTGGTCTGCATCAGATCTTCGAGATGCGAGTTCCTGATCATGCAGCTGTCGATGCTACGGTGGAAGTTGCGCGAGCAGTTGCTGGTGAAGGTAAGGCTTCATACGTCAACGCAATTTTGAGATCTATTCTTCGTGATCCACCTCGTTTCGATGAAGTTGAGGATCTCTCCATCCGGTTCTCACATCCTTCATGGATCGTCTCTGCTCTCTCTGATCAACTCGATTCAGAAGAACGTCTCGTAAACCTACTTCAAGCCCATAATTCACCGGTAGCTCCTCATCTGGTTGCATGGCCAGGAAAGTCAACGAGAGAGGAACTTCTCGCTCAAGGCGGGGAGCTCATTACGGAAAATTCTTACGCGGTTCGCGCTTCCCAGATGCCTGGTTCCTATACCGCCGTTCATGAGAGACGGGCCGGCGTTCAAGATCTGGGCTCACAGTTAATCAGTGAGATCTTCTTCAATACTGCTGGGGATCGAGAGTATCTCGGGTGGCTCGATATGTGCGCCGGCCCTGGTGGAAAAGCCGCGATGCTTAACAATCTTCTGAGTGAATTCAGATCGAAAGATAACCTCACTGCTAATGAACCAACACCTCACCGCGCCGAACTGGTGAGTCATGTTGTTCCAAGGAGCCAAGTAATTTCACATAAAGGGGAGGATCTTCCTGCTCTTCCCACCAGATACGACCGTATTCTTATCGATGCACCATGTAGTGGATTAGGGGCTCTTCGTAGACGTCCGGAATCACGTTGGAATAAGAGCCTCGCCGACTTGAAAAACTTAGTATCTCTGCAACGGAAGTTGCTTGACGCTGGAGTGGAACTCCTCAATAGGGAGGGCATCCTCGCCTACGTAACGTGTTCGCCGCATAAAAGTGAGACACGCGCTCAGGTTGCCGACTTTCTCTATCGGCACAAGGATTTTGAGGTTCTCTCTGCAGAGCGATTCATTCCAGAGAGTGCTCGATCGATGAACTTTCTCCAAGACGATGGTTCGATCCAAATGTGGTCTGACCTGCATGGCACTGATTCCATGTTCATGGTGCTCTTTTCCCGGAAGCCCGCGGTATCCTAAAGTATGTCTCTTTCAAGAAGGATTCGACTCTGTCCTAGTATTTTGAATGCGAATCGAGACGATCTCTCACATGAAATTTTGAGAGTGGCACCAGAATCAGATCTCCTGCATCTTGATGTGATGGATAATATTTTTGTTCCGAATCTGACTTTCTCCTTAAATGAGTCTCGGTCGATCATTGAAAGTTCCCCAATCCCCGTCGATGCCCATCTGATGATTATCAATCCGGATGATGATGCGTATCAATATGCGAAAGCTGGCGCAAAGAGCGTGACCTTCCATCTTGAGGCGAGCGAGAATCCCATACGAACTATTTCCGCGATCAAGGATCATGGTGCTCGCGCCTCAATCGCTGTGAAGCCAGGAACTCCGTTTGAACGCCTAGAGCCCTACCTTGAACACCTCGACATGGTGCTCGTTATGACAGTCGAACCGGGTTTCGGTGGGCAGAGCTTCATGTCAGAGATGATGCCTAAAGTTTCAGAGGCTAGGGCTCATATCGATGCGATGGGCAAAGATATATGGCTTCAGGTCGACGGCGGCATCAGTGTCGAAACCATCATGGTCGCAGCCAAAGCTGGAGCGGATGCCTTCGTCGCCGGCAGTGCGGTCTATAAGGCTCAATCACCTGCAGATATGTTGAGAGAACTGAAGAAATTGGCAGTGAGCGCGTCTGGTCTCGAGTAAAATCTGAGGGTGAAGAACTTCGATCAGCTCTACAAAGAACTTCTGCAGAAGTCTCAGGATCGACCAGCAGGATCGGCAACTGTTGAGGCCCTCGACGCTGGGATCCATTCCATGGGTAAGAAGATCATCGAAGAAGCAGGAGAAGTGTGGCTTGCTGGAGAGCACGAAGATGACGAGGCGCTATCGCTTGAAATTTCGCAATTGCTCTTCCGTCTACAAATATTGATGATCGCACGCGGCATCACTCCAGATGATGTATACAAAGTTCTTTAAAACGGGGGAGCAGAAGTGTTAAAGATCGCCGTACCGAATAAGGGCTCACTCTCTGAGAGCGCTACGCTCATGCTAAAAGAGGCGGGCTATCGCCAGCGATCTGACGTACGAGACCTTGTTCTCATCGATCCTCAGAACGATATCGAGTTCTATTACCTGCGCCCGAGAGATATCGCAATTTATGTCGGATCAGGGGAGCTCGAATTAGGAATCACTGGTAGAGATTTACTGATCGATTCTGGTGTTAATGCCAAAGAGATTTTGGCCCTGGATTTTGGCCATTCTACTTTTAGGTTTGCTGCTCCATCAGGGAAGGATCTCACCGAGACTGACCTCAGTGGACTCCGAATCGCGACTGCCTATCCAGGACTCTTAGAGAAGTATCTCTCTGACAAGAAAATCGCGGCAACTGTTGTGCGATTGGATGGAGCGGTTGAGAGTGCTATTCGCCTCGGAGTCGCGGATGCGATTGCAGATGTCGTATCAACAGGTGGCACGCTACGCCAAGCTGGGTTGAGTGTCTTCGGTGATCCAATACTTCAGAGTGAAGCCATCGTTATCGAAGGTCTAAAAACAATCCGCAACGAGGCCATAGAGACTTTTATCAGACGACTCAATGGTGTGGTTATCGCTAGCCAATATGTGCTGGTGGATTACGACGTCTCTCACGAATTCCTTGAAGCGGCTTGCGCAATGACTCCAGGAATTGAATCTCCAACAGTATCCCCGCTTCAGAAGAGTGGCTGGTCGGCGGTTCGCGCAATGGTCAAGAAGAAGGATGTAAACCGTATTTTGGATGACCTTTGGCGAGTCGGTGCGCGGGGAATTCTTGTGACAGATATCCACGCCTGTCGTCTTTAATCGGAATTAATAGCCCAGGAGAGGCAATATCGCCCGTAGATCTCTCACGAAGAGAGCTGTATCTGCGGCTTCAATCAGCATTGGCTTAGCCATGAAAGCAATACCAATGTCAGCGGTTTCAATCATCTCGATATCATTGGCACCATCGCCGATTGCGAATGTTCGGCTCGCGCCTGCTCCAAAAGATTGAAGGACCGTTCGCTTCGCAGCGCGATCAACAACATCTCCTTGGACTTCTCCTGTGAGCTTGCCGTCGACAATCTCAAACCGATTTGCTTGGACGAGCTCAAGATCTAAGGGCTTAAGAAATTCATCGATCACATCATGGAAGCCACCGGAAACTATCCCGACCTTTGCTCCTCGCTTATGGAGCGCATTTACGAATTCAACAGCGCCTGTTGTGAAGGAGATCTGGGAGCGAGCTTCCTCGATGATTGAAATCGGTTGATCTTTTAACAAAGCAACTCGGGCTCTGAGGGACTGTTCGAAGTCAAGTTCACCCTTCATCGCCCTCTCTGTTATATCGGCAACCTGATCGCCAACACCAGCAATCTTCGCGAGCACATCGATTACTTCCTCATTGATAAATGTTGAATCCATATCAAAGAGACAGGCTTCGTTGCCAACCGTCAGCGCATCCGACTCTAAGAGCGAAGCAGAGATCTTCTCTTCTTTTGCTATGGGAGAGATGGCTTCCCGCAATATTTCTACGGCGCCCTCCGATGTGAACGCGATCTTTGAAACGATGAAATTCTCTTCATGATTTGTCTTGAGTTCAGAGATCACCCCAACCTCTGATATCTCTTTGATGAAGCGCAGGAGAGTTGAGGGGCTTATTTCCGAGGAGACGAGCGCAAGAGTGAAAGGTCTTCCGATTCTTGGAGTTAATGCGAAGGCGGTGAAATCGTAAGCGACATCGACCTTCCCTAGAGCGGTGAGCGCGTCAAGATCGGATGCTATGGCCTCCTGATGATCAGGGCTGAGCTCGATCAAAAGCGAGAAGATAAATCTGTCGCGGATTGTTAAGAGTGAGGAGTCAAGAATGCGAATCTTGAAGGGGGAGAGCACCTCAAGAAGAGAGTCTGTGGGATCTCCGTCCAGAGCGCCTGAGGCGAGGATTAATCCAGTGTATTTTGTAGCGAGGCTCACTGGGTGAGGTTAGCGCCTCTGAGGCGGGCTAGGCGGTATCTTTCACTTCTGTGAGCCCCGTAATCGAATTTAAAGATGTATCGGTGATACGCGAGGGCAAAAATATCCTGGGTCCAATCTCGCTATCCATCCAACCGACTGAACGTTGGGTGATCGTTGGTCCTAATGGAGCAGGGAAGACCACCTCTCTCAATCTCATGGCTACTTACATCCATCCATCTCATGGTGACGTCTTTATTCTCGATGAGAAACTCGGTAACGTCGATGTATTCGAACTTCGTACACGAATAGGACTCACCACAAATAATCTCTTGGCCTCGATCCCAGACGATGAAAAGGTGTTGGATCTCGTTATGAGTTCAGCCTATGCAATCATCGGTCGTTGGACAGAGAGTTACGATCTATGGGACGAATCCAGAGCGATGGGCTTATTGACGACATTGGGTATCCGAGAATTGAAAGATCGAACTTTCTCAACACTCAGCGAAGGCGAGAAGAAGCGAGCCCTCATTGCACGCTCGATGATGTCTAATCCAGAGTTGCTACTCCTCGATGAACCTGCGGCTGGGCTCGATCTTGCGGGTCGCGAGGATCTCCTTAAACGCCTCGATCTCCTTGCTCTTGACCCTTCAGCACCAGCAACAGTGATCGTTACTCACCATCTTGAAGAGATCCCTCATGGAACAACTCATGCTCTCTTGCTTCGAAATGGACTACCTGTTTCGATGGGACCGATCGATTCGGTCATAACAGAAGAACATCTGACGCTGGCATATGGTGTCGAGATCTCACTACATAAGGCAGATGGTCGATACTTCGCTCGCGCTAGGTAATTGATTGCATGGATCTCTTTGATTATGTTCCCGAGCCATGGCAGGGGATATTAGGGGAGATAAAACCGACTCTTGCGACGATCTCCCATCACCTGGACAAGGAGTCAGTAAATCCGAAGATTGAAAATGTCTTTGCGGCTCTCAATATTCCACCCGAAAAAGTGAAGGTGGTCATCCTTGGACAAGACCCTTATCCAGATCCACGTCACGCTACCGGTGTAGCTTTTTCAATTCCTGAAGAGATATCTGTCAGACCGCCTACGTTAAGAAATATCTTAAAAGAATACGTCGACGATTTGGGGTTTCCAGAACCGCCATCAGGGGATCTTTCACGATGGATGGAGGAAGGCGTTCTCCTTCTTAACCCAATCCTCACATGTAAAAGTGGGGTATCGCTCACTCATCAGGGAATTGGTTGGGAAGAAGTTTCACATCACCTCCTTTCTTCACTCTCATCTCCGAAGATTGTGGGGGTACTTTGGGGAAAGAAAGCGCTTGATTATCAAAAAATCTTTGCGCAAGAGATGACGGTCGCCTCACCACACCCGAGTCCGTTGAGCGCCTATCGAGGATTCTTCGGAAGTAAACCTTTCTCCACCACTAATGAAAGGCTGATCGGCGCGGGAATCTCGCCCATAAATTGGAGGTTGTAGAGTCAGCGCATGTTCCATTTCACATATCTGCAATCAATAGTTATTGGCCTGCTTCAGGGGATAACAGAACTATTTCCCGTTTCCAGCCTGGGTCATGCGGTACTCGTACCGGCCTGGCTAGGAGGTTCCTGGAAGACCTTTGCTGCAGATCCGCAATATTTGCTGGTAGCGGTGGCATTTCACCTTGCAAGTGCGATTGCTCTCTTTATTGTCTTTGGAAGTCGATGGATCACTATCCTTCAATCAGCCATTCAAGGACTCCGCAAATCTACGAATCCAGGATCAGGGCTCCCGCTATTAACCCGCCTTGTTGTTGGAACAATTCCAGTTGCCATCATTGGCCTTCTCCTCAACAAGTTATTTGAGCGAAATTTTGGAAAGCCGGTTCTCGCCGCGATATTTCTTGCGGTCAACGGTCTCATACTTCTCAGTGTTGAGCGCCTTACGGAACGCCGCCACCCACATGTGCATGCCAAGGACTCGGATGCGGCAATCGTTGAGCGGGTCTCGATAGGTCAAGCTTTCGTCGTTGGAGTAGGAGAGAGCACTGCGCTCTTCGCTGGTATTTCCCGGTTCGGTGTATCTATCAGCTTTGGAATGCTCAGAGGATTGTCACGTTCAATTGCTGCAGACTTTGCCTTCCTTTTGGCCTTTCCAGCAATTCTCGGTGCTTCCATTGTGAAGCTTCCCAAGCTTCTCCATCATGGAGCGATCGCCTCAGCATCACAAGGACCACTTTTGGCGGGAACTCTTGCTGCCTTTATCGCCACATTCATCTCCGTAAAATTCTTAGTTCGATACTTCAAGAGCAATTCACTCCGCCCCTTTGCTCTCTACTGCCTAGCAGTTGGCCTGATCTCCATCATTAGATTTGGGCTCTTTGGCTGATGTTTGTGGGTTTTGGAACGCTCCTAAATATTCTCGGAATCGCAGGTGGCAGTGCGCTCGGCGTTCTCTTTGGAAATCGCATCCCTGAGAAAACTCGTCGTTTAATCACCGATGCATTGGGATGCGTCACGATGCTTGCCGCCGTTGATGCTCTGAGAGAGATTTGGAATCCAAGTTTCATCTCATCTCTGCCTAAGGGCTGGACGATTCTTACAGTTCTCGCCTCACTTCTTCTTGGAGCGCTATGCGGCTCCATCTTGCAGATTGAAGATCGCCTTGAGCGATTCGGTATTCGCTTGCGAACTCGATTCTCGCGAGGTGAACAAGGTTCATTCTTAGATGGTTTCATGGCAGCCTCACTTCTCTTTGCCATTGGACCTCTCGCGATTTTGGGTTCCATCTCTGATGGCATGGGAAATGGCCATCAACAACTTATTCTCAAGAGCACACTCGACTGCATCACCTCCATCGCCTTTGGGGCAACATTTGGCTGGGGAGTGGCCTTCTCTTTCATTCCAGTCGGCATTTATCAAGGAATCTGGACTGTCGCAGGGCTAGGCCTTGGAAATGTCATGAACGCATATCAAGTGGGAGCGATGACGGCAGTTGGCGGAGTTCTCTTGGTTGGAATCAGTCTTCGAGTGTTGGAAATTAAAGTGATCTCTGTTGGGGATCTTTTGCCCGCCATCTTCTTTGCACCAGTAATCGCTACAGCGGCCCATTACTGGTTTTAAAGAAAGTTACTCAATTCCCTGAAAGGGGAGTGGTTCGGGACGTGCTGCGCGGGCTGATCGACTCGTCACCTGACGCATATGGTGGCGACGACAAAGTACTTCGTAACCGATCGCATCAGGATCCTCGGTATCACCAACGACAACTTGTTCGCCTTCAGTAATCATCTGCCCATATGCAACGCGAGCATTGTGGGTAGCTCGTTCGCCACACCAACAGAGCGCTTCTACTTGAAGAGGGAGGACTCGATCAGCTAATTCCACAAGTCGTGCTGATCCAGGAAACATCTTCGTTCGAAAATCTGTAAGGATGCCAAAGGCATAAACATCGATCCCTAAGCCATCGACAATTCGAGCCAATTGTTCAATCTGCTCTGCCTCAAAGAATTGAGTTTCATCGCTGATAATGAAATCAACGCGCTCGCCCCGGCTCAACATATCGACCACAAACTTGTGAAGATCGAATCCTTGGCTCACTTCTATTGCCTCACTCTTGAGACCTAGGCGGCTGGTGATCATTCCTGGACCGCCGCGATCCTTGTTGGTGAAGATGACGCCGCTGCGACCGCGACTTTGGTGATTATGGGCTGTCTGGAGGGCTAACGTGGACTTTCCGCTATCCATGGTGCCGCAGTAGTAGGTCAATTCAGCCATGGCCGTATCCTGCCCTATCGCTCACGTACTTGTGTCCGAACGGGGACTTGAACCCCGAATCCCTTGCGAGAACTAGCACCTCAAGCTAGCGCGTCTGCCAATTCCGCCACCCGGACGAGTGTGGTTCCTGCGAATCTCTTCGCTGGCCAGTGGAGAAATATAGCAATCTCTTTCATTCGTGGGAAATGGAGGGATTTTGAGGCAAGATTGAGGCATGAGCACTCACCCATCAGCAGCCAACGAATATAACCTCACTCCCGATCAGATGGCGGAGATGGAATCTGATGTCGTGACCCTCCTGCAGGAACTTATCCAGATTCCAAGTGTGAACTATGGCGAAGGCAAGGGCGATGAGAAAGCGGTAGCTGAGTATGTCGCAGCTAAGTTGGCTGAAGTCGGTATCGATTCCGAGATCATCGAGACCGCACCTAATCGCCTGAATGTTGTCGCTCGTATTCCGGGTGTAGACCAAACTCGCGGCGGTCTCGTTGTGCACGGCCATCTCGATGTCGTTCCTGCTAATGCCGCGGACTGGAGTGTTGATCCATTTGGTGGAGTCATCAAGGATGGATATATCTGGGGACGCGGCGCTGTTGACATGAAGGATGGCGATGCCATGTTCTTGGCTGTCGTCCGCGCGTGGGCCAGGGCTGGTTACACGCCACCGCGCAATATCCTCTTAATCTTCTTCGCTGACGAGGAGGCCGGAAGCGTCTACGGCTCTCGCTGGTTAGTAAAGAATCGACCAGAGATCTTCGAAGGATATACAGAGGCGATCTCTGAAGTTGGCGGATTCTCCGTAACAATAACTGGTGGACATCGTCTCTACTTTGTTGAGACAGCAGAGAAGGGCATCCAATGGATGCAACTCACTGCAACGGGGGATGCGGGACATGGATCCTTCATCAATCCCGCAAATGCGATTACCAAACTGGCCCGCGCTGTTTCTCGTATCGGCGAGTATCAATGGCCTGCGCGCGAAACCAAGACTGGTTCAAAATTCTTCTCCAAAATCGCAGAACTCGTCGGAGAGAAATACGATCCTACAAATCCTCGTCCGCTCCTCAAACACATTGGTGGCGCCGCTCGCATGATGGGGGCCACCGTTCAAAATACTGCCAATCCAACGATGTTGGAGGGTGGCTACAAGGCGAATGTAATTCCAGGATCGGCGTCGGCAGTAATCGATGGAAGATTCCTACCTGGCTTCGAGCACGAGCTCGAAGAGACGCTCCGTGAGTTAACCGGCACCGATGCATCTATTGAAGTATTGGTTCGAGATAAGGCGCTCGAAGTTGACTTTGAAGGTCCGCTCGTTGAGGCGATGTGCGCTGCCATTCTCGCTGAAGATCCTGATGGAGTACCAGTGCCATATTTGATGAGTGGGGGAACAGATAATAAAGCGCTCTCAGACCTTGGGATCATCGGTTATGGCTATAGCCCAGTTCGACTCCCTCAAGAATTGGATTTCTTCGCGCTCTTTCATGGCGTTGATGAACGTATCCCAATTGATGGTTTGATCTTTGGCGTGCGAACTCTCGCCAGGTTCCTATCGAACTCATAAAAAAACTAGGCTGAGATCTCATCCAAGGCTAGGCGCACCGGATCAGGGAGTGAGATTTCTTCGGCTGTGAGGGCGCCTCGTAATTGAGCACCAGTTCTTGCGCCCACAATGCAGCTAGCGATATTTCCACCATCTCGAACCCACGCTAGCGCCACCTCTAAGGGCGCGTAACCCAGCCCCTCTGCAGCAACCGAAACTGCTTCGACAATCGAACGACTTCGATCATCGAGGTAAGGGGAGATGAACTCGGCAAAGTGTGGGCTTGCGCCACGAGAGTCTGAAGGTGTTCCATTCCGATACTTTCCAGTCAGGACGCCACGTCCTAATGGAGACCAAGCAAGTACTCCTACTCCTAATTCAAAGCTCGCTGGAAGAACTTCATCTTCGATCGAGCGATTGAGAAGTGAATACTCGGATTGAATGGATGTTATTGGAGACTTGCCAAAGAGCGGATTCTGAAGAGTTGCGGTCCGTGCCAATTGCCAACCGTTGATATTGGAAAATCCAACGTATCTCACCTTGCCAGATGCCACTGCATGATCCATCGCAGAGAGAGTCTCTTCTAAGGGAGTCTCTTCATCCCACCCTTGCACCTGCCATAGATCAATGTGGTCGACTCCGAGTCGAGAGAGGGATCCATCGAGTTCCGAAAGAAGATTTGAACGCGAGTTGTTATATCGACGCCCTTGCTCCCGAAATGAGAGACCGGCCTTCGTCGCAATAACGACCTCAGAACGATCGATCAGAGTGCCAAGAAATCCACCAAGAACTCGTTCGCTATCGCCATCGCCGTATGAGGCTGCAGTGTCGATGAAATTGCCACCAGCCTCACGAAAGGTGCGAAGTTGATCAGCTGCCTCGTGCTCATCGGTATCGCGACCCCAGGTCATTGTGCCGAGTCCAAGTCGTGAAACTTCCAGACCCGAATTACCTAGCCGGCGCATCTCCATGGCTGGAAGGCTACCAACGCAACCCCAGTTTTCTCGGTAGCCTAGAGATATGACGCGTCCTACCCAGATACTCCTGATTCGACATGCGCATTCCACTGCCAATCTCAAAGCGATATTGGCTGGCCGCGATAAGACAGTTGGACTATCTGATCGAGGAGTTAAGGAAGCTCAACTTCTCGCCACATACCTTGATTCACTCAAGAAAGATGGATTTGCGGTCCATCGCGTTGTTACGAGCCCGTTGTTACGAGCCCGCCAAACAATTGCGCCATTCCTTGCTTCCCAAAAAGGGATTGAACTTATCCGTGACTCCGGAATTATTGAGATGGATTATGGAAGTTGGAGTGGCAAAAAAATTGCTACCCTCGCTAAGCGACCACTCTGGCGAGAGATCCAGCGCCGACCTTCTACTGTCAGATTCCCTGATGGCGAAAGTTTCTTGGAGATGGCATCCAGAAGCTCAGAATCCATTTCAGAACTGGCGCTCCCAGGAAAGACCACGATCTTTGTCTCTCATGGCGATGTGATCAAATCTATTGTTGCGGGATATTTGGGACTCCATCTCGATCAATTCCAACGTATTGCCATCGAACCGGCTTCAATAACTAAAATCTCTATCAATAATGGATCACCAGTCGTGAACTTTTTGAATTCCACATCTCATCTCAACAGCTCACTCGCTGCCCACATTGACTCCACATTGGGTGGGGGAGCCGGAGCTATCTCAAAATCTTCAACTAAGGGAAGCCGCAAGAGATGAGTCGGATTACCGTCGTTCACGATCCAGTCGATCGATTTACAACCGGAACAGTTGGTGTACCCGGGGAACGAACTTTTTTTCTCCAGGCACGAAGCGCCGCTGGACTCTCATCGGTGGTTGTTGAGAAGAATCAAGTCCAAGCGCTTGCTGAACGCTTAAAGACTTTGATCCGAGAAGTGAAGGCATCAGGTTCGGCAAGCATCGATGAACTTTCGGTCCCGTTTAAGCGCGATAATGAACCACTGGAATTTCCCATTGATGAAGATTTTCGTGTTGGAATCATCGGAATTAGTTGGGATGAAGATAGTCAACGAATTGGGATTCAAATCCAAGCAATTGGGAATGAAGAGATAGTCGACTTACTCGATGATGATGAGGCCGCCCAGATTGAGGATGCTCCAGACCTCATCATCGTCTCGTTGCGCATCTATCAAGCAAAATCCTTTGTAGAACGTAGCGAGGCCGTGGTCTCAGCAGGAAGACAGGTCTGCCCATTTTGTGGCCTGCCCATCAATATGGATGGCCATCTCTGCCCGAGAGCAAATGGTTACCGTCGTTGATCCCTTCACTCATAAGCGGAGAACTCTCGATTATTGGGCGACTCGTTGATGCATCCAACGCCACGCTGCTCTGCGAATTGACCACCGACGAAGATCAACCTTTCAAGGTCATCTATAAACCAGGCGCTGGCGAGAGACCATTGTGGGATTTTCCTGAAGGAAATCTTGCCGGTCGAGAGGTAGCGGCATTCCAGCTCTCAGAAGATCTAGGACTCTCTGTTATACCCGAAACTGTCCTACGAGAGGGGCCATTCGGGCTTGGCTCAGTCCAACGATGGATTGAGATTGATGAATCAATTGATCTCTCAACTCTTGCATCATCAACATCGCGAGAGATAAGAGATATCGCTTTTTTGGATATTCTTTTAAATAATACTGATCGTAAATTTGGCCACCTTCTTCCATTAGAAGATGGACGTATTCTCGGTTGCGACCATGGACTAACTTTTCATACCGAAGATAAATTGAGGACAGTGCTCTGGCAATTCGCCAATGACCCGATCACCCTTCAGGAAGAGAAGTCGCTGAGAACGCTGGGAGCGACCCTTGATCCAGAGAGATATATCGGATTGATCTCGGAAGAGGAGTTCGCTGCCTTATTGATAAGGGCCGAGCGGCTATTAAGTACTGGAGTATTTCCAATGCCTTCAGAAGATTGGCCCGCGGTTCCTTGGCCACCCTTCTAGGAGTTGCTCGGGCTCAACGCCGTTTACCCGTATAGACTCGACTTCTATGAATTCGTGGCCGAGCTTTTATATTCCTCCGATTGAGAGCGACCTCCCGTCTCTGACACTGAAGACGACTTCTGGCGTTCGAAGCCTGGAGAAGAAGAGTGATTTCTCGATGTATGTATGTGGGATCACTCCCTATGACGCTACCCATCTCGGTCATGCAGCAACATATTTATCTTTTGACCTCATCCATCGATACCGCGCTCTCCAAGGATCGAAGGTCTTATTCGTCGAGAACATCACCGATATCGATGAGCCTTTACTAGAACGTGCGACGCGGGACAATGTCGACTGGCGTGCATTAGCTTCTGACCAGATTGATCTCTACCGATCGGATATGACTGCACTCCACGTCTTACCACCTCAGGATTTTGTTCCTGCAACAACAGTGATGGATCTGATAGATGATGCGATTACGGTCATGGATAGGAATGGATTTGTCTATCAATTAGATGGCGATCTCTACTTCGACATCACCGCCTTTCTCTCTGACCTACCGCTCTCACTGCCTGATGCCATCACGGCGTTTTCAGAAAAGGGCGGAGATCCTGAACGTCCTGGAAAGAAGCATCCACTCGATCCCATTCTCTGGCTATCTCATCGCGACGGTGAACCGGGATGGGAGAGTTCCCACGGTTTTGGTCGACCAGGTTGGCATATTGAATGCTGTGTGATTGCTCTTCGATACCTGCTCGGTGAGCACTATCTTGAATCAACAGGGACTGGACCAGCTATCGATCTGCAAGGCGGAGGTTCAGATCTCGTCTTTCCACATCACTTCATGAGTGCCGCTCAGGGCGCCGCCCTATTAGGTCGCCCCTTTGCTAAAGATTATGTTCATAGCGGAATGGTTGGTCTTGACGGTGAAAAGATGAGCAAGAGCAAAGGGAACTTGGTCTTTGTCTCAACTCTCCTAAATGATGGAGTCGATCCGGCTCTGATTAGATATGCCCTGCTTAGTGATCACTACCAATCGGATCGTATGTGGTCTGCGGATAAGTTGAGTCGCGCAACCGAAGCCGTAACGAAGATCCGTACCGCTTTAGCTCGGGAAGAGGTTGTTGCGGTTCAATCAACATCTCAAGCCATCGTTAATGCTGTTGCCAATAATCTCGATACCCCTGCGGCTCTCAAAGCGCTGGAGACATGGGCCCAAGAGACTCTCGATGGAAACTCGCTCGTTGCCGGGGGAGCAGGCGAGCTATCTCGACTCATCGATGCCTTGCTTGGTCTCGCTTTATAGTTTGAGGCCTGACTCCTATAACCTTGCCCCATATGAATAACCAATCTTCGACACTGCGCACTGCCCTTGCTCAGAGGACTGTGATCGCCGATGGCGCCATGGGAACGATGCTCCAGGCCGAGAATCCCACTCTCGATGATTTCCAAAGCCACGAAGGTTGCAATGAGATTCTCAATGTCTCACGTCCGGATATCGTCTCCAAGGTACATGATGCTTACTTAGCGGTTGGTGTGGATGCCATCGAGACAAATACCTTTGGAGCAAACTGGGCGAATCTCGCCGAGTATGGAATTGAAGATCGCATTTATGAATTGGCAATTGCAGGAGCCAAGATCGCACGCGACTGCGCCGATCGATTCTCGACTCCCGACAAGCCACGATGGGTCCTAGGTTCATTAGGTCCAGGCACCAAACTTCCTACATTGCTGCATGTTGAATATGAGAAGCTCCGAGAGAGTTATGAAGTCGCATCGCAGGGGCTCATCGATGGCGGAGTTGATGCACTCTTAATCGAGACCACTCAAGATCTGCTCCAAGCGAAGGCGACAGTAAATGGTGCACGACGCGCCATTGATAAATCCGGGCGAGATATCGTTCTTATCGCTCAGGTTACGGTCGAAACGACAGGAACAATGCTCCTAGGTTCTGAGATCGGGGCAGCGCTTAACGCACTCGAACCATTGGGCATTGATTTAATCGGTCTCAATTGCGCGACGGGGCCGGCGGAGATGTCAGAACACTTGCGTGTTCTCAGTAAGAACTCCACTGCAAAGATTTCGGTCATGCCAAATGCTGGCCTACCAATCCTTGGTGCGACGGGAGCGATCTACCCATTATCTCCAAGCGAACTTGCGGAATACCTTTCAAATTTTGTGAACGAGTTTGGAATCTCGCTGATCGGCGGCTGTTGTGGAACTACGCCAGATCATCTGAAAGCGGTCGTAGATCGTGTCGGAGCCCGTTCAACCCCAGCGAGAACGCCGCAACGAGAGATTGGTGCTTCTTCGCTCTATCAGTTCGTCGCCTTTCGACAAGATAATGCGTATTTAGCAATCGGTGAGAAGACGAATGCAAACGGTTCTCGAGCTTTCCGCGATGCTCTGATCTCTGAGGATTGGCAGACCTGCCTTGAGATAGCTCGTGACCAGATTCGCGATGGCGCACACATGCTGGATCTCTCCGTTGACTATGTAGGTCGCGATGGCGTAAAAGATATGACCGAGCTAGCCTCTCGTTTGGCGACAACATCAACTCTACCAATCATGCTTGATTCAACTGAACCAGCGGTTCTCAAGGCAGGATTAGAACATTTAGGCGGACGCAGCCTGATCAACTCTGTGAACTATGAAGATGGTGATGGGCCAACGAGCCGTTTCGCTCGAATAATGCCTCTTGTGAAAGAACATGGTGCGGCGGTCGTGGCACTCACAATTGATGAGGAAGGCCAGGCACGAACTGCAGAGTGGAAAGTACGAGTTGCGACGCGCCTCATTGAAGATCTCACAAGGAATTGGGGAATGGCAGTTGAAGATATTTTGATCGACTGTCTTACATTCCCAATTGCTACTGGCCAGGAAGAGACTCGTCGCGATGGTATTGAGACGTTGAATGCGATCGCCGAACTAAAGAAGCTTTACCCATCCGTTCAGACAACACTTGGTGTTTCTAATGTGTCATTTGGATTGAATCCGGCCGCCCGCATCGTCCTCAACTCAGTCTTCCTCGCCGAAGCAGTTCGTGCTGGATTAGATTCGGCGATCGTCCATCCATCAAAGATCACTCCGATGGCGAGAATCGAAGAAGAAGTGAAGTCAGTAGCTCTTGATCTCATCTACGATCGACGTGCCTACGACACCGACGGAAATCTTTCATACGATCCGCTCTCAAAATTCTTAGAATTGTTTGATGGTGTAGAAGTGCGATCAAGTAAGTTGAGTAGAGCTGCAGAACTTGCCGCCTTGCCTCTTGCTGAACGATTGGAACGCAGAATCATCGACGGAGAGAAGGTTGGCCTCGAGGCTGATCTCCTCGAAGCAATGGAGACAGGCATTAAGCCGTTAGCAATCATCAATGATCATCTTCTCTCGGGTATGAAGGTCGTAGGCGAACTCTTTGGTAAAGGGGAGATGCAACTTCCATTCGTGCTACAAAGCGCCGAAGTCATGAAATCAGCGGTCGCGATCCTTGAGCCTCATATGGAGAAGACCGATGACGAAGGCCGGGGTTCAATTCTCCTTGCAACCGTCAAAGGTGATGTCCACGATATCGGAAAGAACCTCGTTGATATTATTTTAAGTAACAATGGTTATACGACGGTCAATATCGGAATTAAGCAGACCGTGAATCAAATTATCGATGCCGCTGAGCAGAACAACGTAGATGTCATCGGCATGTCCGGCCTGCTCGTGAAGTCAACAGTGATCATGAAAGAGAATCTTGAAGAACTGACGAGCAGAGGTCTGGATCAAAAGTGGCCAGTGATTCTTGGAGGCGCCGCCCTCACTCGTAGTTTTGTCGAAGATGATCTCGCAAATGCCTTCCCAGGAACGGTTCGATATGCGAAGGATGCCTTCGAAGGCCTTCGCCTCATGGATGCGATGATCGCAATGAAGCGCGGGGATAGCTCGGTCTCCCTTCCGCCGTTACGTGAGCGCAGAACTCCCAACACTCGACTCAATCGGGAACCGAACCTCGATACCACTCGCTCTGATGTGGCATCGAATAATCCCGTTCCGAAGGCGCCATTCTTCGGTTCGCGAATTGTTAAAGGCATAGCTCTTCAAGAGTATCTCGGCATGCTCGATGAGCGCGCGCTCTTCGTGGGTCAGTGGGGGCTAAAGGGTAATCGCGGCGAATACGAGCGAATGGTCGAGGAAGAGGGAAGGCCTCGTCTTCGGGCGTTGCTCAATGAAGTTCAATCCCAAGGTTGGCTCAATGCCGCAGTCGTATATGGGTATTTCCCTTGTTATAGCGAAGGCAACGATCTCGTGATCTTGCACCACGAGGGTCCAGATCAAGGTAAAGAGCGTGTGAGATTTACCTTCCCTCGACAAAGTCGCGATCGCCGTCTCTGCCTCAGTGATTTCTTCAGAAGCAAGGAGAGCGGCGAAATTGATGTAGTTTCATTCCATGTCGTCACCATGGGTCAATCTGTGAGTGAAGCTACGGCGAAGCTCTTCGAAGCAAATAACTATCGAGAATACCTTGAACTCCACGGCCTCTCTGTCCAATTAACAGAGGCATTGGCTGAACATTGGCACGCGCGAATCCGCGATGAGATTGGCTTCTCTGCCGAAGATTCGAAGGATCTGCCTGAGATTCTCGATCAAGGGTATCGAGGCTCCCGTTATTCATTTGGTTATCCGGCCTGTCCAGATCTTGAACAACAAGTTCAACTCTGTGAACTACTCAATCCAGAGCGTATCGGTGTAGAACTTTCTGATGAGTTCCAACTTCATCCTGAGCAATCAACATCCGCGATTATCGTGCACCATCCCGAGGCGAAATACTTCAACGCGAATTGATGGTGGCTTCCATAAATTTCCAAGCGGTCTTCTTCGACATGGATGGAACCCTGGTCGATACCGAACCCTATTGGTTGCAATCTGAGACTGAGCTTATGGCGCAATACGGTTATGTCTGGACGCCAGACGATCAACGTCATTGCCTCGGGGGACCACTCCCGAGAGTTGGGCAATACATGCACGAGTTGGCTCAAGCTGAGACTCCTGAATTCTTTGAGAGTGAACTCGTTGCGTTGGTTACTTCAAAGTTCTCAGGCGCTCTCAATTTCATGCCAGGAGCACATGAACTTCTGGATGAAATTCGCCATCTGGGAATTCCGCTAGGTCTAGTATCTGCAAGTCCTCGTGTGCTAGTTGATGCAACACTTTCCAATATCGGATCAGATGTTTTCGCTGTGAGTGTCTCTTCTAATGATGTTGAGAAGAGCAAACCAGATCCAGAGTCTTACCTCACCGCAGCTTCTCAACTTAACGTTGATATCTCGAAATCATTAATTCTTGAGGATTCGCTCACCGGAATTTCCTCCGCTCAAGCCTCCGGTGCTTGGGTCTTAGCTGTTCCGCACATTGTTGAGGTCAAAGAAGGCCCTCGGACTCGAGTGGTGGACTCTTTAGTAGACTTGAGCCTCGCGGAGATCTCTTCGCTCTTTACTGATCGGATGGATGCATGAGCGCGAGCGAGAAAGCCCTCTTTCACTATGGAGATCGTGTTCAACTCACGGATGCCAAGGGTAAATTGCACACCATCACCCTCAAAGAGGCGGGCGAGTGGCACACGCATCGAGGATGGCTCATTCACGACCAGATTGTTGGTCTTCCTGAAGGAAGTGTTGTAGAGACGACTGCTGGACTGAAGTTTCTCGCATTCCGCCCATTGCTCTCAGATTATGTTCTGTCTATGCCACGAGGCGCGACGATCGTATATCCAAAAGATGCTGCGATGATCGTTGGGGTTGCAGATATCGCACCCGGTTCACGAGTTCTCGAAGCCGGAGTTGGATCCGGTGCACTCACGATTACTCTACTTCGGGCTGTAGGGGTTGCTGGAAAAGTTGATTCCTTTGAACGTCGCGTTGAATTTGCCGATATTGCCACAAAGAATGTCACCGATTATTTCCGTGGCAAGCCTTCCAATTGGTCACTCACCGTTGGTTCACTTCAAGATGAGGTAAACCGCGAAGAGAAATATGACCGGATTGTTCTCGATATGTTGGCACCATGGGAATGTGTTGGCATGGCAGAAGAAGTTTTGGAGCCGGGCGGCGTACTCCTTGCCTACGTGGCTACCACAACTCAACTCTCTGAAATGGCAGAGACGATCAAGAATTCCGGTTCCTTCACTGAGCCAGAGAGCACAGAGACAATAATCCGCGGATGGCATCACGAGGGATTGGCTGTAAGACCACAACATCGAATGATTGGCCACACCGGTTTTCTCATCATCGCACGACGACTTGCTCCAGGTGTCACTGCACCATTGCGACGTCGCCGCCCATCCAAGGGCGCGTATGGTTTACCTGCTGAAGAAGACGCTACTTCACAGCAATAAGGTCGACAACGAAGATCAAGGTCTCGTTTGGTCCAACTGGACCTGAACCCATCTCTCCATAACCAAGCGCTGGCGGAACCAAGAGTTCGCGACGACCGCCAACCTTCATGCCCGGCATGCCCTTCTGCCAACCTGGAATTACCTGGTTCAAGCCAAAGGTTGCAGGAGTGCCGCGACTCCATGATGAATCAATGATCTGACCGCTCTTCCAGCCCATGAGCAAATAATGAACTGTGACAGTTGATGTTGCTTCAACTGTTGCTCCATTACCCGTTACAAGGTCTTTGATCTCTAGGGATGAAGGGGGAGTATCTTTCGGAGCGACGATAGTTGGCGCAGCGCCAGCAGCTCCTTCGACGACAGGGAAGTTGATACCACTTGCTGATGCGCTTGATGTAGTCACTGGGGCCTTTCCGGTTTTTGAACCGCCATCAGTCGTGCAGGCGGTGAGAGCGATCGTGCTCGTTAGGAGAACTCCCGCAAAGAGGAGATGCGCAGGAGACTTTTTCTTCATAATCATGGTGGCAGGATAGCAAAGCCGAGAACATCCTTACTATGGTTGCCTCATGAGTGAGTCGAGCCCTAATAAGTCAGAGCGACTTATAAATCTCACAATGGCCCTGTTAGCCACGAAGCGATTCCTCACCAAAAATCAGATTTTTGAGAGTGTTGATGGTTATGAGGGATCTCCTGAGACGAAAGAGCGGATGTTCGAGCGCGATAAGACAGAACTCCGAGCGCTCGGGCTTGAGATCGAAGTTGGGAACGAAGATCCACTCTTTGACGATGAAGCTGGATATCGCATCAGCCCTCAAAACTATTCCCTCGAACTCGATGGTTTGAGTACAGAGGACCTCTCCCTACTATCTCTGGCTACATCGAAATGGCAAAACTCTCTCTTCTCGAAGAGCGCACAATCAGCGCTGCGAAAAGTTGAGGCACTTCACGGCGCCTTTGAACAAGAGAGCTTGAGTCTTCCCTTTCACCACATGGAGATTCCTGATGATCGTTTTGCTGAGATTTGGCAAGCTACCCAAGAAAGTAGAGAACTCTCCTTCGATTACAGAGGAGTGACACAGACCCGAAGATCTGTTGCCCCTTACGCCCTCTATCTTTTTGAGGGGCGTTGGTATCTGGTTGCATTCGATCTGGAAAAAAGTGAATTTCGACAGTTCAAAATATCAAGAATGAATAGCCAGAATTTCACGGTCGGAAAGAAATTTAATCGACGTGGTGATTTTGATCTTGAATCTTTCCTTAACTCGAACGATCGTGAGGCGGAGAAAGTCTCACTCGAAATAGCTGTTCGAAAAGGGAGAGCGCAGGAACTCAGGGCGAGCTATCCAACAGATGAATATGATGCAGATTGGGACCTCATGAAGATCATGAGCGTTCCGCAAAACGAGATCTTTGAATCGGTTGCGCGATCTGGAGATTCTGCAAAGATACTTGCGCCACTGGATATTCAAGAGAAGTTTTCTTCGTGGATCCGAGGTAAGAGATATGGCTGAAACTGCCCTAGAGAGAACCGCTCGCGCCCTCGATCTCATTCCATTCATTTCAAAGAACCCAGGGTGGTCCATCGCCGAACTAGCAGAGAAATTCGCCACCACGCCATCTCAGATCATGAAAGATTTGGAAATGCTCTTCATGTGTGGACTACCTGGCCATTCGCATTTGGAGTTGATTGATCTTGAAATAGATGAGGATTACGTCTCGGTGCGTAATGCTCAAAATCTCACGGCGCCAAGAAGTTTCAATTATTTAGAAGTTACTGCGCTTCTTCTTGGATTAGATTCACTTTTAAATCAGATCATCGACGATTCTTTAAGATCCCGAGCGATTTCACTCCGCAAAAAAATGTCGACGTTTCTCGGCCACAACTCAGTAATCGCTTCTGTCGTAGGGAATGGGATAGTTCCATCCGAAATTGACCACATTATTGAGCGAGCCCTGAAAACGGCATCCGTTCTTGACATTGAATACCGTTCCTCTCGAACAGATTCACTTTCCTCTCGACTCATCTTCCCTATAAATTCTTATCTTGATCGAGGACATCTCTATACGATTGCTTTCTGCCAAAGCGCCGGGGAGATGAGACATTTCCGAAATGATCGAATCACTTCCGCCAAACTTGTTGAAAATCTGCCGCTTCCTGAAATCCCGCTATCCCTTTCTGAAAAGCAAGCTGAGAATGAAGTGGTTGCGAAACTTTCCACCATCAATCGCTTCTTTACAGAGGAGAATCCAACCATCGTCTCTTCTGCAACCGAGGAGGGATCGCATTTGGTTGCTACTTTTGAGATCAACGACCTTCAATGGCTCGCTAAGGCGCTTATTTCTCTTCCTGGCTCGGTAGAGATCATCTCTCCGCAGAGCTTTCGTGACCTCTATAACTCCAAATTGGATGCGATTCTCGATCTCTACCGCTAATCTTGGCCTAGCCCCATTGGTGGTCCAGGGGGAGTGCCTCGAGCGCGAGGTATCACAGCAATGAAAGAGGAGTTCCCATGTTCGGCCTAGAACAACCAAGTCACTGGCTACTCATTATTCTCGTTTTGGTCGTCCTCTTCGGAGCGAAGCGACTCCCAGATTCTGCGAAGTCAATTGCTAAATCTCTCAAGATCTTTAAGAGTGAATTAAAAGATACTGGTGAAGAGAAGAAGCCTGACTCAGATCAGACAAAGTAAGTAGAACCATGGTTGCCCACGAGGGCGGCCGGATGCCTCTCCTCGAGCATTTTCGAGAGCTGAGGAAACGTGTAGTCCGAGCTGCTGCAGCAATATTGGTCGCATCAGTCTTCGGCTGGGCCTTCTATCCCAAGATCGTAAATGCATTAGCAAAACCCATTTGTAATCTTCACCGATCACATATAGCCGGTCTCGGCAATTGTGGCGCGCTCTACGTGAATGGCGTACTGGGCCCTCTCAATCTGCAAGTGACAGTCTCTTTCTTAGTTGGAATCATTATCTCGGCCCCTATCTGGCTATATCAGCTCTGGGCCTTCGTTGCTCCTGGTCTGCATCGTCGTGAGAAGAAATTCTCAATCCTCTTCATCTCCATCGCCACTCCATTCTTTGCTGGCGGCGCCTTCCTCGGTTATCGAGTTCTCCCGTTAGCGGTGAAAGCCCTCTTAGGATTCACGCCAAGCTCACTCAACAATCTCGTGCGATTTGATGATTACCTTAGTTTTGTTCTCCGTTTAATTCTTGTCTTTGGTGGCGCCTTTGAACTTCCTGTTCTTCTCGTCGCCCTTAACCTTGCTGGGGTACTCAGTGGACGAGGGATCCTCAAGCCCTGGCGTATCGCAATATTCGGAATCGCATTCTTTACGGCAGCATTTTCGCCAACTGGTGATCCACTCACAATGTCGCTGCTCGCACTTCCACTCATCCTGCTCTACTTCTTCGCTGGTGGGATTGCGCTCTTGAACGACAGAAGACGTTCAAAGCGCGCAGGATCAGAGTGATGAAGACCCTAATAATTGTCGCCAATCCGCTTTCTGGAAGGGGCAAATCCCTCAAAGTAGCTCAGCAATTTAAGGAGCGCGCATCTATCGCAGGATTTGAATCTGTTGTCATTGGAGTTCTCGGCAAGGAAGAAATGCTCAAGTCGCTACGAGTTGCCATTGAAAATGATCGTCAATCAATTGGGGGAGTTATCTCCGTTGGCGGAGATGGTCTTCTCCACGCTCTCCTTCCGGTCTTAAGGGAATATGACCTCCCTTTTACGGTTATACCCACTGGAACGGGAAATGATTTTGCTCGAGAGATCGGTGCAATGCGTCGCACTCTGGATGAAACTATCAAGAAAATCCTGGAGGCACCCGTAGCAATCGATAGCGTAATCATTAAGGGCAATGGGGGAGAGGCGAGAGCGTGCCAAGTTCTGAGCCTCGGATTTGATGCACTGGTAAATGAACGTGCAAATGATTTTCGACGGATTCGTGGGAAGATGAAGTATGTTGTTGCAACTATTCGCGAACTAGCACTTTTCAAACCTATGCGATTCGAGATCAATATTGACGGCGTTGATTATTCTCAACAAGCAATGTTGATTGCTGTTGCAAATGGTCCGAGCTATGGCGGCGGTATGAAGATCTGTCCGGAAGCGCGATTCGATGATGGCCTACTGGATGTACTGATTCTTTCGAAGGTTAGCATTATCGAACTCATCAAGGTCTTTCCAAAGGTCTATTCAGGTAGTCATATCAGACACCCCGCCATAGAGATCATTAAAGGTAGGGAGATAGCCGTCAACGCTCCTGCAAAAGCATTTGCAGATGGTGAATACATCTCGGAGTTACCTATAACAATCAACGTTGAACCCGGCTCGCTCAAGGTATGGCGATGACGACTGAGCTATCCCCAGCCGAGAGGTATGCCGCCGCGAAGGTGCGCTCCAAATACAGCAATGTTGCGGCTTTCGCAGCTCGTTTCCCATTCGAGCTCGATTCCTTTCAAATAGAAGGCTGCCGTTCCCTTGAAGATGGCAAAGGTGTTCTCGTTGCTGCACCCACCGGCGCGGGTAAGACCATCGTTGGTGAGTTCGCGGCTTTCCTCGCGATTGAACAAGGAAAGAAATGTTTCTATACAGCGCCGATCAAGGCACTTTCAAATCAGAAGTATCAAGATTTGAAGGAGATGTATGGTGAAGAGAAGGTAGGTCTTCTCACCGGAGATACCAGTATCAACAGCGAGGCCCCTCTTGTTGTGATGACTACCGAAGTCTTACGCAACATGATTTACTCGAACTCTCACACACTGCGTGATCTGGGTTTTGTGGTCATGGATGAAGTGCACTACCTGGCAGATAAGTTTCGCGGGGCGGTGTGGGAGGAGATTCTTATTCACCTTCCCGAGTCGATTCAAGTTGCATCGCTATCGGCAACAGTTTCGAATGCGGAAGAGTTTGGAGATTGGCTCAACGAAGTGCGCGGAAAGACTGAAGTAATCGTCTCTGAAGTGCGACCAGTTCCGTTGTATCAACATGTTCTCTTCGGTAATCAACTGCTCGATCTCTTCACAGAGCACGGCAAAATCAATCCAGAGATCGTTAGACTTGAGAAAGATAGTTATCGACAAGTTCGCGTCAAGTACGGTTCTTCGAATAAGACCCATCAGCGAAATTGGCGCGAGAGTGAAGCGAATCAACCCAAAATTCGTCAACTGAATCGGGCCGATGTCATCGAGAAGCTCGCCCGTGAAGGGCTGTTGCCAGCAATTACTTTTATCTTCTCTCGGAATGCGTGTCAGGCTGCGGTTCATCAATGCCTCACTGCGGGTATTCGTCTGACAAATGCCGAGGAGCGTTCAAAGATACGCGAAATCGTCTTTCGGTCAACAAAGAATATTCCTGATGAGGATCTTGCAGTTCTTGGTTTCCACGAGTGGCTCGAAGCATTGGAGCGCGGAATAGCAGCTCATCATGCAGGTCTACTTCCATCTTTCAAGGAGACGGTAGAAGAGCTCTTTCAAGCGGGGCTCGTGAAATGCGTTTTTGCAACTGAGACGCTTGCACTGGGAATTAACATGCCAGCTCGAACTGTTGTTCTGGAAAAGCTCAGTAAGTGGAATGGAGAATCACATGTCTCGATCTCGCCGGGGGAGTTCACACAACTCACTGGGCGAGCAGGTCGACGAGGAATTGATATTGAAGGTAACGCTGTCATTCTCTGGAATAAGGATGTCGACTCAGGATCAGTTGCGGGATTAGCATCTACTCGTACCTACCCGCTGAAGAGCTCCTTTAAACCCACCTACAACATGACGATCAATTTAATCTCGCAATTCGGCGCTGAACGTGCGCGCACAAGTCTGGAGGCATCATTTGCTCAGTACCAAGCCGATAAAGCTGTTGTAGGGCTGGCGAAGCAGATCAAACGAAATGAAGCTGGGATTGCAAATCTTGTCGAGGAGATGGAGTGTCACCTCGGTGACTTTGAAGAGTACTGGCAGATCAGAGCTGATATCAAAGAACTCGAGAAATCTTTGAACAAGCAGAAGAAATCGAAGGCTCTCCTTATAGAAGAGGAGATCATCGGTTTGAGAAAAGCGCTACGTACACATTCCTGTCATGGGTGCGCTGATCGAGAGATTCATGCCCGAATCGCAGAACGTGCAGGAAGATTGCGACGCGAAAACAAGGGATTGAATGATCGAGTCAGTAATCGAACAGATGTGATTGCTCGTCGCTTTGATCTCGTTCAGATCATGCTTGAGAAGTACGAATATTTGGAATCCGGTGTAATCACTAAATGGGGTCTCATCCTGGCGAAAATTTATGGTGAAACTGATCTACTTATCGCGCAGATGATTCGGCTTGGCGCATTTGATAACCTCAATGAGAGCGAAATTGTGAGTGTTCTATCTGCATTGGTTTACGAGGCACGTAGAGATGAGTCACCAAAGGTTCCACATGGCGAAGTTCAGAAAGCGCTTGCTGAGCTCATACAAACCTGGAAAGTCATCCACGAAGATGAGATTGAGATTGGTCTTGAGCCGATGAGAGAACCGGATTTAGGCTTCTGTATGGCTTCATACCGATGGGCGAGTGGACATTCGCTCTCTGCGATTCTCAAAGGTACTGAATTGACCGTAGGCGATTTTGTGCGATCAACGAAGCAGATCATCGATCTCTTGCGACAGATCGCTATTGCAACTCCGCATCTCTCTCAAGTTTGTCAGGATGCACTTGGTCGAATCGATCGAGGAATCGTTAGTTACGCGGGTGCGGTCGCATGACGCTATTACTTATCGACAGTGCTTCGCTTTGGTATCGGGCGTACTACGGCATGCCAGATACTTTGGTATCGCCGACCGGTGAACCAGTAAATGCCATCCGCGGTTTCCTTGATATGACCGCCCGTTTAATCACGCAATACCAACCAACGCGCATGGTCGCCTGTCTTGAGGGTGATTGGCGTCCAACCTGGCGCACCGATCTCTTTCCAGCTTATAAAGCGAATCGTGTTGATGAAAGTGGGGAAGAGGAGGAGCCTGACACTCTTGGTCCTCAGATTCCTGTGCTCTTAGATCTTCTCGATGAGTTTATGATTCCGATGGTTGGCGTCGATGATTATGAAGCAGATGATCTGATCGCCACATATTCGAAGAACGAGGCTGGGCCAACATATATTGTGACTGGAGATCGAGATCTCTTCCAATTGGTCGACGATAAACGTAAAGTGAAAGTGATTTATCTAGCTAAAGGATTCTCACAACAAGAAGTAGTAGACCGCGCGTGGATTACTGCAAAGTATGGAATCCCCGGGGAACGTTATGCTCTCTTTGCGATGATTCGTGGCGATGCCTCCGATGGTCTTCCAGGGGTACGAGGAATCGGTGAAAAAGGCGCAGCCGTTATTGCGAATAATTTCTCAACGATCGAAGATGCACTCGCGGCAGCTCATGCAGATGATGATCGCCTTTCGCCGCTACTACGTAAGCGGTTGATCGAGGGGAGTGATTACATCAAGATTGCACCAACTCTTGTTCACTGCGCTCTTGATGTTCCACTACCGAAGATGTCATTAAATCTTCCGAAGGCCCCAACGGATCTCAGCGAGATCTATTCGATCAAAGATGAGTATGGACTCGGTGCAAGTGTTGATCGATTGATCTCGGCTCTGAACTGGTAGCTCAATAGATTATGTCAACCTACCTTCTCTGTATTCCTACATACAACGAGTCCGAGATGATCGTTGAGGTTATCTCTAGGACTTTGGCTACGGAGATCCCAGGGCTGCATATCCTGGTGATCGATGACAACTCACCAGATGGCACAGCTCAAATTGTTGAAAATTTGGGGCAGCCACAAGTAAACGTACTTCGACGCGAAAAGAAGGAAGGCTTGGGCCCGGCATATATGGCCGGCTTCTTTTGGGGTTTAGCTCAAGGTTTTGATTTCATCATTGAGATGGATGCCGATGGCTCACATCAACCGGAAGAGCTGTGCCGACTTATAGAGGCAGCTCCTGGGGCCGATCTCGTCCTTGGGACCCGATGGATTCCAGGCGGTGAGGTCCACAACTGGCCAATTCACCGCAGAGCGATTTCGCGGGCCGGAACCTGGTACGCCGAGTTAGCCCTCAAACTGCCCTACAAGGACCTCACAGGCGGTTTTCGCCTCTATACAGCTCAGATTCTCCGGTCCATTGATCTCAACTCGATAAGCGCAGTTGGTTATGGATTTCAGATTGAGATGGCGCTACGCGTGAGTGAACGCGGTGGAATCGTTCGAGAAGTTCCGATTACCTTTATCGAACGCACAAAGGGGCGCTCGAAGATGAGCAAGGCGATCGTCTGGGAAGCCTTTGTTAAGACCACTCAGTGGGGTTTCCAGCGTTGGTTTAATCGCCGATAATCTACATTATGTAAAGTAAGAAAATCCTTAGTTGATGGCGAGCTCTTCGATTGGCGCACAGCTGCAGACAAGGTTCCTATCCCCATAAACGCCATCGATGCGACCAACTGTCGGCCAATATTTGCCCTTGGTTCCGATCAATTCGCCTGGAATGAGGCCTGTGAGAGTCGCTGGGAAGGCTCCAGATTCACGTGAGTAGTTTCTCTCCCACGTGTTCCCCGCGATCGCCCCTATCGTGTGAGGAGCATGGCGTAGGGCGGAATCTTCAACTGCGATCTTGCCGTCAATGATCTGATCGATCTCACCGCGAATTGCGATCATTGCATCAATGAAACGATTCATCTCAAGAATATCTTCCGACTCGGTTGGTTCGATCATCAAAGTTCCGGCAACCGGGAAGGACATCGTTGGTGCGTGGAAGCCGTAGTCCATTAATCGCTTGGCAATATCATCGACGGTGACGCCGGAGATCTTGGTGATCTCTCGCATATCGAGAATACATTCATGAGCGACCAGGCCATGGGCACCTGTGTAGAGGATTGGATATGAACCCTTCAGACGGGCTGCCATGTAATTGGCATTGAGGATCGCAACTTCTGTTGCATGAGTAAGCCCCTCGCCTCCCATGAGACGAATATATGCCCACGAGATCGGCAGGATGCTCGCTGATCCAAACGGTGCAGCAGAGATCGGCCCTGGGCCGCTGGCCGGACCTGCGAGTTCATCAAGTGGATGGTTTGGCAGGAATGGTGCGAGGTGGGACTTTGCAATCACCGGACCTACGCCTGGTCCCCCGCCGCCATGCGGAATGCAGAAAGTTTTGTGCAAATTGAGATGCGATACATCTGCACCGAATTTCCCTGGTTGAGCAGTTCCAACGAGCGCATTGAGATTTGCGCCATCAACGTAGACCTGTCCCCCAGCATCGTGAATCATCGCGCAGATCTCTGAAATCGCTGACTCGAATACGCCATGAGTAGATGGATATGTGACCATCAGCGCTGCCAAAGTTGATTGATATTCAGCGATCTTCGTCTTGAGATCAGCAAGACTGACGTTGCCATGCTCATCACATTCAACGACAACCACTTTCATGCCGGCCATCACTGCGCTCGCCGCATTGGTGCCATGCGCACTTGATGGAATCAAACAAATATTGCGTGAGTGATCGCCGCGCGAATCATGGTAATTGCGGATTGCAAGCAATCCAGCGAATTCTCCTTGGCTACCAGCATTTGGCTGAAGAGATACTGCGTCATAGCCTGTGATCTTGATCAGCCATTGCGAGAGCTGCTCGATCAAAAGCCGTGAACCCTTCGACTGTTCTGCAGGAGCGAACGGATGGAGCGAGGCGAATTCTGGCCACGTTACCGCTTCCATCTCTGTCGTTGCATTCAATTTCATCGTGCAAGACCCGAGTGGAATCATGGTTCGATCTAGCGCTAAGTCGCGATCGGCCAATGTGCGCAGGTAGCGCATCATCGAAGTTTCAGAGCGATAGGTATTGAAGACTGGATGCTGCAAATAGAGTGACTCACGCATGAAAGCAGGATCGATTGCACGCGGTTTGGCATCTTGAAGACCGAGAATTTCCAAGACATCCTTGAAAAGTTCAGGTGTCGTGGACTCATCAAAGGAGATTCTGATCTGCGTATTCGAGACTCGGCCAAAATTAATCTTCTTCTTGGCGGCCGCTTCGTGAATTGCACGAGCATCTTTCACATCCACAGTAACAGTGTCGAAGACATTCCCGTTTCGAGATCCTGATGCGCTTTGCAATCGAGATGCAAAGTTATGAATTCGTTCAGCGATGGTGCGCAATCCCACTGGACCATGCCACATGGCATAGAAGGCGCTCATATTTGCGAGAAGAACTTGAGCTGTACAGATATTGCTCGTTGCTTTATCTCGACGAATATGTTGCTCTCGAGTTTGCAACGCTAATCGAAATGCTGGATTTCCATGAGCATCAATGCTCTGACCTACGAGTCTTCCAGGTAGTGAGCGCTCAAGTCCTGCGCGTACTGCCATAAATCCAGCGTGCGGTCCACCGAATCCCATCGGTACTCCAAAGCGCTGAGCAGACCCAACGGCAATATCTGCGCCCCACTCCCCTGGTGCCTTAAGCATGGTCAGAGCCAAGAGATCAGTCGCGGCAATAACAAGAGCATCGCGTGAATGTGCGAACTCAGCAACTGTTGAGTAGTCAATGATCTCACCACTTGCATCAGGATATTGGACGAGTAAGCCAAAGAACTCACCATCGAAACCATCACGTACGAGGTGACCAGAATCAACTTCAACAATTTTGATTCCAAGTGGCTTCGCGCGAGTTGCGACAACCGCCTTGGTCTGTGGATGAACATGCTCTTCAATCAGGAATACTGCCTCATCGCTGGTTTTAGATACGCGACGAGCGAGCGTCATCGCTTCTGCAGCTGCAGTACCTTCATCGAGCATCGATGCATTAGATAATTTGAGGGCGGTCATTTCGCAGACGACTGTTTGAAATGCGAAGAGCGCTTCTAAACGACCTTGTGAGATCTCAGGCTGATATGGCGTGTACGCCGTATACCAAGCCGGGTTCTCAAGAACATTTCGCTTGATAACCGGCGGCGTGATCGTTCCGTAATAACCACCACCGATCAGAGAGGTGAAGATTTGATTCTGCGATGCGATTTCACGAAGTTCTGCGATGACCGCTACTTCACTCTTTGGGGCATCAAGAACTTCTGATAACTGTTTCTCAATGTGAATATTGGATGGAACAACATCACCGATGAACTCTTTAATATCCGAATATCCGAGGACGCCGAGCATTTGAGCTTCATCTGAACTAGTTGGCCCGATATGGCGACTTTCAAACCGCTCGCCCTCGTGATTCATGTACGCTCCCCTAGTTCGTGATGTAGGGGAAGAATATTGGTACTAGGCGCCTTTCGCCTTCCGACGTCGAGAGAGTTCGTCATTACCGACGTTACCTTCGAGACCCACTGCTTCTCCATCAATCTCGCCTTGAAGCGAAGAGAGCGATCCTTCAACCTCGGTCCAGACCTTTGAGATGGCGATACCAAAGACACCTTGCCCACCTTGGAGGAGATCGACAATCTGATCTGCACTCGAGCACTCATAGATCGAGGCGCCATCACTCATAAGAGTCATGCTCTCGAGATCCGAGACTCCCCTGCTCCGCAGATGTTCAACCGCGGTTCTAATATTCTGGAGAGATACACCGGTATCTAAGAGTCGCTTAACGATTTTAAGTACGAGGATGTCGCGGAAGCCATAGAGGCGCTGTGATCCCGATCCTGCTGCGCCCTTGATACTTGGTTCGACGAGCCCTGTACGTGCCCAATAATCGAGCTGGCGATAGGTAATGCCGGCAGCAAGACATGCAGTTGCACCGCGATACCCAATCTCTGGGTCTGGAAGCTTCTCGCTCATCGGAACTCACTTCTATGGGGAATGGCTAAAGCATAGGTTGAGGGTTTTCACCCTGCAATGACCGACACGCAATCGCCCTGAGAACTTTAAACCAATGGTTGAGGGTTACCCCGCAAAGTCATCCGGGTTGATCTGATCGAGGAATTCACGGAATTTCTCTACCTCATCATCGGCAGCATCTGGAATTTCAATCCCTACACTCGCAAAGAGCGCTGCGCTCGCCAGGATCGGGGCCCCAGCGCGAAGTGCCAAAGAGATTGAGTCACTCGGGCGCGATGAGATGCTCTCGCCGGATTGAAAATGGAGTTCAGAGTAGAAGATGCCATCCCGGATCTCAGTGAGATGGACTGAGGAGAGCGGATCTCCGAGCTTCTCGATGATCGTCTTCATGAGGTCGTGAGTCATTGGTCGCGGCGGGACAACTCCCTGTTGAGCAAAGGCGATTGCGCTCGCTTCCACTGCCCCTACCCAGATTGGGAGGTAGCGAATTCCGCCGATCTCACGGATTAACACGATTGGTTGATTAGAGGGCATCTCAACGCGAACGCCTATCACTTCAACCGGTAGTAGTTCTCCGTTACTCACTGTGAGATCTCCATAGAGAGAGTATTACTTGGAACGGTGCAGGCCAGTGCGCACAAGAGCAGCATGCAGGCGCACCGAGATTGAGGCGAGTTCGTTCTGAACTTCCTCTGCTCGCGCGGCGGCCTCCGAACCCTTCTGACGCAACAACGGAGTGATCACTTGTTCAACCAATCCAACTTCACGATCGGCTGCACTCTTAAATGAACGCAAGTGACGTGCTTCAATTCCAAAGGCAGACATCTCGGCTACTGCGCGGCCAACAGATAGCGCATCGGCATCGTAGAAACGACCCTTCATTGAGATAAGGCCGAAAGATTCGAGCTCTGCTAGCTGATCTTCACTCAAGCCAGCGCTTTCAAGGAGTTCACTACGTGAAAGGCGAAGTTCACTCTCTTGCGAGAAGTGAGAGGCTGTGAGTTCACCATCAACTGCAGCAAGTCGTGGTGTTGCTGACGCGCCAGGCGTTGTTGGTGGGATCAGTCCCCTATCAATTGCATCTAAGTTCTCTTTGATGACTCGCAGCGGCAGGTATTGATCGCGTTGTGCAGCGAGTACATAACGGAGGCGGTCGAGATCAATGCTGGTGAACTTGCGATAGCCCGATGGTGTGCGTTGTGGATCGATTAATCCTTCAGCCTCCAGAAAGCGGATCTTTGAGATGGTGACATCTGGAAAATCTCCACGAAGTTTGCTGAGAACTTCTCCGATGCTCAGATACGCGCGTGCTGGAACGCTCATGAATTACCCTTTCCTGAAAAGTAGGTCAAGCGATACTTGCCAATTTGAACTTCATCTCCGACAACAAGCCGCTCCTGCGAGACTGGCCGAGAATTCACATAAGAACCATTAAGACTGCCACGATCTTCGATCACAAAGCCGCCATCTCTCCGAGAGATTGCAGCATGCGCACGAGAGACAGTTACATCATCGAGAAATATTCCAGATGCAGGATCTCTACCAATCGTTGTCAGCTCACTATCGAGGAGAAAACGCTCTCCTTTGTTCGGACCTGCCAAGACGACGAACATTGCCGAATCCTTTGGAAGATCTGCGAGTACCGCGCGCTCCTCTGAAGTGAGTAGCGAGAAGATCTCTTCAATATCTCGTTGGTTTCTTACTGATCGAAGGGCAGAGAGGTGAATCGTTGAAGTGAGATCTCGAGATTCACTCTCGATCTGTGCGCTCTCAGATTCAGGCTTTTGCGGGTTCTTTGCCACGTAAACCTCCAAGCCTGTCGCGAGAGTAATGACCTTATGCGAGTACGAGAATCACGGGAAAGGGATGATTCTCAACTGGAGGCTGACACTATTGCCCCAGCCTCAACCGGTCAAGCCGTCAATGTTTGGTAGTCAGCCGCACTCATGAGCTCTGAACTTTCGCCAGAGATTTCGACTTCCGCAATCCAACCAGCGCCATACGGATCCGAATTGAGAACTTCTGGCGCCTTATCAAGATCGGAGTTGACAGCGGTTACTTTGCCAGTCACTGGTGCATAGATTTCACTAACAGATTTTGTTGACTCAACCTCTCCGCAGACCGAACCTGCTGTCAATTGATCTCCAACTTTAGGGAGTTGGATATAGACAATGTCTCCCAGTGCAGATTGCGCAAAATCAGTGATACCCATACGAACAACACCGGCTGGACGCTCTTCAACCCATTCGTGTTCCTTGGTGTAGCGAAGGTGATCAGGTGTTGTTGACATTGGTGAGGACCTTTCAATCGTTGCTCGACATCATCAATGAGAGATGATCTGAAAATTAATTCTTCAACGCCGTCTTGGTGTAGTCCCACGCGGTGTAGAGATATAACCCTATCCCCCAGATGGCAAAACCCCAGCCGAGATTGTGGGCGATACTTCCGAAACCATGGTCGGATTGCAAGAGCAGGAGTGGGAATGCATAGAGCAGGTTAAAGGTCGCCGCCTTTCCTAAAAAGGTGACGACAAAGATTCTTCCCGTTCTCCGCTTCATGATCGAAAGCGCAACTACCATCCAGAGATCTCGTGCAACCAAGGCGATCACCAACCACCATGGAATGAAATGTCTGATCGCCATAGCGAAGACCGTTGCCGCGATATAGAGGCGATCGATCGTGGGGTCCATCGCCGCACCTAGCGCCGACTCTTGATGAAGGGCTCTCGCAACCTTCCCATCCAGATAATCGGTGAGCGCACCGATGGCGAGGACGACAAAGCTCCACGATGTTGAGTGCTGGCTAAGAAAGAGCCACAGAAAGAGCGGGACGCCAAGGGCACGCAGCAGGGTCAAGCCATTGGGAATCGTCCAAATTCCTGAGCGGTGAGTGTCTGTCACTGGCGACGCCTTAAGCCTGATCGCGCTCTTTGATCTTCAAGGCGACCTCAACTGGGCTGCCATCGAAACCGAACTCTTCTCGGAGGCGACGCTCTATAAAGCGTCGGTAGGAGGCTTCCACCCAATCGCTTGCAAAGATGACGAACTTAGGCGGCATGATCGCTGCTTGGGTAGCGAAGCGAATCTTGGGTTGCTTTCCACCGCGAACTGGTGGTGGCGTTGCAGAGATGAGGGCGCCAAGGAATGCGTTGAGCTTCGAAGTAGGTACGCGCTTCTCCCAGCTGGTAATCGAAGTACGGAGAGCTGGAGCGAGACGATCGCGGTGCCAACCGGTCTTTGCCGAAATATTGACTCGTTGCGCCCATGGATATCGCTCTAACTGACGGTCAATCTCTTTCGTCAACTGCGCTTGGCGATCTTCGTCGACGAGATCCCATTTATTCATGACCAAGACGAGAGCACGTCCGGCTTCCTCAGCCATTGTCACGATACGAATATCTTGTTCAGTGAGCGGCTCTGATGCGTCGAGAACAACAACTGCTACTTCGGCGCGAGCAAGTGCATTTGCCGTACGAAGCGACGCGTAATAATCAGTGCCCGAATCTTGATTACTACGACGTCTAATCCCTGCAGTATCAATAAAACGCCAGACGGATCCACCAAAATCGATCAGCTCATCGACCGGATCGCGAGTCGTACCTGCGGCATCGTCAACAAGTACACGTGCCTCACCGGCAAGTGCATTGAGCAAACTTGATTTACCAACGTTTGGTCGACCAACTAAAGCAATACGACGATACCCATCATCCATCGGTTCGCTTCCAACTTCAGGAAGTGTTCGGATTAAGAGATCCATCAGATCGCCGGCGCCACGACCATGAAGCGCAGAGACGAAGTGCGGCTCCCCTAGGCCCAAATTCCAGAGCGCATGTGCCTCTGATTCCTCAGCGCTGCCATCAACTTTATTTGCCACGAGAACAACGGGCTTTCCGGATCGACGTAAAAGTTGAAGGAGAGATTCATCTTCATCGAGCGCACCAACCTGTGCATCGACAACAAAGAGGATCACATCAGCTTCGGCAATCGCAATTTCTGATCCAGCAGTAATCTTTTCAGAGATACCTTCTGGCTTTACTTCCCAACCACCGGTATCGATAAGAAGAAAACGTCGCCCATTCCATTCCGCTTCGTACTTCACGCGGTCGCGGGTAACTCCTGGAGTATCTTCAACAATAGCTTCCCGACGACCAATAATGCGGTTGACCAGCGTTGACTTTCCTACATTTGGACGGCCAATAACGGCAACTTTTGGGAGACCAAGAAGATTGCGCTCCTTCAGCCATCCCCAGACGACATCAACGACTTCATCGAGGTTAAGGTTTGTTGAATCAATCTCCATCGCATCGTCAGCCATACGCAGCGGAGAAATCTTTCGAGTGCTATCGATCTGATCACGAGATGCGAGTGAATTCTCGATCTCGGAAGTTGTGCCTTCACTCAATTCTCGTTCGCGACGCATAGTCCGCTGATCGAGATCGGCATAGAGAAAGATCTTGAGGTGTGCTTCCGGTGCGACAACAGTGCCGATATCTCGGCCTTCAACAACGATGCCATTTTTTGCAGCGTGAATGATTTCTCGCTGCATGTGCAAGAGGAACTCACGAACCTCTCCCATCTGAGCATAAATACTGACTTGGTCAGTTATCCGAAGGGAACGGATCGCCTCTGAAATATCTTTCTCGCCAACAAAGATCTTTGGGTCTAGGGGGTCTCCATCGAAATGGATTTGAGCATCGTCACATGCTCGAACAAGTTCACGTGGATTCTCAATATTTCGATCGAGGGCAACCCATGTCACTGCACGATAGAGCGCACCGGTATCGAGGTAATCCCAATTCGCGCGGGTAGCTATTGCTTTAGCAGTGGATGATTTTCCGGAACCACTCGGACCATCAATCGCGATCACGGTAGTCGACATAGGTAAACCTTACTGTTTGTTATTCGTCTGATTGGAACGATTACGCAGTGCGTGGATTATGAGCAAGCCACCCTGCCTTGGTGAGATGGCCATGCAAAATTTGTGCATCACTCGCAGAAAGTGAGAGCGTGATCAAACCAGTCTCTTGACCTGGACTGTGTTCGATTTGGAGATCTTCCACATTTACTCCTGCGCGTTCGCATTCTTGGAAGATCTTTGAGAGTTGACCCGGCTTATCTTCGATAACGATTGGCAAGAGGTGATACTCCCGATCCTTCCCGCCATGCTTACCAGGGATCTTCGCCCTCCCCTGGTTCCCTGCCTCCATAAAAGCTCTGACGCCATCGATATCGCCCTCATTTAAGTGATCTATCAATTTGTCGATAGATTCTTTAAACGATTCAAGGAGTGGACGGAGTTCGTGAGCATTGAGCGTTAAGAGATGCGACCAGAGCTCTGGAGAGCTCCCTGCCAATCTCGTTGTATCGCGAAGTCCGGCTCCAGCGAGAGTGAGCTCATCAGATCCTCGCTCAACGAGCTCCCCGCCTAAAAGCGAAGAGACCACCTGGGGCAGGTGCGAGATTAAGGCGATCTGCTCATCATGAAGTTCTGGTTCCAATTCAAAGACGGTAGCTCCAGTGCTCTCAACAAGGTGGCGAACTACCTCAAGGAGCTCTGGGCTCGTCTGAGAACTTGGAGTGAGAATCCAGGCTCTCCCCTCAAAGAGATCGCCTCGGGCGCTCGTTGGTCCTACGCTCTCTCGACCAGCCATGGGATGAGTCCCTAGGAATCGGGCATTGAGCCCCGGAATACGTCCGACCTCAAGTAGAAGGTTGGACTTTAAACCGCTGATATCTATAAATCTCGCTTCAGGATAACGAGAAAATTCATCGAGAAGGGTCGGAAAAACTAAGTGAACGGGTGTCGCGATGACGACAATCTCCGGATCTGTACTCGGATTGGCCGATACGGCTCTTCCGACGAGGTCACGAGCAATTGCTTCATGCTCTTGGTTGAGATCAAAGAGATCTAACTCGTGATCCTTTTGGGCTAGGGCAAGCGCAAAGGAGGTCCCAATGAGCCCAGTCCCGACGATACGAATCTTCATAGAGACGTCCTACTGCGCAATATCGCGTCTGAGAGCTTGGGCTCCCCGACGATAGATATGGCGCGCCTCTTCAAGTGAACGCTCTGAATGAGCGTGGACCATAACCCGGATAACTCGAGGAAGGGCGCCCTCGACATCTACCTCAAGGGCGCACATCAATGGCACGCTCCCGAGATTGAGTGATCGAGCAGTCTTTGCGGGAAATTCAGAGGTTAGGTCTGGGGTCGATGTAAAGAGAATGGAGATGAGCTCATCGCTCTTAATCTCATTTGCCTCAAAGATCTCGGTCAGAAGTTCACAGACGGCAGACTCCATCTCGACCGGATCGTCGGCCACAAGCTGGGTTGCGCCACGGAACGCTCTCACCTTCATGCGCCTATCCTACCCTTCCGCTACCTTCAGACGATTCTCAATAAATCTTTCTAAGGAGAAAACGTTTTATTTATTTTTATGTTCTATCGAATATCGACAATTACCGACCATGGATCTAGTCACATCTATATTGTCGATAAAACCTTTTACAGATCATTTTTAATGCTCAAAAATATCGATAAATTGGTAAACAGAACGCGGTCAATATCTATATAACTATAAAGTGTTATTTACGAATTCGATTTATCGCTTTAACTTTAAATCAGTGAAGAGCTTTACCAACTCCCCCTCATTGAGGTTTCGCCAACGCCCCTCTTTCAACTCCCCAATAGAGATCGGTCCGAAATCAGTTCTAATC
>Ga0214164_1000141_pt1 | contig 47566 bp, 41 predicted proteins | sample TroBogepilimnion_13_FD_153003 | JGI IMG/M metagenome (GOLD analysis project Ga0214164, IMG submission 153003) | Freshwater microbial communities from Trout Bog Lake, WI - Practice 03JUN2009 epilimnion v4 | ecosystem: Environmental > Aquatic > Freshwater > Lake > Epilimnion/Euphotic zone ... | reverse complement strand
TTACAGCGACCGCCTCGCCGCCGCTGCCGAGGCTCGCAAGGCGCAACTGGCCAAGTTCAAGCCCAAGCCCGCCGTCACCGCGACGGAATCGACCGCCGAATTCAAGACCCGGGAACAGATCAAGGCCGAGGAGCGCGAGGCGTTCCGCCTGGCGCGGCTCAAGGCGAAGGAAGACGCCGCCGCCGCCGTGGCGGACGTGGCCGTCGTCGTGGTGGCCGCGATCAAGATGATTCAGTTAATGAAAACATTGATACCGATTCAGATGAAGATTCTGATGCCGGTGCCCTTGAGGATTCAGAAGTAAATGAAGATGGAACTGTTACTCCACGCCGCCGTCGTCGCCGTCGCGCACGTGGTGAAGGCGTAACTCCAGGTGAAGTAATTGATGAAGATGGTGTCGTAACTGTTGTAAAAGTTCGCGAACCTCGTCCACCAAGAGAGCAACGCGCACGTGATTCTCGCGATGATCGTCCATCACGCAACGACCGCAATCGCAATCGTCGCAACGACCGTCGTAATGATCGCGAACCTCGCGAATTTGTCCGTCGCAGAGGAACCGTCATCACCGAATCAGAATTCTTGGCACGTCGCGAAAATGTTGACCGCCAGATGTTGGTTCGCCAAACTGGTGATCGCACTCAGATTTCAGTCCTCGAAGATAAAATTATGGTCGAGCACTATGTAAATAGAAATAGCAACATCTCTTATGTTGGAAACGTTTACTTAGGTAAAGTCCAAAATGTTCTGCCATCAATGGAAGCTGCTTTCGTTGATATTGGTAAGGGACGTAATGCTGTTCTTTATGCGGGTGAAGTTAACTGGGATACCGCTGGCTTAGCCGATGGCCAACCAAGAAAGATCGAACATGTACTTAAGACTGGTCAATCAGTTCTTGTACAAGTAACAAAAGATCCAATTGGTCAAAAGGGTGCCCGTCTTACAAGTCAGATTTCACTTCCTGGTCGTTACCTGGTTTATGTTCCAAGTGGTGAAATGAGTGGCATCAGCCGCCGTTTGCCAGAGCAAGAACGTAATCGCTTAAAGACAATTTTGAAGAATTTGATTCCAGAAGATGCAGGCGTAATTGTTCGTACTGCCTCCGAAGGAGCTTCTGAGGAAGAGCTAGAGCGAGATGTAATTCGCCTGAAGGCACAATGGGAAGATATTCAAAAGAAGGCCGAATCATCCGAAACTTCAGCACCATCTCTTCTTTATTCTGAACCAGATCTAACCGTTCGAGTTATCCGCGATATCTTCAATGAAGATTTCAAGAAGATGATTGTTCAAGGCGATCAGGCTTGGGAAGATATAAATAATTATCTGGGACATATTGCGCCAGAATTGACCACCAAGATTGAAAAGTGGACTGGTACTCGTGATCTATTCGTTGAAAACCGAATTGAAGAGCAACTAGCCAAGGCCTTTGATCGCAAGGTTTACCTTCCTTCAGGAGGTTCACTTGTGATTGACCGAACCGAAGCGATGATTGTTATTGACGTGAACACTGGAAAGTTCATCGGTAAGGGTGGAAATCTTGAAGAGACTGTAACCAAGAACAACTTGGAAGCGGCTGAAGAAATTGCCCGCCAACTTCGCCTGCGCGACATGGGTGGAATTATCGTTATCGACTTTATTGATATGACCCTGGAATCAAACCGCGAATTAGTTCTACGTCGCTTGGTTGAATGCCTTGGTCGAGATCGCACCAAACACCAAGTAGCAGAAGTTACTTCACTCGGTCTTGTTCAAATGACACGTAAGCGTGTTGGACAAGGTTTGATTGAAGCATTCTCAACTACTTGCGAAAGTTGTGGCGGACGTGGAATCCATATTCATAGCGAACCGGTAGAAAAGGTTGCGCTTGAAAAGGATATGGAGAAGCGATTTGTTCCAACAAATTACGATGCTGAAGAGAGCGAAGAGCTCGAAGTGGCCCCAGTCGAAGAGGCTGAGGTTTCGGAGAAACCAGCTCCAAAGCGCCGTCGCCGTGCGGTAAGTACCGGGGTAATTACCCCAGTTTGACCCCGAGGCTTGGAAATCCGTATCCTTGACCTCTGCCCAAGTTCGGGCTTAAGAAGTGGTTTTTTCAATGAAAGGTGTAACCGTGTACGCGATTGTTAAAGCAGGCGGCCGTCAAGAGAAGGTTGCCGTTGGCGACACAGTTGTTGTCGATCGTATCGACGCAAAGGTCGGTGCATCGGTTTCATTCCCAGCACTTCTAGTTGTTGAAGGCGCAACAGTTACCTCTGATCCAAAGGCGTTATCTGGCGTTAAGGTCACCGGCGAGATTGTTGAAGAGCAAAAGGGTCCAAAGATCGACATCCTTCGTTACAAGAACAAGACTGGCTATCGCCGTCGTTCCGGTTTCCGTTCCCAACTTACGCGCGTGAAGATCACCGCGATTACTAAGTAATTTAGAAATTACTCGAGACAATTTTTCAAGAGAAATAGGAAGAGGCGAATAACAAATGGCAAGTAAAAAGGGAGTCTCGTCTACCCGTAACGGTCGCGATTCAAATGCGCAGTACCTCGGAATTAAGCGTTATGCCGGACAGATCGTAAAGAGTGGCGAAATCCTTGTTCGCCAACGCGGAACTGTTTTTCACCCAGGAAAAAATGTAGGCATCGGTAAGGATGACACTCTATTTGCACTAGCTGCAGGTGAAGTCGCTTTCGGTCGCGCTCGCGGTCGCAAGGTTGTAAACATTGTTCCGGTGGCTGCACTAGTTAACGCGTAATCGCAGAATTATTGCTGCGGGTCCGCGAAATGCGGGCCCGCATTTTTTATTTAGAGTTTTAATTAAAGATTTAATAAAAGTTTTTAAAGTTTTAGGAAGGAGAGGAGAGATAAATGGCATCGTTCGTTGATCGTGTAACTCTCCATGCCTTTGCCGGTTCCGGCGGCGATGGATGCGTATCAATCCATCGTGAAAAATTTAAACCACTTGGTGGCCCAGATGGCGGCAATGGTGGTCGTGGTGGCGATGTAATTCTGATCGTCGATCCAGGAACAACAACGCTTTTAGATTTTCACCACTCACCACATCGCCGTGCAACAAATGGCTCACTTGGCTATGGCGATTATTGCAACGGTAAAGAAGGTAAAGATTTGATCCTTCCAGTGCCAAATGGCACAGTCGTTAAAGACCAAGATGGAAAAGTTTTAGCCGACTTAGTAGGAAATGGAACTCGTTTCATTGCAGCACAAGGTGGAAAAGGTGGACTTGGAAATGCTGGGCTGGCATCGTCAAAGCGTCGCGCACCAGGCTTTGCACTTAAAGGCGAGCCAGGCGAAGAGCGCACACTCCATCTTGAATTAAAGAGTGTTGCAGATATCGGATTAATTGGTTTTCCATCAGCCGGAAAATCTTCGTTGGTTGCTTCAATCTCTGCGGCTAAACCAAAGATTGCTGACTATCCATTTACAACTTTGGCACCAAACCTGGGCGTTGTTCAGGCTGGCGATACCCGCTTCACCGTTGCGGATGTTCCAGGATTAATTCCCGGCGCTTCGGAAGGTAAAGGTTTGGGATTGGAATTCCTTCGTCACGTAGAACGTTGTGCTGCCTTAGTACATGTTCTTGACTGTGGAACTCTAGAAACGGACCGCGATCCAGTGAAGGATTTTGACATAATTGAAGAAGAGTTAAAACATTACGGCGGCCTATCTGAACGGCCACGCATCATCGCTCTGAATAAGGTCGATTTGCCAGATGGAAAAGCTATGGCAGATATGGTCCAACCAACTTTAGAAGCACGTGGTTATCAAGTCTTCCAAATTTCTGCGGCATCACATATCGGATTAACCGAATTGAATTATGCGATGGCAAAGATCATTCAAGTTCAGCGCAAGGCCGAAGCGGCACAAGAAAAGGCGCGAATTGTTTTGCGTCCAGCGCCAGTAAATGACAATGGATTCACTGTTACAGCAAACGAAGATGGTTCATTCACCGTACTTGGCGAGAAACCAATTCGTTGGGTTAAGCAGACTGATTTCGGTAATACCGAAGCAGTCGGATACCTAGCCGATCGCCTGGCAACTTTGGGCGTCGAAAAGGAATTGTTTAAGAAGGGCGCAAAGGCCAAGGATGAAGTTCGAATCGGTTCAGGCGAATCTGCAGTTATCTTTGATTGGGAACCAACCATTGAAGCCGGCGCAGAATTGTTGGCGGGACCACGTGGTGGCGATCTTCGTGTTGAATCGCCATGGGCTGGGCGTTATATCGACGACGATGTAGATGAGTTAAGCGATGATGAAATCGCAATGCAATGGGAATACAACGTGGCTGATCCAAAGAGTCCAAAGGTAGAAAGCGCAAATGAGTAAAGATTTACTTGCCAAGGCAAAACGAGTTGTTGTAAAAGTTGGATCCTCTTCCTTGACCGGGAGTGCGGGAACTGCTCTTGATTCAAGCGCCGTGGCAAAACTTGTTGATGTCGTCGCTGAATTGAAAGCCGCGAATAAAGAAGTCGTAATTGTCACCTCGGCTGCTATCGCAGCTGGAATGGCGCCACTTGGTTTAACAACCAGACCAACAGACCTTGCAACGCAACAAGCGGCGGCATCTGTCGGCCAGGGACTTTTGATTGCTAAATACACCGAGCAATTTAGTAAGCACCAAATAGTTGCCTCTCAGGTTTTGCTAACTGGAGATGAAGTCGAGGAAGTAAGTAAGCGCGAGAATGCGCAACGGACTCTCTTTAGACTTCTTGAGCTTGGTGTTGTACCAATTATTAATGAGAATGATTCGGTTGTAACTGAGGAAATCCGCATGGGCGATAACGATCGCTTAGCTGCTTTGGTTTCACAACTTATCTCTGCCGATCTGCTTGTTTTAGTTTCTGATGTAGATGCCCTTTATGACGCACCACCTTCACAAGCCGGAGCAAATCGGGTCCCAACGGTCTCTTCGCTTTCCGAACTAAGTAATTTCAAGATCGGTGGCGTTGGCGCATCTGGAGTTGGTAGTGGGGGAATGGTTACCAAGATTCAAGCTGCTGAAATTGCGACAGAAAATGGCGCAACAATGTTGCTTACAAATTTAGCTAATTTGCCCGACGCTTTATCTGGCGCCGATGTCGGAACGCTATTTCTTGCTAGAACTAATAGCTAACAAAACCTTCGCAACTTTTTGATTCATTCCTTCATCTCCTGAGGTCGGAACATCGGAAGATTTAACAATGACAGTTCTTGTTGTTGGGTCGGTCCAGACAAATTGTCCATGCAGACCTAGGGCGGTTGAGATATTTGGATATGGGTGCCAGACCTGAGCACCATAACCCCAACCATGATCCAAAATCGTTGCGGGAGTTGTCATTCGCTTTAACCAAACCGGATCGATAATTTGATTTGCACCAGCTTGGCCACCGTTAATGATTGCTAGTCCAATTCGTGCGTAATCTCGGGCGGTTGCGTTAAAGCAGCAGAAAGTCTTTTCAATTCCACCAACATGGTCGACATTCCAAGTTGCGGCATATTGCGCCCCAACTGGTTGCCAAACATTCTTACTGAAGTAATCCGAGACTGAGCCACCAGTTACTTTCTTGATGATCAACCCAAGTAGTTGGGTATCAACGCTCATATATTCAGATTTACTTCCAGGTTCGAAGGCCATCTTTCGATTGTGCTTTATAAACCAATGCATATCTGTGGTCGCATACATCTGTGCAATTCCAACGCCCCAACCGGAAGGACCGCTTGGGTAGTTATCGCTTACGCCAACACCAGCTTGCATATCTAGGAGCGATTGAATTGTTACTTTGTCGAACGAGGTCCCAGTCTTATATTCCGGGAAATACTTTACAAAGGTATCTGATTCCGCAATTTTTCCTTGATGAATCAATTGGCCAATAACAATAGAGGTCATGGTCTTTGCTTCAGAATAAGATGGAAAAACAGTGCTTTGGGTAAAGCCCTTTCCGTAATATTCATAAGTAATCACGCCATTGCGAATTACCAAGAATGCATTTGTATAACTCTTCTTTAGGAAATCTTGAAAGGTAATTGATCCGTTCTCCCATGGAACGGTTTCTGGCATCTTCTCCGATGATGTTGGCCAAGCAATCGGCTTGCTCGCCGGTGTAATGGTGTGCCACGGCATCAAGGTTGGCGTCTTAGATGCAGGTGCCAAACCTAAGCGAATTGCCGCGATTGGATTCGGATAGTGAATGAATTTTGTGAATCCAGTAAGAGCTACTGCAAAAGCAACAAGCACGACTAGGGTATTGCGCAGGAATCGAAGAAAACGTTTCATGAGATAAGGGTATGTTCCTCTAGGCTAGGAACATGGAAGCCACTGCGATAGTCGAGGAATTAGCCGACAAGGCTCGCTTGGCGGCTCGCACGCTAATCGCCGCATCGGGTACTGAACGAAGCGCCGCACTTAGTGAAATTGCAAAGGAAATTCTTGCGAGCAAAGAGGAAATCCTTGCCGCAAATAACGAAGATATGGTTCGCGCCAAGACAGATGGCATGTCTGACTCTCTTCAGGATCGACTCCTTCTTACCGCAGAGCGCATCGATGGAATTGCCGATGGTGCAATCCAAGTTTCCAAATTGCCAAACCCAATCGGAAAAACAATTCGCGAAAATACCTTGCCTAATGGGCTGCACTTAAAGCAAGTCACCGTCCCATTCGGAGTCGTCGGAATGGTTTATGAAGCTAGGCCAAATGTAACTGTCGATGCCGCAGTAATTTTGTTGATGTCGGCAAATGCCGCGCTTCTACGCGGCTCATCAAGTGCGAGTTCAAGCAATGCCGTACTTGTAAAAGTAATGCGCCGAGCATTGGAAAAAACAGCTATCTCGCCAGATGTGATTCAGTTGGTACCTTCGCATGATCGATCCACGGTTGCTGCTTTATTGAATGCCCGCGGCAAAGTAGATCTAGTAATTCCACGAGGAAGTGCCGCTCTTATTCGTACCGTTGTTGATGAGAGTTCAGTTCCAACAATTGAGACCGGCGCTGGCGTCTGCCATGTCTATGTTGATGAGAAGGCTGACCTGGCTAAAGCGCTGCCAATTTTGATTAATTCAAAGACCCATCGCCCAAGTGTTTGCAATGCTGCCGAAACACTTCTTGTCCATGAATCGGTCGCTGAAAAGTTCTTGCCAGTTGCCCTAGCTGCGCTTTATGAATCACAAGTAATCATGAATGCGGACCCAAAAACCAAGAAGATAGCCGATTCACTTGGAATTAAGGTTAATGCCGCAAGTGAAGATAATTGGAGCACGGAATACAACGCTCTGGAAATGAATGTTGCGGTCGTTCCAAATATTTTGGCGGCAGCCGACCACATTGCAAAGTATGGAACAAAACATACCGAAGCGATTGTGACTGAATCAGATGAGAGTGCGGCTAAATTTATTTCGCTGCTAGATGCTGCAGCAATTATGGTTAATGCATCAACTAGATTTACCGATGGCGAACAAATGGGATTTGGGGCGGAAATTGGAATCTCAAACCAAAAGCTTCACGCACGTGGCCCAATGGGACTTGAACAAATGACCACTACGACTTGGATTGTTACCGGTAACGGGCAGATTCGCTCATAATTTCGATTTATTAGTAAGTCCTGGCTCACGATAGAGTGCGCACATGGCAGAGATTTCTCGCGGGGATGTGGCCCACCTAGCAAAGTTGGCTCGAATCGAAATGACTCCAGACGAGCTAGATCACATGGCTAGCGAATTAGATTCAATTCTCGGCGCCGTTAAGGCCGTTTCGAAAGTTGCGACATCGGATATTGCTCCAACTTCACACCCACTTGAAATGACAAATATCTTTCGCCCGGATGTAGTAAAGCCAAGCCTTACAAATGAGCAAGCACTTTCTGGCGCCCCGGCAAAAGATGAAGAACGTTTTAAAGTTCCTCAGATTCTTGGTGAGGAATAAATGACCGATATTTTCTCAACTGCAAGTGAGATGGCAAGCGCTGTTGCTAAGAAAGAGATTTCCAGCGTTGAACTCACAAAGGCACACCTAGATCGAATTAAAGAGACCGATGGGAAAGTTCACTCCTTTTTATTCGTGGATGAATCGGGTGCACTAGAACAAGCCAAGGCGGTCGATGCAAAAATCGCTAAGGGTGAATCGCTTTCACCATTAGCCGGAGTTCCACTTGCGCTGAAAGATATTTTGGCTCAAGAAGGCATTCCGACAACTGCCGGTTCAAAGATTCTTGAAGGTTGGCGTCCACCTTACGATGCGACTGTTGTTACAAAGCTAAAAGAAGCCGGCGTTGTAATTCTCGGTAAGACAAATATGGATGAATTTGCCATGGGGTCTTCTACGGAAAATTCTGCATATGGCACAACGCAAAATCCTTGGGATCTAACTCGTACTCCTGGTGGTTCAAGTGGAGGTTCGGCAGCAGCAGTTGCAGCATTCCAAGCTCCGATTGCAATTGGAACGGATACCGGTGGATCAATTCGCCAACCAGCAGCGCTAACCGGAATCGTTGGTGTTAAGCCTACATATGGCGGCGTATCTCGCTACGGAGTTATTGCTTACTCATCAAGTCTTGATCAAGTTGGTCCATTTGCTCGTACCGTTTTAGACACTGCACTATTGCACGAAGCGATTGCCGGCCATGACGAAAGAGATTCAACAAGTATCAATGCACCAGTCCCACAAGTTGTTGCCGCTGCAAAGCGCGGCGATGTAAAGGGAATGAAGATTGGTGTCATTAAAGAGCTAAGTGGTGCTGGCTTCCAAGCAGGAGTACTAGCGCGCTTTAATGAGTCACTTGATCTTCTAGTTTCACAAGGTGCAGAAATAGTTGAAGTTTCTTGCCCTAATTTTGAATACGCACTTGCGGCTTACTACTTAATTGCGCCTTCCGAGGCTTCATCAAACCTAGCCCGCTTTGACTCAATGCGCTATGGATTGCGTGTCGGTGATGATGGAAAGCGCGGTGCGGAAGAAGTCATGAGTATTACCCGTGATGCTGGCTTTGGAAAAGAAGTGAAGCGTCGAATTATTCTTGGAACTTATGCACTTTCATCTGGTTATTACGATGCTTATTACGGTTCGGCACAAAAGGTCCGCACACTTGTAAAGCAAGATTTCGAAGCAGCCTTTTCAAAGGCCGATGTCCTGGTTTCTCCGGTTACACCTACAACCGCTTTTAAGATCGGTGAAAAGAGCAACGATCCGGTTGCCATGTACCTAAGTGATATCGCAACCATCCCAGTAAATATGGCAGGAATCGGCGGCATGAGCTTGCCAGTTGGTCTTGCAGATGAAGATGGCTTGCCAGTTGGCTTACAAATTTTGGCTCCGGTAATGCAAGACGATCGTTTCTACCGAGTTGGTGGAACTCTTGAAGCGGCGTTGTTATCAAAGTGGGGCAAGCCAATTCTCGCTAACGCACCAAAGTTAGGAGCCAAGTAATGACTCTTGATTATGCCGGCGCCGTTGCAAAGTATGAGCCAACTCTTGGCTTGGAAGTTCACGTTGAATTAAATACAAAATCAAAGATGTTCTGTTCATGTGCGACCGAGTTTGGCGCCGAACCGAATACTCAAACGTGTCCCGTATGCCTTGGTTTACCAGGCGCGCTTCCAGTAGTTAATGCAAAGGCAATTGAGAGCACAATTCTTATCGGGTTGGCACTTAACTGCTCAATCGCTCCTTACAGCCGTTTTGCCCGTAAGAATTATTTTTATCCAGATATGCCAAAGAATTTCCAGACTTCCCAATATGACGAACCAATCTGCATCAATGGTTACCTCGATGTTGAAATTGAAACCGATGAAGGCCCACGAGTATTTAGAGTAGATATCGAACGAGTCCACATGGAAGAGGACACCGGTAAATCACTTCACGTCGGTGGTTCAACGGGACGTATCCATGGCGCTGAATATTCACTCCTTGATTACAACCGCGCTGGAATTCCACTTGTTGAAATTGTTACTCGAATTGTTCCTGGAACTGGCAAATATGCACCGCAAGTTGCTCGTGCTTATGTAACCGAGCTTCGCGACATTTTGCGTTCGCTTGGAGTCTCTGACGTAAAGATGGAACAAGGTTCACTTCGTTGTGATGCAAATGTATCGCTGGCTCCAATCGGTTCTGGCGAACTTGGTACTCGAAGCGAAACAAAGAATGTAAATTCACTTCGTTCGGTTGAACGTGCAGTTTCTGGCGAAATTGAACGGCAGGCAAATCGCCTTGAGAATGGCGAACGAATTATTCAAGAGACTCGTCACTTCTTAGAAGAGAGCGGTCAGACCAGGCCAGGTCGTTCAAAGGAACAAGCTGAGGATTATCGCTACTTCCCAGAGCCAGATTTGGTTCCGGTTACACCTGATGCAAAGTGGATCGAAGAGTTGCGTACTCGGATTCCAGAAAAGCCATCGGTTCGTCGAAAGCGCCTGCAAGTTGAATGGAATTGTCCTGATAAAGAGATGGAATCTCTGGTTAACGCCGAACTACTAGATGTTGTTGAGGCAACGATCAAACTTGGCGCCGAACCAACCCGTGCACGGACCTGGTGGCTTGGTGAAATTTCACGTTTGGCTAATGAAAAAGAAGTGACACCAACTTCACTGATCACGGCTGAACAAGTCGCACAAGTAATTGCACTAATTGTTTCCGGCGACTTAACCGACAAGTTAGCCCGCCAAGTAGTTGAAGGCGTTGTTGCTGGCGAAGGTTCACCTGCCGATGTAATTGAAAAGCGTGGCTTGAAAGTTGTATCCGATGATTCTGCTCTAATGTCAGCGATCGAAGCTGCCATTGCAGCATCACCAGATACCGCAGAGCGAGTTCGAAGTGGAAATATTCCAGCAGCTGGTGCGTTAATTGGTGCCGTAATGAAGGCAACCGGTGGGGCAGCAGATGCGGCAAAGGTAAGAGAGTTATTGTTAAAGCACTTAGGTCAGGGGTAATCAATGACTAATCCAATGAAGCCACGTTCCGGTCTAGTAACCGATGGCATGGAACGCGCACCAGCACGCGGCATGTTACGTGCGGTTGGAATGGGCGACGAAGATTGGGTTAAGCCACAAATCGGAATTGCTTCGTCTTGGAATGAAATTACACCTTGCAACCTTTCGCTTGATCGTTTAGCAAAGGCATCTCGTAAAGGCGTTATTGAAGCCGGTGGCTTCCCAATGCAATTTGGAACCATCTCCGTTTCTGATGGAATCTCAATGGGTCATGAAGGAATGCACTTCTCTTTAGTTTCGCGCGAAGTTATCGCCGACTCAGTTGAAACTGTTATGCAAGCCGAACGTTTAGATGGAATGGTTACCTTTGCTGGTTGCGATAAATCCCTACCAGGAATGATGATGGCCGCAGCTCGTATCGATGTTGCATCAGTCTTTGTCTATGCCGGTTCAACTTTGGCCGGAAATGTAGATGGTAAAGATGTAACAATCATCGATGCTTTCGAAGCTGTTGGTGCATGTGCACGTGGCCTTATTTCACAAGAGCAAGTAGATAAAATTGAACGCGCAATCTGTCCAGGTGAAGGTGCTTGTGGCGGTATGTACACCGCAAACACAATGGCTGCCGTTGGTGAAGCTATTGGGCTTTCACTTCCAGGTTCGGCATCACCTGCCGCTGTTGATCGTCGCCGCGATGATTACGCAGTTAAGTCCGGCGCCGCAGTAGTGGAATTGATTCGTAAAGGAATTACGACCAGACAAATCCTTACTAAAAAGGCATTTGAAAATGCGATCACCGTTGTTATGGCGCTAGGTGGTTCGACAAACGCAGTTCTTCACTTACTCGCGATCGCTAATGAAGCTGAAGTTGATCTAACTCTGGAAGATTTCCATCGCATAGGTGAAAAAGTGCCTCTACTTGGCGATCTAAAGCCTTTTGGAAAATATGTAATGACCGATGTTGACCGCGTTGGCGGAATTCCAGTCGTACTTCGTGCGCTTTACGATGCCGGTTTCATTCATGGTGATTGCCTTACAGTTACTGGAAAGACCATGGCAGAAAACTTGGCAGAACTTAAGCCACTCGATCCAGATGGCGATGTATTGCATGCGATTAAGTCACCATTATCTGCAGGTGGCGGAATTACAATTCTTGGTGGCTCGCTAGCGCCAGATGGCGCAGTATGTAAGACCGCTGGAATTGGTGTTGATGAATTTGAAGGACCAGCTCGAGTTTTTGAACGCGAGCAAGCTGCGATGGAAGCACTTGAAAATGGAACCATTACCGCTGGCGATGTAATTGTTATTCGCTATGAAGGTCCAAAGGGCGGACCAGGAATGCGCGAAATGTTAATGATCACTGGCGCAATAAAAGGTGCCGGACTTGGCAAGAGCACATTGCTATTAACCGATGGAAGATTTAGCGGCGGCTCAACCGGACTTTGTGTCGGTCACGTCGCGCCAGAAGCCGTTGATGGTGGGCCGATTGCATTTGTTAAAGATGGCGATCGCATTCGCATCAACACGATTACTCGAAAGCTAGAACTCTTGGTCGATGAGGCCGAATTGGCTGAACGTCGTAAGAATTTCCAACCTATCCCACATAAGTACAAGCGCGGGGTGTTGGCCAAGTACTCAAAGGTGGTCGGGTCTGCATCAAAGGGTGCGGTCTGCGGTTAATCGCCTCCTAGCGGATCCAAATAATGAGATCCTGATCTCAACCCTTGACTAGGTCATATCGGTAGGCGAGAATTAAGCCATGACATCAGTCGTCGTAATTAGCGAGCACGTGATCTAGTCTCATCTAGAACACGTGCCACCCCTCAGTGCAAACTGAGGGGTTTCGCATTTTAGATAAACAGCAAATGACTAAAAGGAAGCAATCGAGCAGCGAAGGGAGATGAACAACATGACTAAAGAATCAAATAATGAAATGACGGGGGCAAGTGCACTCGTGCAAGCGTTAGAACATGCTGGAGTTGATGTCATGTTCGGCATCCCTGGTGGCGCAATCCTTCCGGCATACGATCCAATCTTCGATAGCAAAATTCGTCACATCTTGGTTCGCCACGAACAAGGTGCTGGCCATGCTGCAACGGGTTATGCCCAAGCTACTGGTCGCGTTGGAGTATGTATTGCAACATCTGGTCCAGGTGCAACAAACCTCGTAACACCATTGGCCGATGCGCAAATGGATTCGGTTCCGGTAGTTGCAATCACCGGTCAGGTTGCCTCAGGTGCAATTGGTACTGATGCTTTCCAAGAGGCAGATATTCGCGGCATCACAATGCCAGTAACCAAGCACAATTTTCTAGTTACCGATCCGGCTGAAATTGCGGGAGCGATCGCACAAGCATTTCACATTGCGAGTACTGGACGACCAGGCGCAGTACTAGTTGATATCGCAAAAGATGCTTTACAGATGAAAACCGAATTTAGTTATCCAAAGAGCATAAATCTCCGTGGTTACCACCCAATCATGGAACCAACGGCCGAATCAGTTCGTGATGCCGCGCGATTAATCGCCGAATCAAAACAACCAGTTCTATATGTTGGTGGGGGAGCGATCAAATCTAATTCCCAAAAGGAATTAGTGAAGCTTGCTGAATTAACTGGGGCACCGGTTGTTACTACTTTGATGGCGCTTGGTGCTTTCCCGGATTCACACCCACAACATTTAGGTATGCCGGGAATGCACGGAACTGTTGCTGCTGTAACCGCACTTCAAAAAGCGGATCTGCTAATTACTTTAGGCGCTCGCTTTGATGACCGCGTAACTGGAAAACTTTCTTCATTTGCACCAAATGCCAAGATTATTCACGCTGATATCGATCCGGCAGAAATTGGAAAGAATCGTCGTGCTGATGTTGCGCTAATTGGTGATTTAACCAAATCAATCGAAGCGTTAATTCCAGCAATTAAAGCCGAGTTTAAAAAGTCCCAGCCAGATTTAACACCTTGGTTAAATACTGTTTATGGTTGGCGCAATCGCTTCCCACTTGGGTATGACCACCCAACCGATGGCCTTTCACCACAATATGTAATTGAAAGAATCGGAAAGATTTCTGGTCCTGATGCAATTTATGTTGCAGGTGTTGGTCAACACCAAATGTGGGCATCGCAATTCATTAATTATGAAAAGCCTCGTACTTGGTTGAACTCAGGCGGTCTTGGAACAATGGGTTATGCCGTTCCGGCGGCAATGGGAGCCAAAGTTGGCGCGCCAGATAAAGTTGTTTGGGCTATCGATGGCGATGGCTGTTTCCAAATGACAAACCAAGAGTTGGTTACCTGCGCTCTAAACAACATTCCAATCAAGGTTGCCGTTATTAATAATGAAAGCTTGGGCATGGTTCGCCAATGGCAGACCTTGTTCTACAACGAGCGTTATTCGAATACTCAACTTCACTCAAAGCGAATTCCAGACTTTGCAAAGCTAGCCGAAGCAATGGGTTGCGTTGGATTAACTTGCGAATCAAAGGATCATGTTGATCGAACTATTGCGCAAGCGATGGAGATTAACGATCGCCCAGTGGTTGTTGATTTCAGCGTTCACAAGGATGCGATGGTTTGGCCGATGGTTGCCGCTGGAACTTCAAATGATGAAATCGTAAATGCGCGCTCTCTGGCGCCTATCTGGGATTCACAGGAGCTCTAAATGTCACAATCACATCCAGATTCACCAACATCAACACGTTCAACCTCCAAGACTCATACGCTCTCGGTTCTAGTTGAAAATAGCCCAGGTGTATTGGCGCGAATTTCTGCACTCTTCTCTCGCCGTGGTTACAACATTGATTCTCTCGCTGTTGGCCCAACCGAGAATCCAGATTATTCGAAGATGACAATCGTCATTAATGTTGAAGATCATGCGCTGGAACAAGTAATTGCGCAATTGGATAAATTGATTAACGTGATCGATATTGCCCAACTAGATCCAGTTACATCTGTTCAACGCGAACTCTTATTGGTAAAGGTTTCAACCGATGCCAAGACTCGCTCCCAAGTTTTGGAGACGGTTCAACTCTTCCGTGCCAAGGTCGTTGATGTTGCCCAAGATGCGGTGACTATCGAAGCCACTGGCAATACCGAGAAGATTCAAGCCCTCCTAAGAGTCCTAGAGCCTTACGGCATCAAAGAATTGGTCCAATCCGGGCTAGTTGCGATGTCTCGAGGCTTAAAACCGGGCTCGATTTCAGAAGATCAGAAATAAAAAATAGAGTTATCCCATACAACCGACGAAAGGTAAGACAAAGTGGCTACCCAGTATCACGACGAAGATGCCGATCTATCAATCATCCAAGGAAAGAAAGTTGCAGTAATTGGTTATGGCTCACAAGGCCATGCCCACTCACTTTCACTTCGCGACAGTGGTGTTGATGTCCGCGTCGGTTTAGCCGAAGGTTCAAAGTCACGCGCAAAGGCTGAAGCAGAAGGACTACGTGTTCTATCTGTAGCTGATGCAGTTAAGGAAGCTGATGTAGTTATGTTGCTTGCACCAGATCACGTGCAACGTCATATCTACAACGAATCAATCAAGCCAAACCTAAAGCCAGGCTCTGCGCTTTTCTTTGGTCACGGATTTAATATTCGTTTTGGTTACATCAAGCCAGAAGCAAATATCGATGTTGCAATGGTTGCACCAAAGGGTCCAGGACACTTGGTACGTCGTGAGTACACAGCGGGTCGTGGAGTTCCAGTTCTAGTTGCAGTTGAACAAGATGCAACAGGAAATGCTTGGCCATTAACACTTTCATATGCAAAGGCAATTGGCGGACTTCGCGCTGGCGGAATCTTGACCACCTTTACCGAAGAGTGCGAGACCGATCTATTCGGCGAGCAAGCAGTTCTTTGCGGTGGCGCATCACAATTAGTTCAATACGGATTTGAAACGCTAGTTGAAGCTGGTTACCAACCAGAAGTTGCATATTTCGAATGCCTACACGAACTTAAGTTAATTGTTGACTTGATGTACGAAGGTGGAATTGCAAAGCAGCGTTGGTCAGTTTCTGACACCGCGGAATATGGCGACTACGTCTCTGGTCCACGCGTAATTGATCCAAAGGTCAAGGAAAATATGAAGGCCGTTCTTGCCGATGTTCAAAATGGAACATTCGCAAAGCGCTTCATTGATGACCAAGATGCTGGCGCACCAGAATTCAAGGCACTACGCGCAAAGGGTGAATCACACCCAATCGAAACTGTTGGTCGCGAACTTCGCAAGATGATGTCTTGGGTAAAGGGCAACAACAAGGATGATTACCAAGAGGGTGTAGCTGCTCGTGGCTAAACCTGTTGTTCTTATTGCAGAAGAATTAAGCCCTGCAACACTAGAGGCGCTGGGCCCAGATTTTGAAGTACGCAATTGTGATGGCGCAGATCGTGGCCAATTACTTGCAGCACTTGGTGCTGGTGTCGATGCTGTACTGATTCGCTCTGCAACAAAGATGGATGCTGAAGCTATTGCTGCAGCAAAAGGTTTAAAGGTAATTGCACGTGCCGGAGTAGGTCTTGATAACGTTGATATTCCAGCCGCTACAGCTGCTGGAGTAATGGTTGTTAATGCACCAACTTCAAATATTGTTTCCGCTGCCGAACTAGCAATTTCTTTGTTATTGGCAAGCGCAAGATTTATCTCTCCGGCCCACGCTGCGCTACGCGCTGGTAAGTGGGCACGTTCAAAGTACACCGGCGCCGAACTATTCGAGAAGACTCTTGGAATTGTTGGCTTTGGTCGAATCGGACAATTAGTTGCACATCGCATGCAGGCTTTCGGCATGGATGTCGTTGCTTACGATCCATATCTGCAACCAGCAAAGGCCGCCCAACTTGGAGTTCGCTTAGTAGAACTTGATGAACTTCTAAAGATCAGTGATTTCATAACAATTCACCTGCCAAAGACCAAAGAGACCGCGAACTTAATTGGCGCAGAAGCGCTAAAGAAAGTTAAGCCAACAGTTCGCATTATTAATGCGGCACGTGGTGGCGTTCTGGATGAAGCGGCGTTATACGAAGCGCTTAAGGATGGTCGCGTTGCGGGTGCTGGCCTAGATGTTTATGCCACCGAACCTTGCACCGATTCACCACTATTTACTTTGGATAACGTTGTTGCAACACCTCACCTAGGTGCATCAACCGATGAAGCGCAAGAGCGTGCGGGAATTGCGGTAGCTGTTTCAGTTCGCAAAGCACTTTCTGGTGAATTGGTTCCCGATGCAGTAAACGTTAAGGGTGGCGCAATTCATGCTGAAATTCGCCCAAGCTTGCCGCTGGTTGAAAAGATGGCACAAATTGCAACTGCAATTGCTGGCGAACTTCCAGTTTCCATGGAAGTACAAGTTCGTGGCGATATTGCAGAACACGATAGTTCGGTTCTGGCTACAAGTGCACTAAAGGGTGCGCTCATAGCAATGGGTTCTGAAGATGTTACCTATGTGAATACACCAGCCCTTGCTGAATCACGTGGCATGACTTCAACCGTAAACACCGATCCAGATAGCCAGATGTATCGCAGCTTTATCTCACTTCGCTGCGCCTGTGCCGGTGGTCGATCAATCGTCGTTGATGGAACTTTGATGGGAATTAGAAAAATTGAAAAGATCATCGCAGTTGATGGATTTGAATTAGATCTTCCAACTAATGACAATCTACTTTTCCTTCGTTACACCGATAAGCCAGGAATCGTTGGCATTGTTGGAAATGCACTTGGCAAAGCCGGAGTGAATATTGCTGGAATGCAAGTTGCTCGTACCAATGCTGGTGGCGATGCCCTAATGGCGCTAACAGTTGACTCTGCAATTTCTGAAAGCGTAGTTGCCGAGCTTAAGAAAGAGACCGACGCAAAATTCGTTCAATCAGTTAACTTAGTTGGGTAATCAATGAGCAATTTTAATTTAGCTGTAATCGGTGGCGATGGAATTGGTCCTGAAGTTGTTGCCGAGGGCTTGAAGGTTTTGGATGCGGTAGCAGCAAAGTACGGCCATACATTTACCAAGACTGATTACGACCTCGGTGCAAAGTATTGGCACAAGACTGGGGAGACCTTGACGGATTCAGTTCTTGCTGATCTTGCGAAGGCCGATGTAATTCTGCTCGGAGCGGTTGGCGATCCAACTGTCCCAAGTGGAGTGCTTGAACGTGGTCTACTTCTAAAACTTCGCTTCGCCTTCGATCACTACATCAACCTACGCCCAGCTAAATTGCATGCTGGCGTTAAATCACCTCTTGTTAATTCTGAATCAATCGATTTCATTGTGGTTCGTGAAGGTACCGAAGGCCCTTACGTTGGAGCCGGTGGCGTGCTTGCTCATGGCACTAAGGATGAAATCGCAACCGAAGAAAGTTTGAACACCCGACGTGGCGCCGAACGAGTTATTCGCGATGCTTTTGCTCGTGCCAAGGCGCGTCCGCGCAAGAAGTTAACTTTGGTACATAAGAACAATGTCTTGACCCGTGCTGGCGGACTTTGGACACGCACTTTCAACGAAGTGGCAAAAGAATTTCCGGATGTAACTACTGATTACTTGCACGTTGATGCGGCATCAATGTTCTTTGTTACAAATCCAGAGCGCTTTGATGTTGTTGTTACCGACAATCTTTTCGGTGACATCCTCACTGATATCGCTGCTGCAATCTGTGGTGGCATTGGGTTAGCTGCTTCTGGAAATATAAACCCAACCGGAGCTTTCCCTTCAATGTTCGAACCAGTGCACGGTTCAGCACCAGATATTGCAGGCAAGGGTCTTGCTGATCCAACCGCAACAATCATGTCTGTTGCGATGATGCTGGCTCACTTAGGTTTGCACGAAGCAGCCGCCGATGTTGAAAAGGCTGTAGCTGCCGATCTATTAGTTCGAGGGGATTCAAAGCGAAGCACTCGCGAAATTGGAAACGCATTAGTAGCAGGTGTTAAGTGAAGATCAATCTAAATTTAAATCCTAATCCAGCAAGTGATGCCGATCGCGAAGCAAAGATTGCCGAAGGTGGTTTTGGTAAGTATTACACCGACAACATGTTGATTGCGGAATGGGATGAAAAATCTGGTTGGGGCGATGCCACAATTAAGGCTTATGGTCCGCTCTCATTAGATCCAGCCACCTCCGTTCTTCACTATGGCCAGGAAATATTTGAAGGCTTAAAGGCATACTCACAACCAGATGGGGGAGTTAGTCTCTTTCGCCCAGATGCGAATGCAAAGCGTTTTGCGAAAAGTGCAACTCGTTTAGCACTTCCAGAACTTCCAGTTGAAGATTTCATTAAGACCGTAACGGAATTGGTAAAGCACGAAATCAAATGGGTTCCAAAAAATGTTGGCGAATCTCTTTATATCCGCCCATTTATGATCGCCACCGAAGTCGGTCTTGGCGTTCGCCCAAGCAATCACGCGACCTACTTAGTTATTACAACCCCGGCATCTGCCTACTTCAATCCGAATAAAGCTGTAACGGTTTGGATCTCAACAGAATATGTTCGCGCCGCACCTGGCGGAACCGGAGCTGCAAAAGCCGGTGGAAATTACGCAGCATCACTTCTCGCCCAAAAGGAAGCTGCAACCCAAGGTTGTGATCAAGTTGTTTGGCTTGATGCTCTTGAGCGCAAATGGGTTGAAGAGATGGGCGGCATGAATCTTTACTTTATTAAGGGTTCTAGAAAAGATGCCACTGTATTCACGCCAAAGCTAACTGGAACACTGTTAGCCGGTGTTACCCGCGATTCAATTCTCACTGTTGCAAAAGATCTTGGCTACAAGGTTGAAGAAGGAATGATCTCGATTGACGAGTGGCGCGATGCAATCGCGAGTGGCGAGATCACCGAAATATTCGCCTGCGGAACTGCTGCAGTTGTTTCGCCAGTTGGTGCCGCCAAGAGTTCCCAAGGAACTTGGACTACCGGAAACGGTGAACCTGGCCCAATCACAATGGAGATTAGAAATCATCTACTTGGAATTCAACATGGAACCATTGCCGACAAGCATGGTTGGAATGTGAAGATCAGTTAATGAATGACAATTTTCATATCTATGACACAACACTTAGAGATGGCGCCCAACAAGAAGGCTTAAATCTCTCGGTCCATGACAAGTTGGCAATCGCCAGACATTTGGATGATCTTGGTGTTGGTTTCATTGAAGGCGGCTGGCCGGGGGCAAATCCAAAAGATACCGAATTCTTTAAGCGCGCTGCGACCGAACTTAAATTGAAGAATGCAACATTTATGGCCTTTGGCGCGACAAGGCGACCAGGAGTGAAAGCTGCCGATGATCAATTGCTTCGTGCGCTTGCCGATTCTGGTGCTGCCGGAGTAACACTTGTTGCAAAGAGCCACGATCGCCACGTTGATCTTGCACTAAAAACCAACCTTGATGAGAACCTGGCGATGATTAAGGATTCGATCGAGTTTTTACGATCTGGCGGACAACGAGTTTTCCTAGATGCCGAACATTTCTTTGACGGATATAAATCAAATAAGGCCTACGCTCTAGAAGTTGTTCGGGTTGCGGCAGAAGCGGGTGCAGATGTGATCGCGCTCTGCGATACCAACGGCGGAATGTTGCCGGATGAACTTTCACAAGTTGTCCATGATGTTCTAGGTGCTTCAAGTGCTCGGTTGGGAATTCATTGCCACAATGACACCGGGTGTGCTGTTGCAAATTCACTTGCAGCTATTGCTGCTGGTGCAACACATGTTCAAGGAACTTTAAATGGCTATGGCGAACGAACTGGAAACGCTGATCTCGTAAGTATCATCGCAAACCTAGAATTAAAGAAGAAGCAGAAGGTATTGCCAGAAGGCGCACTTCGAGAAGCTTTCCGAATTTCTCACGCAGTTGCCGAAGTTACGAATGTTTCACCTAGTGCACGCCAACCATATGTTGGTGTATCGGCATTCGCCCACAAGGCAGGTTTACATGCAAGTGCGATCAAGGTCGATCCAGCGATGTATCAACACGAGGATCCTTCTTCGGTTGGAAACGATATGCGGATGTTGGTCTCCGAAATGGCTGGCCGTGCTTCAATCGAATTGAAGTCTGCCGAATTGGGCATTGCACTTGGCAGCGATAAGGAAGTAGTCGGAAGAGTTGTTGCTCGTGTAAAGGATTTAGAGTCACAGGGCTATACCTTTGAAGCTGCAGATGCATCTTTCGAACTTTTACTTCGCGAAGAGATCGATGGCAAGCGTGCCCGCTTCTTTAAGGTCGAAAATTGGGACACGACTGTAAGCCGCGATAAAGATAATGCTGTTACCTCAAAGGCATTCTTAACTATTTCCGCCGGTGGCAAAGTATTTGAATCTGAAGGTTCTGGAAATGGTCCAGTGAATGCAATTGATACGGCGCTTCGTTCTGGCCTAGAAACTGTTTACCCAGAGTTGGCTAAGTTGGAATTAACCGATTACAAAGTTCGCATTCTTGAAGGTCGCCTAGGAACCGGCGCAATTACTCGCGTACTTGTCGAAACAAGTGACGGAACCGGTGAATGGAGCACTATCGGAGTTCACGAAAACGTAATTGCGGCATCGGTAATGGCGCTTGAAGATGCCGTTACTTATGGATTGCTAAGGCAAGGTCGCAAACCGGAGTAATCTTTAATCATGAGCGCCGAGTTAATTGTTCGATATGAAGAACACTTGGTGTTGGTTCGAAATCTGGCTGAAAATTCGATTCGTGGATATGTCTCAGACCTCCAATCATTTCTCGATCACATTGAAAAATTGGGAATCACCGAGTTCTCTGAATTAACCTTGAGTCATTTACGTTCGTGGCTAGCTAACTTACAAAGCCGCGGTGCATCTAGGGCAACCATGGCAAGGCGCATTGTTTCAATCCGAGCCTTCACTTATTGGGCGGCCAGCGAAGGCTGGATTCCCTCCGATATCGGAGCCGAACTTTCGATTCCAAAAGCCCATAAGACTCTGCCCGAAGTTTTGACTCACAACGAGGCCGATCAAGTTCTTCAATCCCTGATTGCAAAGCGGAGCGAAGATCCGACCGCTATAAATATTCGAGACCTAGCCATGATTGAAATCTTGTATGCCGCGGGTATTCGCGTTAGCGAGCTATGTGGTTTGAATTTGGCTGATTTAGATTTCAATCGAAACACAATTCATGTAATTGGTAAAGGAAATAAGGAACGGGTTGTTCCGCTTGGAATTCCAGCGGTCAAAGCGCTAAACGATTGGCTGAATATCGCACGGCCAGAGATAGCAACGGATGTATCTGGCAACGCGGTTTTCTTGGGTTCACGTGGCAAGCGAATTGATCAACGAACGGTTAGAGAAGTTGTTTATGATGCAATGAGCGCCATTGGTTCAGATATGAGTCCACATGGCTTGCGCCATACCGCAGCTACGCATCTACTTGAAGGCGGTGCTGATTTGCGCACGGTTCAAGAGATCTTGGGTCACTCCTCTTTAGCAACGACTCAGATTTACACCCACGTCTCTCCTGAGCGATTGAAGGCTGCTTACCAACAGGCCCACCCACGGGCTTAAGTTCGGGGATTGCCATTCCGGTTACTAAGCCGAAGATTAAAAGCGCAGTTCCAATTAGGTATTTCACGGGGCGATCCTGCAGTCATTTACGCAGGTGAAGGTCGCACCCAGGCCTTGGCTGTGGATTTTGCACCCTTGTGAATGGCCTAGGATTACACCAGCACAGAGAGCAATTTCTGTGACTTCACGCGACTAAATCAGTACGCCTGTTCGGTCCGGGTTAATTTAACTTGAATTCAAGTTCGATAAATCTGGTCGGCATCTAGTCGCTAGGGATTCAACAAATTGTTGAATCATCAACCGAGTGCGAATTTAAATATAAATTCGCGATAAGGAGTGTGCCGCCATGGCGGTTGTAACAATGCGAGAACTCCTCGACAGTGGAGTCCACTTCGGACACCAAACTCGTCGATGGAATCCAAAGATGAAGCGCTTTATTTTTGCTGAGCGCAACGGTATCTACATCATTGATATCCAACAATCACTTGCACTTATTGATAGTGCATACGAATTCGTAAAGGACACTGTCGCCAAGGGCGGACATATTCTTTTCGTTGGCACCAAGAAGCAAGCACACGAGCCAATCAAGGCGCAATCTGCTCGCGTTCAAATGCCTTATGTAACTGAGCGCTGGCTCGGTGGCATGCTCACTAACTTCCCAACCGTTTACAAGCGAATTCAACGCTTGAAGGAATTGGAACAACTAGAGAGCCAGAACGACCAACTTTTAACAAAGAAGGAACTCCTAGTTCTTCGCCGCGAACGCGAGAAGCTAACTAAGAACCTTGAAGGTATTCGCAATATGACCAAGTTGCCTAGCGCAATCTGGGTTGTCGATACCAAGAAGGAACACCTTGCAGTGCAAGAAGCACACAAGCTAGGTATTCCAGTTGTAGCAATTTTGGATACAAACTGCGATCCAGACGAAGTGGATTACAAGATTCCAGGTAACGATGATGCAATCCGTTCAATCGCATTGCTAACCCGCGTTATCGCAGATGCCGCAGTTGCTGGCCTTGCTGCTCGTTCAAAGCAAGCTGAAGCAGTTGCTGATAAGGAAGTTGCAGCTGCAGCTCCAATTGCAGATGTTGAAAAGGATCTAATCGCTAAGTCAGAGCAGGAGTAATTAAATTGGCTTACACAGCAGAAGATGTTAAGAAGCTCCGCGAAGCAACCGCAGCAGGAATGCTCGATTGCAAGAAGGCGCTTGATGAAGCAGATGGTGATTTCCAAAAGGCCGTAGAAATCATTCGCGTTAAGGGACTCAAAGGAGTAACAAAGCGCGAAGGTCGCACCGCTCTTAATGGGCTAGTTCTTGCAAAGGCCGAAGGCAACCTTGGCGTAATGCTCGAACTAAATTGCGAAACAGATTTTGTGGCCAAGGGCGATCGTTTCCAGGAGTTAGCAAATGAATTGCTAGAGCACCTACTTTCAAGCAAGATCGCAGATCAAACTGCATTCCTTGCTTCAAAGATGGGCAATGGAAAGACAGTTCAGGAAACTATCGATGAAGGAAATGCAACACTTGGCGAAAAGATCGAACTTCGTCGTATTGCAGTTCTTGAAGGTTCACCTGTAGCTCTTTACATGCACCGCACCAACCCAGATCTACCACCACAAATTGGTGTTCTAGTTCAGTTGGCTACCGATGCACTTGAAGCTGGCAAAGATGTAGCGCAACATATTGCGGCCTTCGCGCCTCAATTCGTTCGTCGCGAAGATATTCCAGCCGATCACATTGAAAATGAACGTCGTATTGCTGAGGAAACTGCACGCGCTGAAGGCAAGCCAGAAGCCGCGCTTTCTAAGGTAGTCGAAGGTCGCATCACTGGATTCGTCAAGGAAGTTAGCTTGCTAGAGCAATCTTTCGCAAAGGATGCCAAGAAGACCGTTCAGCAGATCCTGGACGAGGCAAAGACTGCCGTGTCGGCATTTCACCGATTCAAGGTTGGTCAGTAATCTCATCCAGTAGATAAAAGCTAGTTCTAGAGATTCTAGAGATTCTAGAGATTAAGGAGCACTCACAAATGGCCCGCAATGGTTATAAGCGAGTGCTCCTTAAACTTTCTGGAGAAGTATTTGGCGGTGAGAAGGGCATCGGTGTTGATCCCGATGTAGTTCACGATTTCGCATCACAAATTGCCGAAGTAGTACGTACCGGAACTCAAGTTGGAATTGTGGTTGGTGGCGGAAACTATTTCCGCGGCGCAGAATTGCAACAACGAGGTATGGATCGCGCTCGCGCCGACTACATGGGAATGCTTGGAACAGTTATGAACTGTTTAGCACTTCAAGATTTTCTGGAAAAAGAAGGCATCGAAACTCGCGTTCAGACCGCGATCACAATGGGGCAAGTGGCTGAGCCATACATTCCTCGTCGCGCAATTCGTCACCTAGAAAAAGGTCGCGTAGTAATTTTTGGTGCCGGTGCGGGCATGCCATTCTTCACAACCGATACCGTTGCAGCACAAAGAGCTTTGGAAGTTGGTGCACAGGCGCTACTACTCGCAAAGAGCGGCGTTGATGGTGTCTATTCTGCAGATCCAAAGAAGGATCCATCCGCAACCAAGTTCGAAAATGTTTCTTATGATGAAGTTCTCTCTAAATCGCTAGCAGTCGCCGATGCCGCAGCATTTAGCTTATGCCGGGAAAATAATTTGCCAATCGTTGTCTTCGATTTAAAGAACAAGGGCAATATCGGACGTGCGGTCCGTGGTGATTCAGTTGGAACGCTGGTTTCCTAAAAAGTTCGAGAATTTTCAAAGTTAGATTCAACGAGTTTTAAAACAGGGGAGTAGTAAATGTCAGATATAGCAACAGCGCTAAGCGATGCGACTAGCAAAATGAATAAGGCTGTTGAAGTAGCCAAGGAAGATTTTGGCGGTATCCGCACCGGACGCGCTCACCCATCAATGTTTGCCAAGATCATTGTCGATTACTACGGCGCAATGACTCCGCTGTCACAACTTGCAACATTTCAAGTCCCGGAACCACGCATGGCTTTGGTTTCACCATTTGATAAAGGTGCCACTGCGGCAATTGAAAAAGCGATTCGCGATTCCGATCTTGGTGTTAATCCGCAAACCGATGGCGCTGTAATCCGTGTCAACTTCCCACAATTAACCGAAGAGCGCCGCAAGGATTACATCAAAGTGGCTCGTACAAAGGCCGAAGATTCACGCGTTTCAATCCGAAACATTCGTCGTACTGCGAAGGAAGCAATGGAGAAGCTCGAGAAAGATGGGCTAGCCGGAAAAGATGATGTCGCTCGTGGCGAAAAAGATTTAGAGAAAATTACATCCGATCATGTTGCCAAGATCGATGAGCTACTTAAGCACAAGGAAGCCGAGTTACTCGAAGTTTAAACTTCGGCACACTTCAAAATGGATGACCTGCATTCAATCAACGAGGCGATAAACGCCAAGGCTGGACGCAAACTTCTTCCATCTATTTTGGTTTCTATCGGGCTTCTCGCCTTGGTTTTTGGCACGGTCTATAAAGCAAAACCACTTTTCGGCCTTCTGATTTGGGTTGCGATCATGCTCTCGATTCGCGAATTGGTAAATGCCTACAAGCACGGCGGAATCGAATTGCCACGACTAGCAATACAAGTTGCCGGTACTGCGCTGTTGATTTCTGCTTGGTATGGCAAAGTTTCCGGGCTGGCTGTTGCAATGTCGATCGCGATTCCAAATGTGATGGTCTTTATTCTCTTTAAGGGACCAAAGGATTATGTAAGGCGAGCTGCATCGGCTGCATTCGCGGTTTTCTATCTGGCCTTCCTTGGCGGATTTATTGTTCTCTTGGCTCATCACTCTGATGGCGCGGCAAGAATTCTTACGCTGGTTGTATTAGTTAGTTGCAACGACACCTTTGCTTATATTTCTGGCGTGCTTTTTGGAAAGCATCCACTAGTTCCAGCGATTAGTCCCAAGAAAACTTGGGAAGGGTTGCTCGGTTCCTTTATTTTTACACCGACCGGATCTGCCTTGGTATTTCATTTCGCCCTACACAAGCATTGGTGGGTTGGCGCTGGAATTGGAATCATGGCGGTAATTACTGCAACATGTGGTGATCTAATTGAATCTGCGGTTAAACGAGATCTAGCAATTAAAGATATGGGTTCAATTCTTCCTGGCCATGGCGGAATTCTTGATCGCATTGATTCAATTCTCTTTACTGGGCCAGCCGTTTGGTTTGCCTTCGAATTAATAAAGCATTTCAACCTGTGAGAATTTAATGGAAGAAATTAAGTTAGTTTTCGAAGAGCCAAAGCAACGGGTGAAACCACCGTTGCACTTTGCCGATTTGGCACCAGAAGATCGCAAAGCCAAGGCAGTTGAACTAGGGATTCCAGCCTTTCGCGCGAATCAAATGGCGGTTCACTTCTTTGCCCACTACAACGATGATCCCGATACCTGGACCGATATTCCAAAGGATCTACGCGAAACTTTAGCCACAGAATTCACACCAAAATTAATTACCTTGGTTCGAACCGTTACTGCAGATGGCGGCCGCACCCGCAAGGATTTATGGAAATTGCACGACGGTGTTCTAGTTGAAAGCGTTTTAATGCGATATTCCGATCGCACAACGGTTTGTATCTCATCGCAAGCAGGTTGTGGAATGAACTGTCCATTCTGCGCAACTGGCCAAGGTGGTTTAACTCGTAATTTAACCGCCGGTGAAATTACCGCCCAAGTTGTAGCTGCGGCTCGAATATGTGCCAGCGGTGAATTGCCAGGTGGCGAGACCAGACTTTCAAATGTGGTCTTCATGGGAATGGGTGAACCACTCGCAAACTACAACGCGGTATTGCGCGCGGTTAGAAATATAACAACGCCACAACCAGATGGCCTAGGGATTAGTGCAAGATCTGTAACTGTTTCAACAGTTGGTCTCGTAAATGGAATTGAAAAATTAACGGAAGAAAATATTCCAGTCACTTTAGCGGTATCGCTACACACGCCAGATGATGAATTGCGTGACACCTTGGTACCTATTAATTCGCGTTGGAAGGTCAAGGAAGTATTGGCTGCTGCAGATAAATATGAAGCCAAGACCGGACGTCGATATTCAATTGAATATGCACTAATTAGAGATATTAATGATCAAGCTTGGCGCGCAGATTTGCTCGGGCGATTACTTAAGAATCGCAATGCCCACGTGAATTTGATTCCACTAAACCCAACTCCGGGTTCTAAGTGGACCGCATCCCGCCCAGAAGATGAGGCCGAATTTGTTCGAGTTCTTGAGGCGTATTCGGTTCCGGTAACCGTTCGAGACACTCGCGGCAGAGAAATTGATGGCGCATGTGGTCAATTAGCTGCGGCCGAAGTAATCTCTGATTCATGAAAAACCTGCAAAACTTTATCGACGGCAAATATCAGCCGGCTAAATCTGGTCAAACCAGCGAAGTAATTAACCCAGCAACGGCAAGCGCTTATGCAACTGCGCCAATCTCCTCAACTGCTGATGTTGATCAAGCAATGAGCGCTGCGAGCAAAGCTTTCGTTGATTGGCGCGATTCAACACCTTCCGAACGTCAACGCGCGCTACTTAAAATTGCAGATGCCCTCGAATCTCGAAGCGAAGAATTGATCGCAATTGAAAGCGAGAACACTGGTAAGCCCTTAGCGCTTACCGCTTCTGAGGAAGTTCCACCAATGCTTGATCAAATTAGATTTTTTGCTGGTGCAGCCCGCAACTTAGAAGGAAAATCTGCTGGCGAATATATGCGCGGCATGACTTCGTTTATCCGCCGCGAACCAATTGGTGTTTGTGCGCAAGTAACTCCTTGGAACTATCCAATGATGATGGCGGTTTGGAAGTGGGCACCGGCCATTGCTGCCGGCAACACAGTAGTTTTAAAGCCGAGCGATACAACCCCAGCATCAACTTTATTTATGGCCGAAGTTATGTCGGAATTCTTACCTAATGGTGTCTTCAATGTTATTTGTGGCGACCGTGAAAGTGGCCGCACTCTTGTTGAACATGCAACTCCTTCCATGGTCTCTATTACTGGCTCGGTTCGCGCTGGTATCGAAGTTGCCAAGTCAGCGGCTTCTGATGTTAAGCGCGTTCACTTGGAATTAGGTGGCAAAGCACCAGTTGTTGTTTTTGCGGATGCCGATCTAGCCGCGGCCGCTGAAGCGATTGCAATTGCTGGATTCTTTAACGCCGGTCAAGATTGCACCGCGGCAACTCGAGTCATTGTTCAAGAAGCTGCTTATGATGAATTTGTCGCACTTCTCGCAGCACAAGCAAGCAACAACATCGCAACCGGTGGCCCAACTGAAGATGTTCTGTATGGACCTGTTAATAACGCCGCCCAACTTGCACGCGTTCAAGGATTTGTTGAACGAACACCTTCGCATGCAAAAATTGTTGCTGGTGGCAGCAAGGTCGATCGCGCTGGTTATTTCTTCAACCCAACTGTGATTGCCGGACTAAAGCAGGATGATGAAATGATTCAAAATGAAATATTTGGACCAGTGATTACCATTCAAAAATTCAAAGATGAAGCGCAAGCAGTTGCCTATGCCAATGATGTTCCATATGGACTAGCTTCAAGTGTCTGGACCACAAATCATGGTTGCGCGATGCGAATGGCCAAGGCGTTTGATTTTGGTTGCGTCTGGATTAATACCCATATCCCGCTTGTTGCGGAAATGCCACATGGCGGTTACAAGCGTTCGGGTTATGGCAAGGATCTCTCTTCATATGGCTTTGAGGATTACACTCGCATAAAGCATGTGATGACCAACCTAAACGCCTAACTTCGGTTAAGTTTTAGCGCACCCATAAACTAGAGTTAAGCCATGGCAAATATTGGCAATATGTATGGCCCAGACTTCACATTCTTAGGCATTCCGCGTTGTGATTTAGATAAGCCAGAAACCTTTGCCGGTGCCGATGTTGTAATTGTTGGTGCACCAATTGATAGCGGAACTTCGCATCGTTCCGGAGCCAAACATGGCCCACAAGCAATTCGAGCTGGAGATTATTTAGCGCACGATGGCGAGCGACCACATATGTCGATGCGCGTTGATTCGCTTAAGGAATTAAAGATCTTTGATGCTGGTGATCTGCTTATGCCGGGTGGAGATTTAGTTGCTTCCCTTAAAGTTTTGGAAGAGGCTACTGAAAAGATTTCTCGCGCAGGCGCCATTCCTGTTGTACTTGGTGGCGATCACTCGATTGCCTCTGCTGATGTTGCTGGAATTGCAAAACATCGGGGGATGGGTCGAGTTTCAATGATTCACTTTGATGCTCATGCAGATACCGCCGATCTTCAATTCGGTGCTCTGGTTGGGCATGGAACCCCAATGAGAATGTTGATTGATTCCGGAGCCGTTCGTGGTGATCGTTTTCTCCAACTCGGACTTCGCGGTTACTGGCCGGATGATGCAACCCTGAAGTGGATGCGCGACCAAGGAATGCGTTCATATGAGATGACCGAAATTCACCATCGCGGATTAAAAGAGGTTCTCGATGAATCGTTTGCAACGCTAACTAATGAGTGTGAGGGCGTATTCCTCTCGGTTGATATCGATGTTGTTGATCCAGGCATGGCACCAGGGACTGGAACCCCTGAGCCAGGTGGAATGACTAGCCGCGAATTACTAGAGGCAGTTCGCCGAATCTGTTTTGAATTACCGATCGTTGGCATGGATATCGTTGAAGTGGCACCGGCCTACGACAGCGCAGAAATCACCGCGATTTTAGCGAACCGAGTTGTTCTCGAAGCGCTCAGTGCAATCACGCTTCGCAAAAAAGGCGGAACGTACTCGCCAACTAGAAATCTTCTGGATCGGTAGCGGCACTCACTAAATGCGCGAAATTGTAATTCTCGGCTCCACCGGTTCTATTGGCGTTCAAGCCTTAGAAATTGTTGCTGCAAATCCAGATAAGTTTCGTGTTGTTGCACTCGCTGCTGGTTCAAAAAATTTAGAGTTACTCATCGAACAAGCTCGTAAATTCAAAGTTGGTGTTATCGGAACAACTGCTGATGCTGCGAAGGCGAAGGATTTAGCGGGTGATATCCAAGTAATTGATGGTCCAAAGGCAGCATCGGAGATTGCAACAATTCCATGTGACATCGTTCTAAATGGAATCACTGGCTCGATCGGACTTGGGCCAACGCTTGCAGCCCTTGGAGTTGGAAATAAAGTTGCGCTGGCTAATAAGGAATCACTTGTTGCTGGTGGCGATTTAGTTATGGCTTTTGGCCGAGATTCCATCATTCCGGTTGATTCAGAACATTCTGCGCTCTATCAATGTTTCCTAAGCGGAAAATCCTCAGAGGTTAAACAAGTTGTACTCACTGCAAGTGGTGGTCCATTTAGAGACCGAAAAGATATGTCGGATATTAAGTTGGAAGAAGCTCTCGCACATCCAACTTGGGCGATGGGGCCGGTTGTCACAATTAATTCTGCAACCCTCATGAATAAGGGTTTAGAAATCATCGAAGCTCACTATTTATTTGATCTCCCATATTCAAAGATCTCAGCCGTAATTCATCCACAGTCAGTCGTTCATTCCATGGTGGAGTTCATCGATGGATCTACCATTGCGCAGGCCAGCCCGCCAAATATGAAAGGCCCAATTGCATATGCGCTAAGCGGTGCAAACCGAATTGCAAAAGCAACAAATCCAATTGACTGGAGCCAGAACCACAGTTGGAATTTCTCTCCGATAGATATCAATAAATTCCCAGCCGTAGATCTAGCAAGGCGTTGTGGTGAACTTGGCGGGGGATTACCAGCAATCTTTAATGCGGCCAATGAGGTTGCGGTAGAAGCATTTATAAATGGAGCGATACCATTCACTTCAATTGTGGAAATCGTCGAAGAATGTGTACAGAATTTGGGTGGCGGCTCACCGGTATCCATTCGCGATATTTCTGATGTCAGTGCCATCGAGAATGATGCTCGCGTCCAAGCAAGCAAAATAGTTCAGGAGCGTTAATGAGTTTTCTCGGTGTTATAGCTTTTATCATCGCGCTACTTTTTTCAGTCATGGTTCACGAGGCAGGACACTTTGTAACTGCGCGCCATTTCCATATGAAGGTAACTGAGTTTTTTCTTGGTTTTGGAAAGCGCCTCTGGTCAGTTAAACGTGGCGAGACCGAATTTGGTATCAAAGCGATTCCAGCTGGTGGTTACTGTCGAATTGTTGGTATGTCCGTTAATGAAGAAGTCTCACCGGAAGACAAACCACGCTCTTTCTATTTAGCATCAGCACCAAAACGCCTGATTGTTCTCGGAGCTGGATCATTCCTACATTTCGTGCTCGGATTCTTAATTTTGTTTGTTCTTTTAGCTGGGGTGGGAACCACGTCGGTAACAAATGTGGTCGGCGCAGTTAGCCCATGTTTAACAGTAAATAGCGATGGTAAGTGTGCGGTTGATGCAAAACCTTCACCTGCAAAGATTGCCGGACTCCAAGCTGGCGACAAGATTCTTTCGGTCAATGGCAAGAAGATTTCGGTCTGGAGCGATGCGGTTTCAATGATTCGCAATTCGCCAAATCGTGAAGTTAAATTGTTGGTTAGCCGCTCCGGTCAAGATTTGGAATTTGCTTTAACGCCAGAGGCGCATGAGTTAAATGGAAAGTTAGTTGGATTTATTGGCGTCCAAAACAAGATGGGCAATGTTCGACTAACACCTCTGACAAGCGTTACTAATAGCTTTAAATTGACGGGACAATTAATGAAGAGCAGCGTTGGCTCTTTATTCTCTTTGCCTACTAAGATTCCGGCGCTAGTTCGCCAGACTTTCGGAAGTGAAAAGCGCGATGCCTCTGGCCTGGTTGGGGTAGTTGGTGTCGCTCGAGTCAGCGCCCAGACTGCTAGTGATTCAAAGTTAGGAAGTCGAGAGAAGATCGCGACCTTCCTAATCATTATCGCCAGCCTAAATATCTTTGTTGGAGTCTTTAATCTTTTCCCACTTCTTCCATTAGATGGAGGCCACATGGCGGTGGCGATCGTTGATGGAATTCGCCGCAAATGGGCACAGCTTCGAAAGAGAGCGTTGCCGGATCCAATCAATGTCGAGCGTTTGATGCCAGTCACAATCGTCGTTTTCGCCCTTTTGGCCGCGCTCTCACTCCTGCTTCTGGCGGCCGATATCTTCAATCCAATAAATATCAATCAATAATCTAGGATAAGCACATGGTTAATCTCGGAATGCCAAGCGCTCCTCTGCCAACACTTGCACCACGTCGCAAGAGCAAGCAGCTCAAAGTAGGAAATGTCTTGGTTGGTGGCGATGCACCGGTAAGCGTTCAATCAATGTGTACAACACTTACTGCGGATGTAAATAGCACCCTCCAACAAATCGCAGAGTTAACGGCATCTGGATGCCAAATAGTCCGCGTTGCAGTACCAAGCCAAGATGATGCCGATGCGCTTTCACAGATTGCAAAGAAATCTCAAATTCCAGTTATTGCAGATATTCACTTCCAACCAAAATATATTTTTGCAGCGATTGATGCTGGTTGCGCCGCAGTCCGCGTTAATCCTGGAAATATCAAACAATTTGATGACAAGGTAAAAGAAGTTGCAAAGGCCGCTGGCGATGCCGGTATTCCAATTCGTATTGGAGTTAATGCTGGCTCTCTTGATCCCCGTCTTCTTGCCAAGTACGGCAAAGCAACTCCAGAGGCTTTGGCCGAATCAGCGCTTTGGGAAGCATCACTCTTTGAAGAACATGGCTTTACCGATATCAAAATTTCCGTTAAGCACCATGACCCAGTAACAATGGTTCAGGCTTATCGATTGCTTGCCAGCAAGTGTGATTACCCGTTGCATTTAGGCGTTACCGAAGCCGGTCCCTTCTTCCAAGGAACCATTAAATCCGCAACTGCATTTGGCATTCTTTTATCTGAGGGCATTGGCGACACAATTCGCGTCTCGCTCTCTGCGCCGCCGGTTGAGGAAGTAAAGGTTGGAATCTCAATCCTTGAATCTTTAAATCTTCGTCAACGTAAGTTGGAAATTGTTTCCTGTCCTTCATGCGGTCGCGCACAAGTTGATGTTTATACCTTGGCCGAGAAAGTTCAAGCGGGATTACAAGGAATGACTGTGCCACTTCGCGTAGCGGTTATGGGCTGTGTAGTTAATGGACCGGGTGAAGCCAGAGAAGCAGATCTTGGTGTTGCATCAGGAAATGGCAAAGGCCAGATCTTTGTAAAGGGCGAAGTAATCAAGACCGTCCCTGAGGCCCAAATTGTTGAAACTTTGATCGAAGAGGCGATGCGTTTGGCTGATGAAATGGAAGCTGCCGGCGCTGCCAGCGGAACTCCAACCGTTACAACAAATTAAACGACACTTAAATCTGGAAAATAAGCCGCGATAATTAGATAAGGTAACGACATGTTGAAAATGTCTACCTTGTTGTTGCGCACCTTGCGTGATGACCCAGCCGATGCTGAGGTAGCAAGTCACCGCTTATTGGTTCGCGCCGGTTATGTGCGCCGAATTGCCGCAGGTATTTATTCTTGGTTACCTCTTGGCTACATCACCCTTAGAAATATTGAACGGATCATTCGTGAAGAGATGGACTCGGCCGGATTTCAAGAAGTTCATTTTCCAGCGATGTTACCTCGTGAACCTTATGAGAAAACTAATCGTTGGGAAGAGTACGGCGCCGATCTCTTTCGCCTAAAGGACCGTAAAGGCAATGATTATCTTCTAGGTCCAACCCACGAAGAGATGTTTACTTTGATGGTTAAAGGCGAGTACTCCTCATATAAAGATTTGCCGCTTTCGATCTATCAAATTCAAACTAAATTCCGCGATGAAACCAGACCACGTTCTGGAATTATCCGTGGCCGCGAATTCGTAATGAAGGATTCATACTCTTTCGATCTCGATGATGAAGGCTTGGCAAAATCTTATGAAGCCCATCGAAACGCTTACATCAAGACTTTTGATCGCCTTGGCTTGAAGTACAACATCGTTTCCGCGGTTTCGGGCGCCATGGGTGGTTCACGATCTGAAGAATTTTTAGCCCCTTGCAGCACCGGCGAAGACACCTACGTTCTTTGTGAAAAATGTGGCTATGCGGCAAATGTCGAAGCGATGGTTACCAAGGTTGAGGAATTTAGTGGTGCCGCACCAGCTGCCATGGAAGTTTTTGATTCACCAAATACACCGACCATTGATTCATTAGTTGAATTACTAAATGGCAAATTTGGTCCGGGCCACAAGGCCAGTGACACCCTTAAGAATGTAATGCTCATGGCCGATACCAAAGCGATTTCGGTATTAGTGCCGGGCGACCGCGAAGTAGATTTAAAACGCTTACAAGCCAACCTCCCTGGCGTTCAAGAATTACGAATGTTTGAAGATGCCGACTTTGAAAAGTTCCCAGGTTTAGTAAAAGGCTATATCGGACCACAAGATGCAAAGAAGAATGGCATCGAAGTTCTTGCCGATCCACGAATAGTTGTTGGTTCACATTGGATAACTGGTGCTAACGCAAAAGATAAGCATGTTCGCTTCGTTACAAATGGTCGCGACTTCCAAGTTGATAGATACATTGAAGCAGCCGAAGTTCGCGCTGGAGATCTATGTCCAAATTGTCAGACGCCAGTAATTATTGATCGCGCAATTGAAATCGGCCACATCTTCCAACTGGGTCGTAAGTATGCCGAAGCCCTTGATCTAACAGTCCTTGATAAAGATGGAAAATCTCGAGTTGTAACGATGGGTTCCTATGGAATCGGTGTCTCGCGAGCAGTAGCAGCAATCGCAGAACAAACTCTTGATGAAATTGGATTGTCCTGGCCACGTGAAATTGCACCAGCTGATGTTCATGTGGTTGCTACAGGTCGCGAAGATGAAGTCTTCCAAGCAGCAATGACTCTGGCAGAGGATCTAGAAGAAAAAGGCTTGCGCGTTATGTATGACGATCGCCGCGAGGCAAGTGCTGGCGTTAAATTCAAAGATGCAGAATTAATTGGCATCCCATACATAGTTGTCGTTGGAAAGGCGCTAGCCGAGGGCAAAGTTGAATTTAGAGTTCGAAAGAGTGGCGAAAAGAGCGAGATTGAATTGCTAAAGGCCGTAACCGAAATTTATAACGCAGTCACAAAAGCTTAATTATTTACTTAAATGTCGATTGCTAACTGGATCTTCTTAGCGATCGCCGCTGGGTTTGCCGGATTTGTTGATGCGGTTGCAGGTGGTGGGGGATTGGTTCAACTCCCAGCGCTCTTGATCGGAATATCAAATAAACCAATTCCGCTCATTCTTGGAACCAACAAAGTCCCATCGATCTTCGGCACGAGTTCGGCAGCAATCTCTTACTTTAGAAAAGTAAAACCAGACCTTCGTCTTACTAGCTACATGGCCGGACCCGCCTTTGTTGGATCCGTTGCTGGCGCCAGACTTGCCGCATCATTTCCGAAAGATGTCTTTCGCCCACTGATAATTGTTCTACTAACAGCGGTTGCGATCTATACCTGGAAGAAACCCCATCTGGGCATGAATGAGAATTTAAAATTTACCGAGAAGCGACGGCATTTAATTGTGGCCGCAATGGGTTTGACCATTGGTTTCTATGATGGAATTTTCGGACCCGGCACCGGAACATTTCTAGTATTCCTGCTCGTTGGTGTTGTCGGCTACGCCTTCCTCAAGGCATCGGCCACGGCTAAATTGGTAAATATCGCGACCAACTTTGGTGCGATTCTCTCTTTTCAGATAACCGGGCATATTTGGTGGCGACTTGGACTAGTACTTGCGATCGCAAATGTGAGTGGTGCACTTATTGGTTCACAACTGGCTATCCGCGGCGGATCACCATTGGTTCGAAAGGTATTTTTATTCGTCACGACAATTTTGATTGCCAAAGTGGGTTATGATTGGGTAGTAAGCCTGAATAAGTAAGAACACGACAACTTAATAACAACTTAATAGAGAAGAGAAGGTATGGCCCAGAAAGAGAAGATCGCAGCCGCACTTGCGCCGATCATTGAAGCATCCGGTAATTTCCTTGAGGATTTAACAATCACCTCCGCTGGAAAACATAGAATTTTGACGGTAGTCGTAGATAGCGAAAAGCATTTAACCCTCGATGAAGTAACAGCTGTCACTAAATCATTATCTGAGGTTGTAGAAAATTTGAGTGAGATCGGAGACCTTCCTTTTACTTTGGAAGTAACTTCGCCAGGTGTTGATCGCCCACTTACCTTGCCAAGACATTGGCGCAAAAACGTCGGTCGCCTAATAAATATAACTCTGAATGACGAATCCAAAGTCAATGGCCGAATTGGGGAGTCAACCGATTCCGATGTCCAAATAGATGAATCAAAAATAAACTTTGCCGACATCAAGAAGGCAACAATCGAAATCGAATTCAAATGAGCGTAGATGTCGAAGCGTTAATTGCGCTAACTATTGCTCGTCAAATTCCGCTCGAGAAGATGATTAGCTTTATTGAGAATGCTGTCACCGAAGGTTACCGAGAATTGCCAGAAGCAAAGCCGCAAGGTCGCGCCGTTTTAAATCGCGATACCGGTGAGATTGCAATCCAAGTTCCGCTCTTTGATGAAGCGGGCATTTACACCGAAACAATTGTCGATGAACCGGAAGGCTTTGATCGAGTTGTGCAATCGATTGTTCGCAAAGAGATCAAGCAGCGGATGCGCGCCCAAAATGATGCCGGAATCGTTGAAGAGTTTTCGGCAAATGTTGGAGATGTCATTACCGGCATGATTCAACAAGGGCGGGACCCATCAATAGTTTATGTAGACCTTGGAAAAGTTGAAGGAAAGATTCCACCAACCGAACAAGTAGTTGGCGAAACATATAACCATGGTGACCGAATTAAGTGTTTTGTAGTTGAAGTAAAGCAAGGATTAAAGGGACCGGAAGTAGTGCTTTCTCGTTCCCATCCATTACTGGTAAAGCAATTATTTATGTTAGAAGTTCCGGAATTGAAAGAGCGAATCGTTGAAATAGTTGGCGTTGCAAGAGAAGCTGGTTTCCGAACCAAGGTTTCTGTTCGATCCCATCGTGCTGGCGTAAGTCCTAAAGGCGCACTCATCGGCCCAAGTGGTGCGCGCTCGAAAGCAGTTAGCGATGAATTAAATGGCGAGAAGATCGATATTGTGGATTTCTCTGAGAATCCAGCGGTCTACGTTGCAAATGCTTTAGCACCAGCAAAGGTAAGTAGTTGTGAAGTAGTAGATCTTGAAAGCAAATCTTCAAAAGTTATCGTCCCGGATTACCAACTCTCGCTTGCGATTGGCAAGGATGGGCAGAATGCTCGTCTAGCCGCGCGATTAACTGGCTGGCGAATTGATATCCATCCAGATAATCCGGTGGAGCGAATCTTGAAACCGAAACCACCGGTAGAACCAGATGAGCAAGAAGCCAATGATTTGGCTAATTCCGAAGGTGAAAATCCCGCATAAAAAGCGGGTGATTACCCTCTGCCGATAAGTGCAGGTAAGGTTCTCCTATCAGTTTGTAAGTGAGGGATATGTTTATGGCGATTCCGATCCGGAGTTGCATTGCATGTCGCAAAGCGACAAATTGGCGAGAACTACTGCGGGTTGTAATGATCGAAGGTCAGGTAATACCAGATCCAGATCGTCGCAAAGGTGGTCGCGGAGCTTGGTTACATCCAAATTGCTTGGATGTGGCAAAGAATCGTCGCTCATTTAACCGCGCTTTTCGCAGCGATTTGAACCTCTCGACAGAGATGTTAGAGAAGTTCATAGCTTTAAATTAAGCAACGGGCTTAATTTATTTATAGGGAGCAAACGTAATGTTTCTTAAGGCAACTAAGTAATCATGAGCACCGCGCGCTCATGAGTAAGGCATTGATTTAGGCTCCAACACTAAACGTGGGGCCTCCAAGAGCAAGACAGGAAGGCAACTGTGGCAAAGGTCCGCGTTTACGAGTTAGCAAAAGAATTAGGTTTAGAGAGTAAAGAACTCCTAGCCAAGTTACAAGAAGTCGGCGAGTTCGTTCGTTCGGCATCATCAACAGTTGAAGCGCCAGTAGTGCGTAAGTTGATGGACAAATTCCCGGATATGAAACCGGTTGAAGCCGCGCCAAAGCCAGCTAAGAAAGCAGCAGCTAAAAAGACCGCTGCTAAGAAAACAGCTGCCCCAACCCAAGAAGAGATTGATGCGGCTCTCGCGCAACTTCCAGAAGGAACTCGTGAGCAGTTAGCAAAGGCGCAAGAAGCGCAGTTTATTAAAGAAGAGATTGCCGAATCATCTGTTGCAACGCCACAAGCTCCAGTTGTTCCCGCTTCTCCAACTTCTCCAACTTCTGCGTCTACTTCAACACAATCATCTCCAACAACTTCCTCAAGTATGCCGCGCCCACCACGCGCAGGTAACAATCCATTTAGTGCCGGTGGTGCAATTCCGCGACCACCAATGCCAAGACCAGCAGCAGCTCGTCCAATCAGACCGGGAGAACGTCCACCAATGTCTGGTGCACGTCCAGGTTCAGTACGTCCAGGTTTTGCAGCGCGTCCACAACAAGGTGCACGACCAGGTGGTCCAGGTGGTCCAGGCGGTCCAGGCGGTCCAGGTGGATCAACTGGCGCACCACGTCCAGGTGGAACTGGCGCACCAAGTAATTCTCCGTACCGCACTCCATCAGCACCAGCAACCGGCGCACCTTCATTTGGTGGCAAAGGTGGCGGTCGTCATCAACGCGGTGGCGCTGCAGGTGCCTTTGGTAAGCAAGGCGGAAAGTCTCGTAAAGCGCACAAGAGTAAGAAAGCGTTGCGTGAAGAGTTCGACAATATGGCGGCACCATCACTTGGTGGCGCAGTTATTCCTCACGGTGATGGAAAGACAGTTGTTCGTTTGCGCCGTGGTGCAACACTTATGGATTTCGCTGAGAAGATCGGTGGCGATCCAGCAGCGCTAGTTTCAGCGCTATTCCACTTAGGTGAAATGGTTACTGCAACTCAATCAGTTGATGAAGATACCTTCACACTTCTTGGCGCCGAGCTTGGTTATCAAATTCAAGTCGTAAGCCCAGAAGATGAAGATCGCGAACTACTAGAAGAGTTCGATATCAATCTCGAGCAGGAATTATCAGATATCGATGAGGCTGATCTCGTGGTGCGCTCGCCAATCGTTACCGTAATGGGTCACGTTGACCACGGTAAGACTTCGCTATTGGATGCAATCCGAAAGACCGAAGCTGCTCGCGGCGAAGCCGGTGGAATTACCCAGCACATTGGTGCCTACCAAATTCACCATATGCACGAAGGTCAAGAACGTGCGATTACCTTTATCGATACACCTGGTCACGAAGCGTTTACCGCTATGCGTGCTCGCGGTGCCAAGGTAACCGATATCGCAGTCCTTGTTGTTGCAGCCGATGATGGCGTTATGCCACAAACCATTGAAGCGCTAAATCACGCGCAAGCAGCCGATGTTCCAATCGTGGTTGCGGTTAACAAGGTTGATAAAGAAGGTGCGAACCCAGACAAGATTCGTCAACAACTAACCGAGTACAACTTGATCGCAGAAGAATACGGCGGCACAACAATCTTCGTAAACGTCTCTGCTAAGTCAGGCGCTGGAATTGATGATCTAATCGATTCCATTCTCCTAACCGCAGATGCTGCTATTGATCTACGTGCAGTTGCAGATGATGTGGCTCGTGGTGTTGCAATTGAAGCGAACCTAGATAAGGGTCGCGGTCCAGTCGCAACCGTGCTCGTACAACGTGGAACTTTGCATGTTGGGGATGCGATTGTTGCTGGTGGTGCTTTTGGTCGCGTTCGTGCGATGCTCGATGAAAATGGAAATGCAGTTGAAGAGGCCGGTCCATCTCGTCCGGTACAGGTACTTGGATTTACCTCAGTGCCTGGCGCTGGTGATACTTTCATCGTTGCCGAAGATGACCGAACTGCACGTCAGATTGCAGAGAAGCGTCAACTAGCAATGCGCAATGCGCTACTTGCTAAAGCACGCAAGAAGGTTTCCCTTGAAGACTTCATGGAGCAATCCAAGATCAGCACACTTAACCTCATTATTAAGGGTGACGTTTCTGGTTCGGTGGAAGCTTTGGAAGATGCACTTATGCAACTCGATGTTGGTAATGAAGTTGATCTTCGTGTTATCCACCGCGGCGTTGGTGCAATTACCAAGGGCGATGTAACTCTTGCTTCTGCTTCAACCGCAGTAATCATTGGCTTCAACGTAAAGCCAGAACCACAAACTGCAATCTTTGCCGATGCTGAAGGTGTAGAAATTCGTTTCTACACCGTCATCTACCAGGCGATTGAAGAGATCGAAGCTTCACTCAAGGGCTTGTTGAAGCCAGAGTTTGAAGAAGTAGTTCTTGGAAATGCCGAAGTTCGTGACATCTTCCGTTCAAGCAAGTTTGGAAATATTTCAGGTTCATTGGTTCAAGATGGACTTATTCGTCGAAATGCGAAGGCTCGCACTTTGCGCAATGGCGTTGTAGTTGGCGAGAACCTAACAATTGAATCACTACGTCGATTCAAGGATGATGCAACTGAGGTCAAGGAAGGTTACGAGTGCGGTATCGGACTCGGCTCATTCAAGGACATCCAAGTTGGCGACATCATTCAGACCTACGAGATGCGTGAAAAGAAACGGGCCTAACTCATGGCTTCAAATCGCGCCCTTAAAGTCGCAGATCGAATCAAGGAGATTATTGCCGATGCACTTGAGTCGCGGGTTAAAGATCCGCGACTTGGCTTCGTAACAATCACCGATGTTCGAGTAACTGGGGATCTACAACAAGCATCTGTCTTTTACACCGTACTTGGTGATGAAGCAGAACGAACTGCAAGTGCCATCGCTTTGAACTCTGCAAAGGGAATGCTGCGTTCAGAAGTTGGACATGCATTAGGCCTTCGCATAACGCCGAGCCTTGAATTTATTCAAGATGGTTTACAGGAAAGTGCCGCGGCAATGAACGAGTTGATGTTTGAAGTTGCCCGCAAGGATGCCGAACTTCGCAAAGCTAGAGAGGGTGCGAAGCCAGCTGGTGAAGCGGATCCTTATAAGCATCATGAAGAATAAAATTCATCAGGCATAACTATCATTAGGAATCAAGGTTTATGACAAACGGCTTTTTACTTGTCGATAAAGCTGCTGGAATGACTAGCCATGATGTTGTGGCAAAGGCTCGAAAAAAATTGGGAACCAAGAGAGTCGGTCATGCTGGAACGCTCGATCCGATGGCGACCGGAGTTTTGGTCCTCGGTGTTGGGATTGCTACTAAATTATTGCAATACGTTACAGATGGCACCAAACGATATGAAGCAAATATCCGCCTAGGACAGAGCACGCATACCGATGATCGCGAAGGCGAAATCTTAGAGACATTTGATGTCAGCAATATTTCTAAAGAAGTTATATTGGAAGAGTTGGCAAAGTTTGTCGGAAAAATTCAACAACGACCAAGTTCGGTCTCGGCGATCAAGATTGATGGCAAGAGCGCGCATGAACGAGTTAGAGCCGGTGAGACGGTAGAACTTCCTGCACGCGAAGTTGAAATTACCGAAATTGATATCAAAGGAATTAGAAATGTTGATTCCTTCATTGATATTGAAGTGGTTGTTACTTGTTCGGCGGGAACCTATATCCGAGCACTTGCTCGAGACTTAGGCCAATCCCTAAATGTCGGAGGACACCTGACATTGCTTAGAAGAACCTTGGTCTCACCTTTTGATATTTCTGAATGTTTAGATTTAGAGCGCGCCGAGCTAATTTCGGCTGCAGAAGGAATATCTAGAATTCTCCCAACTCGCACGTTGGATTTTCCGGAATTAAATGAGATCTCTTTTGGTCGCACAATCTCACCAAATTCTTCAGAGGCACCAACCGCTGGACTAAACCAGCAGGGGGAGTTTTCCTGTTTGTTACTTAATCAAGAGATCGCCGGAAAAATCTTGGCTAGGCCAATTCTCGTAAGCGTGAAAGAATAGGCAGATGGCAAATTCGGTTTTAATCGGAATCTTTGATGGGGTGCATGCCGGCCATCAAGAACTGATTCAGATTGCCAAGAAGCATGGTGATGTAACTGCGCTTACTTTTTACCCGCACCCAACTTCAATCTTTGCGCCAGAGCGAACCCCGATGCAATTGCTTCCGTTAGAAGATCGCATCGCACTTTTAAAAGCTAACGGTGCAACCCGGGTAGAGGTTATTGAATTTACCCCTGAGTTTGCCAAGCTTTCGCCCGATCAATTCATCTCACAAATTTTGCAAGATCAACTGTCGGCGGATCATGTAGTAGTTGGCGAAAACTTTACCTTCGGGCATAAAGCCGAAGGCACGGCAAAGTATTTACAAGACGCAAGTCACGGTTTTAAGACCACGATCGTTAAGTTAGAAGAGAATCGAGGAACCCCGGTTTCTTCAACCCGAATTAGAAATCTAATTATTGATGGCGATGTAGAACGTGCTGCAGAAATGTTAACCCGGCCTCATTATTTAGTTGGGCCAGTTGTGCATGGCGAGAAGCGCGGGCGAACTATTGGTTACCCAACAGCAAACCTAGGTTTAGAACAGCTGGCCTGCATTCCAGCAGATGGTGTCTACGCCGGTTGGTTAACAGTTGGCGGCAACCGTTGGCAATCTGCAATTTCAATTGGAACTAACCCAACATTTCCGGGAGTGCGCGGTCGCCAAGTCGAGGCATATGCCTTAGATCAAATTGGTCTTGATTTATATGATCAAAGTGCCAAGCTTGAATTTGGTTTCCGCCTTCGTGATACCTTGAAATTTGATTCACTTGATGCGCTTCTGGTTCAGATGAAATCTGATTGCCAACAAGCAGCAAAATTGACTTCGATCTCCGCATAAATTTGGCTCGATTTCGCCTCCCAAAAGAGCGCTGGTAGCCTTGGGGCACAACAAGCGAGCAAGCGAGCCTTCGTGAGTCACACCGAGGCCCTCGTGATCAGAAAACGGAGTACCAACAATGGCACTACAGCCAGCAGAGAAAAAAGAAATCATTGCAAAGTTCGGCGCATCCGCGACTGACACAGGAAGTCCTGAAGCACAGGTCGCATTGCTATCAAAGCGAATTGAAGAGTTAACCGAACACCTAAAGGTAAACAAGAACGATCACCACAACCGTCGTGGTCTTCTACTTATGGTTGGTAAGCGTCGTCGTATTTTGCAATACCTTGCAAAGACAGATGTAACTCGTTACAGAGCGATTATCGAAAAGCTCGGTATTCGTCGCTAACTAAAAGCAAGACAACTTTCATCAGTTAATCGGTCCTCGGTAGTGGTTTCCGGTTACGAAAAACCGTGAACTTCGATCGAAGATCCATTTTCTGATGTTTGATTATTAGAAATGGAGCGACCTATGGAAGGTCAAGATGTTAAGACTGCCGTTGCAAAAATTGATAACGGTAAATATGGAAAGCGTGAAATTCGCTTTGAAACTGGGCGCCTAGCCCGTCAAGCTGCAGGAACTGCACTTGTTTATTTAGATGATGATTCAATGTTGCTATCAGCAACAACTGCTTCAAAGCAGCCAAAGGATCAATTCGATTTCTTCCCACTTACAGTGGATGTTGAAGAGCGCATGTATGCCGCCGGAAAGATCCCAGGATCATTCTTCCGTCGTGAAGGTCGTCCATCAGAAGATGCGATTCTTACTTGCCGTTTGATCGACCGCCCACTTCGTCCAGCATTCGTAAAGGGTCTGCGTAACGAAGTTCAAGTAGTCGTAACTGTTATGGCGCTGAACCCAGATCACATGTACGACGTACTTGCGATCAACGCGGCTTCAATGTCGACCCAACTTGCAGGACTGCCATTCTCTGGCCCAATTGGTGGCGTTCGCGTTGCACTAATTGAAGGTCAATGGGTTGCATTCCCAAATCACTCTGATTTGGAGAAGGCTGTCTTCGATATGGTTGTTGCTGGATCAATAACACCAGATGGCAAAGATATTGCAGTCATCATGGTTGAAGCCGAAGCAACTTCAAAGACAATTGACTTGATCAAGGCTGGTGCACAAGCACCAACCGAAGAGATTGTCGGACAAGGTCTTGAAGCGGCAAAGCCATTTATCCGCGCACTATGCGATGCCCAAAATGAATTAGCAAAGGTTGCTGCAAAGCCAACTGGCGAATTCCCGGTTTATCTTGATTACCAAGATGATGCCTATGCTGCAGTTGAAGCTGCCGCAAAGGATGATCTTTCAAAGGCGCTAACGATTGCTGGAAAGCAAGATCGTGAAACCAAGCTTGATGAGATCAATGCATCAGTAAAGGAATCACTTGCCGCACAATTCGAAGGTCGCGAAAAGGAAGTTTCTGCTGCGCTTCGTTCAGTCACAAAGAAGCTAGTTCGCCAACGCGTACTACGCGACAAGATCCGTATTGATGGCCGCGGAGTTCGCGACATTCGTCCAATCACTTGTGAAGTTGAAGTAATGCCTCGTGTTCACGGTTCGGCAATCTTCGAACGTGGCGAGACCCAAATTCTTGGTGTCACAACCTTGAATATGCTCAAGATGGAACAACAACTAGATACCTTGAGCCCAGAAAATCACAAGCGCTACATGCACAACTACAACTTCCCACCATATTCAGTTGGTGAAACTGGTCGTGTTGGTTCACCTAAGCGCCGCGAAATCGGCCACGGTGCACTTGCAGAACGTGCCTTGGTTCCAGTTCTTCCAACACGCGAAGAATTCCCATATGCAATTCGCCAAGTTTCAGAAGCTCTTGGTTCAAATGGATCTACCTCAATGGGTTCTGTTTGCGCCTCGACTATGTCATTGCTTAATGCCGGTGTGCCACTAAAGGCGGCTGTTGCAGGTATCGCAATGGGTCTAATCTCAGATGAAGTTGATGGCAAGACTGAATATGTCGCACTTACCGACATCCTCGGCGCCGAAGATGCATTTGGCGATATGGACTTCAAGGTTGCAGGAACAAAGGATTTTGTTACTGCCCTTCAATTGGATACCAAGCTAGATGGAATTCCAGCTTCAGTACTCGCATCTGCGTTGCTACAAGCTAAGGAAGCGCGTCTATTTATTCTTGATCTAATGAACCAAGCGATTGATGCACCAGATGAGATGAGCTTGCTTGCTCCTCGCATCATTTCAATCAAGGTTCCAGTTGATCTAATCGGAGCAATCATCGGACCTAAGGGCAAGATGATCAATCAGATTCAAGATGACACCGGAGCAGATATCACCATCGAAGATGATGGAACCATCTATATCGGTGCCCTAGAAGGATCACAAGCAGAAGCTGCAAAGGCAATGATCGATGCAATCGCTAATCCAGTTGTCCCGAAAGTGGGAGAGCGTTTTAACGGAAGTATTGTGAAGCTTGCAACCTTCGGCGCCTTCGTTTCACTTGTCCCAGGCAAAGATGGACTGTTGCACATTTCGCAGATCCGCAAATTGCACGGTGGAAAGCGAATCGAAAACCTTGAAGAAGTTATGAAGGTTGGCGACAAGATTGAAGTAGAAATTGCTGAAATCGATCCAAAGGGTAAATTCTCTCTGGTACCAGTTCTTGCTGATGGCACAGTTCCTGGTAAAGAATCTGCAGAATAAGTTTCTGGAGAATAATTGAGCAAGACAGTTCTTCCCAGCGGACTTCGGATTGTTACTGAAGAAGTCAGTACGGTTCGATCCGCTGCGGTAGGAATTTGGGCAAATGTTGGCTCTCGCGATGAGAATAAATCCGTCGCGGGAGCTTCTCATTTTCTAGAACATTTATTATTCAAGGGCACGAATCGAAGAAGCGCACTTGATATCTCCTCAGCGATTGACGCTGTCGGTGGTGAAATGAATGCCTTTACCGGTCAGGAATACACCTGCTTCTATGCCCGAGTAATGGATAACGATCTTCCTTTAGCGATTGATGTTGTGAGCGATCTAATTACATCGTCCAAAGTTGAAGCAAAAGATGTTGATAGCGAACGAACCGTAGTCCTTAGTGAAATTGCGGTACGCGATGAAGATCCAAGTGACTACATCCACGAACTTTATTTAGAGACTTATTACGGCGATACCCCGCTTGGCCGATCAATCCTCGGCACTGTTGAATCGATAAATAATATGTCGCGAAATTCTGTATTTAACTATTACAAGAAGAATTACCGCCCAGAGGAACTCGTTGTTTCGGTTGCGGGAAATGTGAAGCATAAAAAAGTTGTTAAGTTGGTTGAAGAAGCGCTATCTCGCGATAACTTTTTAGATGTACCAGCCAAGAGTTCTGACCGTAGGTCAAGTGACCCAATTAAGACTCCTGGACTTGGAAAAGTTGGATTAATTGATCGAAAGACCGAGCAAGGACATGTGCTTTATGGATTTCCAGGGCTCGCCAGAAATGATGATCGCCGCTTTGCATTAAGCGTGCTTGCATCAGCAATCGGCGGCGGAATGTCATCAAGACTTTTCCAAGAGATTCGCGAAAAGCGCGGCCTGGCATATACGACTTATGCCTACCCACAACAATTTGCCGGAACCGGAACCCTGGCCTTCTATGCTGGATCCAAGCCAGAAAAAGTTGAAGAAGTAATTAAATTAATGCGCGAAGTTGCAGAATCTGTTGTTCAACATGGACTAACCGATGAAGAAATTTCTCGAGCAAAGGGCGCCGTTGCTGGATCCTTAATTCTCAGCCAAGAAGATACTGGATCCCGAATGATTCGAATTGGCAAGAGCGAACTCGTACAAGGCGAGATCATGAGCTTTGATGAAATCATTAAGCAAGTTCATGCGGTAACACCCGAACAAATCCGTAAATTAGCCAGCGACTTATTCACCAAGCCCGCTACGCTTGCGGTCGTAGGTTCATTTAGAAGCACTACAAAGTTTGAGAAGGTTATTCGATGAGTATCAAGGTTGCAGTACTTGGCGCCAAGGGGCGAATGGGCTCAGAGGCTGTTAAAGCTATAAGCGCTGCCGAAGATTTGGAACTCGTTGCTCAATTAGATGTTGGCGATTCGCTCGATAACCTAATTAAGTCTGGTGCACAGACCGTTGTTGATTTCACTCACCCAGATTCAGTCATGGGGAATTTAGAGTTCGCTATTAAAAATGGAATTAATGTTGTCGTAGGAACTACTGGTTTTGATACCAAGAAGTTAAATGAAATTAAATCCTGGTTGCAAGCTCAACCAAAAGTTGGAGCGCTTATTGCACCAAACTTTGGACTCGGTGCAGTGTT
>Ga0214164_1000140_pt1 | contig 47591 bp, 35 predicted proteins | sample TroBogepilimnion_13_FD_153003 | JGI IMG/M metagenome (GOLD analysis project Ga0214164, IMG submission 153003) | Freshwater microbial communities from Trout Bog Lake, WI - Practice 03JUN2009 epilimnion v4 | ecosystem: Environmental > Aquatic > Freshwater > Lake > Epilimnion/Euphotic zone ... | reverse complement strand
AACGTCGGACGGGGGTCTACACTGGAGACAACCCGCGGCGCGATCAGGCGTTCGCCATTGGCTAAATCCACACCCGCGACACGGTCATTTTCAACGGCGATGCCCGCGACGGGCGTACCCATCCGCACGGTGACGCCCGCCGCTTCCGCCGCCTTTGCGAGCGCGGCCGCAAGCGCGGCAGGCCCGCCAACCGGTAGCGAATAGCCGCCTTGGGTCGTGGACTCGTTGGCGCGTCGGCTCAACAGGGTGAGGACCGTGCCGGGTGCGCGCGGACCAAAATTGGAGCCGAGAGTCGCGTCCATGGCCAGCAGGGCTTGCAACAGCGGATCGACGATCTCGTCGGTCGCAAGGTCATAGACGTTCATGCCGGCAATACGCAGGAACTCGCGCATCTCGCGTCGTCCAAGCAGGCGCAGGCGCAAGCCGAGTTTCAGAAGGCTCCACGTGTCCTCAAAGCGCGTCGTGCCGAGTCGTGGCGGCGACGTGTGATGCAGCGCGGACATAAACTTGCCAAAGCGCGCGAGCCGGGTCGATAACGACGCCCACGCCGACGCGTCGGCAGTCGAGACCCCGGTGACGGCACCCGAGGCGTCGGTGACGCAGCGTTCGGGGGAGACTACGGTCGTCGCCACGTTGCGCTTCGCCCATGTCAGCCCATGACGTTCGAGTTCAAGCTCTCGCGCCAAGCCGTCCGAGAACTGATGGACCCATTGAGCGGCGACGGTGGTCTTGAACCCCGGGGCGAATTCGCGCGGTGCGGCAAAGCCACCGACCGAATCGGCCGCTTCCACGACGAGCACCCGTTGACCGGCAGCGGCGAGGCGCTGGGCACAGACTAAGCCGTTGTGGCCGGCACCGATGACGATGGCATCCCAACTGTGAGTGGTCATGCGGGGCTCCTGCCGAAGTCCTTCAATACACGCTGTGCGCAGTTGGCACCCGGCGCACCCATGACACCACCGCCCGGGTGGGTGGACGAGCCCGACAGGTACAGCCCTTTGACCGGCGTACGGTATTGGGCATAGCCCGGCACGGGGCGATTGAACAGCAACTGATCCATCGTCAGTTCGCCTTGGAAAATATTGCCTTCGGTGAGGCCCACTTCGCGTTCGATGTCCCACGGCGTGCGGATTTCCGCGTGGCGCACGAGGCTCTTAAAGTCCGGGCTGTGCTCCGCGATAGCATCCATCACGGTCGCTCCGAACGCTGTCCGCTTTTCGTCCGTCCACGGACCGTCAGCTAACTCGTACGGGCAGTATTGGACGAATACGGACATATAGTGCTTCCCGTCGGCCGCCATGGTCGGGTCGATCTGCGAGGGAATCAGCATGTCGATATACGGCGCACGCGACCAACGACCCTCCTTCCAGTCGTCGTAGGCGCGTTCCATCATCTCGAGGGTGTCGGTGATGTGCATGTCGCCGCGCAACGCCGGGCAGCCGGCCGGTATGGCGGGGAAACTCGGCAAACCGTCGAGCGCAATATTGAGTTTGCCGGACGAGCCGCGAATCTTGAACCGACGCACGGCGGTCAGGAAGTCCTCGGGCAAATGCTCGGGCTCCACGCAATTCAGGAACGTCCGTTTGACGTCCATGTTCGAGATGACCATTTTGGCGTGAATTTCTTCACCCGACTCAAGGACAACGCCGCGGGCTTTGCCGCCTTGAATCAGCACGTGGTTAACGGGGGCCGAGACCCGGACGTCGCCACCGCTGGCGCGCAGCGACGAGGTCAATGCCGCGGTGACGGAGCCCATGCCGCCGCGTGCAAATCCCCAGGCGCCGACGGTCTCGTCGATGTCACCCATGTAGTGATGCAAGAGGACGTAAGCGCTACCGGGCGATCGTGGGCCCAGAGCCGTGCCAATAATCGAGCTGCCGGCAAAGTGTGCCTTGACGATCTCGCTTTCGAAATACTCGTCAAGGAAGTCCGCCGCGGACATGGTCCAAAACCGCAGCGTGTCATACATGCGCTGCTCGCCCATGCCGTTGAAACGCGCACCGAGGTAGAGCAACTCGGAAATGTCGCGCGGCTTGAACGACGTCGGATCCGGCGGTTCGCGCAACAGAAGCGGTCGGATGAACTTGCATTGGCGCATGACGTCGCGGGAATAGCGGTCATAGGCCTCGGCATCGCGCGGTGAGTGCCGCGCGATCTCGCGGCGCAGCGCGTCGTGATTGTCATACAGCGCCAAATGGCCGCCGCCACGCATCATCGTGCAGCCCGCATCGTACGGAATGATCTGCAATCCGTGCTTCGGAAGCTCCAACGTCCGCATAATTTCCGGTCGCAGCAAGCTGCAGACGTAAGAACAATTGGAGTACGTGAAGTCTTCGTAGAGTCGTCGACTGACCGCCGCGCCCCCGATATAATCGTTGCGCTCGACAACGAGCACGTCGAGCCCGGCGCGGGCGAGGTAGCACGCGGCTACCAGGCCGTTGTGGCCGGCGCCGACCACGATGACGTCGTGGCGCTTCGAAGAGGTATTGCTCATGACCCTAGCCGTGTTGTTCGAGTTGACCCGAGGCGCGGGCCGCGAGGGTGGCGTCGACCGCGACCTCGAAGCCCTTTAGCGTGTCGGCCAAGCAGGACGCATCGTGCGCGGCAGAGATGAACCACGGCTCACGCGAGTCGGGTTCACACAGCACGCCTTCATCGTGGAGCACCTGCGCCATGGCATCGTAGAACGCGTAGTCGCTGCCTTTCCACGTACGGTAATTGCGCGGCGGGCTCGCATCGAAGTAGAGACCGAACATGGACGGATGGCCGACAAAACTGTGGGCGATCTGACGCGCCGAGAGGACCGACGTCATCCCGCTCATCAGGTCCGTCCCGTACTGGGCAATGCGCTCGAGCGCATCCGTTTCGTCCAAGATCTCAAGGCACTTTTCCGCCGCGGCGAGCGACACCGAATGGGCAGTGTACGTACCGCCGTGCGCGACACCATTGCCGAACTTGCGCATGATCTCTTCGCGGCCGGCAACGACCGAGATCGGATAGCCATTGGCAACGGCCTTCGCCATGGTGCAGATATCGGCATGAACGCCGTAGAGCTCTTGCACGCCGCCGCGGGCGACACGGAATCCGGTTTTCACTTCGTCGATGAAGAGCAAGGTGCCGTATTTGTCGCAGAGTTCACGCGCGCCCCGCAGATACTCGGGCTCTGCCGCGATGCCGAGGCAGTTGCCCATGATCGGCTCGATCAAGAGGCACGCGATCTTTCCCGCTGTGCGCTTGAACGTGTCTTCCAGCTGATTGAGATCGTTCGCCTGCACGAAGTGAGCGAAGCTGCGGACGCCGAGCGGGATGCCTTGGCTGTACGGGGCGACCTCGGGTTCCCCTTCCTGTGACCACTTCTCCATGGGCGTGTACCACATCGCAGCATCGAAGAGGCCGTGGTAACCGCCTTCCAGAATGATGTAATCGTCGCGGCCGGTGTAGGCGCGTGCAAGACGTAAGCCGGCCATCACCGCTTCGGTGCCGGAGTTGGAATAGCGCACCAGTTCCGCCGCCGGCACCATCTTTGAGATGCGTTCGGCCACGCGAAATTCGCGTTCGGTCGCGAGCGCGAAGACGCCGCCAACGTCCATTCCTGCCCGAGCAGCCGCATCGACCTCGGGGTGTGCGTAGCCCAGGATCGCGGGCCCGTAGCCGAGGCGGTAGTCGACGTAGCGATTCCCGTCGATGTCCTCAATGCGCGCACCGCGGCCCTGCTTCACGTAGATCGTGCGGTCTTCGCCCCAGTAGCGAAAGTTGGAGGCGACGCCAAGCGGGAGCCGAGTAACGGCTTTTTTCCAGTGGGCATTACTGAGGGTTAAGTCACGTGGCATGGCGGCCTCCACAAATTCCAAATGAGTGCATATCTCGATGATGCGACGCTAGCATTCCGTCGTTCACCCGTCCACGAAATTTGTACGTTCATATAAAAAACTAAATTGATGCGCCGCAACACGAAGATAGCCGAGTTTCGGTTGCAGAGTCTTGGATAAAAACCCTCATAAAACAGACAGTTAACACGTTTTATATGCATAAATGACGATCTCTAGCTCCACCGATCGACTTGCGATGCCGCTTGTGTAGAGCGTAAATTGAACGCTCGTATATAAGAGGTGGGCGGTATGAGCGTTCCCGAGCCGACCGTGAGGCAAGCACTGCCCGCGTGGGTTTATAGCCATCCGCGGATGACGCAGTTGGAGATCGAGAGAATCCTGCGCCCGAGCTGGCAGGTCGCTTGCCACGTCAATTCGATCCCTCGCCCTGGCGATTACACGGCCTTTGATCTCGGGCCCGACAGTGTGGTGGTGCTGCGAGACAAAGAAGGACAGATCCGGGCGTTCCACAACGTCTGCCGGCATCGGGGCGCGCGTCTCCTCGACGGCGACGGTCACTGTCCGGGGCTGATTGTTTGCCCCTATCACGGCTGGAGCTATCAATACGACGGACGGTTAACGGGAGTTCCGCTGCGCGAAAGCTTTCCGGGTTTGGATCGTGACGCGCACGGCCTCAAGCCGGTGCACGTCGAAATCATGCTTGGTTTGGTGTTTGTCTGTGTAGCGGATGCGCCACCTGCGCCCCCCTCGCGGGTCTGGGCGGGTCTCCTCGATGAACTCACGCCGTACCGAATAGGAGAGATGCAGCCGCTCGGCCCGATTGGAGAGGAGCATTGGGAGGTCGACTGGAAGATTGCGATGGACAATTACCTCGAGTCCTACCACGTACCCATCGGTCACCCCGGCCTCAACCGTTTGGCGACGCCCGATTACGAGGACCAAAGCGGGGTGCCGGGCGTGGCGCGTGGGATCAGTTGGCTGCGTGATACGCCGTCGCCGCGTTGGAGCGAGCGGGCGTATCAAGCGCTGTTGGCGAAAACACCGATCGATCTGCCGGCGGCACAATTGAAATCGTGGCGCTTTTACAGCGGCCTCCCCAATCTCGGCATCGATCTCTACCCCGAGCAGGTCGATTTTTTCCAGATTCTGCCGCGCGGTCCGGGCCGTTGCACGATTCGCTACGCCCTGTTTGGTCATCCGGACAGTCGTCGGGAGATCAAAGCACTTCGGTGGTTGGGGTCGAGAATCAATGCCGCGGTGAATGCCGAAGACCGCTGGCTGTGTGAGCGGGTCCAACGCGGATTGCAGTCACCGAGTTACACGCCAGGGCCCCTCTCGTCGATCGAAAAATGGATGCGGGAGTTCCACGAGCAGCTGGAGCGGGTGATCCCCGAAGTACGTCAGCCGACGCCGCCGGCACACTTTGCCCCGAACGGGCGGGAGTGAGTCATGAGCACCGATCATCCGGGCGATCCAACCGCAGGCGACTTCAACGGCCTGCGTCAGTTGGTGCATACCCTGCCAAGCCGCTGGTATATCGATCCCGAGCATTACGCGCGGGAACGGCGGGAGATCTGGTCGAAACAGTGGGTCTATCTGTGTCGGGCCGATTCCCTTCCGTCGGTCCGCTCCTATCGGACCTTTGATCTCGTCGGGCAACCGGTCCTGCTCGTTCGCGACGAGTCGGGAGCGATACAGGCGTTCTACAACGCGTGTCGGCACCGCGGATCGGCGTTGTGTCGAGAGCCGGAAGGGCGGTTTGCGGCAGGCGGTATCACCTGCCCATACCATGCGTGGACGTATCGGCTGAACGGCCAGTTAGCCCGTATCCCATCGGGCGGTCGAGACCACCACGTCGATATCGAACACACGCAGTTGCATCCGATCGCCGTCAAAGTCTGGCGTGGCTTCGTTTATGTGAATTTGGCCGGCGATGTGGCCGAACTCGGTGACAACTTCAACGCCAATCATGCGCTGTTCGACCACTGGCCACTCGAAGCGCTCGTCGTGGGTCACCGGATGACCAAGCGGATCCGCTGCAATTGGAAAGTGTTCTGGGAGAACTACAACGAGTGCCTGCATTGCCCGGGTGTACACCCGACGCTGATCGATGCGGTTCCGATTTACAAACGCGGCATCATGGAGGAGCGTGATGACCCTCACTGGCGCGCGCACGCCGGGAAGAATGATCCGCTCTACCAGGGGGGGCTCAAGACGGGCGCGAAAACCTGGACCGTGGATGGTCAGTCCTTGGGTCACGAGTTCCCCGACCTCACGGAGGCAGAGCGCAACCTCGGCTATCACTACATGACGAGTTTGCCGTCTCACTACCTCGTGTTACACGTCGACCATGTGCGGTCGTCGCGCCTGTTGCCCCTCGGGCCGGAAGAAACCGAGCTCGAGATTGAGTGGCTGTTCCCTCAGGAAACGCTCGCAGATCCGAGCGTCGACATCATGCAAGCCTGTGATTTTTCGGCCAACGTGATGTTGGAGGATGGCGAGGTGTGCGAACTGACGCAGCGTGGGCTGCATGCGGCACCGCACGAGCACGGGATGCTGATGCCGGAGGAGTACGACGTCTGGCGCTTTCAGGAATGGGTGCGCCAGACGCTCGGCTCGCGGTGAGCCGAGCGTCCGAGGTCTGACTTAACCCAAATGCACCCAAGCCGACTTGGTCTGGGTGTAGCCGAGCAGCGATTCGAGGCACTTGTCGCGGCCCTGACCTGACTGCTTGTAGCCGCCAAAGGGCTGAGTCATGTCGCCGTGATCGAAGCAATTCACCCAGATCACACCCGCTTCCAAATCGCGGACGGTCTTGTGCGCGGTGACGAGATCTCGGGTCCACACAGACGCCGCCAAGCCGTAGATCGAGTCATTCGCGATGCGTATAGCCTCGGCGAGGTCATCGAAGACGAGCACCGATGCGACCGGCCCGAAAATTTCTTCGCGAGCGATCGTCATCTCATTGGTGATGCCGGTGAAGAGCGTCGGGTTGACGTAAGAGCCGGGCAGATTCGGACGGTCACCGCCAAACTCGACTTTTCCGCCTTCGCGAATGCCCGTCTCAATCAGGCTGCTGACGCGCGAGCAGTGCGATGCGGTGACCAGTGGCCCTAAGTTGGTCGAAGGGTCGAGCGGGTCTCCCGCCACGTACGCACTGCGCCCGGCCTCGCGGAATTTCGCGATGAATTCCTCTGCGATCGCCCGATGCACGAGGATGCGCGAACCGGCGTTACACACTTCGCCCATGTTGCCGAAAATGCCATTGATGGCATAGCTGACGGCGCGGTCCATATCGCCCAGATCCGGCAAGAAGATCTGCGGCGATTTGCCGCCGCACTCGAGGCTCACGCGCTTCATGTTCGAGCGTCCTGCCGCGATGAGCATCAATTTGCCCACTTCCGTCGAGCCGGTGAAGGCGATTTTGTTGACGTCCATGTGCAACGACAGAGGGGCGCCGACCGCTTCGCCCATGCCGTTCACGACGTTGAAGACACCCGCGGGGCCGCCGGCTTTCACGAAGAGCTCCGCCATCAGCAGCGCCGACAACGGCGACTGCTCAGCCGGCTTCAAAACCACCGAATTGCCAGCGGCCAAGGCCGGCGCCACCTTCCAGGAGGCCATCAGCAGCGGGTAGTTCCACGGCACAATGCATCCCACGACGCCCAAGGGCTCGCGCAGAATGTAGTGAAACGCATCCGCGGCCGTGCTCGTCACGCTGCCATCGATCTTGTCCGACAGTTCCGCGAAGTATCGAAAGGTTTGCGACGATGACGGCACATCGATCGACAGCATGTCCCGGATGGGCTTACCCATGCACAGGGTGTCCAGTAGCGCGAATTGCTCGGCATGCGCATCGATCAAGTCGGCATAGCGCTGCAGCACCGCCATGCGATCGCGCGGCGCCATTCGACGCCACACGCCGCTGGCGAATGCCGCACGGCCTGAGGCCACCGCGCGATCGACCGTGGCGCTGTCACCGGCAGCCACGGTACACAACTCGAGTCCGGTCGCTGGGTTGATGACCGAAAAGCGACCGACACCGCCGTCGGTATGCTGGCCGTCGATAAAGTGGCCCGTTTCGTAACGCAGTTGCGCGGCGCGCTGGTGCCAATCGTGGGTCGTAAGAGTCGTCATGTCAGTCTCCGTCGGGTCGTGAGGCCGGTGGGTCTCACGGTGGTTGAAATCAAGGGCTACGCAGGGAGCGCCGGTGCGCGCGTGCGTCGGCTTCGAGCCCCCGTTGGGTTGACGCGGCAAGGCGGCACAGCATGCGCAGTTTGCGCGCCATGAGGTAGCGGAGCGCGCGCACGTGACGCGCATCTCCGAGCCGATCATAGCGCCACTGCACAATCTTTGAATCGCCCTCGCTGACCGGCAATACCTTCGTCACGGTCAGTCCCGCCGGACCCACGTCAATAAACTGGTTGGGGTCCAGCCAAAACACCATCGTCGCCGCCCCGCCGGTGAGCGCGACGGCGCGGCGATCGGTCCACGAGACCGACGGCGCGTTCACCGCTTCGGCGGCGACGGACTTGAGCACATCCGTCATGACGGTGCCGGCGGCCGCGACCGACATCTCCTGAAGGCGCAGGTTGTCGAGCCGCATGGCCGCGACCCGTTCGGCCAAGAGTGGCGCCGGGGGCGGTGACGCGGTGCCCGTTGCGGCCCAAATCAGAGCGCCCGTGCTGGCGCACAAATGCTGTTCCAGCGGTGCCCCATCGAGCAACGAATCCCCGTTCAGGTCGAACGAGGCGCGATGTACCGAGCAGGACAGGTCGGCGACCCGCCGCCCTTTAGGGCCTTCCACGAAGGCATGGGGGCGTACCGGGCAGCGATTCACGAAGGTGCGTAGCGCCAGATCCTGTCCGCGGACGACCAGTAGGCGGGCCGCATCCGTGTCCACCACAGCGCACGCGCCGGCTTCCTTGAAGTCCGCGGCGAGGCCGGCGAACTGCCATCCGGTGTCGGTCGCCGGTACCGGAGCGGTGGCGCGTTGACCGAACGACGAGGGGAATACGGACCGCAGGTAACGATCGACGCGTCGCCGTGCCGCTCCCCGATCAATGGCCGACTCGGTTTGAAACGCGAAGCCTTGCCACAGGACTTCCAGCGTTCCGATCAAACCGAGCGCAATGGCGTCGGACTCGGCGCGGCTCGCAGGCTCGCGCTCGATCAGGCGCCGGGTGATCTCGTACACCAGCGACTCGAACTTTGTGTCGCGGGCGCCGCAGATGTCGTAATACTCCTGCCGAGAGCTTGCCTCACCCCAGAACGAATACCACACCGACACTTTGCGGGTGCTGGCCAGCTCAGGGCCTAAATAGAGGTCGACCAATAAGTCCATCGCGCCGATGGGGTCGTGGGATCGCTCGGATACCGGCTGGATCAAGCGTTGCTCAAACTCGCTGGCGAGGAACTCCAGCGAGGCCACCAGCATCGCGTCCTTGGAATCAAAATAGAAACGGACAATGCCCGGCGACAGGCCGGCGATGGCCACCACTTTGTCGACCGTGGTCTTGGACGGACCGTACAGATGCAGCGCCGAAATGCAGGCGTCGATGAGATGAGGGCGATGGCGTGCGCGGGAGGTGCGCGCAGTCGCCACTTTCGCCGTGGGAGTGCGAGCCCGCGTCATGAGTGCAGGCAGCCCCGTTTCGCGCAGAAAGGGCTTCCCGGATGTGGCGGTCTACGGCAGACTCGGCAGGCGTTGCGCATGCACGCTCCTGGGGGGGAACAGGGTGGGACAACAGATGGCGAGATTTGTGGCGCGTCGTGGACGCTGGCTCATTATCCTGCCGCCATTGCTGTTCCTGTTCCTATTCTTCCTCATCCCGTTCGTCTTCGCACTCAAGATTAGTTTTGGTGAGGCAGCACTGCGTATTCCGCCCTTCACGGATCTGGTCGGACATTCGGCCAGCGGTGGCTGGGTCTGGCAGGGCAGTTGGGCGAACTACCGCTACTTATTCACCGACGACGTCTATGTCATCTCCGTGCTCTACTCCCTGCGCACGGCCCTGTTCGCCACCCTGATGTGCCTGTTGGTCGGGTACCCGATGGCCTATGCCATGTCCCGCGCGTCCAAATCCACGCAGAACATCCTGATGATGATCATCATCTTGCCGTTCTGGACGTCTTTTCTGCTCCGGGTGTACGCCCTCGAAAGCATCATTCGCGATAACGGCCTGGTCAACGCGGTATTACTGCGTTTGGGGGTTATTGATCAGCCCATCCACATGATGCACACGACCTTCGCGATTTATTTGGGCATCGTCTATTCCTATCTACCCTTTATGGTGCTGCCGCTCTACGCGACGCTCGAAAAATTAGACCGTACCTTGCTCGAGGCCGCCTCAGACCTCGGTGGTCGCCCGTGGCGCGCCTTCCTCGACGTGACCTTGCCGCTCTCGATGCCGGGCATCATTGCGGGGTCGATGCTCGTGTTCATCCCAGCGGTCGGTGAGTACGTGATCCCGGCGCTGCTCGGGGGGCCGGACAATTTGATGATCGGCCGCGTGCTATGGGATGAGTTCTTCGGCAACCACGACTGGCCGGTCGCCTCTGCCGTGGCGATCGCGTTTCTGGTGTTCCTCGCCGGCCCCATCGCCATCCATCAGTACTATCAAGTGCGCCAAGCGGATTATTGATCATGGACAACCGGATGCCGACGCCGCTGATCACCGTATTGTGTCTTGGCATTGCGTTTTTGTACGTGCCGATCCTAGTCCTCATCGGGTACTCGTTTAATGGGTCGGAGCTCGGCAGTGTCTGGGGCGGATTTTCGACGCACTGGTACGTTGCGCTGATGCACGACGTTCAGATCCGTAAGGCCGCTTGGTTGTCACTCCAGATTGCATTTGCGAGCTCGACCGGCGCGTTGGTGATAGGTACGCTCGCCTCGATCGCACTCGTTCGGATCCCGAAATTTCACGGTCGCTTTCTGTTGGCCGGAATGATCAATGCGCCCTTGGTGATGCCAGAGATCATCACGGGCATCACCCAGTTGCTGCTGTTTGTGTCCATGTTGCAATTGATTGGGTGGCCGGCTCGCGGCGTAACGACTGTCATTTTGTCGCACGTCGCCTTCTGCGCGGCCTACGTGGCGGTTACGGTTCAGTCACGGCTGCAGTCGGCGGATCTGAGTCTGGAAGAAGCGGCGATGGACCTCGGTGCGACGCGCACGCGCGCATTTTTCGACACGACCTTGCCGATCATAGCGCCGGCGTTGATGTCGAGCTGGCTGCTGTCCTTCACCCTTTCGTTAGACGACCTGGTGATTTCCAGCTTCGTCTCGGGTCCTCGGTCGAGCACTTTGCCGATGGTGATTTATTCAAAGGTGAAGTTAGGGGTGAGTCCAGACGTCAATGCGATGGCGAGCCTGATCATTGCCGCCGTTGGTGCGTGCGTGATCACCGCCAGTATTCTTATGCGGCGAGCTGAGCGATCCCGTGCAATGGAAACTCAACTCGCCGGCATGTGAGCCCGAACTTACGTAGCGACGAAGATGGGGTCGTGCGCCTGACGGGTAAAGATCTCGTAGACCATCGGTTCAAACGTTGAGATCGGCTCCGACGGGTATTCCGGATCAAACGACGCTTGATCCCAGCGCTCACAGAAATTAACGCAAGCGCCGTACCACGGATGATCCTTGTAGCGGTCGCGCCCATTCCGATTCTTGCCGTAGTGATGGGCGAAGTAATAACTCTGGAAGAGCCCGTGCTGCTGGACCACCCACGTGACCTCGGGTCGTACGTACGGCTTTAGAATCGCGGCCGCGATGTCGGAATGATTGTAGGGCGACAGATCGTCACCGATATCGTGTACCAATGCCGCGACGATGTATTCGATATCCGCGCCGTCGCGCATGGCGCGGGTGGCGCTCTGCAAGGAGTGCTCGTAACGACTGATCGGGAAACCGCCCATGCCGATCCCACCGTCGAGTTTGGCGAGCGCCTCGAGGATCCTACTGGGCAGGTGTTTCGCGTACTCGTGCTCGTAGCGCGCAATGAGTTCGTACTCTTCGCGCGTGCCTTCCATCATGTTGCGAAATTGGGCTTGTTTCATTGCGGAGATACTCGGCGTTACGTGTTGAGAACGAACTCAGCGGCTTTTTCGGCCACCATGATGACCGGTGCATTCGTGTTGCCCGTGGTGACGGTCGGAAAGACCGACGCATCGACCACGCGCAGCCGCGAGATGCCGTGAACTCGCAGTTGCGGGTCGACGACCGATGTGACGGGATCCGGCCCCATCTGCAGCGTGCAAGACGAGTGATAGACGGTACCCGCCCGCTGGCGGAAATCGGCCAACACCGCCTCGTCGGACATCGCCTCGGGGCCGGGGAGATACTCGCGCTCCGTAATGCTGCGAATCGCACCGGTTGCCGCCAGACGGCGCAGGAAACGGCCGCCCTCGTAGACGTCGTTGATATCCGCGTCGGTCGCGAGAAACGATGCGTTGATTTTTGGTGGCGCCAACGGATCCGCAGAACGGATGGAAACCGAGCCACGGCTCGTCGGGCGACAGGTATTGAACGAGATGAGGAACGCAGAGAACGGGTCTGCGTTCGCCATGGTCTTGGGCTTCGTGGAACTCGCCGTGTAGGTCAGCGGATTAAAATAAATTTGCAAGTTCGGTCGCTCGAGTTCTTCGCGCGTGCGAACGAAGGCGCCGGCTTGATTGACGCTGCGGCCGAGTGGCCCACCGCGGTTCCAGGCCCAGTGCAGGGCCGCTTTGACCTTGCCCGAGAAGGGATTCAGCACATCGTTCAGCGTCGGTTCCGTGCAGCGGTAGTAGTAAGACACCGCCACGTGATCCTGCAGACCCTGACCGACGCGAGGTTGGTCCAGTACCGTCGGAATGCCGTGCTGCGCCAGCGTCGCCCCGTCGCCGATGCCGGAGATCATCAGGATCTTCGGAGAGTTGATCGCGCCGGCGCAGAGGATGACTTCTCGACGCGCCTCAGCTACTTTGCGGCGTCCGTGCTGCAGATACTCCACACCGCGCGCCTCGCGGTCGCGGATATCAATCTTCAGGACCTGCGCGTGCAATTCGACCGCGAGGTTAGCGCGTCCGAGCGCTGGGTGCAGATACCCCGTCGCCGAGGAGACGCGCCAGCCTTTGCGCATATGGAAATCCCACGTGCCGGAGCCTTCCATCTGTGCGCCGTTAAAGTCGTCGGTGCGCGGGATTCCGAGTTCGTCGCAGCCGGCGAGAAAATTCTCGCAAATCTTGTGGGTCGAGCCGCGTATGCCGGAAACGTGCATCGGGCCGCCGGCCCCGTGATACGCCGACGCGCCACGTTCGTGGTCTTCGCTTTTCTTGAAGTACGGCAAGACATCAGCGTACGCCCAGCCGTCGTTGCCAAGAGCCGCCCAATCATTGAAGTCGCCGGGATGACCGCGCATGTACACCATGGCATTGATGGAGCTCGAGCCGCCCAACACCTTGCCGCGCGGGCAGAAGCCCCGACGGCCATCCATGGTGGCATCCGGCTCCATCTCGTACATCCAATTGAACTTCGGATGTCGGAAGGTCATTCCGTAGCCGACCGGGATGCGTATCCAGGGGCTCGCGTCCGATCCACCGGCCTCCAGCAGGAGGACGGAATAGCGGCCATCCTCGGACAGGCGATTGGCCATCACGCAGCCGGCGGATCCCGCCCCAATGATTACGTAATCGAATTGCGACATCAGACGTTCTCCCTCGAGGGCGAGCCGCGATTCAGAGTCTGAACCTGCGGACGCCACGGTCATCCTGATAGTCTAACGCTCTGAGGTGGGGGCCTGCTTTACGCTCGCACCGCAAATCTGACCGCGCGAGGAATCCGAGTGTCGACGAAGATTGACCTGAGAAAGTTGCCGCCCCTGAATGCCCTGAAGGGCTTCGAGGCCACCACGCGTCGTCAGAGTGTCCGGGACGCGGCGGATGAGCTCTGCGTGACCCACCCGGCCGTCAGTCACCAGATCCAGTTGCTGGAAAGCGATCTGGGTGTCCAGTTGTTTTCCCGTGAGGGGCGGGCCATCGTCCCGACGCCTGAGGGTCGTCTGTTTTACGGCTACGTCCGCAAGGCGCTCGATACCCTCATCGAGGGTGCCGAGGCGTTGCGTCGCTCCCGTTTGGAAAAGCCGCTGCGCATCCAAACCTACGTCACGGCATCGATTCGCTGGTTAGCGTCCCGGATCCCGGCCTTTCAGGACGCGCACCCCGACGTGCGATTGCAACTGTCCACCTGTGCGTTGGAGTGGGATTTTGACGAGTCGCTGGGCGACGTCGGCCTCGTTTACCGCGAAACCCCGCCGGGACCGGAGTTTGAGTGGGTCCCATTGTTCGATTACGCCTTGTATCCCGTCTGCAGCCCGGCGATGCGCAAGCGATTGCCCGAACGGGCGCAACCGAAGGACTTGGTCGGCCTGCCGCTGGTCGTGGTCTACACCGAGACGCGCAATTGGGACATTTGGTTTCAGGCGGCCGGCGTGGACTACGTACCCGGCAGCCGGGTTGTGGTCGACACCCTGGCGATTGCCCTGCAAATGGCCTTGGATGGCGCGGGTATTGCGCTCGCTAACGGCCCGTTCGCCGAGGATGACTTGCGCTCCGGTCGCCTAGTCATCCCGATGGAACACGTGGCGCGAGGCCCCGGCGGCTGGGGGCTGATTTGCCGGCGCGACGCGCTCGAAAATCCGAAAGTCCAGGCCTTTATGGACTGGTTTGGCCGAGCCGCGGGTTAACGCGGCTCAGCCTCTCCACCGAACTTACTGCCGGTTGGACGGAACGACTTCGTAGCCCGGTTCTTTGGGCTTGTCGTCGGTCATCTGCGCCGGGAAGCCGACGCCCAGCACTTTCACGCCCATCGGCTCTTCGTAGCGACGGATGACGTTCGGTGACAGTTCGCGCGGACCGTAGGCGGCCGCGCTCTTCTTAAACACATCCAGAATGAGCGGCGACAACTCCAGCGGCACGTGATGCTTCTTGGCGATCGAATCGAACAGGCCTACGTCTTTGATGACGAGGTCCATCGTGAAATTGATATCACGGCTGCCGTTCAGGATGACCTGCGACTCGGTCTCGTGCACGAATGAATTGCCGGACGAGATGCGGATGGCTTCGTACACCGTGTTCATGTCCAAGCCCACGACCTTCATCGTGGTCAGCGCTTCGGCCAAGGCCACGAGATGTGCGGTGCACAAATAATTGGTCATCACCTTGAGTACCGATGCGGTGCCGATCGGGCCGGTGTGCAAAATCTGGCAGCCCAAGATCTTCAGGATGGGCAGCACGCGCTCGAAGCCAGCCCGTTCGCCACCGGCGAAAATCGAGATATTGCCGGTCGCCGCGCGATGGCAGCCGCCGGAGACCGGGCACTCCATGGCGAGCGCTCCGGTGGCTTCCACCAGCGGCGCCAGGCGCTTGATTTCCGCCTCGTCGGTGGTGCTCATTTCCATCCAAATTTTGCCCGGCGACAGTCCGGCGATCACGCCATCGGCAGCCTCGAGCACCTCGGCCGAGGCTGCGGGGGAGGGCAGGCAGGTGATCACGACGTCGACCTGTTCGGCCATTTCTTTGGGGGAGGCAGCGCTCTTGGCGCCCTTGGCGACAAACTGCGCCACGAGCTCGGGGTTTAGGTCGCGCACCGTGAGATCCGCGCCGTTACGGAGGAGATTGCCGGCGAGGCTCGCGCCAACGTTGCCGAGGCCGATAAAGCCGATCTTCGGAAGGGTCATAGGTGGCTCTCTGAGTGAGGAGTCATAGGTTGGAGTTCGGTGGGAACCGCCGGTGGGGTGATTCCCGAGGGAGACGAGGCTAGCGATCTGCCAAAATTGCCGGCAAGTTAATTTTTTTGCTGTCTAGGACAATTAATTTCCCGAACCTTCGGGGCGGCCCGATGACTTCGGTGTCGGTATATGATGCCGGAGCCTCAGGGGTGCTTCGCCCTCGAGGTGGGTCTCCCAACCGGGGGGCCCTACCCGGTCGATGGGGGGGACTGTGGAACAGAAAGCGCTCAAGACAGGCGATGTCGCGAACACGACGTCGACGCTGGTCCGATGGTACGTACTGGTGATGATGGTGCTGGTGTATACCCTCAGCATCGCCGACCGGTATGTGGTGTCGACCGTGTTGGATTCGATCAAGGCCGATCTGCATTTGAGCGACGGCGGTGTCGCCATGCTGACCTCGTGGCCATTGGCGCTGTTCTACGTCGTGCTCGGCTTCCCCATCTCCTACATCCTCGACCGGCACAGCCGCAAGAAAATCGTCGCGGTCTCCATCGCACTGTGGTCGGCGATGACGATTTTCTGCGGCATGACCAAGACGGTTTTGGGCTTTGCGTTCACCCGGATCGGTGTGGGCGTGGGCGAGGCCGGCGGTACGCCAGGCGCCAACACGATCCTGTCCGACTACTTTCCAGCGTTCCGTCGCCCCATGGCGCTGACGATTTTTTCGCTGGGCGCGCCGATCGGTGCGTGGCTGTCGTACAACTTTGCCGGCGGAATCGCCGTCGCGTTCGGCTGGCGCTCGGTATTTTGGGTACTCGGTGCCCCCGGTTTCTTGGTCGGCCTCCTGATTTGGGCAACCATCAAAGAACCGCAGCGGGGTCAATTGGACCACGCGCTCGAAGGGTCTGCGCCCAGTGTGGGTGAAACGGCCCGTTTTCTGTGGCTGCAGCGCTCTGCGGTTCACGTCATGCTCGGCAGCGCACTGACGGCGCTCTGGGGTTGGGGCTTGATCTACTTCACGCCGTCCTTTTTGCAGCGGTTGTATCACCTCGACGCAGGCCAAGCTGGCGATATCACCGGTCCTATCCACCTCTGGGGCGGCGGTTTGGCCACCGCGTTGACCGGTTGGTTGTTGGGCCTCGGCGTCTTCAAGGATCCTCGCCGGATTGTCTGGTTCATGGGCTCGATCATTGGCATCGCCACGTTTGCGTCGATCGGAATCTATTGGACGCGTGACCTTGAGGTCGCCCGCGCGTTGTTCTGGATCTTCATCCCGGCGATCTATTTCTACATCGGCCCGTGCTTTGGTCTGCTGAATAATCTCGCCAAGCCGCGCATGCGGGCCATGTTTTGTGCCGCGACCCTGTTTGCCGCGAACGTCGGTAATCTTCTGATTGCACCCTTTTACGTGGGGGGTCTGAGCAATTACTTTGACCCGCTGGGTCAAGGGTCCACGGAATCGCTGCGCATGGCACTGTTGTGCCTCGCGCCCATCGGTTTCTGGGCAACCTTTCATTACTTCTGGTCCGCGCGGCAGCTCGTGCAGGATCAGGAGCGTGCCACCGGTATCAAAATCTGAGGATCGCGATCCTCAACTGTGGGCGTTTTAAGCCCGCAGCGTCATTACGGAGAGAGTTATGAAAACCTTGCTGCATTACATTGATGGGGCCTTCGTCCGTCCGGTCACCGACATGGGACGCTTCCCGGTCTTTAATCCGGCCACGGAAGAACAAGTGGCGGAGATCGCGATGGGGTCGGCGGACGATGCCAACCTTGCTGTTGCGGCGGCTCACCGAGCCTTTCAGACCTATTCGTTGACGACGCTCGACGAGCGTATTGCGTTGATGGAGAAGTTGCTCGAGGTGTACATGCGCCGTTACGGCGAGGTCGCTGAGGCCATCACGACCGAAATGGGTGCGCCCAAAGATTTCTCGTACAACGCGCAAGCCGAGTGCGGCTCGGGCCACATCAAGGAGACCTTGAAGGCGGCTCGTGAGCTGGATTGGGAAGAGCGCAGCGGCGCCCGAGGCAATGTCGTGCGCGAAGCCATCGGCGTCTGTGGTTTGATCACGCCGTGGAACTGGCCGATGAACCAGGTCGCGGCGAAGGTGGCGCCGGCCCTGATTGCGGGCTGCACCGTGGTGCTGAAGCCGTCGGAGCAGAGCCCGCTCTCGGCGCAGATTTTCGCGGAGTGCGTCCACGAAGCCGGCTACCCGGCGGGCGTATTCAACATGGTTCACGGTACGGGCGTCGAGGTGGGCAATGCGCTCTCCGTGCACCCCGACATTGAATTGATGTCGTTCACCGGATCGACGCGCGCCGGCATCGCGGTCGCGAAGGCGGCAGCCGACAGCGTCAAGCGCGTCTCCCAGGAACTCGGTGGCAAGTCACCGAACATCGTCTTTGCCGATGCGGACATTGAGAAGGCCGTAAAGCGCGGTGTCCTGCATTGCATGAGCAATACGGGGCAGTCCTGCAACTCGCCCACCCGCATGCTGGTCGAAGAGTCGGTCTACGAGAAGGCGGTCGCCGTCGCGGCGGCTGTTGCGGCCAATGTGAAGGTGGGCGACCCGACGCAGTCGGGTAATCACATCGGACCCTTGGCGTCGAAGATCCAGTTCGAACGGGTGCAGCACTGGATTCAGGAAGGCATCGCGGAAGGTGCTCGGCTCGTCGCGGGCGGGCCCGGGCGTCCGGACGGCATCGAGAAAGGCTACTACGCGCGCCCAACCGTGTTTGCCGGCGTCAACAATCAGATGAACATTGCGCGAAACGAAATCTTCGGGCCGGTGCTGGTCATGATTCCATTCAAGGATTTGGACGACGCCATTGCGATCGCGAACGACACACCGTACGGGCTTGCCGCGTACGTGCAGACCGGCGATCACCAGAAGGCCTTGTACGTGGCCAAGCGCTTGCGCGCGGGTAGCGTGTACCTGAACGGGGTGGGCCAGGATTACAGTTCGCCGTTCGGTGGCTTCAAGCAGTCCGGTAACGGACGCGAGTGGGGTAAGTACGGTCTGCTCGACTTCCTCGAGTTCAAGGCCATCAACGGTTACTACGAGGCCTGAGACTATGAAGCTCGTCGACATCGAGACGTTCGTCGTCGGTAATCCGCCGCCGCATTACGGCGGCCGTTACTTTGTGTTTGTGAAAATCACGACGGACGGCAACGTCTCGGGTGTCGGCGAGGCGTATTGCGTGCCGTTTGAGCCCCACCTGGTGGCGAAGATGTGCGAGGACCTCTTTAACCGCTATATGCGCGGCGAAGACCCGCATCGCATCGAACACATGTGGCGCCGGGTGTACTCGGCCGGCTTCACGCAGCACCCGGATCTGACGGTCATGGGCTGCATGTCGGCGTTGGAGATGGCCTGCTGGGACATCATTGGTAAAGAGGCCGGTCAGCCGGTGTACAACCTCTTGGGCGGCAAGGTGCACGAACGGCTGCGCTCGTACACCTACATTTATGCCCGACCCGGCGACACCGTGGATGTGTATCAGGACCCTGAGCTCTCGGCAGTCCGCGCGGCCGAATACGTGGCACAAGGGTTCACGGCGATCAAATTCGATCCCGCCGGTCCTTACACGGCGTTTGATGGCCGCCAGCTGTCGTTGCACGCCCTCGACTTGTCGGAACGCTTCTGCGAGGTGTTGCGCGAGGCGGTGGGCTCCAAAGCCGATCTCCTGTTTGGTACGCACGGCCAGATGACCGCCGCAGGCGCTATCCGCTTGGCGCGCCGTTTGGAGAAGTACGACCCACTCTGGTTTGAGGAACCGGTGCCACCCGATGCGCCGGAGGAAATGGCGCGTGTTGCGCGGGGCACGACGATCCCCATCGCAGCGGGCGAGCGTCTGACGACGAAGTACGATTTCGGTCGGATGTTGGCAGCAGGATCGGCCGCGATTCTGCAGATGAACCTCGGACGCGTCGGCGGATTGCTGGAGGCTAAGAAGATCGCGGGCATGGCGGAAGTCAGCCACGTGCAGATCGCGCCGCATCTGTACTGCGGTCCCGTGGTGGGTGCTGCCAACGTGCAGTTGGCCACGTGCAGTCCCAACTTCCTCATTCAGGAAAGTATCGAACGTTGGGATGGTTTCCATGCGGAGATCCTCACGAAGGGAATCCGTTGGGAAGAGGGCTACATCATTCCGCCGACCGAACCGGGTCTCGGTATCGAGTTGAACGAAGCGGTGTGCCGCGCCCACCCGTATACCGGCACTCAGCTCCACTTGGACATGACGGGTCACCCCGTTGTCTGAGTCGGTTTCGATCGCGCGCGGTCGGTGCGAATGTGGGGCCGTCGCGTTCGAGATCGACGGGCCATTGCGCGATGTGGTGGCCTGTCACTGCACGCAATGCCGGCGGACGAGTGGGCATTACAGCGCCTATACGTCCGCCTGCATCGCCCACGTGCGGTTCGTGACGGACGAAGGACTCGTCTGGTACCGCTCCTCGTCGACGGCTGAGCGAGGCTTCTGCGGTCGGTGTGGCAGTAACGTGTTTTGGCGCCCGCTGCGCGAACCCGAACGAATCAGCATTGCGGCCGGTTCACTCGAAGGCGATACCGGGCTGACCCTCAGCCAGCATATCTTCGTCGCCGACCGAGGTGACTACTACACCGTTCCGGCAGACGAGCCGCAACGGTTGGGCTGGTAAACAGAGTCGAGGTAGGGCGCGCTGCTGAGACGCGCACCGACCGCTTGGGTCGCTACGCCCAGCAGTCGGGTGGCAGTCGGACTTTGAAGTCCGCACTAGCTGCGTAAGCGCGTGCCCTCGGGGTCATACAGCGGCTGCGCACGCACGACGGCCTTCGCGATTCGACCGAGGATGTCGATCTCAAAGACCTCACCGTCCCGAGCGTAAGCGCTCGGCACGAACCCGGCGGCTAGGCTGCGTTCCACACAGTGCCCGTAGGCGCCAGACGTCACGTAGCCCACCGCCTGGCCGTCCTTCACGATGGACTCGTAGCCGACCACGTCGGCATCATCGGCATCGACTTCCATGACGACGAAGCGCCGGTTCGGGCCGTTGGCGCGTTCTGCCAAGGCGGCGGCACGACCGATAAATCCCGGCTTGTCGAAATCCACGTAGCGGTCGAGCCCGGTTTGCGCGGGTGTGTAATCGGGGCGGAAGTCTCGATTAAAGGACCCGTAGTTTTTCTCCAGTCGCAACGACGACAGCGCACGACCGCCGAAATGCACCAGACCCAAGTCGTCGCCGGCGTCGCACAAGTCATCGTGCAACGTAGCGAGGTAGTCGAGCGTGGTCCACAACTCATAGCCCAGTTCGCCCGTGAACCCCGCGCGTGTGAGTATCACGGGTGCGTAGCCGACCGCGGTCTGGCGTACGTCGAATAGGCGGAATGCATTCGCCGACAGATCGAGTCGCGTTAAGCGCTGCAGCAGTTCGCGCGAGCGGGGGCCGGCAATCGACACGCCCCCCAACGAAGAGGCGGCCGACCGAACGAACACATCCGCCGGCGGTTGCTGTTGCCAGAACCAGCGCAGGTGAAACTCCTCGGCAAAGCCGGAGCCCACAATCAGGTAACGATCTTCGGCAAGGCACGCGATGGACAAGTCCCCGACGAGGCGGCCCGCCTCATTGAGCATCGGGGCGAGGGCGAGGCGCCCCACCTTCGGCAGGCGACAGGCAAAGACGCGATCCAACCACGCACGCGCGCCCGTGCCGGTGATTTCGTACTTGCCATAGTTCGTGGTTTCGTAGAGACCGACGCGACTGCGAACCCCTCGACATTCCTCGCGCACGATGGGGAAGGCCTCTGAGCGTCGATACGTGGGGGTCTCGCGACCCTCCACGCCGGGCGGCGCGAACCACAGCGCGTGCTCGAGCCCAAAGTTTGCGCCCATCACCGCGCCGCGGGCGCGGAAGCGGTCGTACAGCGGCGAGCGTCGCACCGGGCGCGCGGCGGGGAGCTCTTCGTTCGGATAAGCGAGGCGGAAGCGCCGCGAATAATTTTCGGGCACCTTGATCGAGGTGTATTTCGGCGTAGCAAAGCTGCCGTAACGCGAGACATCCATTGACAGAATGTCTTGTCCCGGATCCCCGTGAGCCATCCACCGGGACAGCATTAAGCCGATACCACCACCCTGACTGAATCCGGCCATGACAGCGCAGGCGACCCAATAGTTGCGCAAGCCTCGCACCGGGCCGACCAGCGGGTTGCCGTCGGGCGCGAAGGTGAACGGGCCATTGATGGCTTTGCGGATGCCCACTTCGCCGAGTGCGGGAAAGTGCTTGAAACCCACTTCAAAGTGCGGCGCCAAACGTTCAAAGTCGTCCGGCAGCAGTTGCATCGAGAAGTCGGTGGGCGTCGTGTCCGGGGACCAGACGCGACCGTTCGGCTCGTAAGTGCCCAGTAACGCGCCGCCGCGCTCTTGGCGCATGTAGATCTCGCCCGCGTAATCCGTGGTGTTGACGATTTCTTTGTCGCGCCCGGCGAGTGCCGGGATGTCTTCGGTCAGCAGATAGTGGTGCTCCATCGCGAGCACCGGCAATTCGAGGCCGACCAAGCGACCGATCTCCCGCGCCCACAAACCACCGCAGTTCACCACGTGTTCCGCGTGGATCTCACCCTTGTTCGTTTGGACCGTCCAACTGCCGTCCGAGCGCTGCGCGAGACCCGTGACTCGCGTAAATCGTTCGACTTCGGCGCCCAAGGTGCGCGCGGCTTTGACGTAGGCGTGGGTGGTTCCGGACGGGTCGCAGTGACCGCCGTCCGCTCGCCAGAGCGCGCCGATGAAGTATTTGGGATCGATCAGCGGATTGAGTTGCACCGCTTCTTCCACGGTGATCATCTCGGTTTCCATGCCGAGATACCGTGCTCGGGAGCAAATCAGCTTCAAGCTATCCAGCTCACCGGCCGTCGCGGCGAGCATTAAGCCACCGTTGGGATGTAAGCCGCAGGACTGGCCAGATATCGCTTCGATTTCACGGTACAGGTCGATCGTGTACTTCTGCAGACGCGAGATATTCGCTTCACCATTGAAGGTGTGCATACCGCCGGCCGCGTGCCACGTCGATCCGGAGGTCAACTCGCTTTGTTCGAGCAGTAGGACATCGGTCCAGCCAATCTTGGAGAGATGGTAAAGAACGCTCGCGCCGACGACGCCGCCACCGATTACCACGGCCTGTGCCGAAGTCTTCATAACTCCACTACTCCTAGAATGGGGACGCGACCGTCGTGTTGCCGGATCGATGGGCAAGCCAAATCTCGACATGACGGGCGTACGTCGACGGTACGAGCGCAAAGAGTCCCGTCGGATGCGGTATGAGAATGACGTTGACTTGCGCAATGAGCGTAGCGGCCACGTGACCGGGCCGGAATACCTCCGGATCCAGATCGATGCGGCAGCCGAGGGAGAGGCGGTTACGCCATTCGATGCCGATGAGGTCAAAAACGACATAGCCCGATGACTGATCGACCACGATGGCGCCCGTGCCTAAGAGCGCGGAAATGCGTGCCGCGGTCTCTGCGCAGGGACGTTCTGGGGCAATCACCCACCAGCGATCCGGTCGAGTACACAGGGTGACATAGTCGTCCGACCAATGCGCCTCACCCGGGGGCGGCAGAACCAGATGGCGGGCGCGCCCTGCGTACACGACATCTCGGTGACGACCGCGGCGGGCGATGACTTCCGCGAGGTCGGCCTGTGACCGCTCGAACCGACACGGATTCAGCGGCTCAGGCGCGGACACGAGCATTCTCCGGATCAAGGTGATGAGGGCTCGTGATCTCGACCGCGCACGTCTCACCGTGCACGGGCGAGACCGCCAAGAGCCGCTGCCCGCGGCGGGCGTGTCCGCCACGCAAAAGCGCGAGACCCACCCAGCCGACCTGTTCGGTCGCGGGCGTCGATGAGGTGATAAACCCGAGACTGTGATCATCGGTGTCCGGGTCGATCAGATGGGCGCCGTTCCGCAGACGCTGTTCGCTGTCCACCGGTTTGACGCCAACGAGCTCCAGCCGCGTGTCGCCGCTTTGCAGCGCCTCGCGCTGGACGAGAGCGGCGCCGATGTAATCGGCGGTCTGTTTGCAAAGACGCCCCAATCCAAGATCGCCTGCGGTCGTCTGGCCGTTCAATTCCGCACCGGTAACGTGGCCCTTTTCGATGCGCAGGGTATTCAGTGCATCCAAGCCGTAGGGTTTGAGTCCGAGGGGCGTGCCGACCTCTAAGAGTCGCGTCCAAACGGTGAGCGCGTGTCGAGCCGGTACGGCGACTTCGTAGGCCAACTCCCCGGAAAACGAAATCCGGAACAAACGACCGGCGATGCCGGCGATGGTGATCCCGGTGACGGCCATGAACGGGAATGCTTCGTTCGAGAGGTCGGTCTGGTCCACGACTTCGCTCAAGACCGCCCTAGAGAGTGGGCCTGCAATCGCAAATTGCGCCCAGTGGTCCCCGACATCGCTGATCGTCACGTCCCAATGCGGGCAGACCGTCTGGCGATGGAACTCCAGGTGGTCCAAGACGGCGGTGGCATTGACCGTCGTCGTCGTCAGAACGAAATGATCCTTGCCGAGGCGCGCCACCGTGCCGTCGTCCAGGAGGATCCCGTCCTCCCGGAGCATGATTCCATAGCGGCATCGGCCCATCGGCAGCGTCGACATCGTATTGGCATAGACGAAATCGAGAAAAGCGGCCGCGTCGCTGCCGGCCACTTCCAGTTTGCCCAGACTGGAGACGTCGGTGATACCCGCCTCCCGGCGCACGTGCCGTGCTTCGCTCAGGACAGCGCTCCAGCCGGTGTCTTGGGAGTACACGAGTGGGCGCATCCACAGGCCGGCGGTGACAAAGGTCGCGCCTGCGGCGACGTGCCAATCGTGCAGGGGCAGCAAACGGCGAGGTTTGAAATGCTCACCGCTCTCGCCTCCGGCCAGAGTGGCAAAGGGGACGGGTTCGACGAAGGGACGCGCTTTGGGCTGCCCGACTTCGGCGACATCGATACCGCGCGCCAACGCGAGGACCGCTTGTCCGACGAGGCCGCCGATGCGGCCTTGATCGGTCGCCATGCCGTGGGTCGTGTAGCGTTTCATGTGCTCCACGTGTTCGTAGCCCTCGCGGCGGGCAAGCCGAATGTCGGCAGTGGTCACGTCGTGCTGGAGATCGACGAAGGCTTTGCCGCGACCGGGGACCTCCCAGCACGGTTCCAGATCGCCGCGCGGTTGATCGTTCGGCGGCGTTGGCAGATCGGGGGGCTCGCTGACGGCGATACCGAAGGCGCTCAGCACGTGCGTGGCCGCGCTGAGTCCATCGGTCGCTGCTGCCGCGAGACCGCACACGCCGTGCGCGGATCCAGCCACTTGCCCGAGCGAGGGGGCCAGATCAGGGATGAACGCCGCGATCGGCGAGTTCCAATGCAGCGGCGCGCCCAACTGTGTGGCCAAGGCCGTTGCGGGCGTATACCCGCCCGACAGCAGTACACCGTCGACCGAGAGGGTGAGCGCCTGACCCGAGCGATCCCGAACCTTAATGCCGCTGACGCGATGCCGTCCCAGTATGGATTCCACTTTGGCGCTCGCGTAAACCGTGAGGCCAGCACCGCGCGCGCGGTCGGCCGCCGGCGAGTATTCGCGAATGTCGATCACCGCTTCGACGGCGATGCCCCGGCGGCGGTACTCCAGCGCCGTCGCGTAAGCGTCGTCGTTGTTGGTGAAGATTGCGATGCGATTGCCGACACAGACACCGTGGCCGACGAGGTACCGGAGGGCGGCACCGGCAAGCATCACACCCGGCAGATCGTTGCCCGGTACGGCGATCAGGCGCTCAACGCTGCCGGTGGCGAGCACGGTGGATGCGGCGCGCACCACGTGCAAGTGCCCCGTCTGTGATCCCGGCTGCGTGCCGGCGCGCGTCTCGAGTGCCCCGTAGACACCGTGGCCGTACGCCCCGATGACGGTGGTCCGCGGCCAAAGGCGGACATTCGGGAGCGCCGCGAGGCGCGCGAGCATCTGTGTGCGCCAACTCTGCCAGTCGGCATCCAGCAGAGTGCCGCCGCCGAGATGCGCATCTTGATCGGCGAGAATGACTCGCAAACCCGCAAGGCCCAGCATTGCCGCAGCGCTAAGCCCGGCAGGGCCGGCGCCGACCACGAGCACATCGGCGTGGTGGTGTTGCGTCTCCGGGGAGGGCGCGGATCGCGGCGGATGGTCCAGTCGACCCAGTCCTGCGGCGCGACGAATCAGCGGTTCATACAGGCGCTCCCAGGCGAAGGAGGGCCACATGAAGGTCTTGTAGTAGAAACCGGCCGGCAAGAATCGCGACAGCGCACCGAACACGCCGTAGGCGTCAAACGCGAGGGACGGCCAACGGTTCTGGCTTTCCACGACGAGGCCCTCGTCCAGTGGAGTGACCGTGGCGGGCCGATTGGGCTCGCGACCGTAAGGGCCAATAATCGTCACCAGTGCCGACGGTTCTTCCGGGCCTGCCGTGTAGATGCCCCGACGGCGGTGATACTTGAAACTGCGCCCGACCACCGTTACCCCGTTGGCGAGCAATGCCGAGGCGAGGGTGTCGCCACGACGACCCTCGTACACGCGACCGTCGAAGCGGAATGACACCCGTTGCGTGTCATCGATGAAGGCGCCGGTGCCGATGCGAGTGGGCCCGGTCATCGCACGTCACCCGGAACGTCAACGGGCTCTTGCGGGAGCGTCACCGAATGAATCTCATGGGTCACGGTATGCCGTACCACGCGCAACACGGCCCGACAGCCTGCGACGTGCATCCACCATTCGACGTGCCAACCCTTCGGATTGTTACGTGCATACACGTAGTGAACGAACGCCTCACGCGGCGCACTCCCGGCGGGCCGCAATTGCGTGGCATCGCCGCGGTAGCGAAATTCGGCTTCATCGCGTAAACCACAATGCGGGCAGCGCAACCTCAACATATCAGTGCGCCCACGGGTAGGGACCGGCGCCGCGCTCATCGATGAGGCGTCCGTCCGCGAAACGGTCGAGGTCCAAGTGCTTGGCAATGGCGTGGGATTCACCGGTTGCGATCAGATGCGCAGTGGCGACCCCACCGGCGGGAATGGCTTTGAATCCGCCATAGCACCAGCCGCCGTTCAGGTAGAGGCCCTCAAGCGGTGTGCGCGAGATGATCGGCGAGCCGTCCATGCTCATGTCCATGACTCCGCCCCATTGGCGGAGTATCCGCAGTTTGGCCAGACTCGGTAGCAACGTCAGGCCCGCGGCCACGACTTCTTCGGCCACGGGCAAGGTGCCGCGTTGGCCATAGGTGTTGTAGCCGTCGATCGGCCCGCCAAACACGAGTCCTCCCTTGTCCGATTGGCTGATATAGAAATGGCCGGCCCCATAGGTCAGCACCACGTCCAACACCGGTTTGATCGCTTCGGTGACGAAGGCCTGCAACACATGGCTTTCGATCGGGAGGCGCAGGCCCGCTGTGCTCGCAAGAGTCGATGAATGGCCGGCGACGGCGAGGCAGACGATGTCGGCGCCGATAAAGCCCTGTGTCGTCTCGACGCCGGTCACACGACCGCGCTCGCTCACCACCCGGCGTACTTCGCAGTGTTCGACGATATCCACGCCCGCGCGGGAGGCAGCGCGGGCGTAGCCCCACGCGACGGCATCGTGGCGGACAGTGCCGCCGCGCGGCTGGAGAAAGCCACCGAGTACCGGGAAACGGCCGTGATCCAAGTCCACGCGAGGCACGAGGGCTTTGACCTCTTTCCGGTCGAGCGCGACCGCGTCGATCCCGAGTAAGCGCATACCGTTGGCGCGGCGGGTGAACAGATCGCGCTGCGCCTCGGTGTGAAACAGATTCAACGTACCGCGTTGGCTGACCATGCCATTGAAATTAAGGGTCTGCTCCAGCGTTTCCCATAATTTCAACGAGTGCTCGTAAAAGCGCACGTTGTCGGGATGAAAATAGTTTGACCGGATGATCGTGGTGTTCCGGCCGACGTTGCCGAGACCGATCGGTCCTTTTTCGAGTACCGCGACGTCGCTGATACCGTGTTGGGTGGCGAGTGCATGGGCGGTCGATAGACCCTGACCGCCTCCGCCGACGATCACGACCCGATACCGCGCGCGTGGCTCGGCTTTATGCCACGCGGGCCGCCAGCCTCGGTGACCGACAAGGCCTTCGCGCAGGAGACGGAAGAGACTGTAATCCCCACTATCCGTACCCGAGGAGCGACGCGGACGGGATCGTTTAGGCAGTAGTTTCACGGTGGAAGTCGACTCTCTCGTCGGCGAGCGTGCATCACTCGTGCAGATCGCTCCCGCCGACAGTTCATGTCACCACGTCGCGTGCGAGATGACAAGCGGTGTAATACTTGACGCGTCGGCCCGTAATGGCCATGGTTCCTTGCGCCCGAGCGTCGGGCGGGGCCGTCCAGGAGAGGTTGTTTTGCCCATCGCACTCGGTCGGCTGCTGTGTTTGTTGTTGCTGGTGGCGCTGCCCGCGTCTGCAGGCAATGCACCGGTGGTTGTGTCGTCGAAGTTGTCGACCGAGTCCGCCATGATCGGCGAGATGATCCGTTTGGTCTTGGACGCAAAGGGCATTCCAACGATAGACCGGATGATGCTCGGAGCAACGCCGGTGGTCCGGCGGGCACTCCTCGCAGGGGAGATCGACCTCTATGTCGAGTACACCGGTAACGCCGGTTTTTTCTACAACCGACCCGCCGATCCCGTCTGGAAGGATGCCGCGCAGGGGTACCGGGAAGGGGCTCGCTTGGATTACGCCGCCCATCGCATTGTGTGGCTCCAACCGTCGCCGGCCAGCAACGCCTGGGCGCTCGCCGTCCGAGAAGATGAGGCTCGGCGTTGGCATTTGCACTCGTTAACCGATTTCGCTCGTTGGGTCCGTAATGGCGGGACGGTGGTGCTGGCCTGCTCGGCTGAGTTTGCGAACGCCGGCACCCTACGCTCGTTGGAGCGAACATACGGGTTCCACCTAAAACCGTCGCAAAAGATCGTTCTCGCCGGCGGTGAAACCTCCGCCACCATCACGGCGGCTGCGGCGCGAACAAATGGCGTGAACGTGGCGATGGTGTACGCCACCGACGGCGGGATCGTCACGGCGCACCTGCGGGTCCTCGAAGATGATCGCCATGATCAGCCGGTGTACGCGCCGGTACCGACGGCACGCGAGGCACTGATTCAACGGTATCCCCAGATTCCGGCGCTGGTGGCGCCGCTGATGCGCAGCCTGGACCAAGAGCATTTGCAGCGGCTGAATGAGCGCGTGCAAATCGACGGGGAAGCGCCGACGGTGGTGGCTCGGGACTACCTGCGTGCCAGAGGATTCCTGCCATGACCCGCCCGCGGCTGGATCTTCCTGGGATGGTCTTTGGGCTCGCCGCGCTCGTGGCGTGGTCTGCAGGTCCCTTTGTCGTCGAAAAAGCCAATCGCATCGTCCCGGGTGTGACGTTGCCGCTGAAAGCCGTGTGGCACAGCGGGTCCGTTCACTCCGTTTTCATCGCCTACGGCGTGCTGCTGGCTGTTGCGAGCCTGGTGCGCCGTCCAGTGGTTCGATTTACGGCGGCCGCCACGGCTCTCTCGTGTCTTTGCTGGGCGCTGGGCACGGTCGCTACCGAATTGACGCCGCCGGACGATCGCGTCCTTCGTATTGCACCGGGGCTCGGCTTTTGGGCGGCGGCCGCGTTGACCGGATTGCTCCTCGTGGATGCCGTCGCGATTGCGCGACTGCGGCCAGTGCGCCGGGTCGTACTCCTCGGCGCTGTGATCGGCGTGATTGGGTGGGCGTTGGCGAGCGGTCATTTCGATCAGGTCTCGATCGGTCGGGAATACGCCGCCAATGCCGATCGGTTTACGCTCGAACTCAAACGCCACCTGATGTTGGCGACCGGTTCGTTAGCCGGCGCCGTGGTCGTTGCCCTGCCGATCGGTATGCTGTGCTTCGCACGGGAATCGATGGCGCGCGCCGTGTTATCGGCCTTGAGCTTTGTGCAGACCATTCCCTCGATCGCGCTGTACGGCGTTCTGATGGCGCCGCTTGCGGCGCTGGCAGCGGCACTGCCCGCGCTCGCGGCCCTGGGAGTGGGAGGGATCGGCTACGCCCCGGCCATCGTCGCTCTGTTTTTATATGCGCTCTTCCCAATCGTCGCCAACACCGTGCTTGGATTGCGGCGTATTGATCCCGCCGTGATCGAGGCGGCGCAAGGCATGGGTCTCACCGATCGCCAGATTCTGTGGCAGGTACGGTGGCCGTTAGCGCTGCCTACGGTGGTGACGGGTATACGGGTCGTTTTGGTCCAGAACGTGGGCTTGGCCGCGGTGGCGGCACTCGTCGGCGGTGGCGGACTCGGCACCTTCATTTTTCAGGGCATCGGGCAAACCGCTATCGATTTGGTACTGCTCGGGGCATTGCCGACGGTCGCCATGGCGCTCGTGGCCGGCGTGCTGTTGGATGCATTGGTTGACGGGTTAGAACGCCGGAGAGTCGCATGATCAAGATCGCGGGACTGACGAAGCGCTACGGTGCGACGACGGTCGTGGATCACGTCGACTTGGAGGTGCCCCGCGGCACGGTGACGGCGATCGTCGGCACATCCGGATCGGGCAAATCCACATTGCTCCGAATGATCAATCGGTTAATTGAGCCTTCTGACGGATCCGTCTGGATCGACGGGCGGTTGACGACCGACGAACCGGCTCCGTTGCTGCGTCGGCGAATCGGCTATGTCATTCAAGGCAACGGATTGTTTCCGCATCGCACGGTAGCGGAAAACATTGCCACGGTGCCTCAGTTGTTGGGTTGGTCGGCGGCGCGAATCGCGGCGCGTACCGACGAACTGTTGCGTTTATTTGGCCTCGATCCGACCACCCAAGCGCAGCGCTTGCCCGCCGAGCTCTCCGGCGGCCAACAGCAGCGGGTCGGCGTGGCGCGTGCGCTTGCGGCGGGCCCCTCGGTGCTGCTGATGGACGAACCATTCGGCGCGCTGGATCCAATCATCCGCGCCAAGGCACAAGAGGACCTGCGATCCATCCAACGGCAGTTGGGGACGACCGTCGTGTTGGTGACGCACGATATCGACGAAGCCTTCAAACTCGCCGACCACGTGGCCGTTATTGATAATGGCCGCTTATTGCAGCACGACGCGCCGGCGCGCCTGCTCACCGCACCCGCCCATCCGCAGGTGACGTTGCTGACCGGTACGGCGGATAGAGCATTGCGCCTTTTGTCGCTCGCGACCGCGGCGGATCTGGTGGAAACGGGAATCTCAAAGGGCCCCACGCTGTCGGTGCACATGTCGCTGCGTGATGCGCTGTCGGCGCTGATGTGGGCCGGCGCAGACGACGGCGTCGTCGTCGATGCAGCGGGTCAGCCGTTAGGCCGGGTCACCGTGGCGGCGATCCTCGCGCGTGGGGCAGTTCGGTGACGAGTCGAACCGGTTGGCTGTTGCGCGGTCTGGGGTGGGGCCTGTTGATCAGCTTCCTAGTCCGGCCCCAGGCCTTTGCCGGACTCCTGATCCCGCTGACGCACGACGGCGCGCCCGCCATCTATGACCAAGGCGATCTGCTCGCTCTTGCGAGTGCGCATCTGGGGATCGTGTTGGTCGCGACAGTCTTCAGTACGGCGATTGCCCTCGCGCTCGCGATTGGCGTCACCCGTGGTCCCGGTCGAGCCTTCTTGCCCCTTTCGCGTACGCTAGTGGGTGTGGGGCAGACGTTCCCGCCGGTCGCGGTTTTGGCGGTCGCCGTGCCGTTGGTGGGATTTGGGGCTACCCCTACGCTGATCGCGCTGATCGCCTACGGATTGCTGCCGATTTTCGAGAACGCGCTGTCGGGTCTCGAGGGCGTGCCGTCGTCGATCCGAGAAGCCGCTGACGGCATGGGGTTTGATCCGCTTCGACGCTTGTGGCGCGTGGAGTTGCCGTTGGCGCGGCCGTTGATTGTGGAGGGGGTCAAGCAAACGCTCGTGATCAGCGTCGGTACCGCCACCTTGGGATCGACGGTGGCCTCCCAAGGACTGGGTGAAGTGATCGTCGCTGGGCTTTTGTCCGACAACACGGCGTTCGTCTTGCAAGGCGGTGTCTTGACGGGCCTGATGGCGGTCTTGTTACATGATACGGTGGGTGTGATGACGCGTCCGTGGATGCGTGGAATGGCCTGATTGCGGTGAGCCACCTGAGCACGGATTCGACGGTCCGATACACTCAAGGTGACATGTGTTCGTTTTATCCTTTCGTTAACGATTTCAATCATGCTGACTCGTGAACCGTCCCGTTACGCCGATGCGCCGGCCATCGAATGGCCGACCGTACTCCTTGCCGGAGTCATTTATGCCGGCTGGCTCACCCTGACCTATGCATGGGGTCGGATGTCTCCTTGGGTCGAGTTACCGCTACTCGCGCTCCTTGTTGCGTGGCACGGATCCTTGCAGCACGAAGTGTTACACGGCCATCCCACCCGATGGCGTGCGATCAATGATCTGATCGGCCGAGTGCCGCTGTCGTTGTGGATACCCTACGTGCGCTATAAGCGCCTCCACCTGAAACATCACAACAACGAACGATTGACCGACCCGGTGGATGATCCCGAGTCGTATTACGTCACCCCCGAACACTGGGCGGCGATGTCGGCGCCGATGCGATGGCTGTGGCGCATTGATCAGACGCTCCTGGGTCGTGTGACGATCGGGGCGCCTATGCACATCGCGATGTACTGGGTGGGCGAATGGCGCGCCATTCGCCGTAACGACCCGGGGGCGCGGCGCGCGTGGGTTGTGCACCTGTTGACGTGCATACCGGTGCTCTGGTGGGTGACATCCGTCTGTGGGATGCCGTTGTGGGTCTATTTGGTCGGGGTGATGGTTGCCAGCAAGGGTATCGGCTCCGTCCGATCCTTCGCCGAACATCGGGCGCGGAACACGGTGTATGAACGGATCGCGATCGTCGAGGGCAGTTGGTTCTTCGGGCCGCTCTTTCTGTTCAATAACCTACATGTCCTGCACCACGACGAGCCTCTGATCCCGTGGTATCAATACAACCGGGCCTATCGACGCCGCCGCGAGGAGTTGCTGCGACTGAATAACGGGTTGCTGTATCGGACGTATTTTGACGTCGCACGCCGTTATTTATTGAAGCCACACGACGTCGCCGTCCATCCCACCGGCCGAGTGCCCTGAGCGGATTCAGGCAGGCTCCGGATAGCCCGCGGCGTGGGCGGCACGGTCCCATTGCAGCGTACGGTCGAAGTCGGCGGCGGTGACCGCGGTGAAGCCTACGAGACCGAGCGGTCGGGCGCAGGCGGCGAACCACGGGCGCGTGTCAGCGGCTTCGAAGGCGGCTTTGAGCCGCTCGACCGCTCCGGGGTCTAAGTGTTCCGACGCGACGAAGGCCGGTGCCGGTGCGAGATCGGTGGACTCAATCACACGAATCCCGCGCACGAGTTCCGGTGCGTGCGTTGCGATCAACCAGTGCCAGTAGGCATCCAAGGGTCCGACATCAATCTGCCCGGAGCGCACGGCCTCGAGGATGGCGCGCGCCGTGACGGTGTCCTGCAGCATGGTCTGATAGAGCGGACCGGAGTGGGCGTCACGATAGCGCAGCAGGTGATGGCGGAACGCGTTGAAACCCGAATGGGAGTGCCGCACCGTCCACGCGGCGCGACGGCCAAAGGTGTCCGGCAGCGTGGTGTATGGCGCGTCGGCACGAACGATCAGATCACTCCGGTACACCGCCCGTCCCTCGGCCCACGGCATCGCAAGACGCGGCGCTGCAATCGGTACGACGGGCGCGAGTCGCAGTGCGATGGGGTACCCGCACATAAACACGCAGCCGAGATCCGGACGGCGCCACAAGTCGTCGAGCGGCTGTGGTGCGGGGTATGCAACATATTCCAGCGCGACTTCCGCATCGGCCGCGATATGGCCTAGGAGTGTTTGCCAGATCGCCTCGACGCTCGGCGTGACGGCGTACATCCGCGCATTGGCAATCGGCTGAGTCATGGGCTTAATGCCTCCTGCCGACGCGTCACGTAGGCGATGGCTGCGTCCCGGATCGCCGGATCGAGCGCAGGCGCCTCGTACTCCGCCAAGAGCCGTTGCCACAACGCCGTTGCCCGCGTCGTCGCGTCGCGCGAGCCGGCTTCCGTCCACGCCTCGTAACTGGACCAATCCGATAGCAACGGTCGATAGAATGCCGTCTGATAGCGTGCAAGGGTATGCGCCGTACCGAAGTGGTGCCCCCCGGGCGGCACGTCACGAATCGTCTCGAAGCCGAGATCATCCTCGGAAAACTCGACCGGCCGCAGGATGCCGGCCCAATGACGGATGAGTTCGGCATCGACCACGATCTTTTCGTAGCACGCCGACAGTCCGCCTTCGAGCCATCCTGCGGCGTGGCTGACAAGGTGGCTGTGCGAAAGGATTGCGGCTTGCAAAGCGAAGGCGGTTTCGTAGGTCGACTGCGCGTCGACGCAGGGCGATGCGTTGACCGCACTGGTGCGCACCGGCAGACCGAGTCGGCGACCGATTTGGGCGCTGGCGATGACACCCTGTACATATTCGGGCGTGCCAAACGCAGGCGAGCCGGATTTGAGATCGACGTTGGACGTGAAGCCGCCGAGCACGCAGGGCGATCCCGGTCGAATGAGCTGGCAGAGCGTGACGATCGCCAACGCTTCTGCGGTTTGTTGCGCCAAGGCGCCCGCGAGCGTCACCGGCGCCATCGCGCCCATGAGGGTGAACGGGGTGACCACGACGCACTGGCCGTGGGCGGCCATGATCAAGATGTTATCGAGTATTTCCTCGTCGACGCGCCGCGGTGAATTGACGTTCGTTACCGTCATCAACGTCGGCCTTTGGACCAAATCCTCGAGACTGCAGCCGTGCTCGATGGCGGACAGTTCGAGCGCATCGCGGGCCTGGACGCCACCGACCCCTCGCGCAGCCCACACGAGATCAGAGCATTCGATGTGCGCGAGATAGGCGTCCAGATGCCGCGTAGACACCGGTCTGTCGGTGGGTTCGACCACGATTCCGCCCTGCCACTGGGTCACGCCCAGTGCGTGCGTGAGTTTTAGGATGTTCCGGAACGCCTCAATCGTCCCGTAGCGACGGCCGGAAACCCCGTCGCGGATGTTCGGTGCCCCGTGCACGGGGCCGAAGTTCACGGCATTGCCACCGACGTGCAAATCCCGATCGGGATTGCGCGCGTGCAAGACGAATTCCGAGGGCGCGTGTTGTAGCTGCGCCTCGACGAGGTCTCGTCCCAAACGAACGATCTGGGAGTCGTGATCGACGAGGGCACCCGCGCGCGCATACACGCTACGCGCGGCCGCGCTGCGGATTTCGATACCCAGTTCCTCAAGTATCCGAAACGCAGTGCCGACAATGCGCTCGACTTGTTCGACCGACAGCAGTTCCAGCGGTGGACCCAAGGGACGCAGTGCCGGGAGCGCGGTTCTCGAGGCGCCGGTCTGGCGTAACCGTGCTTCGTCGCGCCGACGTGGGCCCGGCCGCCGCTCGGTCATGGGGCCAGATCTCCTAGCGCCGCCTTCAAGGGCGCGAGCCACGGCTCGAAGTGACGCCATTGATCCAGGCCGTCCCGGAAGATCGGCCGCCGAACCTGCTCCGAGCTCGCCGTGCGCACACTGCGTTTGGTTTTGTGGAACTCCAGACAATTGTCCTCGAAGGGCAGTCCGCAATAATCGAGAATGCGGCGGACGTTGCTCTCGAGATTGTCGACCACGTCTTCGTGTTGAATGCGCAAGACACGTCCTGGCAGGACGGCTTCCCAGTGATCCATGAGTTCGATGTAGGTCCGGTAGTAACGGGCGATATCCTCGATGCCGTACGTAAATTCCTGACCGGCAGCGAACAACTGTTTGAAGTTCGAGAAGCAACAGGCCATCGGTTCGCGGCGAGCGTCGATGATTTTTGCGTTCGGGAACATTAAGTGAATGAGACCAATGTGCCGAAAGTTGTTCGGCATTTTGTCGATGAAGAACGGCTTGTCGGTGCGGTAAACCCGGGTATCCGCAATGTATTTTTCGCCGATTCGGGCGCAATCCGCCTCGGTCAGTTCGGCGAGAACGCGCGGATAGCGTCGATTGGACGCATCCCGATTACGACCTTCCAAGTCGACCACAGCGGTCGCGATATCGGATAATTCCATGGTGCCTTCCACCATGGAATGCGACGCCAAGATTTGCTCCAGCAGGGTGGAGCCTGATCGGGGTAAACCGACCACGAAGATGGGTGAGGGATCTGGGCACCCCCAGCCTTTGCGAGTGGCGAAGAATTCCGCAGTACACACGGCTTTCTGGTCGGCCGTATTCTTCTCCACCAACTCCGGCATGTAATCGCTTTCGGATTTCTTCAGCGCGTTGCCCCGTTCGTAATACTCAAAGGAGCGGGCATAGTCTTCCCGATCCTCAAGCGCTTTACCGATGGCAAAACACATGTGGTATCGATCCATCAGGTCGATGTCAGGATCGCTCTCCGAGGCGATCATCCGGTCAATTTCCTCGTCCGTGAACCGATAGGTCTTCAGATTCGCAAGACTCCAATACGCATCCCCGAAGTGCGGGCGCGCCGCCGCTGCCCGACGGTACTCGGCAATCGACTCGTCGGTTCGGCCGAGCGTCTTCAACGTGTGAGCAACAGACAGATGCAGATCCGCGGTATTGGGTGCGCCTTCCAAGAGTTCTTGATACAGCGTGAGCGCTTTTTCGTGGTCACCCAGTCCAACCCACGTGGTCGCATAGGTCGTCCGGTACATCCGGTTTTCCGGCTCGTCTTTGAGCAGGATGTCCAATTGCTCCAGCGCCGCTTGGTGACGGTGTCGGCGCAGTAGGGCACGCGCGTAGTCGTAACGCGCGGCTCGATAATCTGGGGCTAGTTCGATGACGGCTTCCAATAGGAAGTCGGCGTCGTGCAGTACGTCGAATTCGAGGGCAATGCGCGCCAAGATGCGCATGGCCTCCACATCCTGCGGATGTTGGAGTAAGTAGGGTCGAATGATTTTTTCGGCTTGTGAGATGTCGCCGTCGCTCAAGTAGCCGGTTGCGGCAATGACCGCAGGATGTAATTGGGACGTGACGTCAACATGCTGCTGCGCCGTGCGCGCACTGTCCTCGTCACCCACCATGCGAAAGAGCGTTACCAAACGCAGCCATGCGGCAGGAAGGGCCGGGTTGCGATTGACCGCCTGCTGATATGCCTCAATCGCATTCGGCGCATCACGCAAAGCGACGTAGCAATGGCCACGCTCCTGATAAAGCCGACTAAAGCCCGGCGTTTTTTGTTGCAAATCGCGAAGAGTATCAAGCGCCTCTTCAATCCTATTTAAGTACCGCAAGGCGACGGCCCGAACATAAATGACATCACGATTCGACGGATATGCTGAATACAAAGCATCAGATGCGACCAGTGCCTCTGCATATTGGCCATTCTGAAGCAGGCCCTGAATACGGCTCACCTCCGCTTCTACAGGCGATGGATTTACGTCAGTATGGTATGTCATGACTTTCCTGACATAGGTACGGCCAAATATAGGGCTACAATTTCCAACGTGTAGTAGTGCCTAGTCATTTTGGCCAAGTCGCTCCCGCATTCCGCGAATAACTGTCGCAATGTACTTCCCGTTGCGTCAATCAACCCGCGCGCCACGGACACGCGACCGATATTCGTTGCACGCGGTTACACCAGGCCCTCTAGTTGGTCCTTTAGCGGGCCCAGCCACGGTTCGAAATTCCGCCATTGCTCTAGACCGTCGCGGAATATTGGCTTCCGGACCTGCTCCGAGCTAGCAGTGCGTACGCTACGTACAGTTTTATGAAATGAAAGGCAGCTTTCTTCGAACGGCAACTCGCAAAACTCAAGAATGCGACGGACATTACTCTCGAGATCATTCACGACATCTTCATGGTGCACGCGCAATATTTTTCCCGGCAGCACGGAGTCCCAGTGCTCCATAAGTTCAACGTACGTTCGATAATAACGGGCAATATCTTCTAGGCTATACGTGAAATCTTGGCCAGCAGCGAACAGTTGTTTGAAGTTGCTGAAGCAGCAGGCCATCGGTTCTCGTCTCGCATCGATGATTTTTGCATTAGGCAGCATCAGATGGATTAGACCGATATGCCGAAAATTATTCGGCATCTTATCCACAAAAAATGGCTTACTGGTTCGGTAGCTCGCTGTGTCCGATAGATACTGGGCTCCGAGGTCTTTGAACTGGGCTCCAGTCAACTCAGACAAGATCGCCGGATAGCGCGGGTTGTCGCTTTCTACCTCCCGTCCTTGCAGTTCGTGAACTAAGCGCGGGATATTGGCAAGTTCTGTCGTTCCCTCAACCAGTGAATGTGACGCCAGAATCTGTTCAATGAGTGTAGATCCCGACCGAGGTAAACCTACAACGAAAATCGGTGAGGTGCTTTGATCTCCGTAGTTCTCTCGATCTTTAAAGAAGTGAGCCGTGCATACAGTTTTCTGAAGACGAGTATTTCTCTCAACCGGTTCGGGTCTGTAGCGGCTTTCCTCTTTCTTGAGTTCATTGCCGATAACGTAGTAACCAAAAGATTCCTCGAAGCGGCCTTTATCTTCTAGACCCTTGGCAAGGGCGAAGGCGAGGTGATATCGATCAAGCATTTGTATCGAAGGTAATGCTTCCTGCTCCCGCATGCGTTGGAGTTCCTCGTCCGTAAACGCATAAGTCTTGAGGTTGGCGAGGCTCCAGTACGCATCTCCAAATTGTGGTCGCGAGGCGGTGGCGGCTCGATACGCTTCAATCGCGTCCTGCTCCTGTCCTAGCGTCTTAAGCACGTGGCCTAAAGACAGCCGCACATCGGCAGCGTCTGGAACGGCTTTGAGAATGGCCTCGTAGATGCTAAGGGCTTCCGCATCACGGCCCAGGCCTACACAAGCGGTTGCATAAATTGTTCGGTAGTTGATATTGCCTGGCTCTGCCTCAAGCAGTTTTCTTGCGTTCTCCAACGCTGGCTCGTGTTTGTGCCGTTTGATGAGCACGTTGACGAGGTCATAGCGTGCCGGATGATAGTTGGGCGCTCTCTGTAGGACGGCCTCGAGCAGGATCTCCGCATCGTCGAGTACGAGTAGGTCAATCCCGATTCGGGCCAATAGACGCATGCCCTCTAGGTGATCGCCATTCTTCTGCAGGAATGTGCGCACGATTTGCTCGGCAGGTATAAGTTCCCCGTCGGAGTACATTCCCGTTGCGACAACGATTTCTTGGGGAAGTTCACGAAGCTTCGCGACATGGGAGGCCGCAGTTTTCGCATCCGCTTGACGGTTCTGCATTTGGAACAATCGTTCCAAGGCGGACCAGCTTGCTGGGAGCGCGGGGTTCAAGTTCACAGCGCGTAGATACGCGTCGGTCGCAGCTGCAGCATTTCGCAAGACCATCTGGCAATGCCCCCGCTCTTGATAGAGGCGGCTGAAGCGCGGATGGTAGAGTTCTAACTGATCCAACGTCTGCATCGCGTCATTGATGAGGCGTTGATACCGGTAGCACACCGCCGTCATGTATAGAGCATCGCGATTCTTGGGCACTTGAACGATTAACGCCTTGAGTGCCTCTAACGCATCATTAAATTGTTGGCGCTCCATCAGGGAGCGAATGCGAAGCACCTCGGTTTCGACGGGTGATAGCGGCGGGGTTTCTTGATTTTCCTGCATGGGCCACCCCAAAAAAAAGGCGAGCATTGCTGCTCGCCTCGTAGTCTAACGCAGTCGGCGCGAGCCGACTGCGCTCTCGCGATCAACTTAGAACTTCAGGCCGAACTTCACTCCCAACACGCGCGGACGGATGGGTACTTCCGTCTTCACGAACTGGGCGGTCGACGTGAACGTGCTGGCATTCACATCCGTGATGTTCTGCCCGAACAACTGTACCGTCCAGTTGTCCTTGCTCGTTCCGATCGATGCGTCGAAGGTCGAGTATCCCGGCATTTCGAAGCGCCACGTCGTCGTGGTGATCGGCGTGCCGGCGGCCCACAACACGTCACCGTTGATCGACGGGTCGGTGTTCGACTGAGTGAACGAGTGGCCAATGTGCACCATCCCGATCTGCCAGAACGACGCGTAGTCGCCCATCGCGAAGTCGTAACGTGCGCGCACGTTGTACTGCAGCGGTGGCGAGAAGGCCGTTGGCACGCCAGGCGCGCCAAAGGTATTAACAACTGGCGCGAGCGTGCCATTCGGCTCGAGGAGCTGGGTGATCGACTGTCCGCATGTCGGGCTGACCGGCACGCTTGAGCTCAACAGAGCGCGATTTGGGTTGTTTGCGCAGTTGTTGTCCACCAAAGTCGGCGATGTAGTCTGTTTGCTCTGGTTCCACGAGCCGGAAGCCATCAAAGACAACTGAGCCGTAACCTTCGCCGTCAACTGCAACTCAATACCCTTCACTTCGTAATCCGGGCCGTTCACGCCGAACGTCGTATTGCCGAAGTACTGGGGATTGAAAATGGCCGTCTGAACGTTCGACCACTTTTCATCGTAGATTGAACCGTTCAACTGAATGCGGCGGTTCAAGAATTCGGTCTTGAATCCGAGTTCCTTATTCACCAGCGTGTCGGGCTGAACGTCGAGCGGCTTGATGTATTGCGGGATGCCGTTCGCATCTTTCGCTTCGAAGCCGGTGCTACGGTTAAATCCACCCGGGCGGTAACCCTGCGACCAGGTCGCGTACACCATGGTATCCGGTGTCACGTGCCACGTCAGGTTGGCGCGGCTCTTGAACCCGGAGTAGGTGGAGTTCAGGTTGTAACCCGAGATGTTGGCCGAGTACTTGAAGTTGGTGCACGGACCGGTCGGGACCGTGGAGCCGTAGTTGAAGCAGCCGAAGCTGCTGACCACGGTGCCACCGAAATCTTCCTTGTAGCTGTAGTGGCGAGTGCCGGCGGTGAACGTCAGCACCTTTGGAATCAAGTCCACGTCAACGGAACCAAAGAAAGCCGTCTGCTTAATGTCGCGATGCGTATCTTCGAAGAACGCAACGTTGTCATTACGCGGATTTGGGTTGCCGACCACAGAGCCCGTCACCGGCTGCACGTTTTGGAAGCAGTCGACGCTACCGTCCGGCGTACAGGTCGGAACCGACTTGTACGACCATTCGGTATCGTCGGCGATCTTGTAGTCTTCGTAGAAGGCGCCAACTATCCCGCGGATACGGCGGTCATCCGGCGAGCTCAGGCGAATTTCGTGGCTCTGATGAGTGTTGTTTTCTTTCTCTAACCACGACGACGCCGGTGAGAAGCAGGTCGGTGTGCCCGCGTAGGCACCGTAGCACTGGTAGTAGTCGGCATACACGCCGCGTGCGTAGTTGGTGTAGTCCTGCACCTGCGTGATGTTGCGCGACAGGTAGCCGCCCGTGTAAACGACCTTCACGTCGCCGATCTTACCGTTCACCGTGAGAGCGGTATTTTCAAAACGATCCTTGTCGTAGGAAGGCGTGAAACTCGTGACGCTCAACGGAGCGAGCGTTTGCGGCGCTGAGGGGTTGACCCCGTAATCCGAGCCGCGAGGCATCTGGTAGAACACACCGTCCGCTTCCATGTTCTGGTAGGTCTGTGTGAGCTGCGCGCTCCAGTCATCGTTGATCTGCCACAAGGCGCTCAGTCGCGTACCCTTGTAGCCGACCGGATTGATGGCATTAGCGGCCAAGCCGTAGTTATTGATGACAGGCGCGCCCGGTGGAGGTGCGGCATGGCCGCCCTGCGAGTAGCCGGCATAGTAAATACCGTAGTCGTTCGAGCTACGCGTGAACGTGCTGGGAACGTTATTGATGTACCCACCACGGCTATCGTTATAGACCACCGCGCGAATTGCGAGCGTGTCTTTGATCAAGGGCAAGTTCAGTACCGCGTTGATGGCGGTATTGGGGTCGCCGTGTGCCGTCGTGCCGTACGTGGCGTCCACGCTACCCTCGGTGACATTGAGCTTCGGCTTATTGGTGATATAGCGAATCACACCAGCTTCTGCGCCGCCGCCAAACAGGGTGCCCTGAGGACCTTCGAGTACTTCAATGCGCTCCAAGTCGGCTGCATAGACGTCGAGGTTACGACCCGGCAGCTGACCCGACTGGTCGTCGAGGTAAACAGCAACGTTCGGGAATCCACCGATCGTGCCGGAGGACTGTGTACCGGCTGAACCCAGTGCGAGGCCGCGCATAAAGATGTTGCCTTGCCCCGGGCCGTTAGTGGCCAACGACACGTTAGGCAAATACTTGATGTAGTCTTCGGCGGTCGAAACGTTGAGTTGTTTCAGCGTTTCGGTCGTGATTGCCTGAATCGTGATAGGCACGTCCTGGATGCTTTCCGAGCGGCGCTGCGCGGTCACAACAATTTCAGCAATCTCAAGGCCGCTAGCCTTTGTTTCTTCAGCGGATGAAGTGGCGGCAAGCGCCACGGAGCCCGTGGTGCCGGCGCTGAGTGCCGCCAAAACCGCGTAGGCTAACTTCTGATTCGTTTTCAAGCGATTCCCCTCTCTCATGTGGGCTCAGGAATACACAGAAGGGAGAGCCACATCCCATCTGGTGTGTGCCGTTCGATTCCAAGAATCCAACGGCGCAAGCTAGAACATAAACGCAATTACCACCCCTCAGAGAGATGGCAATGTGCCGAAGGTACCCCAAATGTTGTCGAAAAGGAAAGTGGTAACGACGCAACAACGAATCGGTTATAGGCGATTTACCAGTTGGTCAATTAATTTGATCGTTTGGGGTGCTGAGGCCGATGGGATTGCGTCTTAGGCCCTGATTTTATTGCGGTGCGGGAAGGGTTGCACGGGGCGCCCGCGCGGCTGGGGATTCGCTGTTCTCACGGTCCTTAGGATCCACGGGGGTGACCGCAAAAAAACAACGCCCCGTTCGGGGCCAGCGCCCGCTAGGCGTCCGATGCGGTCGGGTGACGGCGCACACGCGAGCGCGCTCGGGAAACCGGGACACAAAAAATTTCTTATCTGGTAGAAAATCTGTTCCGCGGCGGGCCGCGGGACATGCCACCCTCTGCCGGTTGTGGGGGATAGTTCCATCCCCGCGATCTGATTTCGTAGGAGGAATGCCCCGTGTCCGATGACTCTACTGCTCGAGTTCGCCGCCCGTCCGGTCGTGATGCACGCCGCGCCCAGCGCAGCGGTCCGTTGCCTGACCACTTGCGCCCGGTCACTCCGGGTATGTCCGGCGGCCATTTCAAGCCACTGAGCGACTCGGATATCCAGCAGATCCATCAGACAGCGCTGCGGTTGCTAGAGGAAGTGGGACTCGCCGATGCGCCGCCGTCCGGTGTGGAAATCCTCACCAAAGCAGGCTGCACGGTGAGCGATCGGGGCAGACTGTTGTTCCCGCGCGCCCTCGTCGAGGACACGCTCGCCAAAGCCGCTCGCAACTTTCCGTTGTACGCCCAAGACCCGCGTTTTGACCTCGAGCCTTGGGGTACGAAGGTCTACTTCGGCACAGCGGGCGCTGCAGTCAATATGGTGAATGCAGACGGCACCTACCGGGAGTCGACGATTCAGGATCTCTACGACATCGGTCGCATCGTCGATACGATGGAACACATCCATTTCTTCCAGCGAGCCGTGGTTCCGCGCGACCTGCCGGATCCTTACGAAATGGACTTCAACACGTGTTACGCGTCGGTCTCGAGTACCACCAAGCACGTCGGTTCCAGCTGGGTGCTCCCTGAGCACTTGGAAAAGTCGCTGGAAATGCTGCATATGATTGCGGGCGGCGAAGACAAGTGGCGGGAGCGTCCCTTCGTCAGCCAGTCGAACTGCTTTGTCGTACCCCCGATGAAGTTCGCCACCGACGCGTGTAAGTGCTTGGAAGTTGCGGTGCGCGGCGGTATGCCCGTCCTCTTGCTCTCGGCAGGTCAAGCCGGCGCAACGGCGCCAGCGGCCATCGCCGGCGCGTTGGCGCAAGAAGTGGCTGAGTGTTTGGCGGGCTTGGTGTACGTGAATGCCATTAAGCCGGGTCACCCGGCGATCTTTGGCACCTGGTGCTTTGTATCGGACTTGCGCACCGGCGCGATGTCGGGCGGCAGCCCAGAACAGGCGCTGTTGTCGGCTGCGGCTGGCCAAATGGCGCACTTCTATAACCTGACCGGTGGCACGGCGTCGGGCATGACCGACTCGAAGATTGCCGACGAGCAGGCCGGCGCCGAGAAGGGCATCAATCACGCGCTGGTGGGTAACGCGGGCGCCAATATGATTTATGAGTCGGCCGGCATGCACGCCAGCCTCTTGGGGTTCTCGTTGGAGAGTCTCGTCATCGACAACGATACGATCGGAATGGCGCAGCGCACGATCAAGGGCATCGAAGTTAACGAAGAAAAGTTGTCCTTTGACGTCATCAAGGACGTCTGCCTGAACGGTCCGGGGCACTATCTAGGCGCTGATCAGACCCTGCAGCTCATGCAGACGGAGTATTTGTACCCGGGGATTGGCGATCGCCGCAGCCCGAACGAATGGATCGAGCAGGGTTCGACCAGTGTTCTGGATCGCGCAGAGAAGAAGGTTAAGGACATCCTGTCGACCCACTATCCGAGTCATATTGCCGAGGATGTGGACGCCGAGATCCGGGCGAAGTTTCCTGTCAAGTTGCCGCGCACAGGCATGCGTCGTTCCTGATGACAGTGACCGCTGCCCGACGTCGTCGGGCAGCGGTCGATGGAACCCGTTTTCGCGGGCTACGTACAAGCAATCACGCCGTTGTCGCACAGGGCAGGTAGAATTGAGGGGTTAACTTCCAGTTGCCCAGAGTGACCTACCCATGACTGCTCGGATTATCGACGGCAAGGCCGTGGCCAAGAAGCTGCGCGCCGAATACAAGGCCCGTATTGCGCGATTGAACGCCTCGCACGGGGTTACCCCGGGGCTGGCGGTGATTCTGGTAGGCCACAACCCGGCGTCTCAACTGTACGTCAGCAACAAAGTCCGCGCCTGCGAGGACGTCGGTATCCGCTCGGAGCGGATCGTGATGCCCGCCGACATTTCGGAAGCGGCGCTGCTCTCCGAGATCGATCGTCTGAATGCGGACCCGACCGTCCACGGCATCTTGGTGCAATTGCCGTTGCCGGCACATATCGAAGTGCGCCACGTATTGGAACGCATTTCGGCGGCCAAAGACGTCGACGGCTTTCACCTGTACAACGTCGGCGGCCTGCTTACGGGCTCCACGGTATTCCCGCCGTGCACCCCTTATGGCGTTCAGAAACTGCTTGAACACGAAAATGTTCAGATCGCGGGTCGCAACGTCTGCGTCGTAGGTGCCAGCAACATTGTCGGCAAGCCGGTGGCGATGATGTTGATGCAGCAAGACGCGACGGTGTCGATTTGCCACAAACTCACGCGTGACTTGGCCATGTTTACGCTCATGGCCGATATCCTCGTGGTCGCTGCAGGCGTTCCGAACTTGATCGTTCCTCAGATGGTTCGGACGGGTGCGGTGGTCATCGACGTGGGCATTAATCGCCTTCCCGATGGCCGTATCGTGGGCGACGTCGATTTCGAGGGTGTACGCCAGAAGGCCTCGCTGATCTCGCCGGTGCCCGGTGGCGTAGGGCCTATGACGGTCACGATGTTGCTATTCAACACCTTGCGTTCCGCTGAGCGCGCCGCGGGGCTCGTGGTGGCCGACGACACGCCAAGCGTTTGATTCCTCTCAGGCGATCGTCAGAACGATCTTGCCGATGTGCTGTTTGCGCAGGAACGCGGCCTGCGCATCGGCGAGTTGCACCAGCGGGAATTGGTGAGCGATCACCGGCTTGATGATTCCCGCTTCGATCGCCCGCACGAGTTCCGGAAACAGTTCGGGCGGGGGAATTGTGCAGCCGTGCAGCGTCAGATCTTTGAGGTACAGCGTTCTCAGATCCAATGGCACGATTGGCCCTGCAATCGCGCCAGCGGTGGCGTAGTGCCCGCGCGGGCGCAGTACTTCGAGCAGGCTCGCGAATCGGTCGCCACCCACCACATCCAGCACCGCGTCCACGCTGTCGACGCCCAACTGGGCGCGCAGATCGCCATCGCGCGGTAGACACGCCTCAGCCCCTAATGCGAGCAGCGCGCTGGCTTTGCTAGGCTCCGCCACCGCGACCACCCGCGCTCCGCGGGCAATCGCCCATTGCACAGCAGCCGTACCGACCCCCCCAGACGCGCCGGTCACCAGTACGCGCTGGCCCTGGCGGATGTCCGCTCGGGTGACTAGGTGCAATGCCGCCAAATAGGAGCAGGGGAACGACGCGATCTGGGCGTCACTCAGGGCCGAATGGATCACGACGGCGTTGCGCTGAGGCACACACACGACTTGCGCAAAGGCGCCGGGCGTATCCGACCCGAAATAGCGTACGGCGCTGCCATCCCGCCAAATCGGGTCGATTACCACGCGCTCGCCGATACGTGCCGGGTCAACGCCCGTACCGACCGCGATAATCCTGCCAGCGCCATCGGCTCCTTGGATTCTGGGAAACGCCAGTGCGTTGCCCGCCCAGCCCGCATCAGTGCTGGCAAGGGTGGCATCCGTTGTGGCATCCGTCGACGCCGTGACGGACTTTGAATACCAGCCTACCCTTAAGTTGATGTCGGTGTTGTTGACCGCAGCAGCACCCAGTCGAACGGATACTTCGCCCGGAAGGGGCGTCGGCGTCGGAACCTCGGCGACGACTAACCGCTCCAGCCCACCGTGACCGGTCAGTAGGACGGCTTGCATGATGGCCGCGGGTGCGTAGGGCATAGGACGGGTCTCCGAGGTCGCAACCAGTCTAGAGGTGCGCCAAAGATCCGCACAAGGGCGAACGCGTTCAAAAATTATGAAATTTGGAAGAAAAATTTCACAACCGTGAATGATACGGCGCGAGTAAACTCTAGCGATGAAATTTGTGCGTCTGGATGGGGTATGACGGAGCCCGTGACACTGCGGCTGGACGACGTCCCTACGGGACCTGGCATGGCACGCGAGCCCATTTCACTCGGCGCCCAGATTCGTGATCTGCGGGAAGCGCGTCGGATGCGCTTGGCGGAGCTGGCTCAGGCCATTGGCAAATCGATCGGCTACGTCAGCCAGATTGAACGCGGCCGATCCGAAGTATCCATATCGACGCTCAAGTCCATCAGCGATGCGCTGGGCGTCAGCATCGGTTGGTTTTTTCAAGGCTATGACCCACGCGAGCCGAGCGAGCACGGCTATGTGGTACGCCGCGAACATCGCAGGCGGTTGGATTTTCCGGGCACCGGTATCGAGGAAGAGCTCCTTTCGCCCACATTGAATGGCGAAGCGGAATTGATCATGAGTCGCTTCGCGCCGGGCGCGCGTAGTGGTGACGTGCAGGTCTCGCGCATGGCGGAACAGTCCGGAGTCGTGCTGTCCGGGGAGCTCGAACTCACCGTCGGTGACCGTCGATTCTTGTTGAAGGCGGGCGATAGTTTTCGCATCGGCCGTGGCGAACCCTTTACCGCATGTAATCCGGGCAGCGAGGCCTCGAACTCGCTCTGGGTCATTGCGCCTCCTCTTTACTGACCCTCGTTTCTCTACAGGTAGGACCCTATGGCACTTCCTTCCCACGTCAATGTTGTCATCATCGGCGGCGGCGTCGCCGGCTGTTCGGTGGCGTATCACCTCACCAAACTCGGGATCACCGACGTCGCGTTGCTCGAACGCAAGCAGTTGACCTGCGGTACGACGTGGCATGCCGCGGGCCTCGTGGGCCAATTACGCGCCACACGTAATCTGACGGAGTTGGCCAAATACACTGCGGGTCTATACAGCTCATTGGAAGCCGAAACGGGCCAAGCGACAGGCTTTAAACAAAATGGTTCCGTGAGCGTGGCGAAGACCGAAGCCCGCTTCGAAGAATTGAAACGTGGCATGTCGATGGGCAAGTGCTTCGGACTTGAAGTCGACTTGTTGACCCCGTCCGATATCAAGTCGAAGTGGCCCCTGTTGGATCTCACGGACGTGGTCGGCGGTATCTTCTTGCCGAAGGACGGACAGACGAACCCGATCGACGTAACGCAAGCGTTGGCTAAAGGCGCGAAGATGCGTGGCGCCAAGATTTTCGAGAACACG
>Ga0214164_1000139_pt1 | contig 47835 bp, 27 predicted proteins | sample TroBogepilimnion_13_FD_153003 | JGI IMG/M metagenome (GOLD analysis project Ga0214164, IMG submission 153003) | Freshwater microbial communities from Trout Bog Lake, WI - Practice 03JUN2009 epilimnion v4 | ecosystem: Environmental > Aquatic > Freshwater > Lake > Epilimnion/Euphotic zone ... | reverse complement strand
TATCGCACGTTTGAGCTCAAGTGCTGGTACACAGTTTGTTGCAGGACAAGCAGTTAAATGGTCATTTGGATCAGCAGTTGTAAATTCAAGTGTTAAAATTGAAAATGCTTAATCATTAGGACCCGCAATGTCAAAAGTACTTAAAGTAAGTCAAGGCGATTATAGAATACAAGTTCAGAATGGTGGCAACATCATTCTGGACACAGGGTCTAACACTGGCACAGTGACTATAACAGGTAATCTTGACGTTAAAGGAACTACAACTACGGTGGAGTCAACAACTGTCACCGTTCAAGATAATATTCTTCAGTTAAATTATGGTCAAACTGGGGATGGAATTAGTAACGCTCTTGGTTATCAGTCAGGCATTGAAATAGAACGTGGTACCAGAAGTGCCGCACAATTTGTTTTTAGTGAGCAAATTACTCACTACGATTCTTTAACTAGCTCAAATGTCAACGGAACTTTTGTATTAAAAACAGCAGACGGAACATTGAGCGGGCTAGCATTGCGTACAATTACTACTACGACTGGTGCTGATTTAATATTTGATTTACAAAATTCAACTAGAATACTACGCATTGCTAACAGTGCAGATTATGCTGGGGATGTAGGCGGAACTACTAGCTATAATAGTGGAAGTGCTAATGCTATTCCTAACGTGCAATGGGTCTACGACTATGTAGCAGCCAGTAATGGTGTAGCTAGTGTAACAAATATTCATTACCCTACTAGCGGAACTGAACAATCTAGTATCTATGCTACTGCTACTACTTTAGATTTTAAAGTAGCCGCAGTACTAAAAGCACAGATTTCAAACAGCGGAGTGTCTATAGAAAAATTAAGTTTAAGTAATAACTTAATTACCACAACTACTAACAACTTAGTATTGAGTGCTCAGAGTAACAACGTTGAAGTTAATGGTATATTGAATTTGGATAATCAAGTGTCGACGCCAGTAGCTGTGGCTAATACTACAAAAATCTATACAAAAGGCTCTGAAGGCGCAGGCCGTACTGGAATTTATTTCGCAAATACAACTCCAAACTCTGATGAGTTGGTAAGTAAAAACAGAGCATTGTTGTTTAGTGTGCTCTTTTAAGGACAGAACATGGCAATTCAAAACACAACAATCGGTTCAAGCAACACAGTACTTTATACAGCTGGTTCAGCTAGTGCCATCACCACAATCATAGTGTGTAACACAGCAACATTCGACCCTGCCAATCCTTTGACTGGCCAAACAAATCTTTATCTGTATGCTGTGCCCAGTGCTGATGTATCTGGCACAACTACTCAAACTAAACACACAATCGTAAATGGATTGCCTATACCAGCAGGTGAAACAGTGAGTTTTGAGCAAGAACGTATGGTACTAGGCACTGGAGATTTGATCATTGCCAACAGCGATAGCCCTGCTAATCTAGTAGCAACAATAAGCACACTACCAGTATAATGAGATATCTAAGAACCCAAGTACTTAATCGTCGTAGCCCACAGGATCAACGTTTATATGTTGATGTGAACAACGCTGTGGTTATGAAGACACCAAATAATCTCACACTGCCAGTGGGAACAACGGCTCAACGTCCTGTAAATCCCACCAACGGTATGATTAGATATAACACTGATATTACCACAGGCGGACAAGTAGAAGTGTATCAAAGTGGCACTTGGAGAAATTTAAGATTCAACGAACCTGGAAAAATTGTACAACAGACTCTAGGTGTAGGTGATGGCGAAAGTGTGTATTTTGGACCAATTAGTCCGAGTCCTGCTTCATATACCAGCACCCAAAGCAACATGACTTGGGACCTAGTGCAAATAGCCAAGAATATGTTAGTTATTGTTGAAAACGTAATACAGTTAAGCAACACTAACTATACCGTGGTACAAAATCCTATCATTGACGCAGAAACAGATACGGCCTATACCAGTGTGCCTGCCAGCAACGGTAGCACAACTTTGTACTTTAGTACCAGCATTTATGGATCAAGTGCCAGCGGTGATGGTACTTATGTGACCATATTGTTTGAGCAACAAGACAGTGTGCCATTTGCAGTTGGTGAAACTGTAGTAATAGCTGGATTTAGTCCCAGCGGTTATAATGGAACTTTTACTGTTTACTCAGCAACTAATAGTCAAGTGGTAGTTACCAGTAATTTTAATAGTACAATGTTAGTAGCAGGCACTATAACTAGCAATTATGCACAATATCCAGCAGTAAACTTAACTGGTGCTAGTGTATCTGGATCTTACATTGATTCAGGTACTACAGTAGTGTCTTACAAAACTGATTCCAGCACTGGCGCATTGACCAGTATCAATCTTAGCAAGCCTACAATTAGCGGTACTATGGCTGCCGGAACAGCGATTACTATCCATGAAAATTCTCAAAGCGGTAACGGCTACTATGTATATTTTAGTAGCCCTGTGCCTGTAGGCAAAGCAGTCACAGCTTTAATAGGTTTTGATCAATAACACTTTTTATTCCAAAAAGCCATAAATACAAATGTAAGCTCTGAAGCCGGAGTTTATGATCATACTGTGGTAAACCAGCAAAGATCCGAAAGGATGCGGGATCGATCCCAAATTAGGTTAACCGTGAAACACGGGGTATACGGGAGCGTAAATGGCTGTTGGTCGAATTTCAGGTCCGCTCTTAAACAAAAATCTCCTTCGCAACGGAGTAGATTTAGCGTTTGAGACAAACCTACTATATCTCAGCGTAAGCAAAGCCGACCCTGCCAACTGGCGAATTGGTGTTAAAACCACCGCACCTGTATACGATTTAGATGTCAACGGTACTACTCGCAGTACCAACTTCCTAGCAACAACGGCAACTATTAATGAAGTTTATATTTCAAGTAGTAATATTGCCAGCAACTTCGGCGACCTGACACTTACAGCCAACAGCGGTAACCGAGTTGTTATTGGTACTGTTGGACAAAACAACGATTTATTAGTTAACGGTAACTTTCATGCTACCGGTAATATCACACTTGATGGCAACATTACACTGGGTAATAATCCTAGTGATACAGTTACATTTGATGCTGAAATTAATAGTCACCTAATACCAGACCTTACTAATACTTGGGATTTAGGCAGTTCAACTCTTAAATGGCGCAATCTTTATCTTAGCGGAAATATAGCATCTGGTGTTATTGACGGCGGAAATATACGTTTAAGTGGCAATACTATTAGCAGTCTTGACACTAATGGCAATATTAATCTTAGTCCAAACGGCACAGGTTATGTACAAGTAAACGGCACAAACGGACTGGTTATCCCATCAGGAACTAGTCTACAACAAGCACCAAACGTAATAGGTGCTGTTAGATTTAATACAGATAGCAACAGCTTTGAAGGCTACAACGGCGGCCAGTGGACCAGTTTAGGCGGTGTTAGAAGTGTTGACGGCAAAGCCTATATCATTGCTGAAACTAGCCCAGGCGCAGGCGATGACACACTACATTTTTATGCCGTAGACGGTACCAATACCAGTCAAAACATCGGCAATTGGAACGGTACAGCATTAACAATTTTAAGCCCTGGACTAACAGTTCCGGTGGGAAATGACGCAAATCGCCCTACAGGTGTAACTGGTTATATCAGATTTAATACTGACAGTCTTAGCTTTGAAGGTTACCAAGGATCTCAGTGGAGTAGCTTAGGTGGAGTCAAATCAGTAGACGGTAAAGCATATATTATTGCTGAAACTAGTCCAGGTGCTGGTGATGATGTACTGCACTTTTACAGTGGATCAAGCGGAACAAGCAGTCAAGTAGGTACTTGGGACAACACAGCACTAACAGTGCTAAGTCCTGGACTATTAGTTCCAACAGGAGATACCAACAGTCGTCCAACAGGTGTCAATGGTTACATTCGTTACAATACTGACCAAGGACAATTTGAAGGCTATGCCAGCAACAACTGGAGCAGTCTAGGCGGTGTAAAATCAGTCGACGGCGCAACTTATATTATTCCAGAAGCATATCCAGGTGCAGGTGATAATACACTTTACTTCTATGCTAACAATACACTAGAAGCTACAATAACTACCACTGGGTTAAATGTTGTTAATGACATTACTACCGACACATTACATGTAACTGGTACTAGCACTCTAGCTGATGTCGATGCTACTAGTTTGTTAGTCAACGGTAAAATCAGTATACATGACAATATAATTGAAAACACACAGGATGGCGATGATTTAATCATTCGTGCTAAAGGATTAGGTCGTGTTATACTTGATGGTAGCGGATCAAGCGCAGGTGATGGTAATGTACTGGCTACAGATCCATTGTTAGTTTTGAATACTGGTGTTGTTGGTACGAATAGTTATGACAGCGGATTAATTTTAAACAGGGGAACTGATCAAAATGTTGCCCTAGTTTGGAGTGAATCCTCTCAAGAATTCCGTGCAATTGGTACACTGGAACAAGGAACAGTAAGAGGTACTGTAGCTGTAGCTAGCTATCAAAATGTTGCTACGGCCAGTGTAAAACTCAATAGTGAAACTGCTAATAAAGTTACATTTACTGATGATAACAAAATTGTTAGAAGTTTAGATAGTGGACGTACTGCTTATGTAGACGGTGCTATGGTGTTTAATAGCACAGCAGATTTGGCATTACCTGCAGGTACAATCGATCAGCGTCCAGCAAACCCACACACTGGTAGCATTAGATTTAATACAACTTATCAACAGTTTGAAGGCTATGCTAACAGCGCATGGTCTAGTATTGTTGGATCACCTGGCGGTAGTCCAGTTGACTATCAAAGCCTTGTAGGCGATGGTATAAACTATCAATTTACACTAGATCAAACACCATTGAATGCCAATAGTATAATGGTTACCATCAATGGTGTACTACAAGAACCTAATTATAGCTATCAAGTTACTGGTAACATTTTAGACTTTACTGGTAGTGATAGCGTTAGTTACCCTCCAGAGCTGGGCGATCGTATAGATGTACGCTTTTTAAGTAAAGCCAGTGTAAGCAGTATCAAAGAATACAACTATGTAGGAGATGGAGTAACTACTACATTTAACACAGAATTAACAATAAATTCAGTTGCAGAAGTACTGGTTTTTGTAAATAACATATACCAAGATTCAGCTGTTTATACCGTTTCAGGCAATAGTGTTATATTCTCACAAGCCCCGTTTAATACAGAGCGTGTGTGTCTAGTACACTTGTGTTCAGTGTTTGTTAGCAATATAGCCAGCCCAGATGATGCAATAATTTATAGTTTAGCCTTAGGATAAAACATGTCAAACAAATTTAACAAGGTATTGACCGCAGGAGTAGGAACAAGCACTAGTACAATTTATACTACTAATGCCACTACTAGTGCTACGGTTATAGGCATTAACATTGCCAATACCACAGATGCTGATATTACAGTCAGTATACAACTAACAGACGAAAATAGCGTTACGGGCTATGTGGTCAACAGTGCTTTGATTCCAAAAAATCAAGCACTAGCAGTCATGGGCGGCGATCAAAAATTGATCATGACAGCAAATAACAGTTTGAAAGCCAGTAGCAGTGTTGCCACTAGCGCAGACATAATTGTAAGTTCAGTGGAGATCTACTAAAATGGGAAATTATATAGGACCAGGCCCAAGTGCCGCAGAACAAAAACAGTATTTTTATGGATTCAGACGAGATGATGCTGGTAACTTATGGTTTGGCAAAGTGGATCTAACCAGCAATACTGATACTGTTAACATTGTCAGTCTAAGTGGACGTGGAAGTCAAAAATCAGAATATGAATTTCCGGGTATCGGCAGTGACTTTTTTGCTGGTAGAAATTTAGATCATACATTGGTTGACCCTAGTTTGAACTATGAGCAGTATAAATTTGATACAGAAAATTTGTATTATTTTATCAATGCGGCAGGGCAAATGGTGCTGAGAATAAACAACAGTTATACATATCCAACTTACCCTACGGTTTAACTTAAATGGATATAATAGATCAAAGCAATAGCTAAATATACGATAAGGATAGAGAAACATGGCTGATTTTTTACTTGGTAGATTAAAATTTGTATGGCAAGGTGCCTGGACTACAGGAACATCTTACCTAAAAGACGATATTGTCTCAAAAGATGGCACATCATGGGTTTGTTTAACACCTCATACTGCCAACGCAAACTTCTATACTGACAGAGATAGTAGTTATTGGAACAAGATGGCCAATGGTTTAAATTGGCTTGGTGCTTGGTCTGGTTCAACTACATATCAAACTAACAGTATAGTAACTTATGGCGGCAACAGTTGGATCAGCACAGCAGACAATAATCTTAACGGAACTCCAGGCGTCAGCGGCAACTGGGCAACTTTTGTTTCAGGTAGTTTAGACGATGTATTAACTACCAAAGGCGATGTGCCTTATCGTGGCACGTCATCTACCACAAGATTACCAATTGGTACAACTGGCCAAGCTCTAACAGTCAGCTCTTCAGGTATTCCAGCATGGGCCAGTGTTGATGGAGTAGTTGGTGCAGTTTATTATGTTAGTACCAGCGGTAGTGACAGCAACAACGGAACAAGTCTAAATCGTCCTTTCTTAACTTTACGCTATGCTTGTAGCCAAGTAACAGGCCCAGCAACAATTTTTGTTAAGTCTGGTACATACAACGAACAATTACCAATTACAGTTCCAGCAGGTGTCGGCATTATTGGTGACAGTATGCGTGATACTAACATTGCACCATTGGTTGGCTCAACCACTAGCACATACGTACCAACTGGTTCAAGCGGAACAACTCTTAAAGTATTAAGTAATACTGGTATCTATGCAGGCATGACTGTAACTGGTACAGGCATTGGTTCAGGAAGAACAGTCATAAGCACCAGTAGTACTGACACAGTTATTCTTAGTCAAGCGCCAAGCGGTACACCAAGCGGTACATTAACATTCCAATATTTGTCAACAGACGCAAGCCCAGTGGCTAACAATTTGAGTACCATGTTCTATCTAAGTGATAGTACAATGTTACAACAATTATTACTAACTGGTATGACTGGATTTAGTTTCAGTGGCGCGGCTCCAACAGATATTACACAAGCCACAATTGGTGGCGTGTACATGAGATTGAATCCTGCAACTACAATCACTATCAAATCTCCATACATCAAAGATTGTACTGCCAAATCAAGTGGCGGTATCGGTGCTATTGTAAACGGAACAGATCAAACAGGTGGTATTAAGTCAATGGTATTCTGGGCCTACAATATGGTCTTGGACGGCGGTGTAGGTATATGGTGTGCTAATGGTGGTAAGGCAGAAGCAGTATCATGTTTTACATACTATGCCTATATGGGATACACTACCAGTGGTGGTGGTTTGATTAGATCGATTGCTGGTAACAACAGTTATGGAACATACGGTGTAGTATCTGCAGGTTATCTAGCTAGTGAAACACCAGTAACAGGTACTGTTTATGGTAACATGCTTACTATTCAAGCGGCAACACAAACAGGTACATTTCAACAAAGTGAAGTTATACGCCAGTTAAACACTTCTGGTAGCATTAACATTACTTCAGCTACTTGTTCAGGAACTACTGCTACAGTTAACTATACCAATCAAGGTTCAGCTCCATTTAGTACAGGTCAGTACATTACAGTGGCCAACGTGGGTGCTGTAAGCGGATACAACATAACTGCTCAAGTTATTACTAGTACAGCAACATCTACAACTTATACAGTTAGCCCAGGTAGTTTGTCTAACGGTACACCTAGTACAGGTACAATTACTGGTAATGCCAGTGCTTATGTGACCAGTGTACAAACTGGTTACTTGTATTTCAAACAAAGTTTTGGTACATTCAACACCACTAACCAAGTAACAGGTGTTACTAGTGGCGCCACAATGACTCCAAGTGCAGTTGGTGGACAAAACAACTATTTGATAGTATTAAGTAGTCTAAGTGCTTCACCTGGAGTTGGTGCTAGTATTCAATTCTCAGGCGATACTAATGCTTATGTAATTTCAGCAGTGAGTACAGCCACAGTTAATAGTGTTGCTATTACAATTATTACTATGGCACAACAAAAAGTTGCCACAAGTACAGACGGTACAGCGGCAACTATTCGTTATAATTTTAGTTTGATACGTTTACAGTCGCATGACTTTTTAAGTATTGGTACTGGTGGTGCAACAACTACAAACTATCCAGGAATACCAACACAAAGTGCCGCTCCTGCTAATCAGATTGTTTACACATTCCCAGGGCGTGTGTACTATGTAGCAACAGACGAACTAGGTAACTTTAATGTAGGTGCTTATTTCTCAGTTAACCAAGCTACTGGAAGTGCTACTTTGAACGCTAGTGCGTTTAACTTGAGCGGTTTGACCAGCTTGCGTCTAGGTTCAATTGGTGCGCAACTTGGTGCGCAGATTAATGAATTTTCAACTGATGGCACACTAAGTCAAAACAGTGACGTTAAAGTTCCGACACAACATGCAGTTACAACTTATCTTGGTGCGTCATATCAAACATTTGCACCAGCTACCGATTTAGGATATGATTTAGGTACTCCAACAAAACGTTGGGGACACTTGTATGTTGGTCCAGGATCAATTACACTTGGTACAGTTACTTTAACAGATAATTCTGGTACACTTGCAGTTTCAAGTACTGGAAGTGGTAACATGACTATTCCAGGTAATTTGACAGTTACTGGTACTACAACACTTAATGGTGCTACTACTTACGTACAAGGTAACAACACAGTTTATACAGATAACTTGCTAGAGCTACATGCACCAACAGGTGGTGTGGGTGGTACATGGGGTTCAAGTGACGGCAAAGATATCGGTCTACGTATGCATTACTACAGTGCTGGCGATCAAAATGCTGCCTTATTACTGGCCAACGACAGTGGTTATTTGGAGTGGTACAATACAGGAACAGAAAACGGATCTGGTGATTTTGTATCAGCTAGCTATGGTACAATCAAAGCGGCAACATTCTTAGCAACAACTAGTATCACTACATCAAACACATCATTTAGCATTGCTCCTACTACAGCAACTACACTGAATATTGGTACCGTAGCAACCACAGTTAATGTGGCTAGCGGTGCGGCTGGTGCAAGTACATTATCGCTTGGAGCTACTAGCTATAATAATATCTTAACTATTAACGGTAATGGTACAGGTGGTACTGCTACAATTAATTCAAACGTAACTAGCGGTACAGTCAGTTTGTTTGCCACTACATCAGGCACTATACAAATTGGTACCACTGGTATTAACGTAGGCATTGGTACAAATGGCCAAATTAATACTGGATTTACAAATGCATTAAACGTAAATGGCGGTATTGTTGCAGGTAATGCTGGAAGTACAGCAGGTAGTATTATTCTTCAAGGCTATTATGGATCTAATGGTGCATTAACCAACTTTGGTACAGAAAACAGCAGTGGTGGTCCAAGTATTGGATATTGTATGTATCCGGCTGGCACACAAGGAACATTTAACAGTTCAACCGGTGTTGCAGGTCTAAGTCGTGGTGGTTATACTATTAATGCAAGTGGTCACATATGGTACAGTGGTTCTGCGCAAACTGTAGCAATCGGTAGTGCTGTTACTGTAACAAATACCATGTCATTATCATCATCTGGTGTATTAACTACAACAGGTGGATTTGTTGAAAGTTCAAGTATTACACTAAAAGAAAATATCAATCCAATTACAAATGCTTTGGATGCTATTACAAGTTTAGTTGGTGTAATATACGACCGTAAAGATGGTAGTAAGAAAAATGAACCAGGTTTGATTGCTGAAGCAGTTAACAAAGTTATACCAAATTTAGTAAGTAAAGATGAAAATGGTAACGCAGAAGGTATTTACTATAGTAAATTAACAGCCTACTTGGTTGAAGCTATTAAGGATCTTAAATCGCAAATAGATCCGCTTAAGGAAGAAATTCGTAAGCTAAAGGGAGAATAATATATGACTAGTTCGTTTAAGAATTTGGCCATTAACGACACTGGTTATTTACAACTACCTAGTGGCACTAGTGCTCAACGTAGTAATTATATTGTTCAAACTTTTACCACAGTTGGTACTACAACTTGGACTGCGCCGGCCGATGTTACTAGTGTTGAAGTACTAGTCGTTGGCGGAGGCGGAGGCGGAGGCGGAGAATCCGGAAGTGCTGGTGCTGGCGGCGGTGGCGGCGGCGCTGGTGGATTAGTATACAATAATGCATTTGCAGTAACACCCAGTACAGGATATACTGTTACTGTAGGTGGTGGTGGCCCTGGATCTACTTCAAATAATTCAGGCACAGCAGGTTCTAATAGTGTATTTGCTACATTAACAGCCATAGGTGGAGGATACGGTTCTCCACGTACTACTGCCGGCGGCAATGGCGGCTCGGGCGGCGGAACTGGACTTAATGGTACTGGTGGTACAAGTACACAGAACTCATCAGGATCAACTGGGTTTGGAAATGCTGGCGGAGCTGGAGTATCAAATACCTATTGCGGTAGCGGTGGTGGCGGTGCTGGAAGTGCAGGACTATCTCCGCCTTCTCCATATAACACCGGCGGTGCAGGCGGGTTAGGGCAAGCATTTTCAATTACAGGTGTTAGTCAATACTATGCTGCAGGTGGTGGCGGCGGTGCGGCTACATCAACAGATATTCCAGGCCTTGGTGGCAACGGCATTGGCGGAAACGGTGGATCTGGATCTGGTGGATCAAACGGCACTAACGGTGCAGCTAATACTGGATCTGGTGGCGGTGGTGGATGCGGTAACGCTGGAAATACAAAATTAGGCGGAGCTGGCGGTAGTGGTATTGTTGTTATTCGCTACAAACAAGTTAAAACATTTACTTCAACAGGTTCAACAACTTGGACCGTGCCAGCTGGCGTCAATCAAGTAGAAGTACTTGTAGTTGGTGCCGGTGGCGCTGGCGGTGCAGGAATAGCATCGCAAGGTGACGGCGGTGGTGGAGGAGGCGGTGGAGTTGTTTACAATCCTTACTTTAACGTAACTCCAGGAGCGGTATTAAATGTAACAGTTGGTGCTGGCGGAACTAGCACAACCAGTTCAAGTACGTCAGGCGGCTATAGTTTATTTGGAACTAGCACCAATCAATTGACTAATGGTACATTTAGTTCAGCTACAGGTTGGACAGCAGGTACTGGTATTACAATCAATACTGGATCTAACAATGTAACTTATGCTAGCCCAGCTCACGGTACAAATTTAAGTCGTAGTGATATCAGTTTTGTAGCTGGTAGAACTTACACATTACAATTTACAATCAGTAGCTATACCAGTGGTAGTTTAACTTTATATTATAATTATTCTGGAACACCAGTATTAGCAACAAGTCAAACTAATGCTGGTAATGCTAACGGAACTTATTATTATTCTTTTGTAGCAACAACATCAGGATCAGGATTTACATTCCAAGCAAATAGTAATACTTATGGTGCGGCTGTGTTTACTCTAAGCAATGCCATTATCTATGATAGTACTAATACTATACAAGCAATTGGTGGCGGATACGGCGGATTTAATTATGCTGGTGGATTAACAGCTGGTGGATTCTTAGGCGGATCAAGCGGAGGAACAATTAATAATAATTCTCCTTATGTTCCGGGAGCATCTGGTGCGGGCCAGGGAAATACCGGTGGAATTGGCGGATCAGCACCTTATTATCCAGCAGGTGGCGGTGGTGGAGCAGCCAGCCCAGGTGGTTATGGAATTGGATCTATTGGCGGTGCGGGCGGTGCGGGAGTTGCAAATAACATTACAGGCGTTACTACATACTATGGTGGGGGAGGCGGTGGAAGTGTTGTAAATTCTGGAACAGCTGGATTAGGTGGCGTTGGTGGCGGGGGTGACGGCGGTGTAAACAGTGGTGCTCCAACTAGTGGTAGAGCAAATACTGGTGGCGGCGGCGGAGGTGGCGGAAATAATCCAAGTGCAACAGCAGGCGGCGCAGGTGGAAGCGGAATTGTTATTATCAGCTACAATAACGTTACATCCACATTAACACAACGTCCAGGTATGGTGCGTCTTAACACTGGAAGTACATATCTGCAGAACGGTATAGATTCATTTAAACACGCTCAGTCAACTTCTGTAGCTGGACTAACTTGGACAGCACCAGACGGATTAGTATGTGCTTTAGATGCAGGTAACATACAAAGTTATCCGGGATCTGGAAACATTTGGTACGACATTAGTGGCAACAATAGACACTGGACTATTAACCCAAGTTATGCAGTTTGGAACAGCGCAGGCCAACAAAGTTATTTTAACTTTGACGGATCTAGTGCGCTTAGAACTTATCAAAACTCTAGTGCCGCATATCCTTTCTATGACAGCCCGTTAGTAGGACCAGCTAGTGACAAGATGGGATTCAACGGCTCGCAAGAACATACCTGTATTGCGGTTCTTCGTGTGACAGCAACGTCAAATAATTTCTTCTACAGTTTTGCTCTTACTCCACAAAGTGGTGCTGGAGACTTTACCAGTCGTTGGACTACCCATATGTATTATGGCAGTGGATCGTTCTATTATGATTATCCTGGATGTTGTGGCGGACAAAATAGAATTTTTAAATCTGTACAAGATGCTAGCTGGGTTGGCAATTTGAAAATTGGTACTTGGCGTTGCCGTCGTACAGCATTTCCACAAAGACAATTCTTTAGAAATAATGCTGTAGAAGCTGACAGTGGTAATGAAAATACCGGAACTGCCATTTGGAATAGATCCGATGCAGCTATTTTGGGCGCGGCATACAATGGTAGAATTTACTATATTGCTTTTTATAATAGAGCATTGACTGATGCAGAATTAGCAACACAGTGGACATATTTACAAGCAAGATTTGGAATAACATAAAATGACATCGATCGTAAAAAATACTATAATTCAAGATACTGGATATGTACAGTTACCATCAGGAACAACAGCACAGCGTCCTGGATATACAGTAGTTCAATGGTCTAACGTTGGCGGACAGACTTATAATGTCATAGCAGGCACAAGTCCAACATTAACAAACACAAGCTGGACTTGTCCAGCAGGTGTAAATTTTGTTGAACTATTAGTAGTCGCAGGTGGAGGCGGAGGTGGAGCCGGTGGTGCAAGTCCATCTTATAATGGCGGAGGTGGAGCCGGTGGCGTAATTTATAGTGCAGCCTATGCGGTTACACCAACAACTGTATATTCAGTAACAGTTGGCGCTGGTGGTGCAGCAGGTGCAAACGGTAGTAATAGTGTATTTGATACACAAACTGCTGTGGGCGGCGGATATGGCGGAATTAATAACGGAGCAAGTAGCGGTAACAGCGGTGGTTCAGGCGGCGGCGGCGCATATCCACTTACTCAAAACACCGCTGTATTAGGATTTAATGGCGGATCTGGAACTCCATTCCAAGGAAGTTTTGGAGGATCAGGACCAACAGGTGCTTATGGAGGTGCAGGCGGTGGAGGTGCAGGTGGCAATAGTGTGTCAGCTACCGGTAATGGCGGATCAGCTGGTGGTCCAGGTGTTTTCTATGACATTACTGGAACTTTAGTAGAATACGGCAAAGGCGGACAAGGTGGCAATGGCGTTAACGGGATTGCGGGTACAGCAAGCACTGGTATGGGTGGTGGTCCAAACGCTGCTGGCGGATCTGGAACAGTTATTATCCGTTACTATGTTAACGCCGCTAGTGGTATGGTTCGTTATAACACAAGTTTAGGTTACACAGAACAATATAATGCTAACACTAATTTATGGGTTCCTACTATTGAAAACAGAGTTATGCTTAACGAAGCTAACGGCGGAAATAGTGTTGTAGGATATCAGGGAATTTATAAAACTCATTACTACACTACAGTTGGAAAAGATACATTTACTCCAATGTATTCAGGATTTGTGGAAGTTGCTGTAGTAGCTGGCGGAGGTGGTGGTGGTGCTTATGCCGCGGGTGGTGGCGGTGGCGGTGGCGGTGTATTATACAATTACGCTTACTGGGTTAATGCTGGACAACTGTATCAAGTCAGTGTAGGTGACGGAGGTTGGGGCGGCCCAGGCCAAGGTACTGCTGGACAAAGCGGCGGAAATAGTAGTTTTGGATCACTAGTGGCATTTGGTGGTGGTCGTGGTGGGATAGGTTGGATTACCGGATATGCAAATTCGGATAGTTCTCAAGCTGGTGGTAATGGCGGTGGTGCTGGTGGATGGGATGGTAATACTTCAAACGGCCAACAGTATACCAGATTTGGTGCAGCCGGTTACCCGGGACAAGGTACACCCGGTGGCAGAGGAATGGGCGTTGCATCAAACAGCGGCACGGGTGGCGGCGGCGGAGGCGCTGGTATGAATCCATACGGTGGAAATGCAGTAATCAGTACAACTGGCACAATTGGCTCAATTACTGGTACCGGACCTTGGACTGCTACAATTACAGGAATGTCAAGTACTTCTTATTGTCAGGTAGGTAACACACTTGTAGCCACAGCTGGAACTGGCGCATTATTTGGCGGAACACCAACTAGCGTTGTAATTGCCAGTGTCGTAAGTTCATCCAGTATTACATATACAGTTACAGGCGGTACAACTCCTGTAGCAGGAACAGTTACTAACGTTTCTGTTGTAACACAACCTAATGATGCATCATCGACAAGTGGTGGCGGCGGAGGTTCAGTTGCTGGATATACAATATTTGGTAATAGTTATTATACTGGAAACAGCGACGGTTATTTTTATGTAGGTGGCGGTGGCGGTGGAGCTGGATACGGACAAAGCCAAGGTGCTGGCCCAGGCGGATCAACACCGGCATCGTTTGGTATTCGTCAGTTTGGCGGGGCTGCAGGTACTGCGCAAGATAGAGGACAATTAGATGCTGGTACTAGTGCCGGCGGAGGCGGAGGCGGCAGTAACAGCGCAGGAACATATGTATTTGGTGGTAAAGGCGGAAGTGGTATTGTAGCGGTACGATATATTGCTCAACGTCCAGCTGTAAGTGAAGTATTCACTAAAAGCTCAGTTTGGATTTGTCCAGCTGGTATTAGCCAAATTGAAATTTTATTAGTTGCTGGTGGTGGATCTGGAGGCTGGGACCAAGGCGGAGGCGGCGGAGGAGGCGGAGTTGTTTATAACTCTGCATATCCAGTAACCGCTGGTACACAGTATGTTGTTACTGTTGGTACAGGCGGTGCGGGCAACTCAAGTGCTGTACACGGCAATAATGGAACTAATAGTGTGTTTGCCGGAGTTATAACAGCAATTGGTGGCGGCGGCGGCGGATCATTAAACGCTACCAGAAACGGAAATACCGGCGGTTCTGGTGGCGGCGGTTCTGGCTGTGACGTAGCAACTAGCGGACAAGGTACTGGCGGTGCTGGCACTAACGGTCAAGGAAATGCAGGCGGCGCCGGATTTACATACGCCGGTGGTGGTGGTGGTGGCGCTGGAGGTGTTGGCGGCACCGTTGGAAGTAACGGCGTTGGCGGTAATGGTGGACCAGGTTTACCATTTGCTATCAGTGGTGTAATGGTTTGGTACGGCGGTGGCGGCGGCGGAGGTTCAGCTTCATCATTAAGTATCGGCGGCGCAGGTGGTGTCGGTGGCGGTGGTAACGGATCAAAAGATTCCACTTCTAATCAAGCAGGAGGTTTTGCCAATACTGGAGGCGGTGGCGGTGGAAGCCACACAGCAGGAACTTCAGGCGGTGGCGGCTCAGGTGTAGTAATTATAAGATACTTCCCTTAATAGATGGATAACAAATAATGTCTTCAAGTTTAAAAAATACAGTAATTAACGATACAGGTCACTTGGTATTACCAGTAGGACCAACAACTCAACGTCTTGCAGATAATCCTCAAACTATAGTGACTTACACTAGTGGTTCTGGTAATTGGACTGTTCCATCAAATGTAAGTGTGGTCAGTGTTTTAGTTGTTGCCGGTGGAGGTGGAGGTGGATCTGGAACTGGTGGAGGTGGAGGTGCTGGTGGATTGATTTATAGAAATAATTATTCAGTAACTCCTGGCGGCACAGTTGCTTATAGTGTTGGTACAGGAGGCGCAGGCGGTACTGGTAGTGCTACAGGAAATTCTGGAAATAATAGTACATTTGGAACATTAACGGCTATTGGCGGAGGTGCTGGCGGCGGCGCAAACGCTGCAGGAACTCCTGGAGGTTCTGGTGGAGGAAGCGGAAATAGTTATACTGCTAGTTCAGGTGCTGGAACTACTGGACAAGGATTTAACGGCGGAATAGGCGGCACTGGATCCGGAAGTAATATTCCTTACCCATCTGGTGGTGGCGGTGGTGCTGGCGGAGTTGGGTCAAACGCTAGTACATCAACAGTTGCCAGTACAGGATGGTCCGGCGGTGGCGGACCAGGTTTGTGGTTTTCTATAAGCGGTTCAATGACAGCTTACGCAGGCGGTGGTGGTGGTGGAGCAGACAACGGTAGACTAGCTAATTCTTATGGCTTAGGCGGAGTCGGTGGCGGCGGGCAAGGTGGCGGATCTAGTGCCGCTACCTCTGGTACTAATGGAACAGGTGGTGGCGGTGGTGGCGGTGGTAATGCTACATTCACTGCTGGTGGTGCAGGAGGAAATGGTATAATTATTATTTCTTATTATACAACTCCAACTGGTGAAAGTCAAATTCGTTACAACACAACATCCAATACACCAGAAATTTTTGAAAGAATGAGTGGTTGGGTTCCAACCGATCCTACACAAAATATGGCAGTTGGTGGCGAAGTAGAAAGTACTAACGGTTACCGTATACACTATTTTACTCAAACTGGTGTTTCTTATACATTTACTCCGCAATATTCAGGAACTGTTGAGCTACTAGTAGTAGGCGGAGGAGGCGCTGGAGGTGTCAATGGTGGTGGTGGTGGTGGTGGTGGTGGAGTCATTGTCCATCCACAATACCCAGTTGTAGCAAATACAGCTTATACAGTTACAGTTGGAGCCGGAGGCACATCGACCGCCACGCAAGCTACTAGAGGATCTGTAAGAAACGGTTCTGGTGGAAATAGTAGTTTTGGATCATTAGTAGCAATTGGTGGCGGTGGCGGTGGCCAACGCAGTGATAGTAATGGCGGATTAGGAAACGGAGCTCAGGGTGGATCTGGCGGCGGAGGTGGTGGCCAAGGTAATTCATCTGCTCAAAACGATAGTACATACGACGGTGACAACTATGGCGGTTATGTATGGGGCCAAGGCAATGCTGGCGGAAATGGCTATTCAGGATCTGGTTATGGCGGCGGTGGTGGTGGTGGCGGTGCTGGCACTCCAGGTGGTAATGCCACAACTGGCACTGGTAACGTTCAAATAGGCGGTACCGGCGGCGACGGCCGTCCTTGTTTAATTACTGGAGTACTAATGAATTACGGCGCTGGTGGTGGCGGAGCACCGGTTGATACAGGTATGGCAGGCCCTCCAGGTATGGGTGGTACTGGAGTTCCAGGACAAAATTCAACCGGCGGATTGCCGGCAACACCTAATACAGGATCTGGCGGCGGCTCAAACGACGACTTAGGAACTTATAACTATAACGGAGCAAGTGGTTTAGTTGTTGTTCGTTATCGTGCTCCTACAGCTTGTGAAACATTTTATTTTAGCAGTACTTGGACTTGTCCTCCAGGAGTTACTAGCGTACAGATTTTAACTGTTGGTGCAGGTGGTGGTGGTGGAACAACACAATATGCAGACCGTGGAGCTGGAGGTGGCGGTGCCGGAGCAGTAATTTACAGATCAAGCCAAACTGTTGTTCCTGGTACAACTTACCCAGTGACAGTAGGCTTAGGTGGATTTGGTGGACAGCAATATGTTAATGCAACATACAACGGAACCTGTGGCGGATTTAGTGCATTTGGTACCAACTTAATTCAAAATGGAGATTTTGGATCTAGTACAGGATGGACTCCAGGTACTAATATTTCAATTAGCGGTGGTGTAGCTGTTTACTCAAGTCCTTCTCACGGAACTAATTTGTTACAAACAGGTATATCCTTTACAGCAGGAGTTACGTATGCTGTGCATTTTACAGTTACTAGCTTTACCAGTGGAAGTTTGACTTTGTATGGAAACTACAGTACAGGAACTAATACTCAAGTTGCATTTAATATAGCACAAAGCATTGGTAACTACTACTATACTTGGACCGCGGCTACCAACGGTACTGGATTTAGCTTGCAAGCCAACGCTATTAATAACGGTGCTTGTAGTATGACTATTGACAACGTGGCAATATTTGATATTACCAACGGAGTTTTAGCAGCTGGAGGTGGCGGTGGAGCAGGTGTAAGCGGCACTCCAGCTGGACAACCAGGCGGTTCTGGTGGCGGTGGTCGTAATACTGCCGCTGGCGGAGCGGCATACACTGGCGGAAATTCTGGTGGTGCGGCAAGTATTGGTGGAGGAGGTGGCGGAGGTGCTGGTGGCACTGGCTCAGCTGGCGGATCATCAAGTCCAAGTGCAACAGGTGGAAATGGCGGCGCTGGTGTTGTTTATAGTATCAGTGGCAAAGCAAAAGTTTACGGCGGTGGCGGCGGTGGCGGTAATACTGGTTATAGCCAAGCAACTGATTTTACTGGTTCAGGTTCAGGACTAAGTGCAGGTAGTAATCAACCAGGAAACGGTGGCGGCGTAAACGGCATTGTTGTTGGCGGCTATGGCGGCTCATTCTTGACAATTTCAGGAGGACCAGGAGTAAACGGCACTGGCTCAGGCGGCGGCGGTGGCGGCGCAATTGCCAACAGTGGTATATCAGGTAGTGCTGGTGCTAGCGGTGCAGGCGGTGTTGTTGTTATCCGTTGGGGCAATTAATGCAAGTAGTAAAAGAGTTTATTGCAAATATAGCTGATCTTAGAACACAAAGATTGGCTATATGCGATGCTTGTGATAAAAACGAATATATGATATGTAAAGAATGTGGCTGTTTTTTAGAATTCAAAGTTGTGCTAGAAAATTCCCAGTGCCCGTTGAACAAGTGGTAAGTATATGAATGCAAAACATTCAAATTATCTCTGAACTTGTACCTAAATCTTTTCAAAATCAGATAGAGCAGGTATTTTTATCAAACTATTTTGCTTGGTATTATGCTCCTAGTACAGTAGGAGCAACCAATAATTCATATATGTGTGCTGTTGATGCAAATTCTACAGATACTTCGCAAATGGTACACAATCTTTATTCGCAAAATAAAGCTCACAGTGAATATTTTGGCAGCGTGGTTAAGCCTATTTTGTTGTTTTTGGAAGATAAAACTGGTGTAACTTACAAAAATATAGTAAGGGCAAAATCCAACTTGCTGTTTCAAAATTCAAATTACAATGCTACTAATTATACTATCCCGCACACTGATGCTGGCTCTAGCAATTATAAAACACTCTTGTATTATGTTAACACTAGTGACGGAGATACCACATTTTTTAATGAAATCTGTCAGGAAAATACTCGACCGACACTTACTGTAAATTGTACCCAAACACCTACCCAAGGAACAGCAGTATTGTTTGACAGTAATATTTTTCATTGTAGTAAACCACCATCTATAAATAAATCAAGAGTTGTGATTAATATTGTATTTGAATACTAAATTATACAAAGGAGACTAAAATGACACAATTACCATACGAACTACTTTGGGGTGTAGACGTTGCTATTAAAAAGCTACGTCCAGGAGCAAATTTTCAACTAGAAGGCACACGTTTTACACAATGGACTTGTCCAAGCGGTTCCGAAGCACCCACTTGGGAAGAAGTTATGGCTCAAATGCAAGCTGACGAAGCGGCCGCTAACAAATGGCTAGCTGAAAACAATCAAAACTAACTTCTGCTAAATACACTATTACAGTGGAATCTAGCAGATGTCAAAAACTCGCGCCGGCTCAGGCCAAGTAGCTACCAATTTAAAGTTTGAAGGTACTGTGGGAATTACCATTCCTACAGGCGGAACTGCCGCACGTAATCCTTCAGCAAATCCAGGCGAAATTCGTTATAACAGTGACCTAGGAGTTTTTGAAGGATACACTGGCACAGTATGGGGAGCAATGGGTCCGTACAACGGTATGACTTTGGATACTTATGTAGGCGACGGCACCACATACGTTTATACAGTAAGCAGTACCATTACCAGTGCAAATAATGTCATGGTTACCTTAAACGGTGTGCAAATGACAGTTAATATTGACTACATCATAGCGGGTTCAAATCAGATCAGTTTTACAGAAGCAGATGGCAATATCAATCCTCCTTTAAACGGTGAAGAATTACTAATACGCAACTTTGCACCTATAACAAGTGCCACAGTTCCAGCTGGCAGTATTACAGCGCAGACTCTAAATACTTCAAATACAGGTACTACAGGACAAGTGTTGAGCTTAAACAGTTCTGGCGCATTGACCTATATCACAGTACCTACTAGTCAACCTACTAGTCTTACGCTAGGAGGAGTACTGGGCGGTACTACAGCCGCCGCAACAATTAACGCAGGTTCTATTGGACTTGCTCAATTGAATGTAAGTCCTGGAACTTATGGTCAAGTATTGGCCACAGACGGTGCTGGAAATCTAGTGTTTGTTACACAGGGTTTGAATTTTAGCCGAATCGTTCTTATTCCACAAACTTCAGCACCTTCGAATCCAGCTGTAGGCACTGTAGCCACCGCAGATCATGCAACTTGGAACCCGGCTAGTAAAAGTGGTACAGCACCTTATCCAGTTTTTTGGGATGGCACCACCTGGCAACCACTGTATTAAACTAAATATATGATAAAAGGAACGAGCAATGGCCAGTAGTCAATCACGTTTAAATGCAGATGGTAGTAGCGGTGGCGGGTATAGTATCCCCGGAGCTCTACACGCTTTAAGCACGGATGCTGATGGTATGTTGACCTATACTCGCAGTGTTTACAATGGTAATTATACCGTAAGTACAACTGGTACAGTGGGCAATATAACAGGTTCAAACCCATGGACTGCTACAATTACCAATATGACAACTACTATTGGCCTAGGTGTTGGTAGCGTAATTTCAGCTACCGCAGGTACAGGATCATTAGGTGGTGCTGGACGCGGCGATGTTACTGTAACCAGTATCATAGATAATAACAATATTACTATCAGAATAATAGGCGGATCGGCACCAACAGCTGGTACTGTAACAAATATTATAATTGCCGAAGAAAATATTGGTGCTAATTTTAACATCAATAACAGTTTCAGTGATTTTGCTACACAACCTTACAGTAATTTTGACAGTAATGTAGATGACTATGACATGACTACTGGACATAAACTTGGTACAACACGTTTTGACCAGTACATTCAGAGTAATGCTCAGATCTATTATTATATAGATCAAGATGGATTTTTATGTGTTCGAACTAATGGTACGTACACGTATGGCGGACCAGTATAATAGGAATAGAAAATGGCAGATTTTAAACTAGGTAGACTTAAATTTAAATGGAAAGGGAACTGGGCAGGTAATAACATTTACTATGTAGATGATATTGTCTTAATTAATGGTAACAGTTATGTTTGCGTAACTAACCATACATCCAGTGCTACCAAAGCTCTATGGTACAGCGTAGACTATGCCAACTGGCAATTGTATTTGCCTGGTATTAATCCCAGTGGTACCTACAGCAGTGGTACTACTTACTATCTAAATGATATTGTACAGTATCAAGGTAGTAGTTGGATCAGTATTGCCAATTCAAATACTAACAATGCACCTAGCAGTCTGTCCAGTTATTGGACTTTGTTAGTACAAGGTTCAGGAGACTTGGCCACTACCAACATTTATTATGTAAGTAGTGCTACAGGAAATGATACCTATGATGGTTCTACTGTTGCCAAAGCGTTTAAAACACTACGCTATGCTTGTAGCCAAGTAACTGGTCCTGCGACAATTTATGTTAAGACTGGCACGTACTATGAAATATTGCCAATTACTATACCAGCTGGTGTTAGTATTATTGGTGACAGTATGCGTGACACGCAAATTGCACCGTTGACTGGAACAGCCAGTAGTGTTTATGTACCAACAGGTTCTAGTGGTACTACATTAAAAGTAGTTAGCACCGCAGGTATCGGTGTTGGCATGACTGTAACTGGTACTGGATTTACCAACACATTATATAATGCTCAAAAAGTTCTAGCAGTTGTTGACAGTGCAACATTGACCTTAAGTGCTCCACCTAATACAACTCCAAGTGGAACACTAACATTTACCTATTATAGTACAGATGCAAGTCCAGTTGTAAACAATTTAAGTACCATGTTCTATCTAAGTGATAGTGTCATGCTACAACAATTATTACTAACTGGTATGACAGGTTTTGCTTTTAACGGATCTGCACCAACAGACATAACACAAGCAAGCATTGGTGGTGTGTATTTGAGATTGAATCCAGCCACAACAATTACAGTTAAAAGTCCATATGTAAAAGATTGTACAGCTAAATCAAGCGGTGGTGTTGGTGCAATTATTGATGGAACTGCACAGTCAGGTGGTATAACATCCATGGTATTCTGGGCCTACAACATGGTCCTAGATGGTGGTGTTGGTATTTGGGCAGCCAATGGCGGTAAAGTTGAAGCAGTTAGTTGTTTTACTTACTATGCTTATATGGGATACACTACCAGTGGTGGTGGACAAATTCGTTCATTGAGTGGTAACAACAGTTATGGTACTTACGGTGTTGTAAGTGCTGGTTATCTAGCCAGTGAAACACCAGTAACAGGTACCGTTTATGGTAACATGCTGACTGTAAATTCAACTACATTATCAGGTACATTTACACAAGGCGAAATAATTGCACAAAGTAATACAAGTGGTATTGCTAATACAGCCGCAAGTCAGTCAGGTACTACTGTAACATTGACATTTGCAACACAAGGTTCAGCACCATTTGCAACTGGTCAACGTATTGTTGTTACTGGTATTACATTAACTGGTGGTACAAGTTCAACAGCCGCTAATGGTACATGGACTGTGACCAGCTGTTCAACTACACAAGTTGTGTTTACAGTTGGTGTAAGTCAAACAGCTAGCGGAACAGGCGCACCTGGTTTGATTACTGGTCAAGCTAGTGCGTATGTAACTAGTGTACAAACTGGTTTCTTGTATTTCAAACAACAATTTGGTACATTTAACACTACAAATACTGTAACTGGTTTATCCAGCAATGCCACAATGACCCCAACTGCCGTTGGCGGTCAAAACAATTACTTGATCGTATTAAGTAGTTTAACAGCTACACCTGCTGTAGGTGCTAGTATTCAATTCTCAGGTGACACTAGTGCTTATGTTATACAGGCGGTTAGTACTGCCACAGTTAACAGCGTGGCTATTACAATTATTACCCTAGCACAGCAAAAATCTACTACAAGTAGTGATGGTGTATCGGCAACAATTCGTTATAATTTTAGTTTGATTCGCTTGCAAGGACATGATTTCTTGTACATTGGTACAGGTAATGCGGCCGCAACTAACTATCCAAACGTAGTAGCTGGTAACGCTGTTCCGGCTAACCAAATTTTATTCACATTCCCAGGGCGTGTTTACTATGTGGCCACCGACCAAGCTGGTAACTTTAACGTGGGACAGTACTTCTCAGTTAACCAAGCTACTGGTAGTGCAACACTTAATGCGTCAGCTTTTAATTTAAGCGGTTTGACAAGTTTACGATTGGGTTCAATTGGTGCTCAACTAGGTGCGCAAGTTAATGAATTTTCAACTGATGGCACACTAAGTCAGAATAGCGATGTTAAGGTTCCAACTCAACATGCTGTTACAACTTATTTAGGTGCTATTCAAAGTACAGTAAATCCATATATTGCTCCGGCAACTGATCTAGCAGTGGATCTTGGTACACCTACTAAACGTTTTGGACACGTTTATGTTGGTCCTGGATCAATTACAATTGGTACACTAACACTTACAGATTCAAGTGGTACGCTACAAGTTCAAGCTGGTGCAACAAACGCACCAACAAATATTAACTCGATTAACAATGGTACAAGTAATGTAACAGTGGCCAACAGTGGTAGCGTAACTATTGCTTCAGCTGGTACAACACAAATTACAGCTACCAGCAGTGGTGTAACTATTGCCGGCACACTAACAGTTAACGGTGCTACTGAGTATATACAAGGTACAAACACTGTATTTACAGACAACTTGTTAGAAATACACGCACCAACAGGTGGTGTAGGTGGCACTTGGGTCAGTAGTGATGGTAAAGATATTGGTCTACGTATGCATTATTATGCTAATAGTGCTGACCAAAATGCCGCACTATTACTGGCCAACGACAGTGGCTATTTAGAGTGGTACAATACAGGAACAGAAAATGGATCTGGTGATTTTGTATCAGCTAGTTATGGTACAATCAAAGCGGCAACTTTCTTAGCAACAACCAGTACTGCTACAACAGCAACTTCTTTTAATCATATTAATACAACTGCTACAACGGTCAATGAATATGGTGCGGCTACTACAATCAGTGTTGCAAGTTCAGCGGCCAGTGCGACTACTTGGACACTGGGAAATACATCAAACAATAACACTTTGACTATTAATGGTAATGGTACAGCAGGAACTGCTACATTGAGTTCAAACGTAACTGCTGGTACTACTAACTTGTTTACCAATAATACTGGCACAGTTTATGTAGGTGGTTCAGGCGCAGGCCTACAAATTGGTGTAAACAACGGCAACAGTACCTTACAGATCCAAGGGAATGGTGCTGGCGGAACAGCAACCATAACCAGTAATATTTCAAGTGGTACAGCCAACATATTCACTGGTGTAACTGGCACGATCAACGTGGGTACTACCAGTGGTACAATCAATATTGGTGGAGCCGGTGCTACTGTTTATACAGGTGGCTACAAACCAGCTAGTACAGGCAAAGCAATTGCCATGTCCATAGTTTTCGGCGGATAAATATACAAAAGGAATAGAAGATGACAGCTCCAAATATAGTAAACGTAGCAACAATTACAGGCTCAACTAGTACTGTAAACTTGTCTACTACCAGCATTACCAGCTTGGTCAGCAACGCGGCCAGCAGTAACCAAGTGTACAAAATTAACAGCGTGATTGTGGCCAACACAAACGGTACAAACGCTTGTAACTTTACACTAAGTTTCTGTAGTGCGGCCAGTGCAGGCGGTACAGCAAGTCCATTAGCCAGTACAATTAGCGTTCCAGCTAATGCGTCATTGATTGCACTAGATAAAAGTACATCACTTTACTTGCCAGAAAATACCAGTTTAGGTGTTACAGCAGGTACAGCCAGCGTTCTACAGGTCACAGTCAGCTACGAAGTTATCAGTTAAGGAGTCCTAGAAATGGCAAACCGTTTCATAGGTGGGATCCTAAGCAGTCAGCAGGCCAAAAGTGGCGGATTTGTCAGTCGCGCCAGTACAGGAACCTATTTCAATGTCAATGGTGTATTACAAACCGCACCTGCAAATCAGCCACGATTAAACTATAGCTATGTAAACGGTGCATGGACTCAACCCGCAGTGCTGATTGAACCAGCAAGTACTAATCAATGTTTGTATAGCGTTCCAACAACAGCAGGCGGTGCTTGGACAACTTCTCAAAGCACTATAACTACTAATTCTATAGCGGCTCCGGATGGTACTAGCACAGCAACACTGTTAACTGAAGACAGCACCTCGAGCGGTTTTCACGTGTTGTTCATTTCAGGCGGATCTACAGTCACACCCTCAGCTGGTGTATATAATTGCAGTATTTTTGCCAAAGCTGGTAGTAGAAATAACGTTTTTGTTCAATGGTGTGGTGACAGTGCAAGTACTCGTGTAGCAGTTAATTTTAATTTGACAACAGGTGTAGCACAGAGTTTTCTTACTCAAGGAACTCCAACACAATACGGTTGGACTAGTACACCTGTTGGTAATGGTTGGTGGAGACTATCTGTTTACGCTTATCAAACAACCAATACACTTTATATGGTAATAGGAACTGCCATCAACGATGCCGCTACACAAGTGGCCGCATCTGCCGCATACTATACAGGTGGTACAGGCGGCACTGTATACTTCTGGGGCGCACAACAAGAACTAGGACGAACAGCCACTAGTTATATTCCAACAAACGGAACCGCAGTTACTAGGGCACAAGATGATGTAGGATCATCAGCCAGCGGTTTATACAGTTTGAATCAGTTGCAGTCTCAAACTGCTATAGACGATCAATCAACAGTTCAAACATTTACAGCTACAGGAACTTCAACTTGGACTGCACCACAAGATGTTACAAGTGTGGAAGTACTAGTGGTGGGTGGCGGAGGCGGAGGCGGATCCGGCTCAACTCCTAGCGCAGGCGCCGGTGGAGGCGGTGGAGCCGGTGGATTAATTTATAATACAAACTATACAGTTGTTCCCGGAACAACTTACTCAATAATTGTTGGCTCTGGCGGAACTGGTGGGAGCAGTAATCCAGGTTACGGTGCAAACGGCGGTCTAAGTCAATTTGGATCTTTAATAGCATCGGGCGGTGGCGGCGGCGCTGGTAAACCAAATCAAGGTTTGAGCGGCGGAAGCGGTGGTGGTTCGGGAAAAGATTCAAATACAACAACCGGTGGGCAAGGAATCGCAGGACAAGGAAACGCCGGTGGTGGTGCCCCAGGTAGTTCTTACTATAACGGTGGCGGTGGTGGTGGTGCAGGCGGCCCTGGCCAACAAGCAGTTCCTCTTCCAAACGGAACTGCACCAGCAACAATTGGCGGTCCCGGCTTATATTTCAATATTACTGGCACAATTACAGCGTATGCTGGTGGTGGCGGTGGTGGCGATGGAAACGGTTCAACAAACTATAACGGTGCTGGCGGAGTTGGTGGTGGTGGCGCAGGCGGTGCAAGCAGTCCTTCATCGGCAGGATCGGCAGGAACAGCAAATACTGGAGGTGGCGGGGGTGGCGGTGGCTCTAATCAAGCAGGCGGCACTGGCGGCTCGGGCGTTGTTATTATAAAATATAAGAGAACCAATACAAAATTATTATCATCGAACAGGGCTGTTGTAGTTCAAAAGTTTACTACAACATTATCAAGTGGATGGACCGCACCTGCAGGAGTAACACAAGTCGAAGTGCTTGTTGTCGGCGGTGGCGGCGGTGGCGGAAATTCAAATCAAGCAAGTTCTGGTGGCTCAGATGCCGGTGCAGGCGGTGGTGGTGGTGGTGTTGTATACAATGCTTCTTATTCTGTCACACCCGGATCAACATATACTGTAACAGTTGGTAGCGGTGGTAGCGGTGGTGCTAGTGCTAATACAAGCGGTTCTGCTGGATCTAATAGTGTATTTGGAACTCTAACAGCTCTTGGTGGCGGCGCTGGTTCATATCCAAATCAAAATGGTGGATCAGGTGGATCAGGTGGTGGATCAGGTGGCGGCGGAAGTGCTGTTACTGGAGGAAGTGCTACACAACCAAGTAGCGGCAGTGGTGGTTATGGTAATAAAGGTGGTGACAACAGTGAAGCAGGAACTACTTCACCATGGAGTGGATCAGGCGGTGGCGGAGCTGGTTCAGCGGCATTTAATTATCTAGTTCCAGGCAACCCTACAGCTGGTGGTGCTGGTATTCCGTTTAATTTCTTTGGAACAATAGAATATTATGGCGCTGGCGGCGGCGCAGGATCTGCTAATAGTTCTTCATATATTGGTAGTCAAGGCGGATATGGTGGAGGCGGTACTGGCGGAACATATAATGGCACCGTTGGATTTAGTGGAACTGGCGGACAAAATGGCGCACCAAATACTGGCGGCGGCGGTGGAGGCACCGCCAGTGCAGGTAATATTGCTGGCGCAGGCGGCAGTGGTGTTGTAATTATTCGTTATAGTGTACCAACAGTTGCTACATTTTTAGATAGCGGAACTTGGACTTGTCCAGCTGGTGTCACTAGTGTACAAGCATTGATTGTTGCTGGAGGCGGTGCTGGAGCAACTGGAATCCTTAATACCACAAATGGCGGCGCAGGTGGTGCTGGCGGATTGATCTATTCGTCTAGTGTTAGTGTAACTCCAGGAGTTACATATCCAGTAGTAGTTGGCCAAGGCGGCTTAACAGGCAGCCCATACGGAACTAACGGCGGTAATAGTAGTTTTAATAATTTAATAGCCATCGGCGGCGGCGGTGGAACTAGTGTTAATGCGTCTAGTAGTTCCGCATTAAATGGCGGTTCTGGTGGCGGCGGAGTTGGACTAAACAGCGGAACTAATTTATACGGAGGCGCTGGCACTTACGGTCAGGGTAATGCTGGAGGAGCAGGAACAGCTCCTAGTCCATATATAACTGGTTCAGGCGGAGGAGCTGGAGGTGCAGGTGGTGCTGGCGCCGGAGGTGCTGGATTAGCGTATTCTATTAGCGGATCAAGCGTAACATATGCGGGAGGAGGTGGATCCGGGGGTAACGGAGCAACTGTATATGCAGGTGGGCCAGGTGGCGGTGGCGCTGGCGGTAATGATAGTGGAACTACTGCTACAGCAGGAACACAAAATTCTGGCGGTGGCGGTGGTGGATCCTCAGGAAATGGCTCAGCAAGACCTGGAGGCACTGGCGGTTCAGGTATAGTAATCATAAGATATTATGGCGGTTAAATAACGTATGGCTAAAAATAATTTTACAGGAAGAATCCTAAAAGGTACACAAACACAGCCCTCACTTAAAGGTGCCAGCGGTGTTTGGACCTTGGATGAAGCATTACAATATCACCGTGCTAATCAATGGCCACAACCTAACTTGTATCAACCTATACCTAATAGTTTAAGATTCAAAGGTAATTCCCCAGCTTCTTATCTAATTCATCAAAATACTCGCATAGGCTCAAATACTACTGGCACTATTAGTTTTTGGACTAAAATATCATATAGTTCTAACGATAGTCATTTTTTCCAAACAGTTGATGCTTTAAATGGTTCGAGCGGTGCTAATAGACTTTATATGGCATTCACCACAGCGACTGGCACAGGTGCATTATATGTGTACGGACAAGATGGATCTGGAAATCAATCCATTTATTTTGTAACAACACAAGCATTTAGAGATTTTTCTGCGTGGTATCATGTTGTAATCGCAATTGATTCGACTCAACCGACTCAAGCAAATCGTTTTAAACTATATATAAATGGTGTTCAAGTTACATCGTTTACTACAGCAAGTTATCCATCACAGGGTGCTGTTATTGCATTTTCAAGTAATGCAACTACGTTTGTCGGATGTAATAGAGGACCAAGTTTACCGTATACTGGCGAAATGTCTGAATTTTATTTCATCGATGGCTACGCATTAGCATCGACAATGTTTGGCCAGTATGACACTAACGGTCGATGGGTTCCAGTTCCTTATACAGGAAGTTATGGAAATAACGGATTCTACCTACCATTTTCTAATGCAACTACGAGCCAAACATTAGGGTATGATGCTAGTTTTAATGGATCACCCAGCTATGGTCCGGATCAAGATCCTTACCGAAGTAGTGTTGCATTACATTTAACAGGCAACGGTTCAATCGGCGGCAACAATAATATATTTGTCGATAGCGGTAGCAACTTGGCCGTAACACGACAAGGTTCTGTTATAACTCAGGGATCGTTTAGCCCATTTCCAATTCTTGCAAACGTTCCATATAATCCTACTGTACACGGTGCTAGTGCATATTTCAATAATACACCTGGCGAAAATTTACTAGTTACTGCATCATCAGTTAATGCTATTGGCTCTGGACAATTTACAATAGAAGCATGGGTTTACATTAAAAGCGGCAAATCAGGTGTGTCTGGAAATGGTACCCATACTATTATTAGCCAAGGTAATAATTCTTCTAATCTATTGTGGCAGTTATATGTTGCCCTCGACGGATCGTCTTTATATTGGGGGCTTACTACACAAGCTGTCAATGTTACAACTACAATTCCGTTAAATTCATGGGTTCATATAGCGATAACTCGAGATAGTAGTAATAGTGAAAAGATATTTGTTAACGGAGCACTAGTTAACACCAGAACAAACACATCAAACTATAATAGTGTATCTGGTTATCAGATTCAAATAGGTTCATCATACGATACTAATTATCCCAGTGTATATAGCACGAACTCATATTCTAATACATTATGGGGGTATATTGGTGGAATTCGACTAATCCCTGGTAGTGCTATATATGTGTCATCTTTCACACCAATGCTAAAACCATTTGGTACATTAACAAATAATTTAGTTCCGTGCAGTGAAAACTTTTTTGGAAATTCAACATATTGGAACGTAACAACTGCTAACAATGCAACAATCACTGCCAATGCCGGTATAGCTCCGGACGGGACTCCTACTGCAACTTCAGTTATACCATTTTCTGGAACATACACATCACAACCGCATTTTTATGGTAACGAAGATAGTACAACAACTGGAACGTATGTTACTAGCATTTACATTAAAGCAAATGGTTACAGATACGCATCTTTTAGTCGCGGAATTAGTAACGTATATGGTATTCACGTAGACTTATTAACAGGCACTGTATTAGGAACATTTAGTGGTGGAACTGGAGTTACTGGAATTAGTTATAGTGTCACAAATGCAGGAAATGGCTGGTGGCGCTGTAGTGTTATAGCATCTGAATCTGCTAGTCCTGCTGGCAGATCGATAACCGCTGTAACTTCTACAAATAGCAGTACAGTGCCAAGTACAAATTCATACTCTGTCACTGGTGACGGTGTAAGTGGCTGTTTAGTATGGGGGGCACAAAATGAACTAGCAAGTTCTCTTGGAAATTACACACCAACTCCTGCAAATTATAGAACAGCGTCTTCAATGTTGTTAAATTTTGCCAACGGTGCAGTAGTTGATAGTTCAGGAGCACAAAATGCAACTACTTATAACAACGTAACTATTTCAGGAACAGCAAAAACAGGAAGCGGTGCAATTTACTTTAACGGTGTATCAGATTATATGACGTTACCTGCAAGTACATCGCTTGCATTTGGAACTGGAAATTTCACTATAGAATTTTGGACATATAGTCCAACAATTGGATCTAATACTTGTATACTTGATATCCAAGGCGGAATAATGGTTCGTCAAAATTCTAATAACAGTTTGTTATTATATTCAAGAGCATCGGGAACACAACTACTCGCTACAGCAAATAATACATTAATGCCTAACGTGTGGAACCATGTAGCTGTTGTTAGAATCGGTACAGCTATCACTGCATATATTAATGGTCAAAACGTTGGATCCGCATCATGTAACGATAACTTTGGTTCAACTTCATCTACTTATATTGGCGCATTCTTTAACACACAGTCAAACCCATACGTTTATCAAGGACAATTAGACGATTTCCGTATTACTAACGGAGTAGCAAGGTATCAAACAAACTTTACACCGCCAGTTCGAGCACTTCCAGAAGTTGGTGGAAGATCATTTGTTACTAATAATATCAATGCTGGAGTAGTACAAAAATTTACTACAGTTGGCACAACTAGCTGGACTGCGCCTAGCGATGTTGCACAAGTCGAATTATTAGTAGTTGCAGGCGGAGGCGGTGGTGGCCAATATGCTGGTGGAGGTGGTGGAGCCGGTGGATTAATTTACAACAATCAATATCCAGTTACTCCTGGACAAACATATACTGTAACAGTTGGTGCTGGCGGAGCAGGTGCTCCTGGAAATTCTACAGCAGGTTCTACCAGAGGAACTTCTGGAAATAATAGTCAATTTGGAAACTTAACTGCTATAGGTGGTGGCGGTGGTGGTGTTTATAGTACAAGCGGCAATACTGGAGGATCAGGCGGCGGAGGCGGGGGCGGATCAAGCGGTACCTATGCAGGCGGCTCTGGCACTGCTGGACAAGGTTTTGCAGGCGGATATGGAATTGCAGGCGGTAGCGAAAACGGTGGAGGAGGCGGTGGAGCAGGTGCCGTAGGAACAAACGCAACTGCTCCTAACACCAATGGATACGCAGGAGGCAACGGATTACAATTTGGTATTAGCGGCACACCTACCTATTATGCAGGTGGTGGTGGAGGTGGTTCTGTTGGATCATCATACACTGCTGGCGCAGGGGGTCTCGGTGGTGGTGGTAATGGCATTTCTTACCAAAATCAACCAGTTACGGCAAATATAGGAGTTGCTAATACAGGCGGCGGCGGTGGTGGCGGCGGCTATGTAGGTGCGTATCCTGGAGCCGCGGGTGGATCGGGTATAGTTATTGTTCGATATACAACTACCGCTGTCGCAAACACTAGTGATTTGACAACAGACAACTTAGTAGATAGTCCAACATTATACGGACACGATTACGGAAACGGTGGTGAAGTTGTTGGTAACTATTGTACTTGGAATCCAGTGGATACAACTGCAAGATACTTAACAAATGGTAACTTAAGCAACACCGCAGGAAGTGGAAACTATGGAATCAGAGGAACTATTGCTGTAAGTTCAGGATTATGGTATTGGGAATTTAGCGTAGATCAAACAAGCCCTACTAACCACCATGGTGTATGGTCTGTAACTGAATATATGGGGTCAAATTATATTGGGCAGACAGCTGGATCATGGGGAATGTATGATAGTAACGGTAACAAACGTAATAATGGTAGTTTTTTAAGCTATGGTTCTGCCTTTAACCAAGGCGACATTGGCATGGTAGCACTAGATATGAACAATGGTTATATCTATTGGGGGAAAAATGGAGTTTGGTTTAATAGCGGAAATCCAGCAACACAAACAAACCCAGGATTTACAAACTTGTCAGGTTATACAGTTGCTCCGGCTACCTTGCAATATACTGCGGCGAGCTATAATTTTGGACAACGTGCTTGGCAGTACACTCCTCCAGCAGGATTCTCAGCGTTAACAACTAAAAACTTTGTTCGCCCAACTGGTGCGGCAGCAACGCCTAATCAGTATTTTGATGTAGTAACATACACAGGTAATGGTACAACTACTACTATTTCAAGTTTGAATTTCCAACCAGATCTTGTGTGGATCAAAGATAGAACTGATACCAATAACTACAATAATATAACCGATTCAGTGCGAGGAGCTACCTTAGTATTGCAATCAAATACTACCGCCGCAGAACAAACATTTTCAACTGGTTTAACTAGTTTTAATAGCAACGGATTTACTGTGGGTAGTAATGGAGATGTAAACAATTCTGCACAGAATTATGTAGCATGGTGTTGGCGAGCGAATGGTGCCGCAGTCAGCAACACAGCAGGCACTATTACTAGTTCTGTAAGTGCTAATACTACAAGCGGATTTAGTATAGTGACATATACTGGAACTGGATCAGCAGGAGCAACTATAGGTCATGGATTGAACGCTGTTCCTAACATGATTATTGTTAAGGCACGAAATGCCGCGGGACATTGGTGGATCGTAGGCCATTCTAGTTTAAATGGCGGAGTAAATCCTTGGAACTATTACTTACAATTACAAAATACTTCAGCAATCAGCGCCGCTGGCTCTGGAGCGTGGAATAGCACCGCACCTACAACTTCTGTATTTTCAGTAGGTACCGGCAGTGATCTAAACGCAAGTGGTCAAACACAAGTTGCATACTGCTGGACACAAATTCCAGGATTTAGCCAATTTGGTACTTATACTGGAACTGGATCAACAGATGGACCATTTATCTACTGCGGATTCAAACCACGTTTTATTATGACTAAACGAACTGATTCAACTGGTGACTGGTTATTAGTGGATACGGCTAGAGACACGTATAATCCAACTGGAAAATATCTAATAGCTGACTCCGGCGGTGCTGAAGGATCTGCTACAATTTACGATATCAATAGTAACGGTTTCAAATTGCGCTTGACAACAGATCCTAACATTAGTAGTTCAACGATTGTATATGCGGCATTTGCCGCAAACCCATTCGGAAATGCCAACGGTACAGCACGTTAATTCTTAAATATTGTTTTAAGAAACGGTATGCTGACACAACTTACTATTGTCGATAATTTCTTTGATAACCCAGAAGAAATTATCGACATAGCTTTAAAACAAAATTATTACACATACGATTATCATCCGTTAGGGGCAAAATCTGGTGTGTTTGAAGGATACAGAAGTGATCAATTATCAGTAATTGAGCCCGAATTATTCAAACAGGTAAATCAGAAATTTTTTGAAAAAACTATCAAGAACACACTAACTCCGAATGTAGCATGGGCGTGTGATTGCCAGTTTACTAGTTATTTTCACTATCTCACAGAAAATTCAATTTACAACGATTCTTGGAAACATAAAGATCACGAAGTTATACTAGCCGGAGTGATTTATTTGAATGAAAATCCTGCTCCCAATTCTGGCACAAGTTTATGGAATTCACAAGGCAAATACACTATTCCAAACGAATTTAATAAACTAGTATTATACAATGCTTCAGACGTGCATTCAGCAAACGGTGGCTTTGGCAAAGACCTATCAGATGCGCGGCTTACAATCACATTTTTTGTAACCGAAATACATCTTAACATTAAAGCTAACATCTAAACACAAACCAGATATTCTGCTAAATACTGTGAGGATATAAAAATGACAGATATTCGCAGAATCAGCGGTGGAGCAGGCACATACTATGGCGGTGATTTTCACGGTTTTCGCCGTGATGCCGACGGCCTACTTTATTACAATCGCGCAGACCTCACAGACTCTTCAGTCACAGTAAACCTAACAGACGGTAGCGTCTTAGATGACGACTTAATCACCACCGTAGATCTCATGAGCAACAACTACGGTGGACGTAATGACATGGGCAAACGTGCAGGTGTTACTTACGAACAGTGGCTAATTGACAGCAACAATATCTATTTTTATATCAATAGCAACGGATTTTTAGTTGCCAGATTAAATCAAACCTACACCTATACTGGTGCGGTATAACGTAAAAGGACACAGCAATGGCTGAAATAGTACTAGGAAGATTAAAATTTAAATGGAAAGGTGCATGGACAACCAATACCGCTTATATTGTTGACGATATTGTCAAGTTCAATGCCAACAGCTTTGTCTGCGTAGCTAATCACACTTCAAGCTCTACCACTGACGGCTGGTTTACCAATGACTATGCCAACTGGCAACTATATGTACCAGGTGTTAATTCAACTGGTCTATGGAGTTCAAGCACCAAATACTATGTAAACGATCTAGCTACCTACAGCGGCAGTGTTTATATCAGTACCAGCAATGCTAACCTAAACAATACTCCTAATATTAGCTCTAGCTACTGGACTTTACTAGTACAAGGCACTCCAGATTCAACTACTGCCAATGTATTTTACGTTGACACACTGGGTAATGACACAACGGGTGACGGTAAAACACTAGCTACAGCATGGGCCAGTGTACGCAAGGCCTGCGCAAGTGTAACTGGTCCAGCAACAATTTATGTCAAAGCTGGCACATATCAAGAACAATTACCAATTACTGTTCCAGCTGGTGTTAGTATCATTGGTGACAGTATGCGTGACACTGTTATTACACCCAAGTCAACTGGTCTAAGTACAGATGCTAGTCCAGTGGCCAACAATCTCAGCACCATGTTTTATCTTTCAGATAATACATTGTTACAACAGTTGTTGATGACTGGCATGACAGGGTTTACAGCCAGTGGTTCAGCTCCAACAGATATCACACAGGCCACTATTGGTGGTGTGTATTTGAGATTGAATCCAGCAAGTCCAATTTTAACCAAATCACCATATATTAAAGATTGTACAGCCAACAGTTCAGGCGGTGTTGCCGCACTAGTTGACGGTAGTGTACACGGTTCAGGTTATAAATCAATGGTATTCTGGGCCTATAATATGGTCATGGATGGCGGCGTTGGTATTTGGGCCGCAAACGGTGCTCGTGTTGAAGCTGTAAGCGTATTCACTTACTATGCCTATTTTGGTTATACAACTAGTGGTGGTGGACAAATTCGCAGTCTAAGCGGTAATAACAGTTATGGTACATATGGTGCTGTATCTGCAGGTTATTTGTCAACTGAAGTGCCAGTTACTGGCACTGTGTATGGCAACATGTTGACATTTTCAACGGCCACTTTGACTGGAACATTTACACAAGGCGAAATTATTCGTCAGCCAAATACTGCCACTATCTCAATAACTACAAGTTCCAGTTCAGGAACTACTGCCACGGTTAATTACACTGGTCAAGGTTCTGCACCATTTGTTGCAGGTCAAACTGTTGCAGTTACAGGTAACACAATTAGTGGTTATAATAACACATGGGTTGTATTGACCAGTACTACTACGCAAACAACATTCTCTACAAGTCCGGCCAGCAACTTAGCAGGCGGTAGTGGCGGTACTATTCGTGGTTATGCCAGTGCTTATGTAACCAGTGTACAAACAGGTTACTTGTATTACAAACAACAATATGGCACGTTCAACACTACAAATACTGTAACTGGTGTATCAAGCACAGCCACAATGACACCAAGTGCAGATGGCGGGCAAAACAACTACTTGGTTGTACTAAGTAGTTTATCAGCTACGCCGACAACTGGTGCTAGTATTCAATTTACAGGTGACACTAGTGCTTATGTTATTCAATCAACCAGTATTGCCACAGTTAACAGTGTCAGCATAACTATTGTTACACTGGCACAACAAAAAACTGCCACAAGCTCAGACGGTACTGCAACAACAATTCGTTACAACTTTAGTTTGATTCGTTTACAAGGACATGATTTTTTGTATATTGGTACAGGCGGTGTTTCAGCCACTGGATATCCTAATGTGATTCCAGGCAATGCTAATCCGGCTAATCAAGTGTTGAACACATTCCCGGGGCGTGTCTATTATGTGGCCACAGACCAAGCAGGTAATTTTAGTGTAGGTAACTATTTTGCAGTTAACCAAGCCACTGGAAGTGCTACATTGAACGCTAGTGCGTTTAATTTGAGCGGTTTAACATCGTTGAGACTTGGTGCTATTGGCGGACAATTGGGTGCGCAGATCAATGAATTTTCTACAGATGGCACACTAAGTCAAAACTCAGCAGTCAAAGTTCCAACACAGTCAGCTATTGTAACATATCTAAGTGCTATACAACCTGGCATTAACCCATATATTGCGCCAGCAACTGACTTGGCAGTAGATCTTGGAACTGCCAGCAAGCGTTTTGGTCACGTGTATGTTGGCCCAGGATCAATTACACTTGGAACATTAACCATTACTGACTCAGCTGGCACACTGCAAGTTCAAGCAAGCGGTACCAATGCTCCAACAAACATTAATTCAATTAACAACGGCACCAGTAACATTACTGTGGCCAATAACGGTAATATCACTGTAACTAGTGCAAGTACACTGGCTTTAACAGCCAGCAGTACAGCATTGTCTACAGCATTGCCAGTGACTATTAGCAGTGCCGCTACCAGTTCAAGTGTCAGCACAGGTGCATTAATTGTTACAGGCGGTGCAGGTATTGGCGGCAACGTTTATATTGGTGGTAATTCACAAATTGCAGGTAATTTAACAGTTACTGGTACTACTACATTTAACGGTGCAACTGAATATGTTACTGCTACAAATGATGTGTTCACCGACAACTTAATCGAGTTACACGCACCCACAGGTGGTGTGGGTGGTACTTGGAGCTCAAGTGACGGCAAAGATATTGGTCTACGTATGCATTACTACAGTGCTGGTGATCAAAATGCCGCACTGTTACTGGCCAACGACAGTGGCTATTTAGAGTGGTACAATACAGGAACAGAAAATGGATCTGGTGACTTTGTATCGGCTAGTTATGGTACAATTAAAGCGGCAACTTTCTTAGCAACAACTAGTATCACTACATCAAACACATCATTTAGTATTGCTAACACTACAGCAACTACATTGAATATTGGTGGCGCCGCAACTACAATTAGCCTTGGTGCAAGTACAGGTACAACCACAGTTAATAATGCGCTGGCAGTAACAGGTTCATTGTTGGGTAGTAGTTTAGTAGCAACTGCTGATACCGGTCGCTATGGCACAGCCGCAATACGATTTAGAAATGGTACAACAAACGGACAAACATTGTTAGTAACAATGCCGAATGGTACTAACACGCAATCTGGTATACGTTTTTACAACAATGATGATGCAACCGGTACTAACTTAGGCGCCGCTGAACTAAGCATTAACGCCGCAACCGTATCACTTAGCCCGCTGGCATTTGGTACAGGCACAGCGCCTACAAACTTTGCTGTTGGTTTAAGAACAACTGTTACTACTTCGGGTGCTGACGGTATTGTTCTTGCACCAGACTCAAGCACAACTTCCAACAGCGGACGTTTATTCTTTACAACAGCAACTTCAGGTAATGCGTTTGTACTTAATAATACAGGTGGCACTACATTTAATATCAACTGGGGCGGTATTCCAGGTTCAACTAGCGGTACAATTACAGCAATGAATTTGACCAGTACAGGCAATATGTCAATAGCTGGCACATTTACAGAAAGTTCAAGTATTGTATACAAAGAAAATGTAACGCCAATCGCCAATGCTCTTGATGCTGTTATGAGTTTAGTTGGTGTTACATATGATCGTAAAAATGGATCTGGTAAAAATGAAGCAGGATTAATTGCTGAAGAAGTTGACAAGATATTACCAAACTTGGTAAAACATAGAGAAGACGGTTCAGCAGAAGGTATTCAGTATACCAAACTAACAGCTTATCTAGTCGAAGCTATTAAATCACTTAAGGCAGAGATTGACGAGTTAAAAGGTAACAAATAAAAATGGCAAATCTTCAAAGTTTAACCGTTAATGATACCGGTAACTTGACGTTGCCTAGTGGATCAACCGGACAACGACCTACACTAACTACAAATATTGTACGTTGGACCAATACTGGTTCTCAAGCAGTTTCAGTGTTATCCGGGTCGGCAACAACTACTACAACTAGTTGGACTTGCCCAGCAGGTGTCACTAGCATTGAAGTGCTTGTAGTTGCTGGAGGAGGTGCTGGAGGTGCTGGAGGCACTGGTAATCCTTATGGCGGAGGTGGAGGTGGAGCAGGTGGTGTAATTTATAATGCATCATTTCCAGTAACTCCAACAACAGTTTATACAGTAACAGTAGGCGCAGGTGGATCTGCGGCAAGTGCAAGCGGAACTCCGGCCAGTGGTAGCGCAGGTAACAATAGTGTATTTGGATCTTTGACCGCAATTGGCGGTGGTTATGGCGCAAACTATACAAATCAAACAGGTGGTACTGGCGGATCAGGCGGAGGCGGAACAGCGGCAAGTGTAGTAACACTAAGCAATCCGCCAGGACAAGGTACTGCCGGGCAAGGTTTTGCAGGTGGATATGGTCATCAAGATAACGTATCGCAAGGTGGAGGTGGAGGTGGCGCCGGGGGTCCTGGCACAACAGTATTTCAATCAGGAGTATACCCAACATTTGCTGGGCACGGCGGCCCAGGTGTTGCTTATGATATTAGCGGCACATTTACTTATTATGGCGGTGGTGGCGGAGGCTCAGGCGAAAGCACAGTATACGGCGATGGCGGTATTGGTGGCGGTGGCACAGGTGGTAATAGTGGCAACGGTACAGCTGGTACTGCTAGTACTGGTGGTGGTGGCGGAGGTGCAAGTCGCGGCGCTGGTAACTCTGCTGGTAGCGGTGGCAGCGGTGTAGTTATTATTCGATATGCTACTACAGCGTCAACAACTTTACCCGCAGGCGAAACTCGTTATAATAGTACACTAGGAGTTGTTGAAACATACAACAGTAAAAATACCTGGACTCCTAGAATATCTCCAACAAAAAGCGAAACAAATTTAGGTACTGGATTAATTTTAAATTTAGACCCAAGTAATTATGTGTCAGGAACAACGTGGGCTGATACTAGCGGATACGGCAATAATACAACACTAACTAATAGTCCAATATTTACTAGTGTTGCCAACGGCGGCAGTTATTTTACGTTGAACGGCAGTAGCCAGTATATGGAGTTTAATCCTAATTATATATTCCCTGGGGCATCTTATCAATCGACAACTGCGGAGTTTACTATAAATGTATGGGTTAACTGGGCATCTTTTCCGTCTAGTAACAACGATGAAATTATCAGTTGGTGGGCCTCTGGCGCACAAACCTATATGGACGGATTCCTTGGAACTTCATCTATAGCCGGAACAGGTACAAACGCAAACCCAATTATTCGATTTGGAGATGGTTGGATCACTCCTGTTTCATTTAATAGTACTACCGATGTTAATAAATGGATTAACATTACTGCTATAAAAACAGTTAACAATGCGTACATTTATGTGAATGGCGCACTAAGAGCAACTTTAGGTAGTGCATTGAGCTGGGGCTTTAACAGTCCGGCCCGTATTGGTTATCAAGGTGCAGGTGAATATTTTAACGGTCGTTTAGGCCTAGTACAAATATGGAATCGTGCATTCTCTGCAACTGAAGTTCGAAACACTTATAATACGCAACTGACTCGATATTCATCAAGTGTTTATTTAGATAAACCAGCCATTGTGCAAAACGGCTTAATATTCAACGTAGATGCTAGCGATCCAGCAAGTAATCCAGGGTATACTAACGGTGGTGAAGGTTATACCAACAACGTGGCGTTCTGGTTTGACACAGCAGGCGGACAGCATCTAGGACTACAAGGATATCCAAAATTTTCAACAGCCTACGGTGCACCGGCACTATACTTAAATGGTTCAAGTCAGTATGCACAAACATTAAGTAACATATCGATGACATTCAATGGTGGAAGAACTATAGAAGCGTGGGCATATTACACAACAGTCAGTAGAGCACAAGGTTTATTTGAAGTTGGAACTCAAAGTCCAAGTTACATAAATTTTTATATGGGTACAAACAATTTTATGCGTTTGGAAGATTTTAGTAGTAGTGGTACTGCGGGTGATATCACCTCAAGCACTACAATAACTACTGGCAAGTGGTATCACTTTGTAGGTGTTGTAACTAACTCAACAAGTAATAATATTAACTTATTAGAATTATATGTAAACGGTGTTAGAGAAGCAATAGGCACACAAACTAGCCCATTTCCGACAAGTGTAACTGGACCTATTAAGCTAGGGGCTTATTCCGGGGCTATGACCGGAGCAATTGGCGCCGCAAGAATTTATAATCGCCCGCTTACCGGAAATGAAGTACAACAGAATTTCCAAGCAACTAGAGGACGTTACGGAATTTAATTATGGCAAATATTATATCATCAGCAGTTACCACATACGCAAGATTGCCAAATGGAACCACAGCACAACGTCCAGGTAGTCCTGCAAACGGTACATTACGTTATAACACAACATTAGGATATACAGAAGTATATTCTAATTCTGCTTGGATTCCTTTTTCAGTACAGAACGTATCACATAATTACGCTACTGTAAGCACAATTAATACCACAGCACAATATACACACAAACAAGCACAATATCGTATACACACTTTACTACAAGGTACGCATACATTTACTCCAACAATGAGTGGATTTATCGAAGTTATGCTAGTAGCAGGTGGAGGTGGGGGTGGAGCTGACGTTGCCGCAGGCCCAGGTGTTGGATGGGGAGGAGGAGGAGGTGCTGGCGGATTGATTTATAATAGTGCATATCCTGTCATAGCCGGACAAAAATACACAGTGGTTGTAGGATCAGGTGGTATTGGTGGAAACTTAGCGGCTAGCTCAATAACTGCCACTCAAGGTATGCCAACTGTATTTTCTTCGGGAACCAACTTAGTTGCTAACGGTACATTTGATGTCAGTGCTAGTGGATGGGCAAGCCAAGCTAGTGCAAGTAATTCCTATAACAGTACTGGTGGCTTTTCTACCCCAGGATGTGTAGCACTAACATCAACTGGTGGCAGTAACGTATACAACTCATTTACACTAACTGGTTTAACTACTTCAACACAGTACATAATAAGTTGGATGGCAAAAGGTGCTGCCGCTGTGGCCAACACAACATTTGGTGTAGGTGACCAACAGTATGTTAACAACGTTATTTCTGGTACAGCACAGCCGTTGACAACCAGTTATCAACAATATTCATACACATTTACATCAACCGCAACAACAATGTATTTTAATGTGTACACACCAGGTACAACCACTTACATTGACGATATTACTCTAGTAACACAAGCTAGTTCATTACTTGCATATGGCGGAGGCCCTGGAGGCGGATATGCACACGATGGATATGCTGGTGGTAGTGGTGGAGGTGGTGGTGGAGACATTGCCCACGTGGGCGGTACTGGAGTGTTTGGACAAGGTTTCCAAGGCGGAACATCATATGATCCAAGTCCAGAATCTGGTGCAGGTGGTGGCGGTGCTGGTGGCAGAGGATATGACGGAACTGTTTCTGGAGCAGGCGCAGGCGGTCCAGGACTATGTTTTACTATTGGCGGACTACCACAATGGTTTGCAGGTGGTGGTGGCGGTGGCTTAGGACGACCAGATACAGGTGGATCGTTGGGTACAAACAAGGGTGGCGTTGGCGGTGGCGGATACGGTGGTGCTGGAGCATATACAAACGGATATGTTTTAGGACAAAACGGTACTCCAAATACTGGAGGTGGGGGCGGTGCAGGAGGTGGCAACCAATCTTCAATTCAATTATGCGGCAACGGCGGATCGGGAATTTGTATCATAAGATATTTGGATCTAGCACCTCAGCAAATTAGTATGTCATTTACTGTGCCAGGAACAACTGCTTGGGTTGCACCAACTGGTGTAACTACAGTAGAAGCACTTGTAGTTGCTGGTGGCGGTGGTGGCGGATATTCTGTTAACAGTGGCTCTACTGGTGGCGGTGGTGGTGCAGGTGGTGTATTATACATTGCTTCATATCCGGTTACACCCGGATCGAGTTATACAGTAACAGTAGGTTCAGGTGGCGCAGGTGCTACATCAGCAGGTAGCCAAGGATCTAATGGAAATAACAGCGTATTTGCCACATTGACTGCTACAGGTGGCGGTGGCGGTGGAAGTTATCAAGCAAATCCATACACCAGTCGTACTGGACAAAACGGAGGTTCGGGCGGCGGGGGTGCAAGTAACATTACAACAGCATCGGGCGGTACTGGAATAGCGGGACAAGGTAACGCAGGCGGAACTGGAGTAGACAACTCAGGCAATGACGGATCAGGTGGTGGTGGTGGTGCTAGCAGTGCTGGACTAACCGGACAAACTATTGCCGGCCAAGGTTACGGAGGTAACGGTGGCCAAGGTGTTGGATATACTGTCAGTGGTGCTTTACAATTCTATGGCGGTGGCGGCGGTGGCGCCGGCACATACGGTCAAGGATTTGGTGGCCTCGGTGGTGGCGGCGACGGCGGGTTTGGCCAACAAAGTTATCCTGGATTCCCAGGAATACCAAACACTGGTGGCGGAGGTGGTGGTGCTGGATCTGGAGCTGGTGGTGCTGGCGGATCGGGAATTGTTATTTTAAGATATACACCAGCAACTACTATTTAAATATAAGAGCAAAATACAATGGCACTATTAAAAAATACAACCGTAACTGATACAGGAAACTTACAATTTATTGCTGGTACAACTAGCAGTCGTCCAGTTGCAACTACAACAATTCAAAGCTATACATTACCCTACGGCGTATACTTTAATGGCACAAGCTATTTGAATACACCAGCATCTTCAGCATTGTGCCCAGCAACTAGTACTACACCATTTACTGTAGAAGCCTGGGTATATCTATCTTCAGCATCTACACAGTATGCTGTAATTAGTTGCCCAACTCCAGGTTATAATTATGTACTAGCACTTGGTAGTAGTCTTGGTACATATGATACTACATTTAAACCGTGGTTTGGATATTACAATGGTTCAACTTGGTTAGGTGTTGCTTCATCCGGTACTGCTATTCCTCTTAATAGTTGGACACACCTTGCTGGTGTATTCACAGGTTCGTCAACACTATTATTCCAAAATGGTGTGCTAGTAGGAGGTCCATCAGGTGGTCCAGGAACTTGGGGGCAAACCGGACAAACTATCAGTGTAAGAATTGGATCTAGACCCGATGGATCTTCTCCGAACACAATGTCTGGTTTTGTTTCAAATGCTAGAGTTGTAATTGGTACTGCGGTATATACAACAGGTTTTACTCCTTCTACTGCACCGTTAACTGCGATCTCAGGAACACAACTATTAACTTGCCAATCTAGCACAATTATAGATACAAGCTCTAATAACTTCTCAATAACAAATAACAGCAGTGCAACAGTCGTAGGTGTTTCAGCTTTTGGTAATACTTATTCTTGGACAGCACCGACGGGTGTAAATCAAGTTGAGGCATTGATAGTAGCTGGCGGCGGCAGTGGAGGAAATGCTCAAGTTAATACAGGAACACCAGCCGGAGGCGGAGGAGCAGGTGGGTTAATTTATAATCCAGCCATTCCAGTGACTCCAGGACAAACTTATACAGTTACAGTGGGGCAGGGTGGCGCTCCAATGTTTATCACTAATCCTGGACAAGGAAATCCGGGCGGTATATCATTATTTGGAGCATCTGGCAACCTGATATCTGATCCAGGATTTAATTCAGGTATTACTGGGTGGAACCAATATAATTCTACATTAACTTGGTATAACAGCAATAGTTTACGTGCAACAACTACGGCAGGAAATCCAGCTGGTGCTTCATATACTTTTTCTACAATCGTTGGTAAAACTTACTTTTTTAAAGCAGATATAAGTCAAAGCGGAGCAGTTACAAATGATGCTAGGGTACAAATTAGCGGTGTAGGTTTAATACGTTCATCTGGGCAATCAACTGTTGCTGGTCCTATGACACTTTATGATTATTACACAGCAACAAGTACAAGTCATATATTAGAAATATTATTGTATAATTCTCAAGCAGGCGCAATTCTAACAATTGACAACGTTGAAATTTATAACATAACTGATAATCAAGTTTGTATTGGAGGTGGAGGTGGAGGTGGCGCTTATAGCCCATACCAAGTTGGAGCCTTTGGCGGCTCCGGTGGCGGTGGTTGTGGAGGCACTGGTGGACTTGGTTTTTCTGGACAAGGTAATCGAGGCGGCAGTGTTAGCATTCGATGTGGTGGTGGTGGTGGTGCTGGCGCTCCAGGCGGAACTGACGGCAATGATGCATCTGGCCAAGTTTTAGCTGGTGGTGGTTATGGATTGGCTTTTAACATAAGCGGATCAACTACATATTACGCAGGTGGCGGTGGTAGTGGCGCAAGTACATCAAATACTACACTGCCTGGTCCAGGCGGTCAAGGTGGAGGAGCATCTGGCGCAAATTATAATGATAGCCTTGGTGGCGGCACTGGAACTTTTCATACAGGTGGCGGAGGTGGCGGAGGAGCGGCTAGATCTACTAGTGCCAGTACCGGTGGTCCTGGCGGTTCAGGAATTGTAGTATTGAAATATAATGTAATGACAGACGGTACAAACCCGTTAGGTACTACTCGCTACAACAGTGACATTCGCGGATTAGAAGTTTATGAAGGTACTACCCGCGGTTGGGTAACACAAGATCCAACTAGAAACTTTGGCGGGCATAATTTATTAAACTATAGTACAGTAAGTTCCGCTAACTGGACAAATCTTGGACATACATTTGTTCAAAATGCAACAACAGCTCCAGACGGTACAAATACAGCCACACAACTAACAATTACAGCCAGTGGTGCAAATTATGTACTGCAATACGCAACAATTTATAAAACCAATACAACATATACTGGTAGTGTTTGGATTAAAAATATTACTGGCACTGGTATAAAATTAACAATCTACGAAGATACAACCGGTACTTTGACTAGTCTTGATGTAACTAATCAAGTTAACACAACTACATGGACTAGGTTAAGCATAAGTCAAACATCGAGCGCAAGTGGTGGTACAGCTATAAGATTTTATGTGTCCGGAAACTCAACAGGTAACGGTACTTCATTTTATGTATGGGGAGCACAATTTGAACAAGCAACTACTCCAGGACCTTTTGTATCTACAAATGGCGCATCAACGCCAGTTCCAACAAGTTTAAACGGCTATCGTACACATACCTACACAACAGTGGGAACTAGCGGATTTACTCCAGCAGTTACTGGCCTAGTAGAAGTGCTAGTTGTTGGAGGTGGTGGAGGTGGTGGATCAGATATTGGTGGCGGTGGAGGTGGTGGAGGTGTAATTTATACCACAACTCACGGTGTTTTAGCAAATCAACCTTATACCGTAGTAGTCGGAGTAGGCGGAACTGCAGGACAATACCCTGCTGGTATTCTGGCTACACAAGGCGGGTATAGTCAGTTTGGTACACTAGTTGCTCTTGGCGGAGGGACTGGCGGCATATATACTTCAGGACGAGGCGGTGGCAGCGGTGGCGGTGGAGCAGGAAATGGTTCTAACCAAATAGGCGGAGGTTTTGTTCCAGGACAAGGATTCCCCGGAGGAACTGAAGGCGGAGCATACGCATCAGCAGGTGGTGGCGGAGCTGGTGGTGTTGGTGCTAACGGAATTCTAAGCGTATCTGGCGGTAACGGTGGTGTTGGCGTTAGATGCGATATCAGTGGTGTTCCAACTTATTATGGTGGTGGAGGCGGATCATCTACATATAACGTAGCCGGTACAACGGTTGGAACTGGCGGCTACGGTGGTGGAGGTGCAGGTGGATCTAACACAGGAAATCCTGCGGTTCCTGCTGGAACAAGCGGTACAGCAAATACTGGAGGCGGCGGCGGCGGCGCCGGTGTTAACAGTAATGCTGGTGCTGGCGGTTCTGGAATAGTTATTGTTCGCTACAAATACGATTAAAATTATGACACAACAATATCAGTTTAAAACACTCGCTCAACAAACAACAACTACAGCCACACAAGCTAATAGTAGTAGTGTACTGGTAGTTCAACCTGACGGTAGTCTAGCGGCTATTACATTGCCAGCCTTGGTCAGCAATTTACAATTAACAGCCACAAGCTCAAACACAGGTAAAATTGACCTGGGCACCTTGCCCTAACACCTGATAAATACACTGATACTAGGACAATACTCTATGGCATTACAATTTCAATTTAGACGTGGCACAGCAACGCAAAACAATGCGTTTACAGGTGCTTTGGGCGAAATCAGTATAGATACTGACAATCATTTGATCCGTGTGCATGATGCTATTACAGCAGGCGGTTGGGCCAGTGTGGGTGTTACTCAAACACAAACATTGACCAATAAAACGCTAACTAGTCCAACAATTAACAATGCCACACTGACTGGTACAATCAGTGGTGGTACACATACTGGTGCTACATTGACCAGTCCAACAATTAACACGCCAACTATAACCAGTCCAACAATTACTGGTACTGGTACAATCACAGCCAATACATTTACTGGTACAATATCAACAGCCAGTCAGCCAAACATTACTAGTTTAGGCACACTAAATGGTTTGACCAGCAGTGGTGTTGTGTCTGTAACTAACAGCACTGCCGCTACAAGTTCTACATCAGCGGCCTTAGTTGTTACTGGTGGAATTGCCACAAGCGACAGCATTTATGTCGGCGGTAACGCAACTATTGTGGGCAATTTGGTAGTTACTGGTACAATATCAACATCGACAGGCGAAACTGTAACGGGCAATTTAACTGTTACAGGAACAGAAACACTAGCTGGCAATAATGTTAAATCACTTGCAATAGCTATGGCAGCGGCCCTACAATAAATACAGGATACGGAGAATTAAATGGCAAAGAGTCAAATTAGACAATACGTTTTT
>Ga0214164_1000138_pt1 | contig 48141 bp, 69 predicted proteins | sample TroBogepilimnion_13_FD_153003 | JGI IMG/M metagenome (GOLD analysis project Ga0214164, IMG submission 153003) | Freshwater microbial communities from Trout Bog Lake, WI - Practice 03JUN2009 epilimnion v4 | ecosystem: Environmental > Aquatic > Freshwater > Lake > Epilimnion/Euphotic zone ... | reverse complement strand
TAAGTGCCATCTATAGCCATTAAGTTCACATATTATCGGGGCATCGTTCCAGTTATTTGTGAGTTGTTCTTGCGCTTTAAGGCGCTCTATTTCGTCTTGTAGTTCTTTTATTTTTTGTTGGATGGTCATGTTCATATTGCCCTTGGAAATTCTTGCGCACAATCTCCCTGACGAGTCCAGCGCATTAATTTCATTTGTTTATTATTTCTAAACGCGTTCCATGCAAAAATAAAATAAGCGGCTCTAGCTACTTGGCTTTCTTTATCGCTTTTGGATATTACTGATATTAATTTTTCCCTCAGTACTAGCTCAGGTTGATGTGTGACAAGTGCATTCCCACTTTCAACCCTTGAAAAAAACAATTCACAGTCCTCTTTATTTATTCCATATAAGATGAAATAAATAAACGCTAAGTATCCTGCTGACATGAGTTTTTTTAGTTGTTTTGAGCCTGATATGCGCGACGTTGCTAACAAAATATTAGCCTTATTTTCATTATAAAAATTAACCAAATCTGTTTTTGATCTAGCTCCATTTGATCCTTGGGTCGGGGTGTAACCATCTAAGTATTTTTGGATCAACATTGACGCTGCCGCCGCCATAGTATAATTTGTTGCTCCTTCCATGCTTAAAAGAGCCGAAAGGGTTCTTAAAGATCCTTGGTCTATCGTCTTAAAGCACCCATCATTAAGGCCATAAACTACAAGTGTTTCAATAGAAATTCCTGTCTTAACAACAGCCAATAAACGATGCTGTCCATCCAGCAATCTGCCTGTTTTGGATATTCTTATAGAATCCCCATTAAACACAAACCGTCCCATTTGCATTTCATTGCATAGCTTAGCTAAGCTAGCCTTAATAACAGGTCGATTATTGGTATTTGATTCTAATAAACTCCTTGCTCTGTCAGGAGTAATTATTTCTAATATTGTTCTTATTTCAGCGCGTATAGCTATATCATTAGTCATGCTGCCAACTCCTCTATTTCAATCTCAAATTCATTTAAAATAATCTGCAAAGCATCGTCATTTGAGCAGTTAAATTCAAAGGCAACGGCGCTTATGATGCGATTACGAACACTTTGATTGGGATTGCTTTTTATTGGCTTAATAAGCGTAGGTTCAATTTCTTTGCTATCGTCTTTAAAAGACAGCTCTATGTCATCTGCTTGTTTACGTAGCTTGGCAGCTCCTGCCAGTTCAGCATTACGATCTGCTGGTCGATCTGCATATTGTGCGGCATGTTCGATATGGTGTGCGGTTTTGCGCAGGGCTTCGGCTTCTGCTTTGGCTTTTTGCTGAGCATCAATAGCCGCTTGTTCTTGCGCTTGCTTAGCTCTAGTTGCTTCTAACTCAAGCTTATCGAGTCGTTGTTGCTCGGTGATTTTTGCCTGTTCTTCGGCTCTCACTTTTTCGCGTTCTGCCTCTAGCTTTTTGGCTTGTTCTGCTTCGGCTTTTTGTTTGGCTTCTGCTTCGATCTGCAAGCGTTGTAACTCTAATTTTTCCAATTCATTTTTCTTATGTTGCTCAATTCTTGAGGTAATAAGTAATTTAAAATCATCTTTTTGCTTATAAATTATTTGCTGTAGATCGTTAAATAAAAAGCCATAACCTGCTGATGATTCTTTGCACCAGCTTAGCTTTTCTTGGATGTCATTTACTTGTGTTGTTGCCGCAATTTTTGCCCTTACAAGTTCTGAATCAAGCTTGTTATAAAGACTATTTAGGTTGCGTTGATTTTTCATTGCGCTGACAAAATCAGGCTTATCTTGTTGGGCAAGCATCAAGCGAATTGGAGCGATGGTTTTTTCAAGATCAGAAATAAAAGCCGCGTATGTAGATTCACGCTCAAGCTTTGCAATAGTTTTTCGTGTTTCTTTTTGTTCTTTTACAGCTTTTTCTTGTAATAACGCTAATTTGTCAAATTTATCCGCATAAAGCTCAAGTGTTTTAACGGCTTCACTTACTGTTGATATTTGATCGACAACTGCTTTTGCGGTAAGCCTGCATTTTTTAGCGGTTTCTCTAGCTATTTTGCTTTCTGCTTCTGCAATAGCAAAATCATTATCTGTAATTAATGTTGTTTTTGCTTCTGCTAAAAATTTATCAAATAAAGGCGTTACATCATTTAAGTTTGATAGTGTTAGTTCACCTTTAACTTGGATAGTAACGGCTGGAAGATCTCTTATTTCTTCAGCTTTTGGTGGCTCAACTATTTCAATAAAGACGTAGCTTTCAAGGTCTTTTTTAAATTGTTTCCAGCCAGCGACAATCTGAGCGCGTAACTCTAAATTAGGCTCATACCAGAAATAAACCTCTTCTAGCAATGTATTATCATCACTCCATTTAGTCGCATGAAATAGGCATTTTTCAGCACCAGACACTAGGAGTTGTTGCTCCATTTGTATATGATATTGAAGATGAAGATCATTAACTGATTGAGCTTGGCGTATTTCATCATTAAGAGTTTTGTGCTCAAAAATGACATCCTCCATAAAGGTGATACCGTCAAATGATGCAGACAGATCACCTTCAAAGCCAACCAAAGGCGCTAAATCTTCTCCAATGATTTCTTCTGCTCGCGATCTTGCTAATGCTTCAAAGCGATGGCCGTTATCAAATATTTTTTGAGTTTGTGCATCAAATTCTTGGGCAATTCCTGTTGCATGTTCACGCAATAACTCATTGCGTGATTTGTATTTTGATTGATCCATCATGGCAGGAGCATCTGAAGCATTAAGCTTTGTTGCTCTGTATTGCAGCCATGCCTCGCTACCTTGAACTAAATTTAGTTTTTCCATAATCTATCTCCTTAATCGTTTTCGTGTGTCCAGCTATCTATTTCTAATAGCTGCTCTTCTGAAAAAACAAAACCTTTTGCTGCCACGTAATCAATGACGTCCTGAGCATTTTTAGTCCCTGAAATGATTGGATCACGCCATTTTGATTGGTTTTTTTTAAAATATTCGTCTGAACATGTGCGAGGCTCTGGCTTTATATCAATTACGGTGTTTGATTCAATGCTACCTGCTTGATTAATAATTTTTTCATCTGGTAATTCATCTTCTGAATACACGCCCAAGATTGCGCCTGGGCAATACAGTCTTGCCCAGTTTTTAACTTGCAAGTAAGCGAGCTGTTGTTTTGGGTTTGTTTTCCATAAAGGTGAATTTTTTGTTGCTACAGATCGAGCTGTTAACCATTCGTTCCAGACTACTTCTGATTCGCCTCTAATAATTGCGCCTACACGGCAGGCTAAGTTTTCGCCTTCTCCAGTGTATTCATAATGAAAGCGCCCGGTAATTGCTCCTGATGCTTGTATCACTGCATTGACTAATTGCGCTTCATAGCCCAGCACACCATTTACTAAATGGGTCTTTTGGGCAACGCTAAACGGCGACATGCCCCATTGTGCTGCTTGTAATACGATAGCAAAACAATCACTTGTAGAGCCTTGCAAGTGCTTAGGAATTGTTACTTTGCTGCCTGCCATAACAGAGGCCAAGGCGTTAAATTGATCCATCATGGATGGATTTCTAACAAGTTCCGCTGCACCAATAGGTTGTATGCCATTGTTTTCTTGAATTTTTACTACTGCGTTCATTACTCTTCTCCGTTTTGATCAACCAAGCTTTGGCTTGATACTGATTGAGTTGCAGGAGCTTGGGCTGCGTAAGATACGACTGAAAGAGTAAGTGCGGCTATTATCACGACAATAGCAGCAATAATACCTTTACGTGCCATTGCAAGATCACTGTGCCAGTGGTTGTCATAGTCTTCTGTTGGGGTTAATAGAGTTGCTCTATTGGCGTAGTCTTTTTTAATGCTCATTTCTTTTCTCCAATAAGGTGCGCTGGAGCTGTCCAGCGCAATAAAGGTTGCTTTGTTAAGGCAGGTTGCTCTGCGGGGTACGTACTTTTAAGGATGGGATCTCGCCTGCTTCCTGTACAAGTAGCTTTTTACTTGCAGTTGAACAAGATTAAGATCCCATGCGTAAAAACCCTCTTTGACTAAGCTAAGCCATCGAGGGGTACTCTTTATTTAAAGTTGTTACCTATAAAATCCCAGACTCTTAGCCGGTCTGGGTTAGCTTTACGGCATTGGCATAACCATTGTTAACCACTGCACCAGGCTTATTAAGGAGCTGGTGGACTCCCGCCGCAAAATTCTTACTGATAAACACTGACCTTCAAAAACAGTGCCTATCACTAAGGATTCGTAAAAAAGCCCCTCATTGCGAGGGGTACGGAGTGTGGCCTTCGGGCCTAGGAGAAAGCTTGGCAAGCTAAAATCTTTTCAGCTTGCTGGGCTGTTGAGGGATATTATTCGCCTATAGCGAATTTATGTCAATAGCCAATAGCGAATTATTTCAACAAAACCCAGTAAAATAATTTAAGTGCTTGATTGATTGAGTATTTTTTAAGTGGGTGTAAAAAAACCCGCACAAGGCAGGATGGGGCTTATAAATATATAAAAACTTGTATAAATGTTAGTAGGATTTATAATTGGCTTATGAAAAAAACTATATTCTTAGGTCAGCAAAGACGATCTTCGGGATTTTCCAGAAGATGCTAGGCGTGATGCTGGTATTGAGCTTTATCAAGTCCAATTAGGGCTTAATCCATCAGACTGGAAGCCTATGCCTAGTATTGGTGCTGGCGTTCGTGAGATACGAATAAGAGCAAACGGGATATTTAGAGTTGTTTATTTAGCGGCACTGCCTGAGGGCGTATATGTATTACATTGTTTTCAGAAAAAAACCCAGAAAACCGCCCCGCGTGATCTTGAATTAGCTAGGTTACGCTTTAAGCAAATTGGAGAAAAGTAATGACAGAAATTATTGAGGCTAGCGAGAATTTATTTATAGCCCTTGGCTTTCCGCCCCATGAGGCCGAAGTATTGCAGATTCGTGCTAATTTGATGGCCAAGTTAAGACTGTGGATTATAGAGAAAGACTTAACGCAAGAAGAAGTTGCCGAAAGGCTTGGGATTACTCAATCTCGGGTATCTAACTTAGTTCGTGGTCAATGGAAGAAGTTTAGCCTAGATATGCTGCTATCGCTCGCTATTAAAGCAGGACTACAGTTTAAGATTGAGCTGGATTGGGCAGCTTAAAAGTTAAAGGTGAACGCATATCACCTTTAAAAGGCACAAAAAACCCCAGTTAAGGGGCTTGTGGTATTAAAAAACCCGCTGAGTGCGGGTTAATAGAGTGATATTATTTAAGCGGCTCGCTTCCAGCCCGAATCATAATCCTTAAATATTTCTTTTTCCTGTTCTTTTTCATCAATATCTTTAATTCTAGCTATCAATTCTAAAATACCTGTTGCCTCACCATAAAACTCAATTAAACAGGCTCTTAGCATTCTATCTGCCCACTTGGGGGCTTTACCGCTTTTTTCCCATCTAGCAACTGACTGCTCATCTTTGCCGATCAAGTCGGCTAAAGCTTTTTGCGATAAGTCGAGTTCTTTACGCAAAAATCTAAACTCCTCCCCGCTAAGTGTAGGCTTATTGTAGATAAGGTTATGAGCAATAGCTTTATTTAATCCAAAGACATCAGTAATGGACACGCACCGCCCATACTCAGGGTCGTCTAGCGTAGTGTAGCCATTAACAAGCCAAATGTTATTTAATCCGCTTTCTTGATAGTGATACATATTACCAGCCTCATTCAAAACACAGTCACAACAACTATGTACTCTCCGTTATTATTATATTTAAAGGCAGTTGCTACGGTTACTGCGCTGCCTGATGTGTAATGATCAATTATACACCGCCAATCTCCCTTTATGTCTCTATAGGGTGATTCGCTAATCCTGCCTTTCTCTATACAGGTTAAAACCTGCTTAAGGGTAATGTTCCGTTCTGTCATTCGCTTTTTAGCATGAGGACTAATAAATATTTTAGAGTCATCAGTCATACACTCGCGCAAAATCTTTAAATGTCCGCCTAGCGGACATTTACAAAACCCCGCACAAGGCAGGATGTGTGAGGAGGATTTGTTTTGAGTAGGCTTGTTTAGCTTTATTGTGTATTTGTGTGTATAATTTAGGGTATGAACAGCAAAGACATTATTAAGCGTTTACAAAAAGAAGGTTGGTTTAAGGTGGGTGGCAAAGGCGATCATGAAAAATTTGCGCACACCACTAAGCTTGGCCATGTCGTCGTGCCACATCCGCGCAAGGATTTGGCAATAGGTACTTTACGTAATATTTACAAACAAGCCGGCTGGGACTGGTAGGAGATTTTATGTTATATCCTGTGTATATCCATTTAGGCGATGCAGCTCACGCCCACGGTGTTTCTATCCCCGATTTTCCTGGGTGTTTTTCTGCGGCTGATGACTGGCAAGATTTGCCTCGCATGGTTCAGGAGGCTATTGAGCTATGGTGCGAGGGTCAAAACTTAGAGTTACCTAAGCCTAGTTCATTAGATAAGCTAGTGACGGATGCTGATTATGTTGATGGAGTTTGGTTATTAATTGATGTGGATGTTACAAAGCTTGATACTAAACCCGTGCGCTTAAATATCTCTATGCCACAAAGTTTAGTCAGTGAGATTGATAGTTATGCAAAAGCGCACGGGGCAACACGCTCAGGTTTCCTTGCTCAAGCTGCTAGAGAGGCTATGAGGCATTGAGGTATGAAATATTAGTCGCAAAAACCCGCACAAGGCAGGATGGGTGATTGAGTATTTTTTTAAGTGGGTGTAAAAAAACCGCAGTTAAGCGGTTTGATGTCAAGTTGAGTTGTTTAACTTAGCTAATTATTTTTTTATAATGAATGCTTTAATAATTGCAGCTGTGGGAATAGCGGCAATTGCAAAAGCTAATGCTTCATGATCCTTATATCCTAAATAACCTGATAAGCCTATTGAAGTAATGCAAACTAAAAAGCCAAATATTTGTCCTAAGAGATCACTTGTAAATACAGCTTTTGTTTGTTTTAGATTAATTTCTGTTTGTTTTTGTTGAGCTGAAATATTAGCGTCTGCAACTTTAATTTCTAATGTTCTTCGATGTGCGGATTCTTCAAGCGCTAATTGAATTAATTTTGCCGCCGTGCCTGGCACCAAATCATCTAATCCCTTTAAAATATCAGGGGGAGGAATGGGGCCTTGATAATGGGTTAAAGAAGATTGGCTAGTAGCAGTTTGCTTAATAGCCCTTCTGTTATTTTTCTGTACTGACTTTTGAGTCATATCGAGATATTACATTATTAATGTCTGTGCCAATTTTATACCAATCACTTTGCAGTGCGTTTTCATCACTAATTGGTTGAGCATATATTTGTTTTATTTCTACTAAAGGTGGCGCGTCAAAGCTTCCAAATAACATGACGGGCGCCGCAAGCCCTTTTGAAAACCCATTTATAAATGCTTGTTTTGATGTTTTTGAAAAATCGATAATAACCATATTTTTACCTGCAATGATTATGCATAGAATTACTACTAAAGGTTTATGTATAGTAAGTTTAATAGGGATGTTTGTCCACAATGTGCCAACTTAGACAGCATTGCCTCTTAATAATTCCCGCTTTAAGTGCGGTTATTTATCTAGTTTTTTAAACCTTTATCAATGTGTAGCGAGTGAAAGTTGGTATCAAAAAATATGGAGCCGGCATTCATCCAAGCGCCTCAACCATCTCCTTGCGCTCTTGAATTAGCCTTAGCATATCGTCGCGCTCGTTTATTTGTAACGCATATTCGTAAGGGATTACAGCTTGTTTATTACCTTGTTTATTATAGACCTGATCCCAAGGCATATTTTCAAGGTGTGTCGCCTCTATCATATCGTCTGATTTTGTTTCTTGGTACTCGTGCGCTAACTTTTCCAATAGCTTTAATTCACGCCTTGAAAATAGCGTTCCTAAAAAGGCACTGTTCGGCTTAAATGACAACATGGGCCGACCATAGGGTGTGGGCTTTTCTGATACGCTTATTGCTAGGGCAAAATCTGGCTCAGGTGAGTCTATTTCTTCATATAGCGCGGTCGGAACTGGCCCCATTTTCCACGCACTATAAGTTAGTCCTGTGACACTGCGCCCAGTAATTTTATAGTGCTCAAAATCAAGGAAATAAAGCAGTTTAAACAATTTTATTTTGCCGCAATATTGTGTGTTTTTTGCAAAATAAATAATCGCTTGAATAAGCTTTTCTCTATCATGATTAATAAGCATTTAAACGCGCTCCGTAAATGGTCGCTTAGCGACTCGTTTTATTTCTACGTTCATTATAACTCATTTCAGGTTAGACCTTGCAGGCATCGTCGCATAGCTTAAGTCACGGCTTGGGCTTGGGCTTGAGCAAAAACACGCATTATAATTTATTTTCATTTTATCATTACCGCCATAGCATAAACACTCACTCGCTACTGCAGGTCGATCTAATCATTCCATGTAAATTTTTCATGAAGCGTTGATGGTTGGTTACTCGTCTATCTTGGGCTTGAGGCTGTTGAGCTTGCTCAGATGCCCCCCCCGCATTTTCAGCAGGCGCTGTCAACAGTTTTTGTTCATATTTAGGCGGATTTGTTTGCTCAAATTGGGCAATGATGAGCTTAACGGCTTGGATCTGATCTGGGCTTAGGTGAGTCACGTCGATGACGTTTCGTAAGTCTGGCGGGTCGTTGGGGGATTTTTGGCCTTTGCCTGTCAGTAGCCAGACAACGCAACAATCTAGTTTTTCTGATATATCAAGCGCCGTGTCCATAGACGGTAATTTTTCCCCATTAATCCAGTCACTCACAGTTGCTTGAGCAACTCCAAGTTTAATCGCCAATTCCTTTTGGGTTTTTATGGGTGACTTAAACTCTTTCCAAGCCCGTTTAAATCTAGTGGCATATTCTGGGTATTTCATCACCTTATTATCTATCAAACATAATTCGCTATTAACTGTTGCAAATAATTCGCTATTGGCTAATAATATAACCATGAACATATTCCTTAAGTTAAAAAAAATATACGGTAATCAAATCCTAGCGGCAGCTGCGCTAGGCATAGCCGACTCTACTTTGTCGGATTGGATTAATGGAAAAAAAATTCCCCATGCTGAACGAGTTAGACCTATACAAGATGCTTATGGCTTCAGTGATACAGAAATGATGGATTCTATCTACCCTAGAAAATCCGCCCCGACATCTTTGGAAAATAACAATGGATGAGGCGGATGTTCGGATTATTAATCAAGCCATCTTGGCGATGCTGGGCAATAACTATTGCTTGATTACCGATAGGCCTGACCTTGGTTTTCAGGTTGAAACGTCTTGGACAACTTGTTTTGACAAAGAAATAAATGCGCTTGAAGAGCTTATTGTTAAATACGGCGCACATACGTCTACAGGACAAGAATATGTGCACAGTGATTTTGTTGTCGTTAGGCGGCCGTGTAATGGTCGCGAATGTAACTATTGTAGTAATCACCCTTAGAACTGGCTGCCATAAAACCTGAGTAGATAGCTTTAGGCACTTGGTAGTAATGATAGATTTTTGGGTTATGTGTGAATTGAATAAATAAGCGACTGGTTTGATCGTCATAGCCAATTGCTTTAATTGCTTTAGATCGGACGTTTTGCATGTCTATAGTTTCACCCTTGTGTTAGTTGATGGAAGTGAGAAGTCGGATTTTAACATAAGGGTATTTTTAAATTTTAAGGGTTAAGTAATGGCTAGAGAAACTGTAGAGCTTAGAGTGCAATTGCCGCGTTTTACTGTTGATGTTTTAGATGGTCATTGTTCAGCAAGTGGTGAATGTCGCACCAAGCTAGTTGATGAAATTCTTGGCAACTGGGCTATTCAAAAACATCGTGAGGCTACTTTAATCCTAAGGGTTGCCGGTAACAATCCGACTCAGTCGGATAAGTAGTTTTACGTATTAAAGCGTGTTGCGCTAGGTGTCGTGGTTTTATCAAAGACACTGTAGGCGATGGCAAAGGTATTGGCAGATGTAAGGCTTATGAGCATTACGTCAATAAGGGCGCAACTACTGAGCAACTTAATGAATTAGTGGTGGTATTGGGTAACAAAGCCAATTATCACGTCTTCTATGGCGGTTCTGAGCTGCGTGAATGCAGTAAGTTTAAACAGGTGGATTAGATGACTGAAGAAAGCTCTAAATTAAGCAAGGTGGGCTTAATAATCAAAAGGGATGTTGAAGCTATAGCAGAAATGGAAAGAAAAATATTTGAATTTCTTGAGCAACAACATCCTAATTTTTTGGCTGATTACATTATTTTACAGGCGTTAAATAGCCTTATGTCAAAGGTTAATTTTGGTCTTCGCTAGTTATTTTTTCTATAGATCCTAGCTTGTCAAAGTTTTTAAAGAGGTAAAAGCAATATTGCTCAAACTCAGTTTTAACAAGGTTTGAGTGTTTATTGCTAGATGAAGCGGCTGTCAAGGTCGCGGCAATTTTAAGTAGTTCAAGTTTAGTGTGTTCGTTCATGGGGATTGATCCTAGTTAAACGTGGTTGGTAAGAGAGCTTAGTTTAACACGGTGAAAATCCCCGCCCTTTAGGGGTAAAGAGTTTTAACAGTTTGTGCGTAGCTAGAGGGCGCTCGAAAGCATGTCTCCGACCATGTTGCTACGCCATTTTTTGTCGGGTTATCGGAGTAACAGCATGAAGAATTTTATTTATGTCTAATCTGTGGTTCAGGCTCTATGCAGAGTTTTTAACTGATCCTAAGGTTCAAATGATGAGTGAGCAAAACCAAAGAAGATTAATTATGGTTTTGTGTCTTAGATGTAACGGCAATGTAACGTTACAAGATGATGAAGTTTCGTTTCAACTAAGGATTAGTAACGAAGAATGGCAGGTTACAAAAGATATTTTTATTGAAAAGGGTTTTATTGATAAATCTAATAATGTTCTTAACTGGGATAAGCGTCAATTTATATCAGACTCAAGTGCGGAGCGGGTTGCAAGGCATAGAGAGAGAAAAAAAATAGCATGTAACGTTACAGTAACGCCCCCAGATACAGATACAGATACAGATACAGATACAGATACAGAAAAAGAGAAAAAGCATGTAGCTAACGCTACATCGAAAAAAAATCTAGAAAACAAAACGACACCGACAAAAAAACAAAACTTTGAAACCGCCGCGCTTCTTGCATTGGGTATCGACCTAGTTTTGGTTCAGGACTTTTTGAAGATTAGGAAAACAAAGCTTACTCAAACTGCGATTAAAGCTCTCGAAAGAGAGGCTTTGAAAGCAGAGATTACGCCTAGCGATGCTGTAAGGATCTGTATTGAGCGGAGCTGGCAAAGTTTTAATTCTGGATGGAATTGGCAAAATCAAAAAGCAAATAATTCTGCTTTTGGCAAAAACTCAGGATTTGTAAAACAACCTATGCAGCGCCCAGTGTATTTATACCCTGATGGCAATATAGGTGATGCAATAGATTCAACTTCGACAGAGATTAGATATGAACAAGCGAGACTTTAACGAATTTTCAGAGGCTTGGGCTGATGCTCATGAGGTATTGGCAGCCGGTAGAGTGTTATCGCAACGCGCAATGGTATCAGCGTTCAGTAGTCTTGAGGATTACGACATTGAACCAGTGCTTGCGGCTCTTAGGCATCATTGCAAAACCAGTCGTTATGCACCAGTACCTGCTGACATTGTTGATCTGCTAAGTGCGCATAATAAACGCCTTAGCGCTGATGAAGCGTGGGCAATGATGCCAAGGTCAGAGGATGAGACAGTTGTCTGGACAGAGGAGATGGCAGCTGCTTATGCAGTGGCTTTTGATTTAATCACCGAGGGCGACAGAATTGCTGCACGTATGGCCTTTAAGGGCGCTTATGAGCGCTTATGCAGCGAAGCGTCAATTATGCAAGCGCCTGTTGTCTGGAAAGTCTGCACAGGCTATGACAAGACTATGATTGAGCCGGTATTGCAAAAAGCCGTGTTAGCAGGACGCATTACACAACAGATTGCTGATAAGTATCTGCCAGCTCCTAAAGATGCTGGTGTTATTGCTGGATTGTTGACCGGGAAAGTAACTGAAATGCCTAACAATGCGCAGCACCTAAAGTCAAAGTGGCGTGAGCTTAGTCAGGCTATGAAAGATGGGCAAAAAATGCTTGAGGACAAAAAGCGTCAAGATATTCTTGATCGTGAGGCTGAGCGCATTGAGCTTGCAAAATATAATCATCAGCTACTTGAAAAAGCGAGTTTGATGTTAGAAAACTATCACTAAAACAAGGGTATTTTATGATCGAATATGCCATCTTACCCCATCCTGCCGACTGGACACTGTTGCCGTGGATCGAATCAACCTCATTTGGCTGGCGTTTTAGTTGGCTGATGGTGGTCATTTTAGGGATTAATCATGAAGGGTTTTAATCAGTCATATTTTGAGTTTTTACTAAGCGCAGATGGCTTTCCTGTGATTGCTTTGGCGATAAGCTTATTGATTACAGCAGCCGCATTGGGCTTTAGCTTAGCTGTTCTTTTATTGAAAATTAAATGACTACGATTTGGCTAAGAAAACTCTATGACACCTTTTGTCCTGCAGATGATGTATCGGCAGAGGCTATGGAAGGTTTTAGAGCTAATGAGTTATACAAGGCTGAAATTACGCAGCCAAGAAACGCACCTATGCACCGCAAGTTTTTTAGCTTACTGAACCTTGCCTATGAAAACTACGAACAGCCAGAAGTGTTTCACAACAACATTCGGGTTTTTAAGTCTTTTGAGCGTTTTAGGGAAGAAGTCATTATCGCCTGTGGGCATTGGGAACTTGAGCTTAACAAGCGCAATAACGTGGTGCAAAGAGCTAAATCGATCAGCTTTGCCAAAATGAAACAAGACGAATTTGATAGTTTATTCAATACGGCCATTACAGTCATTTTGAGCGATTACTTAACTTACTACAGCGAGGATGATATGAATTTATTAGTCAGCAAGGTTTTGGCTTACGCATGAATAAATTACGTCAATCGGCTAAAGGGCAAGAATGCTTGGTGAGAATACCAGGCGTTTGTAATCGCAGAACAGAAACCGTAGTGCTTGCACACTTAAACGGCGGTGGCATGGGTATGAAAGTCAGTGATCTCCATGGGGCTTTCTGCTGCTCAAGCTGTCATGATTTGCTTGATGGCCGCGTGTCAAGAAGCTCACACGGCTATGAAGGCGATATGCTCAAGTTGATGCACTACGAAGGGGTTAGGCGCACTCAGGAATACTGGCTTGCTTTTGGGTATATCTCGATATGAGTTTTCAATTAGCCTATGCCTCTGAATGCTCTTTGAGCCAGTCTTTAAGCGGCTACGCGTGGCAATACTTCTTGCTCAATGGCTGGAAGAATCTGCTGCTTAGCCAAGCGCAAGTCATAAGAACTTTGCAGGTTAAGCCAAAATTCGGCAGATGCGCCAAAGTACCTAGCCAAACGCAAAGCCGTGTCGGGGCTAATACTTCTACGCTCCTTAACAATTTCATGGATACGGGTTGCAGGAACGCGCAAAGCAATAGCCAAGGCGTTGACGCTCATATCCAGCGGAATCAAAAATTCTTCTCGCAGAATTTCGCCAGGGTGAATGGGGCGCATTTTGTTTCCGGTAGTGACATCGGAAAAATCCATACTGGCCATGTCTTCAATGTGAATGGTCATAATAAGCCCCTAGTACGCCAACTGCGCCAAAGAAATACCCAGCGCTGTCGCCGCTTTTTCCAGCGTGGCCTTGCGTGGGCGTTTGGCAGATTCGATTTGTGCATAACCAGCTTGAGTGATGCCCATACGCTCCGCCATATCAGTTTGTGTCAACAGCAAGTATTCACGCCAAGCTTGCAACATGCTCATATCTTCCATGATGCGCTTGCCGACGACAGCATTTGGAATCATGCCGGGAGCAATTGCTCCTGGAATTTTTACAAAATCGGCATAAGGCATCACAACAAACGCTGGCCTGCCGTCTGCTCCGTTAATCATTTGGTAGTTAGTAAGTGCTTTCATCACGTTTTTTCACCTCTTCAATGTTGATAATATGAACATCGCCGTCGAACTCGAAAAACACTCGGTAATTGCCAGCCCGCAAGCGGTAGCTGTATTCATGGTTGACCAGCTTTTTTACGCCCTGACAATGTGGAAAATCAGACAAGGCTTGCGATTCAGTATAAACACGCTTTCGTGCCTTACTATCCTTGATCTTTTCTATTTGCTTAAGCGCTTTAGGATTCCAGTTAATTTCGTTCATAGCAGCAATTATAAGTATTTTATAAGCATTGTAAATAATTGTGTAAATTTTGACAAAGTTACGAACCCCAGCTATCATTTACCCACTGCCCCACATTGGGCAGGCGGGTTTGGTCACTCGTGTAAGCAAGGCGCAGAAGTTACGCGCCGAAAGGTTCGTGGCTTTTTTTATGCCCTTCACTTTATGGTGGGTGGTGTATTGGGAGGCTTTCGAGCCTGTCGGGTCCTTGCCCCGATTGACCAACCTAATACATTGCCCACCGCCCAAAGTTTGGTCACTTCGAGCGGTGGTTTAAAATCATTTGCAAGGAGTTACTCATGAACAATCAATCTCAAGTTACAACCGAATTACGCCCAGACGTTGCTGAAATCAATGGCGTTATCAAAACCACTTCACTTAAAGTTGCTGAATTTTTTGGCAAGCGTCATACGCATGTCTTGCGAGCAATCCAAAACCTTGAATGTTCAGCGGAATTTCACGCGCTCAATTTTGGGCTGGTTGAATATTTAGATGCTAAAGGCGAAAAGCGCCCAGCATATGAGATGACTAAAAACGGCTTTATATTTTTAGCGATGGGTTTCACTGGCAAAGAAGCGGCTAAATGGAAAGAGTCGTATATCAATGCTTTTGATCAACTAGAAGCTAAGCTTCAACAACTCCAAAAACCCCAATACGGCCTAAAGTCACTCGCCTCTCCGTTTATCAGCGAAGCCGAAGCCGCACAGTTTAAAAAATCCATTGAAGCATTCTGCAAAAGCGATGGTAAAGCTTATCCAATTTTGTATCGCAAGATTTATGAGCATTACGGTATCACCACTTACAAAAACATCCCTGCAGGTAAATTAGCAGAAGCAGCGCGTCTTTTAGGCATGAAGTTACTACCCCTAAAAAAGCAAGCCATTCCAGCCGAACCCCTTAAGCTGGCCTTTACCCCCGAAGAACTCGAAGACTTAGTGGCAGAACGCATCAAAAGCGTAGCCGGAGAAATTATGCCCAAACAACCCGAAGAGCCTGTGCAACACAATAGCATCGCCATCAATCTTGTGCCGTTAGAAAATGGAGAAACTAGACGCTGGATAGTTACCCAAATGGCATCCGAAATAGGTATGTTTCACTCTATTCCTTCTGATCAATTGGTTCAAAGCAAAGCGAAGTTTATGGCTGACATAGGCGGGAGTAAAGAGTCGCTACAAGAATTGATTAGCAACCATATCCCTCTTGAGCTATTGCCTTGGTTGATTAATTTATCCAGTGAGCGCATGGGCGATTGTATTCAGAGTTTAACCATCAACACAACTGTTGCCGCTGCGGCTTAGGGAGTTTGGGGATGATTAAGTTAGCAAGTCTTCAAAGTAGTTTGACTAATGTGGCAATAACAGCAGCTTGCGCAATTAAAGCACCTGTTACCCATTTAATTAACTCGACTTTTAACTCAGACATGCTGACTTTCATCTCTTGTTTTAAGCTTTCTATGTCTTGCTTAGTCGCTAAGTCTGCTTTGCCTTGCATAGGACGCTACGATGGAAAAAATGACTTTAACACTAGTGACATGACACCGGCAATTAAAATGCCTAGCATCCAGCGATTAAGCTTTAGTTCGCCATCGATGCGCTCAAAGCGTACATCAATCTCTCGGCGTAAGTCGCTAATGTCGCGCTTACTAGCTAAGTCTGCTTCGCCTTGCGCATCACTAAAAGCGTCTGCGAAAGCTTCCGCCTGTTCTTCTTCAAGTCCGGCTGTCCTTAGTTTACGTACAAATTTATGGGTGTCAAAAGTGATGGTTGCCATAGCTGTTCCTAGTGAAGTTAAGTTAGCGGGTTATCAAAGTAGTTTGACTAGTGCAGCGATAACAGCAACAGCGACAGACAGCATCGTGCCCATTTTTATGGTTAAACGTAGTTCTAGCTCTTTTAGGTCGCGTTTAGTAGTGACGTTATCCAAATCATATTCATGCTTGGCTTGCTCAAGCGTAGATACGATAGCCGCTTTTTGTAAGCGCGTGATCGTTTCGGCCTGTTGGTCACTAAAGCCTGATGACTTGAGTTCGTTAAAAAATTCGTGCGTATCAAAGTTGATGGCGGCCATTATTATTCCTAATGAGGTGAATTATGAAGGGAAAAAGGCTTTTAATACTAGCGAGATAACGCCTGCTAACATTAAACCTATCATCCATTTGATAACTGCTAAATCAGTACGTATGGGCGCTAATTCTTGCTGGAGCTTAATGTCAAGATGCTCTTTGGTCACTAGTTCTTTAAGATTTACCTCAAGGGCTTCTGATAAAGCCTCTGCCTCAGCTTCTGCTTGTTTATCAGGTACGCCTGCTGATTTAAGTTTATTAGCAAATTTTAGCGTATCGAAAGTAATAGTGGCCATGATGATTCCTAATGAAATTAAGTTGGCTGATTATCAAAGTAGTTTAACCAGTGCAGCAACGATGCCGATGGAGAAAGCCATAAGCGCACCTAGCTTAATGGTTAAGCGTTGCTCCATCTGGACAAATCTAGCATCTATATCACGACGTAGATCATCAATATCGCGGTGTAAATCTTTTTGGGTAGCCAATAAGTCTTCTTTAGTGACTAACTCTTTAAGGTTAACTTCAAGTGCTTCTGCTAAGACTTCTGCCTCAGCTTCTGCTTGTCTATCAGGCACGCCAGCAGCTTTAAGTCTATTAGCATATTTTAAAGTATCAAAAGTAATAGCAGCCATAAGTAATCCTAGTTATTTTAATTTTTATACCAGTTTACCACGCTTAAAAACAATTTAATCAATCTAAAAAGGAAAGTATGTCTATTAATAAGTGCGTTTTCATGGGCAATTTGGGTGCTGATCCTGATCTGCGTTATTTACCCACTGGCACGGCTGTCGTTAATTTTTCGATAGCCTGTTCTAAGCGGTGGACAGATAAAGCCACTGGCGAGATTAAGGATAAAACCGAGTGGATTAGGTTGGTTAGCTTTGGTAGGCGGGCAGAGGTGATTGCCGAGCACTTTAAAAAAGGCAGTCTGATATATGTTGAGGGTGAGCAGTGTACTCGTAGCTATGAAAAAGACGGCGTTAAGCATTGGGTGACTGAGATAGTGGTATCAGAGTTTCAGTTTTGTGGACAGCAAGGTAATAGTGGCAATGATGCTAGAGCCAGTCAGCAAGCAAGCGCTTATGGTAAGGCACAGCCTAATAATCCAACGATGCCGCCAGTGCCACCTGCTTATGAAGACTTTAATGACGATATACCTTTTTGATGTATGAAAGTCATAGGCATTGATCCAGGTCGCCACACTGGAATTGCTCTTTCAGACAATGGCAAGCTAACCGAGGTGTTTGAAACGGATTTTTGGGGGGCAATTCAGGTTATCGATAACTTTAAGTATGCCGCTATCGTGGTTGAATTACCCTCCAATAAGCATGTTTGGCATAACAAAGCGGTAACAAAGGGCGCAATACAACGTACCGGTGTTAATGTCGGTTCATGTATTAGAGAAGCAGAATTATTAATTGCCTACCTTGCGAATAAAGATAGGCAAGTAATTATAGAAAAACCAGCCGGAAAAGTTAATAGCGCTGCATTTAAGGCATTAACAGGCTGGGAGAAGCAAACTAACCAACACATGCGCGATGCAGGCGTTATGGCGCATAAATATAGATACTTATCCCCTGAGGAGTAAACAAAAATGAATACAGAGGTATTAATAATAGTTGTAACTACGGTATTTTTTACAGGTTATCTAATGTATATGGCCGCGAAGAATAACAGAGAATGATTGATATAGGTGTGATCGTGGTAAAGATTATAAATTTCATTGAATTCATTGTCTTAGTTTTAATGCTGCCGGTATTGATCTATGACATCTGCAAAAAAGATAGTCGTTTTTGTAAGTCCTCAAAATCAAGAGAAGAAGATAATTAATGAATCGCTACAACTGTAAGAATGGAATGATGGAATATTACACAGATCCTGATGGTTATTGGGTTACTTATGAAGATCACAGCAAAGCCTTAGATAGTGTTGAGCATGCACTTGATAATGCTTTAGAGGATGTGTTTGATCAGAAATATCTTATATCCGACATAAAATCAAAGCTTTCAAGCTCAAATAAACTAGTGACTAAACTACTTATAGTCATTGTGTCTTTATTAGCCTTTCAATTTTCAAAATACACAGGATTAATCTAAATGAAACGATACAACCAAGGATTTTATAAGTTTGGCGCTATGGAGCAATGCGATACAGGGGAGTGGGCAAGGGTTGAGGATTGTTATGATCTTATAAATCATGAAAGGGAAGATTATTATTTTGCATATTCCGAATTAGCAAAAGAAATGTACCAAGAAAATAGCGCGTTATTGTTTAAGTTAAAAGTAGTTACCGCAGGGCTTATTGTCTCTTTTGTCACTAATGCAATGCTAATAGCGGTCATGTAAAGAGTTGGTATTTAACGTAGTTGTGAGGGGTTTAAGGCAGGACGACTAATAGTCTTCTGACGAAATTGAGAGAGTTGTAAACATGCCGCTTTTTTATGGAGACTAGTAATGGATATTAGCTATTTTAAATATGACGGGGCTTTGGGCGATTACTTTACTTGTCCAAAAGGATTAGGCACTTATTCAACTGATTTTTGTGCACGAATGTATACGGAGGCTATGTCTCCTGTGGGTTTAAAAGAAGGACTTAGATTTACATGCAAGTCATGCCAAGTCGGCGCTAAACATGCCGGTGCTTGCAGTAATTCAACATCCTGCTTTCTGGGTAAGCTATTGTGCTCAAGATGCCAAAAAGGTGCAAATCGATTAATTCGTGGCTCAATCTGCGTAAGTTGTTACAACCGTGAGCGCGAAGTTTTGATAGGCAAAAATGCAAAAGGTTCGCCGCCTATTTTTTGCAAGGAAGTGGGCTCTGCTTATGTCTCATGCGCTATTGATGCAGGTGAAACCACTCAAGTTAGAAAGCTTGATAAGGTAACGTCGCTAATGGAAGTCTATTTATCTATTTTACGGACTGCACCTAAGGCTGTTTGGTTTGGTATGGTTAACCCAACTCCTATCGCTGAGGCTAGTTATTGATGGGATGGGAATTAATTGATCATGTCTGCAAGCATTGTGCAGGTCGTATTATTGAGCAAATGACAGATGAAGGAGAGTTTCGGTACCGCTGTACAAATTGCGGTGCTGAGGTGATAGGTGAGCATACCGAATTATGCTGGTGCGGGGCGTCTGTACAAAAGTATGGTCATGTCTTTGAGTGCTTTGTTAACCCAAAAAAATCAATATCAATGCCGCAAGAGGTTTTGATTAGAGAACGTGTGTTGCAGCCATTTACACCATCTCTTTTTAGACATGCAAGTATTGATGACGACTATAAGTAGGGCGTAGGAGTGGATATAGAAAAGCCTCGTTAAGGGGCTTTTTTATTTGCATTGATTTGGTAGTGACAGCACGCTTTGTGCATTAGAAGCTTATAGAGTTTAGAAATGGCATATAGTGAAAAGGATTGGGAGGTTGTTAGGGCTTATTATCAGCAAGGACTATCCCTAGCAGAAATTATTGAAACGCCTGAGGTAAAGAAGATAGGCATTACCGATAGAAGCGGCATAAGCAAGAAAGCTAAAAAAGAGGGCTGGCTAAAAGGAAAAAATTCAACACTTGTTGAAAAAGTTATTCAATCTAAACAACTAGATAAAGAGATAGAAAAAGAAAAATCAACCTTTAATTCAACAGAGCTTGATATTTTCAACAGCATTGTTGACAAAAAGCTCCGTGATCTTGAATTGTGCGATAAGGCGCAAAGGCTGGTTATAGATATGACTATTAAAAAGCTTAAACAGATTGGCATTGATAATGTTTCTTTTCAGGACATTAATGCTGCTGGATCTGCGATTCAAAAGTCTCGTGATGGTTTGGTTGGTAAAGAGCCTACTACAGTGATTAACAACAGCAATACGGCTATTGCACAAAGTCATTCAGTGTCATTGGTCAATATCCCTGCGCATGAACTTAAGCTGGCTTACTACGGCGAACTAGATGATGAATATTGATAGAAAAGAAATTGATCTTAAAGCCAGATTGATTAACGAATTTTATTTTTTTATAAGGTATTTCTTTAAGCATCAATTTGGGCGTAAATTCATTATGACGCCTCATTTTTATGAGATCATTGATGCGTTGGTTGAGGTGGTAAAAGGTAATATTACTCGACTTATTATCAATATCCCCCCTAGATATGGGAAAACAGCCGTAGCCGTTAAAATGTTTGTGGCATGGGTATTGGCTAATAATCCGGGCGCTAAATTTATTCATTTATCGTTTTCTGATGATCTAGCGCTAGATAATTCAAGTGAGATAAGAGAGCTAATCAAGTCTGAAGAGTACCAGCGTATATTTGGGGTGGCTATTAGAACTGATTCGGATAGTAAAAAGAAATGGTACACGATGGCAGGTGGCGGCTTGTATGCAACGTCTACTGGTGGGCCAATTACTGGATTCGGAGCTGGCGCTAAAACTCGTGAGAGGGCGGGTACAAATAGTCCGTGTGATGGTTTTGAGGGTTGTCTCATACTTGATGACCCATTGAAGCCCGATGATGCATTCTCAGATACAATGAGAAGCCGCATTAATACCCGCTTTAATAACACTATTGCTTCGCGTGTTAACTCACCAACAACACCAATTATAGTGATAATGCAGCGTTTGCATGAAAATGATATGACAGGTTTTTTACTAGAAGGTGGTAGTGGTGAAGAATGGCATCATGTTTGTTTATCGGCTATTAAGCCTGATGGAACTGCTTTGTGGCCTGAGATGCACACTATAGAAAAACTAAGGGCAATGGAGCAAGCAGATCCCTATACATTTGCTGGCCAGTATATGCAGATACCTTCGCCTTTGGCGGGTGGTATTATCAAGCCGGACAATATTAGCGTTGTGCAGGCTATTCCGCATGGTGTGACCGAATGGGTGAGAGGTTGGGATTTTGCAGCTTCTACAACGGGTGATTTTACTGCTGGCGCTAAGATTGGACGCTTAGCTGATGGTCGGTGCATTATCGCTGATATGGTGCGCATAAGAGTGTCGCCTGATGAGCGAGATGCTGCATTGGTTAATACAGCGGCTCGTGATGGTGATAACTGCCGCATATCTATTCCGCAAGATCCTGGGCAAGCGGGATTAACTCAGGTTAAATATTTGGTGCGTAGTCTGTCTGGATTTTCAGTTAAGGCTACACCTGAGTCTGGTAATAAGGTGGTAAGGGCTGAGCCGTTTGCTGCTCAGATCAATGTCGGTAATGTGGTCATGCTTAAGGCTGATTGGAATGATGCGCTTATCAGTGAGATGCGTATGTTTCCTAATGGTACGTTTGATGACCAAGTTGATGCGCTTTCTAGGGCGTTTTCAATGCTTATTGGCAATGAGCCCGCTATGATTTTCATTCCTGACGTAAGCAAGCCGGTTAATCCAGTGCAGGCACGCATATCAAAAGAAATGCCTGGGCTGCCTAGTGGTGTTATTGATGCAATTCAAGTGCCTGATGGAAACTTTTGCGGAAACTGCTCTGCGTATAGCGAGGGAAAGTGTTTAGATCGTGGGTTTTTGGTAGCTGTTCGTGATGTTGGGTGTCAATCATTTATACAAAGATAGGAAAAGCTCAAAGTAGCTTAACCAGGGCTGCAACAATTCCGATAGCAAAAGCCATTAATGCGCCTTGTTTAATAATTAGTCGTTGTTCCATTTGAATTAAGCGCGTGTCTATATCTTTACGTAAATCGTCTATATCTCGTTTAGTTGATAATTCATGCTGTGATTCAACAATAACGCGTACAAAGGCATCAGCCTGTTCTTGTGTAACGCCAACTGATTTTAATTTAATGACGGCTTCTTGGGTATCAAAAGTAATAGTGGTCATATTTTCCTCGAAGTTTTAATGACAGCATGATCTTGTTAGGTATTATTATAGGTCGTGACACTACGATTACCAGAATAAATAATTTTCTGGTAATCAACTATGTCAGACAACGCGCAATCAGTCGCATTTAACGAAAATGCCCCACAAGACGAACGCAATGATGCGCTTGCTGAATTGCAAAAGTCCCATAAAACAAATGCTTTAAGCGATCTTATTCCAGCAGAGGCTGTTAGGGAGGTGATTGCTCATATTCACGAAGGCTATCAGGATGAAGCTATTCGTAAGGCGATGAATCCTAATATTGTTCCATTTCCAAGCAAACATGCTAAGCGCAGAGAAAAAGGTATGCAGTCAATCCAGTTGGATGACTGGCAGCTGTCAGTCAATGGCGACTTTTGGGAACGTCCTAGTGCATTAGGCTTTGATTCTTTACGCATGATGGTAGAGCAAACGCCTATACTAAATGCTATTGTCATGACTAGGGTAAGGCAGGTACAGCGCTTTGCTAGAGTGACAGAAGATAATAGGGATGCGCCGGGCTTTGAAATTAAGCATATTGATAAGTCACATCAACTTAATGATGCTGAGCAAGGCTCTATTCATCAGTTAAACAGATTCATAGCTAATTGCGGGTGGGAATTTTCACCACGCAGGCGCAAAGCTTTAAGGCGTGATTCATTTGCTCAGTTCTTGGGCAAGGTAACTCGCGACACTTTAATAATGGATTCTGTCGGCATAGAGACCGAGTGGAAGCGTGATAAAGCCCAAGGAATGGATGGCTTTTACGCTGTTGACGGTGGCTCAATACGTTTATGTACGGAAGATGGTTATCGTGGCGATGATGAAATATTTGCGCTTCAAGTTGTGCAAGGAAGAGTCAGTGCAGCTTATAGCTTTGATGATTTGATTTATGAGCCGCGCAATCCAAGATCTGATGTCTCTGTATGCGGCTATGGTCTGCCAGAAACAGAATTGCTGGTGCGAGTGGTGACAGGCTATCTAAATGCTTTAACCTATAACATTAAAGGCTTTGATCAGAACGCTATTCCTAAGGGTATGTTGCACTTATCTGGCAACTATACTAATCAAGATATAGATGCCTTTAAGCGCTACTGGAACTCGATGGTTAAGGGTATCAATAATCAATGGTCATTGCCGGTCATGGTTTCAAAAGATCAAGAGTCTAGGGCGAGCTTTGAGAAATTTGGAGTAGATTATGACGAGATGTACTTCGGCAAATGGATGACCTTTTTAACCTCTATTGCTTGCGCCATTTATGGTATGTCGCCATCTGAGATTAACTTTGATTCGTTTACTGCCGGTAGCTCCTCTGCGCTAGCTGGCTCTGATACTGCTGAAAAGCTAGCGGCGTCTAAGGACAGTGGCTTGCGGCCTGTATTAGCTTATTTTGAAAACCTAATCACTGATTACATTGTTTCTGATTTTTCAGATAAGTATGTTTTTCGATGGACAGGGCTTGACCCTCAAAACGCTGATGAAAAGTTTGAGCTGCGTAAGCTGTTATTGACAGTTAATGAGGCTAGGGCAGAGGAGGGCTATGAGGCTATAAAAGGTCCTATGGGTGATGCGCCTTTAAATCCGCAATTAGTAGGGCCATGGATGCAATTAACCCAGCAGCAGCCTGAACAGCCAGACTTTGGACAGCCTAGTCAAAGCTCTAGCAATGATAATCAAGGTGAACAAAAAAGCGATACAGTTGAGAAAAAGCCCGATAGCGATACAGTAGAGCCTGCTCAAGAAGAGCAAGCGGCTGAACCAGCTAAGCCTGCGCAGCCTGCTCAAGGTGCTGAATTAGCAAATGGTGATGAGGGATTGAGTAAATCATTTGAAGGTCATAAAGGCAGACCAGGGCATCAAGGCGGAAGTCAGGCCAAGTCTTCAACTGATAGTGATGAGGATTATTCGGCTCATTTACCAGATTCATCAAAAATTAGCTCACTTGAAGAGGCTGAAAAATACTTTAAAGATAATATTGAAGGAAACTGGGCTATCACCATTAAAAGAAAGGCTGGGTTATTTGATGCAAAGCTAAATTTTAAGCAAAATCAGGATCATGCTTATACTAAAAAAAATAATGAAACTAATAAAAGGGAGTTTGAGGCTAAAAGAGCTTCTATGATGCAGTATATGGTGGACTGTATTGCTGATCCAGATGCTATCTTAGAAAACGGTGATAGGGAGATATTTGTAGAAAAAAATATTAATGGCGTTAATTATGTGGTTATTCTTAGTTGGTTTGAAAAAGAAAAGGAGTATCGCTTTAGATCGGCTCATTATTGGAGTAATAAGGAATTTGATCAAAATCGTAAATATTACAAAATGCCAGCTCCAAAAGGCAGGAAGTCCACTAAAAACAAAGCCCCTGAAAGGCTTAGTAAGTCTTTAGGGGCTTTAATCAAAGACACTGAAAATTTTGATAAGTCTTTAGTGTCTGCATCCGCACGGTTTTTAGACCTTACGGCCCCGCCCTTACCGATTTACCCGGAATCGCTCCAGCACCTATCAGATAGGCTCGATTGGGGACTTGACAGTGACGGCATCCCCCACGAAAGTAATTTTAGATGTATGGCTGATTTTGTCAAGTCTTTGGGTGGTTGGAATGAATTTGATTTTGAAAAAACAGAAGAGCTGGATTTTGGAACGCCTACACAAGTTATTTACACGATTGAATGATAATGAAAAAAACTAATTTACAACAAAAACTACCCATACAAAGCCGAAATGTTATAGATGGCGATGTGCTTTATTTTAAACATCCAGAGCATGGCGCATTATCTGGAAAGGTTCATGCTGTCGGTCAGCATGGCGTTCAGGTTCTTCATGAAAGCGGCGAGGATGGAGTGGTGCGCGTATCTTGGGCTGATGTGTTGGGGCATAAAGAACGTAGAGCCAGAAAGCTTGTTTTAGTTGAACGTGGCGAAGATGGCGCTATTGCTGAGGATGAAGATGGTAATCGTGTTTATGTCGAAGGCGAGGTGCCAGAGGAAGAAAAACCACTCAATAAAGCATTGCCTAGTGGTGATATTTCAGTGTTTGCGTTGAAAGAGCAAGCGGCCATTGATGCTGCGCTTATTTCTGCTGGATTTGTTCCGTCGATTGAGTACATACGCAAATCTTATGGTGAGCATTGGAACGAGCCACAAGTGAGTGCAGAAACGATTGCAGAAGCTCCTAAAGTAGACCTAGAGCCGTTGATTAAAGCGATTGCAGAGATTAAGGCTCATGCTGATATGGCTATTACTAATTTGCGTTCAGAACTAGCGTTAAAGTTAGCGCTTGGGGAAGGGAATGGCGCTGCTGATTGATATATCAAATATTCCAGAGTGCTCTTGTGATGGCGCATTAGAGCATCTACACAAAGCACTGAATGATGAAGACGGTTTAGCGCATGATATTTGGGCGCAACATGAAAGCCCATTTATACGTGAGCTAATCGAAAAGTTTACTGATCGTGGCCTATTTAAGATTGCTAAGGTTCAGGAGGAGTTGAAAAAGTGGCTGGCAGGCGATTATTACGTTCCTGCTCTAAGGCACACAACAGTTCCTGTAGGTTATATGGGTCGTTGGACACAAGCAGAGCTTGATTTAGTTTATACCTATTTGCAAAACATACCGCCAGATTTAATGACGCTAAATGATTGGTCTATGCTGATTGATTATACAGTACAGCGATATTTGCCGGCTGATCAACTTAATGAAGAGGCTGAGTGGCTAGCGGTTAAGTCGGGATTAATGGGAAAGGCGCAAGTGCACATGGACAATATTGATATTGCTGCAGCTGCAACCATTGTTGAGGCATTGCCTTCGACTGTAGTAGAAGCGGTAACGATGTTTAACCTATCTCCAGCTGCTGAAGCGATTATGGAATATGGCAAGCTTTATGGTTGCGAGAATGTTCAGGCTGTTTCTGATGGGTTTAGGCATAAGCTTAAGAAGGTCATTTTAAACCATGAGTCAGCCAAGCTATTGAATGATGAGTCGTCTAATGCTCAGACGCTAGAACAAGCTTTATTTGATACGTTTTCATCTGCAAATAGAGACTGGCGTAGGATCGCGCTAACAGAAGCCGGTGAAATGGCTAATCAAGGCGTTATTGCTTCATTGCCTGCTGGGTCTAAAGTTAGGCGCATGGAAATGTACAGAGGCGCCTGCCCATTTTGTAAAAAGATCGATGGGCGAATTTTTAGCGTGGTTGATCCGTCCTCTGAAGACAAGGACGGCACTAAGGAAGTTTGGGTAGGTAAAACCAATATAGGCCGATCATCGTCCCCACGAAAGCGTAGCGGTGATGAGTTGGTCGAGCGACTGCCATCTGAATTATGGTGGGTAGGTGCGGGAGTAATGCATCCCCATTGCTTTATTAATCCAAGGGTTCTAATTTACACAGTGCAGGGTTATAAGCCAATTTCAGATATAAAAGTTGGTGATTTAGTCTTGACTCACAAAGGAAGATTTAAGCCTGTAAATTGGGTTCTTAGTGGAAAGAAGCATACGGGCAACGTGATCGGCCTAACATTGGGTACTAAAAATAAAAAGAGAATGCCTTTTACAACTCCAGAGCACCCTTATTTAACATCGAGGGGATGGATTAAGTCAGGAGATATAGTTGTTGGCGACAGAATTGTTGCTCTTTCTAAAATATGCCAAGGTTGCGGCAAGCCATTTGTTAATTTAAAGCACCCAAATGTTAATAATTGTGGGAAATCTTGCGTAGAGCCTAGTGGAAGTAATCAATTTTCTGAGCCAGACACAAGGGACGAGGCTAGGCAGGTTACTTCAGAAGCCAATAAGAAAAGAATGCGGCTAATGACTGTTGAGCAAAGGAGAGATCTTACTAAAAAGGCAAGAATTTCAGCCAAGGAAAAAGGGTATGAGTGGTTAAGAAGTGACGACGTTAAAAAAAGATCTGCAATTTCAAATGCAAATAAAAACTATACTCCCAGTGGCATTGAGTTATCTATACACAGAGAGCTTTTAGAGCTTGGTGTAGAGCCTACGCTACAACACAGGGTTCTTTCTGGAATGAAAGACATCTCTGGAAGGGTGCGTTACTGGTGGTTAGATATAGCATTGACAGAGCAAAAAATAGCCATAGAGATAGATGGCGCTGCTTGGCACAGAAGAGGCGAATTTATCTCAAGAGATGATCGTAGGGATAATGATCTTACTAGCATGGGGTGGACTGTTATGCGATTTGATCATGAATTAGCAAAAGCTAACCCTAGTTTTATTGCCCAAGAAATAGCAAGATTGGCTATGAATCATTCTGGTGATTATGTGTTTTCAGACATAGAGGTTACTGATATTTGTGAAAAGGAGGTTGCAAATAAAAGGCTTTATAACTTTGGTGTTGAAGATGATGAGTCTTACATTATTGGCGGTGGAATTGTAGTGCATAATTGCCGTGGCCAGTGGGTGGCTATGGATTCGTCAGCTTTTGGTGATGATCCTGAGTTTGCTAGCTTTTTATCCAATTTGTTTAGTCATCAAGAGGGATTGTGATGCTTAAAAAATGCTTAGCAATGGCAGTATTATGTCTGCCATTAACAGTGAGTGCAAAAGGAAGTCATAAGCTTGATACGACGCCAGAGGTTGCAGTTGGCGCTGTAACTGCTCAAATTGAAGATAACTATTATCACAACACCAATTCATTTGATAGTAATGGTAATTTATTGCCTGTTGATACTGACTATATTAATGCCACAATTGGTTATTCATTTGATTTTGGGCTGACTGTTCAGGCGGCCACCTATAACTGTCCTATATTTGGTAGAGGTGCTCAAAACTTTGAGTGCGATACTTACATTAATATTATTCAGCGCTTCAATTTGACAGAGCATTTTGGTGTAAATATTGGATCTCAAAATGGCACAGTCTTTGGTGCACTACCACAATGGCATCATGTTGATTTTGGCTTGCTGTCTTATCAAGTCACTAATGATATAGAGATTCATTCTGGCAGTTATTTTGTTAATAGTTATTTGGCAACTATTCCTGTTGATGTGATCGATGTAACAACAGGCTTTGTTGTTAAGTTTAATGAGAAATTTAGCTGGGAAATGGATTACTTTGGCGGACATAATAACTTATCAGGTGCGCAGTTAAACTGGTTTTATAAAAGTTACTATTTGGGTGTGATCATACCTGAATCAGGCTCAGGCAATCAGTATGCAGGTGTAGTAGGTATGCGAATTACATCGTGGTAGTTTTGCTTTATTTTGGTCGTGACAATACGATTAGTCTTGTTAATTATTCCTTGATAGCTCAGTGGTAGAGCGGTTGACTGTTAATCAATTGGTCGGTGGTTCGAGCCCATCTCAGGGAGCCAAAAAAAACGGCAATGCTGGAAGTCGGTAATGACCATGCGGATTCATGGACAAAGACAGTGTAATTTATAGGGGTCATAGCTCAGCTGATAGAGCGCTTGCCTTGCACGCAAGAGGTCGGGAGTTTGATCCTCCCTGGCTCCACCATTATTAAAACTATTTATGACATATAAGTTTGTTAAAGCTCCTGATGAATATCCAGGGAAGATTTATACATGCGGCAAAAAATAATGACAGGAGCTTGAACTATGAAATAGTTGCAAGGCTTGAAGCGTCTCTTACAGTTGGGAATGATTTTGAGGGACTAAGTCCTGAACAAGCTCAGGCTGTAAAATTAATTATTTCTCAATTTAAGCAGGTCAATCCTGCTCAATAGATGCTCGAAACATTTGGGGTGCGTCAAATTAAAGCAACTTCACCAATGCCGCAATTACAGCCACTTGCGCCATCATTAAAGCGCCTACCCATTTAACAATATCAACTTTAAGTTCAAGAAGGTCAGTCTTAGAGGCTAGTGGTGCTATATCATTCTTAGTAGCTAACTCGCTTTGCGATTTTTTAAGAACAGCAATCACTGTTTCTGATTGTTTTCTAGTAAATCCACTAGTTTCAAGTTCGTTAACTAATTCGTTGGTATCAAAAGTAATCGTTGTCATCGCTATAGCTCCTTAAGATAATTTTATCAACATACCGAAACGGTTGTGGGTTGTCAAATATCCACGTCCTACCATTTTATGTTTTGCATTTAATTGTTAGCTTGTCTTAGGTCGTGACACCAGAATTTAACAAATCAATTAAATTTAATGGGTAGTGTTATGGCGACTGAAAGAGCAGTGGATGTTTCAAAAAAAATAGATTCTAAGTTTAAGGCTGGGGTAAGTGGTAATCCGCTGGGCAGACCTAAGCAGACCGAAGAAATTAAAATGGCTAAGGTTAGAGATGCTTTAGATAAAAACATTGTCGCAATTTTTTATAAGGTTTTAGATAGTGCGCTTGCTGGCGATATTCAGGCGGCAGGGTTAATATTTGAAATTTATGGCTTATCAAATCGTATTTTAGATGTTAAGCCTGACTTAAACGCGAAATGATATTATGAGTAATTCATCAGAAAAAGATCATCCTTTTGTTGTAGGCAAGGCAGATTGCAAGGGAAATCCTGAAAAAGCATCGTCATTAAAGTTTGCTGGCCGCGAGTATCATGCCTCAGGCAAGTCCGGCAAATCAATTCACGACGATACACCGGTGCGTGAGTTTGAGCATGAAAGCGGACATAAGGTCTGGATGGATGATGCTGCGCGTGTTCATGCTAATAATGAGGATGAAGTTGATAGCTTGCGCCAAGATGCAGATAAGGGGCTGACTGAAGATACTAGCAAAACTGACAGCCAAGTTGATGGCAAGCGTCCAGGTAAAGACATTCCAGAGAAAATGACAAAGGCTTTGTTCTTTATGTCTGCTGATCAATCAGAGTTGTTTTTAAATCTGATTGATTGAGTTTATGGCGCCCTTGATACTTTTATTTAAGTCCCACGTCAAAGGCTATACGCGTAAGGATGGGCATTATGTTAATCCTTATACAAAAGATAACTCAGGAAGGCATGGGGTTCAGCACAGAGTTCCAGTAAAGAATAGTGTGCTTCAGTGGGCTGGGTTGGGCTTAAATCCCGTTGTTGCAGATTATTTTAAATTGCATACAAAGCATTCTGATCAATTTCCTGACGAAGCCTCTATGAGATCTCATGTTCAGTGGGTTATGGAGCATCCGCATGTATTTATGCCAGCTACAAAAGATGGATATGTGATGTTTGTTCGTCGCGGAGCTTTAGACAAGTGTGTAGTTATTAACCCTGTTGTCAAGGGTGGGGCGAATGGATATGTAGTTAGGTCAGCGTATATAATGAATGAGGATCAGCTAAAATCTTACATTAAAGCAGTATTCAAGTATCGAAAATATAACGTAAAAATTAGAAAGTCAATCAGCGTCGGGGCGCTAAGTCCGAGCTTCTTGTCCGGTTCCGAATTATCAGAGCGATCAACAAGGTGGCTCCCCATTTCTCACGAAAAGGTTCAACTGATTGCAAAATGCAATTTACCTGAAGATAGCAATTTAATCAAGTGGATGATTGAAAGCGGAATTAATTATAAAAATACAAGCTTTACTAAATCAGATATATCAATGGATAGGTACAGTTCACCATATGAGCCATCAGAATATCAAATAAAATCAGGCAATTATAAAAAACGATCAATTTCGTGGAATGGTTTGACTATCAAGATAGAGAATGAGGCCGGGTCAGTTCGTAGCGGCCAAGATCCTAATGGCAAATTATGGGAAGTTCGCATGATTTACCCTTATGGTTATGTTAGTAATTCAACGGGGGTTGATGGTGATGAGGTTGATATATATTTGGGCTTTAATCTTAATGCGCCAATAGTTTACATTGTTCACCAGCGAAAGGTGGGGGACTGGTCGGAATACGACGAAGATAAGTGCATGATCGGCTTTGATTCTGAGGATGACGCAAGACAAGCATTTTTGCATCATTATGATGATCCTCGTTTTTTGGGCGAAATAACAGCTATGTCTGTTGGCGAATTTGTTGATAAAGTAAAAGCCACCAACAAAAAACCAGCTATGATTAAAGCTTTGCCTGTAACTTTGTCAGAAAGGCTTGCTAAGGCTGGCTTTATCTGGCGTGAAGTACCCTTTACTCGTGAGTCATGGGATGGCGAGTTCCCAGGCAATATGGTTAAGTCGTTCATGGGTGATTTGATAGAACTTCTCCCTGAAACGCTAGATTATCCTGACTATGGCTCATCACTCATTGGCGCATTAAAGCCAACAATAGAAAGCCCATTAATTATTCATCATGAGGTAGGTCAGGCTTCTTTTTTTCGAGCAATAATTAACGCAGACGGCTCAATACTAGGCTACTCTAAAGTAACGCTAGGGAAAGGTTTTTCTCGTGTTGAGATTATTCAAGATTTACCGGCTCTTGAAGGGTGTATTGACCATGGCATTAATGTCATTGCTGATTTCGTTGATGAGGGTCATGCCGTATTTAAATGCCTATCGCTGGGTAAATTTCTTGTCACTGATTTTGGTATCGCTTCACATTTAATGGATTGGGGTGTTGAGTTCTTTAAGTCTGATCATGGCGCTATACCAGATGGCGCAAGATGGATAACGGTTCATCCAAACGGCGAAGGCTCTAAAGGTGTTCCAATATTGGTGCAGCCTGCCAAGGATAATTCAGGTACGTTCCGAGTGGTGGGCGGCGCAGGTGGCAAACTTAATATGCTTAAGTTACGCGGTGTTAAGTCTGAAGCTGATTATAAACAGGAGCATTCAGAGCGTGCGCACAATAAACGATTAGTCGACAAAGAGCGTATAAGGCGTGATAAAGAGCTAGGCATACATGATGCAAAGACTCAGGCCAAAGAAAATATTAATGCTCAACGAAAGAAGTCGCAAAAAGATTTTATCAAAACTGTTGCTGATGCTATGGGTTGGAAGCATGAAGAAACAGAGCTAAATACATCCGGATTGTCAGAGCAAGCCGCTAAAAAGGCAGAGCTTAAGCATCATGCGGAATTATTGACCAGGGCTAAGGAAGCTGTCAATGTACAGCGTAAAATGCTGGTTGATAATGCTGATGCGCGGGCAGCTGCTGGTCTGGGCGTAATGCCGCTACATGATGAAAATGCGGCTTTAATTTCTGCTGATGATCTTGATCCGGTTCGTTTAACTGACAAGTCGGGTATTTCTCAAGATTTTAAAAAGCGCGCTGAAAATGCTGGGCTGACGCAAGATAGTCTTGATTCAAAAGTCAGCGAAACCAAGACGACTGGCAAGACGGATGCACAAATTGAAAGAGGCCAGATAGCGCAAGATATTAAAGACGAGTTATCAAAGCTGCCAAAACCTGACTTAAATGCAAAAATAGTTGATGCTAAAAAAGCTGTTGAGCTGATCAAGGCGCAAAAGAAATTAGCGGCCATGGAAAAAGCTGCGCGTGATGCAAACAAGGAGGTTAATAAAGCGACTGTAGAGCCTAAAGCCTATGTGTTAGCAACCTCTGAGCCTGATGATAAGGTCGCGCTTAAGGCGATACATGACGATTTAAGTACATCTAAGGCCAAGGCCTTTTTAGCAGGTGTGCAAGCAGTAGGTGGAGAGGAGTCAATAGAAAGTCATGTCTCTACGGGCGCATATAATGTTATTAATGCGTTATCCCATGCAGTAGGCGGTGATTCTCTAATGGATAGATCAGTTATCGACGTGTTAGGAATTGCGGGCGCTGCTCAAGTGCTTGCAAGGCGTTTGCATTCTGATTACAAAGATAAGACTGATGATATTGCCAGCGGCGTTGAGGAATATCATGTGGCACATGCTCCGGAGTTACAGAGCGAAGCCCTAGCACAGGCTCAAGAGCTGCAGGACATAGCTAACAAGATTGAAATGGATCAGGCCGCAAACTCGCAAGACTTTGCTCATGCCTCTGGGCTGAATCATCAACGTAAAGAGCATTTAGCAACAGCACGTAAAGTCATGGGGCAAGCTCTAGGAGAAATGGAAGCAAATGCGGCTATTTCTGCGGCACTGCGCGGTGGTAAGCGTGACTTTGTTCAGGTGTCCTTGGGCAAGTCTACATCAGAATCAGCTGTACAACAGCTATGGGCTTTGGGCTTAAATAATGACGACTTTAATCTGGATAAGGTGGCCGGAAATACTTTTGCAACCATTAAAGCTTCTGGCATGGACAAGCTTGCTAAACCTATCGACAAAGAGAATATGCAGCGTATAGATCGCAATCTATCTATTATGCGTGGTGATGAAGATGAGGATGATTGGCTGCCGCAAGGCTTCTCTAAGCGCCCTGACTTGGGTCTTAATTTTAAAGCTGGAGTTGCTCCGCAGCTATCGCAGCCTTTTGATGCTAAAGGTTCTAATTTAGCAGATTCAGTGCGTGAGTATATTGGTGGTCGCATGGCTGATGGGGATAGACCAGCTGATATATTGTCGGATCTAAATTCCTTGCCCTTTATGCTATCGGTGGGTGCTGATCGAGCTTCTGAATACAGAAAAGCCCTTAATGAGGCTATCCCTACTAAGAATTTTAATGGTAAGTTAATGCGAGTCGAGCATTTAGAACCCATATTTCAGCAATACGCTGATGATTATGTGGCTTCTAAATGGGGCGGTACGCGTTCAACGCTTAATAAACAAACCTTTGAGCCTGATGCGATTGCACAAGATGCGCTGCATAGGGCATTAGCGTCTGAGCCTGCCGGTAAGATTGCTTATAAGCCTATTGGTGAGCTAACAGCGCAAGATCGATCAGCCTTGCGCAATTGGTTTTATAAAAATGTTGCTAAAGAATCACCAGAGCAAGCAGGGTTGCGTGAAAAAGCTGACAATCTTCAAAAGAATGAGCCCATTAAATTTACTGAGGATCTGTTTGGCGAGGTTTCGGAAAATCCAGCCTGGAAAGCATGGAAGAGTGACTACGATGAAGCGAGTGCAGTTGCGGCTGATGCGGGTTTAGATTGGGGTAAATACTCGCATTTAATGCGAGGTAGTGTTAGGGCTTTTGAGTCTATACAAGATTTAATCCGCTCAAAAGTCTCAGAGAGCTTTGCGCAAAACTATAATACACAACGTCCTGATGCTGCGTTAAAGATCGGCAAGACTATTGTAAGAAACAATCTTAATCATCTTGATGCTGTTGATCCTACTGAGCGTGAAAAGCGGCTAAAGGCTGAGCGTTCACTTATTGATTCTTTACGAGAGCGAGTACAAGGAAAATATTCGTCTGGATCTGTAGGCGACAAGATAGAGCAAGCCAAAGAGAAGCAAGCGGCTTATGGTCAAGCGCAGATGTCTTTATTTTCGTCTGAAGAAGATGACAATAAGGAGGCGCTAGCTTTAAAAGCGGATGAACGCAAAACCATAGGCCACGCCGCTGAAAACATGATCAACAAAATGATGGGGGTAGTCGGTGCTAATTTTGAGCCTAATAAGCCAGTCAAGTTATTTAATCCGTCGATGTCCGGACCTGATGGCGTAAAGCGACAAAGAGCCATCAAGCTAGTCGAAGCCAATAAGCGCGTAATGCTTGGGGCCGGAGTGGGTTCAGGCAAATCAGCTATGATGCTGGGCGCATTTTCTAGCCTGCATTCACAAGGCAAGATAAAAAAAGGCGTGATCTGCTGCCCAAGTATCGTGCAAGGACAAATGGGTGCTGAAGCCTTGCGCTTCTTAGAGGCTGGTAAATACAACTGGCATTGCAATCCTGGCGATTCCTTTGAAAGCCGTCTTGCTTCTTATAAAGATCCAGATAACCATTTTACCGTAGTCACACATCAATCTTTTCGTGATGATCTACTAAAAATGGCAAGTCTAAAGACCGGCGAAAGCACTGATGTAATTGCTGACAAAATGGGCGGCATGACGCAAAAGGAAAGGGCGAGCTATACCAAGGATGTGCTAGATCACCACGGCATTAACTTTGATTTCTCTGCGGTTGATGAAGGGCATAACCTGTTAGATCGTGAAGGTAAAGAAAACTCACGCATGTCTAATGTGATTGGTGGGGTAACCGATAATACGCCTTACCATATTTCAGCAACAGCTGATCCTGTTAAAAATGATGCTTCTGAGGCGTTTAGTGCGCTACAAAAGATGGACGGTGATCGCTATAACGACCGCGATGCGTTCATGCGTCGTTATGGTGGCGATACCCAAGCGGCTAAACAAGGTTTACAAAGAGAATTAGCCAGGCATTTGTACGCCATGGAAGTTAAGCCAGATATTAGTGTGAACAAGCAACAGATTAAGGTGCCACAAACCGAGGCGCAACAAGAGGCACTGAAGACCGTAGAACAGCAAGCCGCTAGCTTACGCATTGCTAAAATGACTAATCAAGTCGATATAAAGACGGCTCAAGCTTTTGCACCCGCCATGTTTGATGGTGTACCAGAAGACCAGCATGAAGCCGTTGCAAAAAAGGTCGCTGATTCAGTCGGTATCATGAAGCAATCAGCTATTCGCAAGGTGCTAGATAATCATCCTGCTGCAGGAAAGCTTAATAAGTTGATTGAGATAGCTAATGGTAAGAAAGGACAGCAAGGCGTGGTCTTTGCTCACTCACTAGAGGCGGTCGAGAGCATTAGAAAGCGTTTAGAAGCAGAGGGTCATCGAGTCGTGACTATCTCCGGCAAGGATTCAGCAAAAGATAAGGCGGCAAAGATACAGGCCTTCAATCCTGATAAGGGCGATGCCAAAGCCGATATTATTGTCTGCTCTGATGCAGGAGCTACTGGCGCAAACCTTCAATCTGGTCGTTGGCTTGCGCAATATGATATTCCTCAGACTGCTATGAATCACGCACAGCGCCAAGGTCGAATTAATCGAATTGGTCAAAAGAACAACATTGATTTAATTGATCTGGTTTCAGACCATGAATCAGATAAACGCGCACAAAGCCGACTCTCTAATAAGTACGCGCTACGAAATTTAATGACTACACCGCTTGATTCCATGGATGACAGCGGCTTAGGCTATTATTTAAAGCAACAAGGCATAGGTGCAGCTAAGCCACAAAGTGAGTTATTTTAGGTCGTGACTAAATACTATCCCATTAAATAATATTATGGGGTTTACGGTATGAGTATGCAGTTAATACACGGTGATTGTCTGGTTGAAATGGCTAATATGGCGGATGGTAGTGTGGATTTAATCGTAACTGATCCGCCTTATTACTCTACTAATCTGGCATTTGATAAAACGCCTAGAATCGACTACAAACAATGGTTAATCGACTGTAAGCGGGTTTTAAAAGATACGGGCGTTCTAGTTTCGTTTTGTGATTTAAACCTACTGATTGAGCTTAAGGGCTATAAAGTTTTTAAAACAGCTTATGAAATTGTCTGGGAAAAGACAAGGGCTATTGGTTTTTTAAACGCAAATTTACGGCCAATGATGGTGCATGAATTTATTATTGTGATGACTAGCGCCTTGAAAAAATCCACGTATAACCCACAGAAAGTAGCGGGTAAAGCCTATACTGTTACGCATAAAGCTGACCGTATGGCGCACACAAACAGTGTGCGGTCAAATACTACGATTAACACTGGCGACCGTCACCCTAGATCGGTGCAAAAATTTAGCAAAAATAACCATAAATCATTACACCCTACACAAAAGCCCATTGATTTATGCCAATGGTTAATTAATTCCTATTCAAATGCAGATGATGTGGTGCTGGATTGTTTTATGGGGGGGGGTAGCGTGAAAGTTGCAGCCCAGCTAACAGGCCGCAGATTCATAGGCATTGAACTTGACGCTGGCTATTTTGAAATAGCAAAAAACAGAATTGAAGGCGCTCAAGCTAAAGAGGTAGAGGCGGCATGATTGATCACGCCACATCAAGCTCATTAACTAAGTCGGGATGGTTGCAAATTATTTTTAATAGGCAAATCACACCGCCTGGCGGTGTAAACCGTCCTTGCTCCCAGTCGCGTAAAGTTGCAACAGGGGTTTTAATACGCTCTGAAAAGGCTTGTTGCGATAAGCCTGTTTTGTCTCTAGCGGCTCTTACTAAGATTTGCTCTGGCGTAGTGATTCGCCCTAGACCCGCTTGCATTTCAGCAAGCCCTTGTCTAAGGTCATCTAAGGCCATGCCTGCATCAGCTTCTATTGCTTGTGCTATTTTTTCTATGTCCACATTACACCGCCTTTTGAATATCGCTGGCTTGGATATTATCCTTGATCGTTTTTTTATAAAGCGTAATCAAAATAATAGTTCCTTGCTCGGTCAAATTAAAATAAATAACGCGAACACCGCCGCGCTTGCCTTTGCCTGCTATCGACCATCGTACTTTACGCGCACCGTCTGCACCTGGTATCACATCGCCCGACAATGGGTTATTAGAAATCCAAGTAATAAATGCCATACGCTCATTTTCAGACCAGATTTTATTGGCTTGATTTTCAAAAGTAGGTGTTTCGATAACGGTTCTCATGGGCTTTATTGTATGGGAATCCCGTATAGAGTCAATCAATTTACAGTGGGTTAATCTATGGATATTGAAAAACTAAGAAGTTCACTAGCCGAAAACGACTCTATGATGAAAAAGTCATTAGATTACGACGATAATTTAAGGCGTCATGCCGAAGATGAGTTGAGTAGGGTCGATGTAAGACTACAATCATTGCCTTATGGTCATGTGGCCCATGATAGCGCAACAGCTTATGAGTACAGGCGCTTGCTTGCTGAAAAGGCTAGGCTGTTAAATTTGGTGGCGGGGTATTAGCAATTAAATAGCTGCGCTTAACTTAATGAGTAACGCTGTTATAAGCGCTGTTTGCAGTACGCCAACACCCACTACCCAGCGTATTAAGTCGGCTTTTGATTCAACTATTTTAAGTTCCGTGTCCTTGATGCGTGATTCAAGGCGAAGCTCAAGCTCTTTCAGGTCACGCTTTAGGATCGCTTCAATTTCTTTTAAATCGCGCTTAGTCGCTAGATCATCCAATTGGTAATCGTGCCGTGCTTGTTCCAGCGTGGTCGTTATTGTATTTTTTTGTAATTTAGTGATGACCTCCGCTTGTTGCTCGCTAAAGCCCGCGCCTTTCAGTTCATTAAAAAACTCGTGTGTATCGAAAGATAGCGCCGACATGATTTATCTCCTAAATGATTTTCCAATAGTGTACCTGACTTGATCGCTAAATTTGTAGATTAATTACCGCTCGTCTAGGTCGTGACAAAATAATAATAGCTATGAAAATAGATTATTTATCAACTGAAGATCGTGGATTGCTAGATGCAGTGCCGTCTTATCTAAGCATTACCCAAATGCTAAAAGCATCGCCTGTTACGGAGGGAGTTGATCGCTTTATTTATCTGGAAGCCTCTAACGAGTCGTTAGATCAGCAGAATGAAGTAGTGCTTGCAAAAGCGCTTGAGGAATCGGCAGCTTATTACCTAAAGTTTGGCAATCTTGATATAGATCATTTCACTCAAATTGGTGCAAAAGCCGGGATTCCTAATTATGAATTATTTGAAATTGGCCGTCCTGTTGATGTGGCTGTACGCGACGGGGCGACCTTTGTTAAGGGGCAAATCTATTCAGGTTCTGGATCAGCTGCCGAGCGTGCAAATTCTTTCTGGTCATCATTAACCGAACTTAACCCTCCTGCTCGCTGGTATCCCTCTGTGGGCGGCTCAGTCATTGCTAAGTCGGTGATTATTGATCCTGAAACTAAAGCAAAGCGTGCCGTTATCAATAAAGTTAGGTGGTCAAACATAGGTTTCTCAAAAACACCGGTTAACGCCAACCTAGCTACCGTATCTACTCTTCCTTTTGGCGCATTAGCAAAATCTTTGTGCGCTGAAGGCTTTGACTTCATCAAGGCCATTGAAGCGGGTTATGGAACAGATTCCGCAGCGCTGTCAGGTGGCGGCGCATTGCGAAAACAAAGTTTGGAATCGAATTTACTCAGTTACTGGGATTTTCGCGACCATCTTGCGGAGGCAATCCGCAAAAAAAGAGTCAGTGGCGCCAAGCCTGCTGAACTTGTTAATTTCGCTCGTAAACAATTTGGTATGCCCGCTGATACAGCAGCTGCCTCTGTTGAGCGTTTTCTAAGTGATTTACAAAGAGGCTTGAAACAATGAGTTTTGAAAAACTATTGGGCGAACTGGAAGAACTCCAGTCCATGCATAAATCTGAACCTGCTAATGAAGATAAAGGCGGCGGTGATGAGGATGATAAAAAAATCGCGGAAGCGGCTGAATTAAATGACCAAGAAAATCATGATGAGCCTGCTGACGATAAAAATGAAAATGAAGACAAAGACAAAGATGATGAGCCTATGGGCAAGTCATTTAATTTCAAATTAGATTCTGGCGAAGAGATTGATGCTGTTGATGGCACAGAATTTATTAAATCGTTAATGTCAAAAATTGATGGTCAAGAAGTATCTGTGAAGAAGTTTATGGGTACTGCGCTGGATCTTATTAAATCTCAAGGTGAGCAAATTAGCGCACTTAAAACCGAAATTACGAAGCTTGGCTCTGAAGGTCGTGGTCGTAAAACTGTTGTTTCAATAGCTGAAAAACCTGCTGCTGAAACAATGGCAAAAAGTGAGCCTGAAGGTTTATCTGCCGAAGAGTTTATGGCGAAAGCGTTAACAGCACAAGCTGCTGGCCGCTTAACCGCACTCGATGTGTCGATAGCCGAGGCTTCATTCCTAAAAGGTCTGCCCGTTCGTGCCGACATTGTTAATAAAGTTCTAGTGTAACTAAGGAAAATATATGTTAAATCCTGCTCTGTTGCCCAGTGTCGCCAATGGGCAATCTGTTTCTGGCGAAATGTCATTTGGTGAAGTTGGTGAACTAAAGAAAGCTCTTGAAGCTGGCTATGGTTCTGATGTTGCTCAATTGCAAGGTGCTGGTGCATTACGTATCCAGTCTCTTGAGAAAACCATGTTATCTACCATTCAAGAAAACAAGCATTTTGCTTTGTTTAATGAGATGGCAAAAACTAATGCTACTGCAACTGTTGACGAATGGACTGAACAGTCTGGAGTTGGCGGCTTTTTGGGCGGCTCAACTAACTCTGAAACAGGTATTATTGCCGGTGCTCAAGGTCAATACAATCGTAGGGTTGGCTTAGTTAAATACTTAATGACTCGTCGTGAGGTATCTTTCGTTTCTACTCTGCAAAATTCAATTGTAGAAGCTGAAGCAGTTGAAGCGCAAAACGGTGCTTTGCAGTTATTGACTGATGCTGAATTCTTAAGTTTTGAGGGCGATAGCTCAATCGTTCAAACTGAATTTGATGGTATTTATTCACAAATCGCCTCTTTGGGCGACAGTGAGCATATTATTGATGCAGCGGGCGAGCCATTAAATAGCATTAGTGCTATTGACCAAGCGGCAGCATTGATCACTGGCTTTGGTAACTTTGGTACTCCAACGCATTTGTTCATGTCGCAATTAAATCAATCTGATTTCAACACCCATCTTGATCCTGCTTTCCGTGTTTCACTGAATGGCACATCTCAAGAATTGATGTTAGGCGCACCTGTTAAAGGTATTTCTACATCATGGGGCGATATTAAAACAATTCCTGATGTATTTATCCGTGATGAGCGCCAACAAAAGCCTTTTGAAGTTGAGTTCCCAACTGTAGCTTCTCAAAATGCACTTTTCAAGCCTGCTACCGTAACTGCTGTTGCAGATGCTGGCGGTGCTGATTCTAAATGGAAAGCAAGCCAAGGTGGCAATTACTATTATGCAGTTGCTGGCGTTAATGCTGCTGGTCAGTCAACCGTAGTTGTTACAGATCAAATTGCTGTTTCTGCTGGTGATGCAGTTACTTTAACAATTGCTCGTTCTGCTTCTGGTGCTGAGACTGGTTATGCGATCTATCGTGGTCGATTGAATGGTTCTGATGCTGTTGATGATTTGCGTTTGATGTGCCGTATTCCTGCATCAGGCGCAACAACTACTTTTGTAGACAAAAATCGCAAGATACCAGGTACTACAAAAGCATATTTATTGAATATGTTGCCAGGCCAGCAAGCAATTACATGGCGTCAATACTTGCCTATGACTAAATTCCCATTGTATCCAACTAATGCAGCGACCGTGCCATGGGCGCAATTGTTGTTTGGTTACCTAAGAATCGGCAAGCGCAAGCATCATGTTGTTATTGAAAACATCGTTCCATCAGGTGCTTTATGGAAGCCTTTCGGATAACTGATGTGATTGGTTAGCGCAAAATAAGTGCCGTGAAATAAGTAGCGGCACTTTTTTAGCATCTGAATTTGAGTCAATAAAGGCAAATGCCTTTGTTCTGGATTAGAGGAATAGTTATGCCGCAAGTTATTTGCACTTTACCTAATGCCGCTGATGTCATTAGCGGTTACAAATTTTTACAACATCCAGAAGGAAAGATCTCTGAAGATTTGCCAGTGGATGTTGCCAATCGTATTTCTTCAATTGCTGGCTATAAGCTGGCAGATAGCAAAGCTACGCCTAAACAATCCCAAGTAGCTCAAAAGCCTAGCGTTGATGACGTTATTCATGCTGATGAAGTTACATCGGCACAACCAGCAAAAAAATAAAATATAAATTTTAAAATGCCTAATTTTTATTAGGCGTTTTATTTTGCGTGGTCGTGACACGATGATGTGAATCGAAAGCAACGAGTGTCCTATTAATGGTCGTGACGAGAGTATATGAATGAGTATCACAGAGAGCTTGGTATTAGATGATGGTCTAAGCCTAGTCCTGGATAGTGTCGAGCTTTATAGCTCACCTGGAGATTCCGTAATTAGATATGCCTTTACGGAATCTATGGAGTGGCTAGTTCAGCACAATAAAGGCACCTCTTTATTTATAGAGAGGCTTACAGATTTAGATGGATATAGGTTTATGGCATCCACAAAAATAATTGATGACAATTCGTTTGTTGTGGAATTAACAGAAGCTACAAGTGGATTTGTCGATGTTATTTTCAATACAACATTCTGATGGAGCGACGAATGGATAAGTTTTCATGTAAGGAGTTACACCTTGCTGCATTTATAAAAAGTAATGGCGCAGAATTTTTAGGCTTTGAGAGCGGATCGTTTGTTTTCGAGAGCGATAAATCATTAGGCCAGTGGAGAGTGGAGCACAGCAATAGCTGTTGTCGCCGAGTGGATCAAGAACTTATTAACCTTCGCAAATTTTTAAAGAGATAAAAAAATGGCACAATTTCCAAGAATTCACGGCATTAACCTTGCTAATAATAGCTGGATCGAAAATCTTAACGTAGAGCGTTTGGCAGCTGATCCAGTTCCCGCTCAGCCTGGTAGAGTCTGGTTTAATACAGCTGAAAGAAATTTTAAATATTCATCATTAGATGCAAATGGTGCGGTAATTATACGCGCATTTATTCTTGATTCTGATGTTGCTAGCGCATTGGCATCAGCTGAGTCATATACTGATACAAAAATTGCTCAGTTAGTAGATGCAGCTCCTGCATTATTAGATACTTTGCGTGAACTTGCTCAAGCAATTGCTAACGATCCTAATTTTGTTACTACAATCTTAAATGATATTGCCCAGGCAAAAGCTGATTTGCAAGTTGAAGTTGATGGCTTATCGGCTGCTTTGGCTGCTGAAGTTGCTCGCGCTTCTAATGAAGAAAGCGTTTTGCAAGTTGCTATCAACACCGAAGAATCACGCGCTATATCTGCTGAAAGCGCATTAGATTCTCGCGCTACTTCATTAGAAGGTCGCGCAACAAATCTTGAATCAGGTTTGGCTGCAGAGGTTTCTCGTGCAACTGGCGCTGAAAATACTCTTCAAAATAATCTTGATGCTGAGGCTGCTACTCGTTTAGCTAATGATAACACTCTGCAATCTAACTTAAATAAAGAGATTGCTGATCGTTCGTCAGCTATTACTGCTGCAACAAATTCATTAAACGCAGAAGTTGCTCGCGCTACAGCTGCTGAAAACCAAGTTGCTTTAGATTTATCTAATGAAGTAACTCGCGCAACAGCTGCTGAGGCTGGTTTAACTGCTGCCGTTGCATCTGAATCAACTCGCGCTCAAGCTGCTGAAAGCAATTTATCTGCTGAGATTGCTTCTGAGACTTCGCGTGCTCAAGGCGCTGAAAACCAGCTAACAACTAATCTGTCTGCTGAAGTTGCTCGCGCTCAATCAGCTGAGTCTGCAATTACTTCTAACTTAACTGCTGAAGCTCAACGTGCAACAACTGCTGAAGCTGGCTTATCTGCAAGCATTTCTACTGAAGTATCGCGCGCTCAATCTGCTGAAAATACATTAACAAGTAATTTGGCTGCTGAAACTTCACGCGCACAAGGTGCGGAAGCCAAATTAACTTCTGACTTATCTGCGGAAGTAACTAGAGCTACTGCAGCGGAAGGCGTCTTAACTACTGGCTTAAATGCTGAAGTTATTCGTGCAACTGCAGCTGAATCTGCGTTAGGTCAACGTATTGATAATGTTATTTCTAATACTGATCCTGCCGCAATTGATTCTATTTCTGAGTTATTGTCTTTAATCAACAAAGACGATGCTGACTTATTGGCGTCAATCAATACGATGTCTACAAGCGCGGCTTCTGCACTTGCTGCTGAAGTAGCTCGCGCTAAAGCTGAAGAAGCTACACTACAAGGCAGTGTAAATGCAGAAGTGATTCGTGCGACTGCAGCTGAAGGTATTTTAACTGCGGCTTTAGCTCAAGAAGTTCTTGATCGTACTGCTGGCGACTTAGCTAATTCTAATGCAATTTCCGCTGAAACAACTCGTGCAACAGCTGCAGAAGGTGTTTTAACTACTGGCTTGACATCTGAAGTTACTCGCGCTCAAGCATCTGAAAGCCAATTATCATCTGATTTGGCTTCTGAGACATCTGCTCGTATTGCTGTCGACTCTGCTTTAGACACTCGCGTAACGACTGTTGAGGGTCAAGTTAACGGCAAAATTGGCGACCTAACTACTTTAGCAACTAATGCTAAAACTACTTTAGTAGCTGCGGTTAATGAAGTAGATGCATTAGCTTTACAAGTTAAGTCTGATCTTGCAGCAGAAGTAGTTAGAGCAACGACTGCAGAAGCTTCTGTACAAGCAGCAGCTGCGGCTGATGCAACAGCTAAAGCTAGTGCGGCTCAAGCAGCAGCGCAAACTTACGCTGATGGCTTGGCTGCAAATGAAACAGCTGCGTTGCAAGCGGCTAGCTTGGCTTTGACTAACGAAATCAATAACGAAGTTACCAGAGCAACTGCTGCTGAGGCAACTTTGACAACTGGTTTGTCTAATGAGGTTGCGGCACGTACTGCTGCTGATACTCAGATCCGTTCTGACATCAATGCAAACATCTTTACATTCCAGTCAGGTGTTTCTGCAACTACTCACGTTGTTGCTCATAACCTAAATGCTGATTTTGTAGACTTTACTGTACTTACTCAAGGCGCAGATGGCGTTTATAGAAATGACATCGTTTGCGTTGAAGAGACTAATGGCAATACATTGACTGTTTATTTATCAGATGCTTCAAAAGTTAAGGTTGCTGTACAAGCAATAAAATCTATTTAAACAAGTCCCGCTGTAGTAACAGCGCCGGTGGTAATTCCACCTGTTGTAACAAAAACAGCGGTCTCTGTGGAGACTGTATATATAGGATGGTTATCTGCTGCCGATCAAGCGGCACTCCATCTTAAATATGACACCTATCATCCTAATGGTAGTGTTAGTTGGTCTCCATATTGGATAAAGAAAACAACGTATAGCGATGGATCAATTTCCTACACTATATAAGTTAATGTTCAAAAAATAAGGTTAGACGGTGGGTTGGGCAACTTGCTCACCGTTTTTTTAAAAGTGCTTGTGACTGTGCTGTTATGAAACAAATGCCGAATGTTTGGTTAGACACTTTAACCACTTTTGATGACGCTTTAGTACATATTGAGGGGTGTCTTAATACGCTCAAAGAAAACGCCATTGAGGCTGATTTTTATAAAAAGCCAGTCAGAGAGCAGTTTAAAAATGACGTTATTTTTATGAAGCAGTTTTTTGAAAAAGCTGAATCCTTGTCAAGGGCGAATTAATGAAAGAACACCACTTAAATCATCATATATATGGATGGCTAGAGAAGATCCAGGAGAATATTGATACGTTTAAATTAAGGAGCGATGTAACTGATACTGAAAAATTGACGTTTATTTCTCATCAATATCATTTGGTCATGCTGATTTATAAGACGCTTAACGGGCAAGCAATTTATGTTGGCGCTAAAAAACCAGCATCCTAATAAATAAAGGAAATAAATATGTCAATTCGTGTTTTAGGTGACTTAGAACTTTCCGGCGTACTTCGTTGGAAAAAGAACCTTTCTGATTTTCCGTTAAACCCTGAGCCCTATACGCTTATCACAAAAGACGGTATTCCGTACTTTTACACTGAGCTTGTTAATAATTCAGGTTTTTTCTCATGGCAACCTATTGGCATTAAGCAAGCATCTTACTTGCATGTTCAAGGTGTTGCTTCATCGTTGTGGACAGTAACCCACAATTTTAATACAACAGATTTTGCTTATTTTATCTATGACAGCAACCACAATTTAATGATTGCGGATATTGCTATTGTTGATCTAAATACCATAAAAATTGAGTTATCTGAGGCAATGACGGGAACGGTTGTTCTTTTCTCAATGCAATATTTAAACTCAACAACTGTTTCTGCAACACAGCAATTAAACCTAGGCTCTGCCGTGTTAACCAGTAATGCTGGCGTGCTAGAGATTAATAACAATCCCGTTGCATTTACGCAATATGTTGATGCTCAAGATGCAGTGCTAGGCGCTAGAATCGATAATTTGGTTAGCAATGCTGATCCTTCTGCAATCGACAGTTTATCTGAAATTGTTGCAGCATTTAGTAATGCTGATGGTGATTTAAGTGCGGCTATTTCATCAATGAGCACTAGTGCTGCTTCTGCTCTGGCTGATGAGTCTACAAGAGCACAAATAGCTGAAAATTCATTACAGAGTGCATTAGATATTGTCAATTCTGTTCTTGTAACTAAGGCTGATTCAGCTATTGTTGATGCGCAGATCTCAGCATTAGAGGCTCAAATACTTTCAAATATTCAGGTTTCTAACTCTTCATTATCTAATAGTATTCCAACAGCTGTTAGTCAATTGATTAATGATGCCAATTATCAAACCGCAAGCAATGTCAGCGCCTCAATTGCTGCAGGAATCTCTGGCAAAGCTAATGCGTCATCTTTAGCTACAGTTGCAACATCTGGTTCATATTTGGATTTGATAAATAAACCGACCATACCTGTTGTTCCAGTTAATGTTTCTGCATTTATTAATGATGCTGGTTATCAAACATCAGCTCAGGTTGCCAGTGCTATTGTTTCAGCTTCAGCTTCTGCTACTGGTAGTTCCTCAAATAATTTTGCTGTAAATACATTAACCGTGTCAGGCAACATTATGCCTGCGGTATCTGGGGTGTCTAATATTGGTTCGCCGACTGATAAATTTGATGCGATCTATACTAAAGAGCTTCATTTAGATGCCAATACTTTGTATTTGAATGGCGTTCCTGTTCTTGGTTCTACTGCAGCAACAATGAATTTTACTGCTGATGTAAATCAAGGCATTACTATTTCAACAAGTGGTACAGGTGAAACAGTTCTTGATTCACAAGCGGCCACTATTATTCAGACTAACGGTCAAAATGCGGATGTAGTTGTACAGTCTGGCGGCCAAGGCTCAATGACGCGCATATCATCATCAACTCAAGTTGTTTTGACTGCTCCTGTCGTCAACATTCAAGGTGATCAAAGTATATCAGGTGCATTAACTGTTGCCGGCAACTTTTCCGTTAATGGCACAACAACTTTTGTTAATACGGCAAATATGTCAATTAAAGACAATATTATTACTGTAAACAAAGGAGAGGCTGGATCTGGCGTCTCGTTGCGCTATGCCGGTATTGATGTTGATCGCGGTGATTTGGCTAGGCAAAGATTGGTATGGGATGAAACTGTTGGTAAGTGGGTTGCCGGGCAAACAAACCAAGAAGTTGCATTGGCAACTGAGCCATTTGTGACAGCTGCTATTGCCTCATCAACATCTAGCGTTTCTAAATCAAGTCTAGGCTTAAGTAATGTAGACAACACCTCGGATGCCAATAAGCCTGTATCAACTGCCACTGTTGCAGCTATTTCAGCAGAAACATCCAGAGCAGTTTCTGTAGAGAGTGCGTTGAGAAGTGATTTGAATGCTGAAATCACAAGAGCAGAAGCAGCTGAGGCTTTGTTTTCACAGCAAGCTAATACTTACACTAAATCAGAGGTTGACGCAGCTATTGCTGCCGCAATTACAAAGGCATTGTCTGATTTTGCAGCTACTTTATACGATTAATTTTTTAGATAACTTACATCAATTTAGGAACATAAAATGAGTACAACAATTGTAACAAGAGCATCAAAGGGAAGCCGTTTATCTTTTACTGAAATGGATAGCAACCTTACTAATTTGCAAGCTACTGCAGATGCGGCTGCATCTCAAGCGAATACTTATACAAAAACACAGGTAGACGCTAATGTAGCTGTAGTTGCTGCCAGTGTTTCTGCAGAAACAAGTAGAGCAACAGCGGCTGAAGCATTAAAGGCTCCTTTGGCGTCACCAACATTTACCGGTACTGTTAGCGGTGTTACTGCAGCAATGGTAGGCTTAGGTAATGTCAACAATACGTCCGATACTGCTAAGCCTGTCTCTACTGCTACTGCTGCAGCGATTGCTGTTGAAACATCAAGAGCCCAAGCAGCTGAGGCACTATTAGCGCCACAGGCGACTACCTATACTAAAACCGAAACTGACGCCAAGATCCAAGCTGTTGTCGGCGCAGCTCCTGCTGCTTTAGACACATTAGTTGAGATCGCTACACAGCTTTCTTCTGATGAGTCTGCTGCTGCGGCTTTGACTACTGCTGTTTCTTTGAAAGCACCTTTAGCGTCACCAACATTTACAGGCACAGTATCTGGCATTACTGCCGCCATGGTTGGGTTGGGTAATGTTAATAACACGTCTGATTTAGCAAAACCTGTATCTACTGCTACAACTACAGCAATTGGCGTTGAAACTACAAGGGCG
>Ga0214164_1000136_pt1 | contig 48293 bp, 37 predicted proteins | sample TroBogepilimnion_13_FD_153003 | JGI IMG/M metagenome (GOLD analysis project Ga0214164, IMG submission 153003) | Freshwater microbial communities from Trout Bog Lake, WI - Practice 03JUN2009 epilimnion v4 | ecosystem: Environmental > Aquatic > Freshwater > Lake > Epilimnion/Euphotic zone ... | reverse complement strand
AGCCAATGTCCAACCTTCAACTGTAAAGTTGAGGCGTATGAAACTGAAAAATCTGATTCCACTACGCTATCGAACAACCCTGATACGTCAATTCGGGCATGGCCAAATCCAAAGCCCTAGCTGAAACTGAATGCGAAGTTGTTGAAATAGAATTGAAGTCTAGATGTTTGGCAGTTTATTGCCAACCCGGATCTACCGGAACGGTTCAAGCAGAACGCACCGTTAAACGCTCCGGATCAGGCCACCTTTTACGCACCGGAAGCCAAAGGCTATACGGACTACCCCTTCTGGAAGCACTAAACGAAAAAGGCGGAGGAACAAGTCCTCCGCCTCGATTCTAAATTTTAGCCGGCAGCTTACTTGCTACCCAAGATTGCGTCCTTGGCAGCTTTGGCGACGCGGAATTTCACGACGCGCTTGGCTTTGATCTTGATGGCTTCGCCGGTGGCCGGGTTGCGGCCCATGCGCGCGGCGCGGTTGACGAGAACCAGCTTTCATAGGGTGAAGTTAATGACATCCATTGGGATTTATCCCCGAAGCATTGGCATTACCAACCATTCAGGAAAGCAATCCTAGATTTTTCTCAATCAGCTGGTAGCGCTGATCCACGCAGAGCTTCGATCGCATCGCATCCGGCGGGGTGTTCATGCAATAATCCAAAAGTTTGTCCACCGTCGTCGTCGCCACATGTGTGCGCGTGTCCGACGAACCGTAATAAATGAACACGTCGCCGTTCTTGCGTGCGATCCAGCCGTTGGCAAACACCACATTCGACACGTCGCCCACGCGCTCGTCGTTTTCTGGTCCCATGAAATGACCGCCCGGCGCGGCGATCTGCTTGGACGGATCCTTCAAGTCGCACAGGAACAGATAAAGCACATAGCGCATACCCGCCGCTGTATTGCGAACGCCGTGCGCGAGGTGCAGCCAGCCTTTCGCGGTCTTGATCGGAGCCGGGCCGAGACCGTTCTTGCCTTCCTTGATCGTGTGATAAAAACGCGGGTCAATGATGCTTTCTTTGGTGACGACGGCTTTCGTGATGTCGTCCACCAATCCCAAGCCGATGCCGTCGCCGGAACCGGTTGCGGCAAAATCGCTCATCGGGCGCGTGTAAAAGACGTATTTGCCGTTCACCAATTCCGGGTGCAATACACAGTTTCGCTGGTGCAAGGCGGGGGTTTTGAGGTCAACCAGGCGCTCCCATTTCACCAGATCCTTGGTGCGGGCGATGCCGCAGCGGGCGATGGCAGCAGATAAGTCTCCCAGCTTGGAGTCATCATGGCGCTCGGCGCAGAATAGGCCGTAAATCCAGCCGTCCTCGTGTTTTACCAGGCGCATGTCATAGAGATTGGTTTCCCTGTCTTCGAGTTCGGGCATCCGCACCGGGTAATCCCAGAAATGGAAGTTATCCACGCCGTTCTTGCTCTCGGCCACGGCGAAGAACGACTTGCGGTCCCAGCCCTCGACGCGCGCCATGAGAATATTGTTACCGTTCCACTCCATCGCGCCGACGTTGAAAACGCAGTTGATGCCGAGCCGCGTCATCAGGTGCGGGTTGGTGGCGTGGTTGAAATCGTAACGCCACGACAGCGGCGTGTGTTCGCTGGTCAGTACCGGATGTTCGTATCGGTCGAAGATCCCGTTACCGGATTTATGCGGCCGGTTCTTGCGCTGGATGAGCTGCGCGTGCTCGCGTTGAATGGATTTCAATTTCTTGGTGAAGACGGTCTTGTTCATAAAAGGTTTTTAATGATTAGTTGAAAATGAAACCAGTGTTTAAAAATCTTTGTCAGCCGTTGGAGGTTGATTTTGTCGCGGTCGAAATCATTTGCAACCGGCGGAGTGTTTCCAAACACGCGCGGGTGGCGTGATACGGGCCTTTCCATTCGCTCACCTTTGGCAGTTTGGAATCAGGCCGGCCATCCGGGTTGATACGCCAAAACCATTCACCGTGGATGTGGTCAACCAAGTTATGCCCGATGTAATTCCAGATCCGCCAGGCGGCGGTAAAATACTTCTCTTGGCCTGAGATCTCAAAAGAATTGAGGAATCCCACCAACGCCTCCGCCTGCGGCCAGCATTCGCGGCCAAAATTGATGATTTTCCCGGCGCGGCCTTCGTAGCACAACCCGTCGTCTGTGCTAAAACCCTCGTTCGAGACCGCCGCGGCCATTTCCAAGGCAACAACCCGGATCTTTTCCAGCAGTTTGTCATCGTGCAAAACTTCCGCCGCCTCACATATCAGCCAGCTAGACTCTATGTCGTGGCCGAAAGTGTAGCTGTCCGAACGCACCTGCCAGTGCTCGTTGAAAAAATGGTGTAGGTGTTTCGTCTGCGCGTCGAGTATGTGCGTTAGAAACAGGTCGAGCAACTCGCGCAGCCTTGCCGCCACGCGCGGTTCAGGCCAGACGCGATACAGATTCGTGTAAGCCTCCAGAACGTGAAGATGGTTGTTCATGGATTTCTTCTCGTTCATGTCTTTATCAGTCAGTCGTGCTTCCGCGCCAGCCTCCGACCAGTCGCGGTTGCACACCTCAATATAGCCGCCGAATTTGCCGTCATGCGCATGGCGCTCGATTAATTCAAACAGTATTTTCGCCCGCTCCAGCGCTGCCGGACCGCCGAAGGCCCGATAAAATTCCGTCAGCGCATAGATGTAAAATGCTTGTCCATAAATCTTCTTCGATTCGTCCACGACCTTGCCCTTTTCATTCAGTCGCCAGTACGCGCCGCCGTATTGCGCGTCCCAAAACTGATTCATGACAACATCATATGCGCGGTATGCCATTTCGGCATAGACGGGATCGGGACGAACTTGATGGACAGCGGAAAACGCCCATAAAATCCGGCAGTTCACAATCAGGCCTTTTGGCTGCGAACGGTCGGGTTTCAAATCATTCGTAAGCCAAGCTATCCAGCCGCCGTTCTCGCGGTCGAGCGCCGGGCCACACCAGAACGGCAGATAAAAACCGAAAAGGTGTTCACTCACCTGCGTGGCGAATTTATCCCGTTCGATTTGCGAAATCATTTGGTCAATGCCTGGTGCGAAATTTCCACCCGGCCAATTTGCGTCTCGCCCATAAGTTCGATTTTCAAAAACATTCCGCCGCGAATCTTCTCCGCGTGGAACAAGACCGGCTGCCAGTAGCCGTATTCGCCCGCGCCGTGGAATTGACTTTCCTTGAGCGCGGTAATCTCCTGAAAAACTTTCCCGTCGGCGGAAACCGAAAATTTTGGATCGCTTTGGGATTTGGAAAACAGCGCAAACACCCGGAAACCGTTGATCGCTGACGGCAATTGATAAATCAGCGCGTCACCAGCAGCCCCAGCCGCGCGATGCGCGTCCTCCTGGGCGGAGCGGCAGTCACGGTCGGCGATTTTCCAGCCTCCGGCATGACTTTTCATTTTTGAAAAATCCGCCAGCTCGTCCACCAGTGTTGCCGATTTCACGCTCACCGGTCCCACAATGTTGGATGGCTCGGAAAGGCCGGCGGCATTTTTTGCGCGAACCCGGTAAAACCATTTTCCAGTCGGAACATTCTCATCGGCATACTGAGGGCGGTATTGCGTGAACGCCTCGTCCACATTGGTCGCAATGATTTGCCACTCGCCGGATTCGTTTGCCGCGCGCTCGACTTGATAGCCACTCGCACCGACCGTGCCTTGCCAGGAAATGGCGCCGGCGTCCGCAATGGGCAGCAGTTTGGGTGCGGGGGGAGCGGCGATTGGTGGCACTGCCAGCCCGCGGATGACGAACGCTTTCTCACGGGCGGCGTTCAGCAATTGGGCTTCATCGTATGGTTCTCCCAGCGGTGACGGCGGCCAGTGAAAGGCCTTGTAGAGATTGCCGCCAAACGGTTCGCTGTGCCAGTAGAAGCCGCCGTCGCGGTTGCGGAAGCGCAGGCTCCAGAGCAGGCCGCCGCTCGCGGTGCTGGCGTCAATCGCATTCATGGCCTCGATCATTTGCGCCGTGGGCACGAAGCCGAACTCGCCGATGACATACGGTTTTTTGCCGCGCGCCTTTTCCGCGTTCGCGCGAATCAGGGCGGCGAAGGAAAGTTTGTTTCCGGGATAATGATGCGTCGTCACGATGTCCACGTCGGGGATTTCCAGCGAGGCGTCACGCAAAAAGGCGGTGTTGAAGCCGTCCATCACCAGATGATTCAAGTCGAGGGACTTGATGTAATGCGCAACTTCGCGCGTCCACGTCGCCGGTGAATCCAGTTCGTTGCCAGTTTCCCAGCACAGAATCGCCTTGTCGTCGCTGTAGCGGACGCCGGTGACGGTGTTGGTGCGCATCAAGATGAAACGGATTGTCTGCTCGAAATCCGCTATGAGATGCGGATCGGTCCAAAAATCACCCTTGGTCTTGCCGCGCCAGCGGGTGTATTCGGCGCGGCCGCCCATCCACGGCCAGTTGTCCACCAACGGCAGAATCAAGCGGACGCCGGTGCGGTTGGCGGCCGCGAGCACCTCGTCCAGCGTTCGGAATGCGGCTTCATCAAACTTGCCCGGCGCGAGGACATGGCGCGGAATTTCCGGCGAGTCGTTCGTGCGTTTGACCGTGATGACGTAAGTCCGCGCGACGGTGCCGCCGAGTTGCCGGATGGTTTCCAGCGCGTCGTTGATTTCAAACGCATCCGGCAACCGCCACGGATTTCCGTCGTTGAAGGAAACATTGTCTTCGATTTCCAGGAGGTTCGGGATGTTGAATGAAATGAAACGAAACTCTTTTGCGCCGTCGAACAATTTGCCCTCGCGCGCGGTAACGAAATTGGAAAGCGCGGTATCGGCCGCGTTTGCCGCTGCGAAACCCGCGGCAAATAGGACAGCAAAGAGTCGTGATTTCATCGTCGGAAGATTGAATTTCAGGCGGCGGTTTGTCCGGACTTTCCACTCGCGGCGCGGCGCGCGGCGAGATCGTTTTCGATATTGTTCAGGAAGGTCTGTTTCAACGGATAGACCAGCATGAACAGACCTGAAATTAGCGCGCCAATGGCAGGATAAACACTCACCATCATGCGTATGCCGTTTTGGGTGCCGGCGTTTTGAGCGACGTTGGCTTGGAACCCATAAAAGGCTAGCAGCCAGCCGGCGAAGGCGCCGCCCAGTGTCCAGCCGAATTTTTGTGACATCGAGGAGGCGGAGAAAACGAGGCCGGTGGCACGGCGGCCTGATTTCCATTCGGAATAGTCCGCCGAGTCGGCATACATTGACCACAACAGCGGGAACACAAAGCCCGCGCTGGCGCTAATGAAAAATTGCAGCACGAGCACCAGTTTCACAGACTCAGGTTGCACGGCGTAAACCCCAAGGCTGAATACGGTGGCGGATAGCATCGCCATGAAAAAAGTATTTTTCTTGCCAATCCGGTCGGAAACCGGTTTGGCTACGATGACGCCAATGATGTTTGCCGCCTGGCCGATCACAAAATACAAACTGCTCCAGCCGATGGTGAGCTTTAGCGATGGCAAGGAAAATGCGTCCTGCGTGCGCAAATAATATTTGAAGTAATAAATCGCGGCACCGTCCCGGATGGAATTGAAGAAAATCGTCGCAATGCCTGCACCCAAAAGAACGAACCACGGTTTGTTCTTCAACAGATCCTTCAAATCGCCTTTCAGGGAGGTTTTCTCCGTCACCGGCTTAATGCGTTCGCGCGTCCATGAAAAGGTGAGCCAGAACAGAATCGTTGCCATAATCGCGAACACAGCAGCAGCCCATTGCCAGCCGCGCTGCAAATTCGGGGAGCCTCCGCCCAGCCGGCTGAAATATCCGGCCAGCGGCTCGGCGGCTGCCAGCACCACCAGGCTTCCAGCAAAGGCAAAGATGAACCGGAACGTGGCCAGCGTGGTGCGCTCCTTGCCATCCGCCGTCATCACTCCCAGCAGCGAGGCATACGGCACGTTAATCAGCGAGTAAATCATCATCATTAGTGAGTAGATGACGTAGGCGTAGATCATTCTCCCCCCCGGACTCAAGGCCGGCGTGGTGAAAGTCAGCACGCCGATCACCCCGAAGGGAACCGCCATCCAGAGCAGATAAGGACGGAACTTGCCCCAACGGGTTTCGGTGCGATCGCCGAGCACCCCCACAAAAGGATCAAATGCGGCGTCCCAGATGCGAGTGACCAGAAACATCGTTCCCACCGCCGCCGCCGAAATGCCGAAGATGTCCGTGTAAAAGAACATCAGATACATCGAGAACAGTTTCCAAAACATGGACGAGGCGGCGTCGCCGAATCCATAGCCGATTTTTTCGCGAAGATGGAGTTTCAAGTTTTTATTAAGTATTAAACAATGAGGCTTCGCACAGTATTTCAATCTAACCTGGCGTGCTCATTGGCTTGGTTGACATCAGAAAGTGGAATTTTAAGCCCTCTGTTATCAGGGTTTGATCTGAATTGCACCCTTCGATTAGCCTATGTTAACGGCGTTGTTTTGATTTATAATTGAGCCATGTTCGACCAACGGAAGCCAACTAGGGCGAGCTAATGCGGTAGAAACGCGCTGAATAATTTGTCGCCGCCTGATCAATATATAACCGCGGCTCTGATTGTCTGCCGTCACCGTGATCGCCGCCAGCGCGATGGTTAGCGTGCCATTGGTGAGGCTGAAGGTGTAGTTAGTGGAGGCCAGGCTGCCCACGAGGTTCGTGATGTCATACGTCCCCACCGGGCTGTTTGTATCCGCCACGGTGCTCAAATCCGGTGCGCCCACCACATCGCTGTTCGTCTGGCTTTCGGCGTTGACAAAGCCGCTGTAGCTGACCGTGAACACCGGGTTGGTCGCTCCGTAGATCCGGCTCTGGTTGTCCGCCGTCACGCCCAGGTTTGCCGGAGTCACCGTCAAACTGCCGGTGTTGTAAGTGATGTTGTAGTTCCCCAAGCCGTTGCCCACCGCCGCGCTGGCGTTGATGCTGTACGGTGAACCCGCCACCGGTGCCGTGTTCGTCTCGCCATCACTGGCCAGCGTCACGCTCGAAACACTGTCACTGCCGATCAGGCTGCTTGTGGTGAACTCCGTCCCCGCAAACACCAGGTTCTGCCCATAAACCTTACTGGCATTGTTCGCCGTGACCGTCAGACCTGCTTTATTGATATTGATGCTCACGCTGGCAGTTGCCGTGTTGTAATCAACCGTGTCCGTGGGCGTGAACGTCACGCTCAAAGTCTGGCTGTTACCGGCGTTCAGCACCGTGCCGCTGGCCGGGGTGTAGGCAAAGCTGCCCGCCACGCCGCAGCTCGCATTCAACTGCGTCCCGCTCAACGCCGTGCCATAATCGATGTCCGCCGGATTGCTCCACGATATCACCGGCGTCGCCTTCTGCACATTGATGATCACACTGGCGGTTGCCGGAGTATAATCAACCGTGTCCGTGGGCGTGAACGTCACGCTTAACGTCTGGCCGTTGCCGATGTTCAGCACGGTGCCGCTGGCCGGGGTGTAGGCGAAGGTGCCTGCCACGCCGCAGCTTGCGTTTAACTGCGTCGCGCCCAACGGCGTGCCATATGCAATGTCCGCCGGATTGCTCCACGATATCACCGGAGTAGTCTGGGTCACGCTGATGTAGCTCGATTGGATATTCGTGCTCGAACCCCATGAACCCGAGACGATCTCGGTAACAGTATAATTTCCGGGTGTGTAAACATGACTCACGGAGGTCGTCGTCACGTTGGTGGTGTAACCATCGCCGAAGTCCCAGTAGTAATTGGTGACGTTGCCGGAGGACGCGTCAGTGAAGGTCGCCGTCAGCGGACCACCACCGCTGGTCGGCGTGCCGCTGAAATTGGCCACGGGCGGAGCGTAAACTGCGACGTAATTGGTGGAATAGACATCCGAGACGGAATTATCCCAGTTGGTGACATAGGTATGCAACCGATAATAAGTGACGGGTGCGGTAATCGCTTGGGTGGATTGATACAATGGCATGTTCAACTGATACGGATAACCGGGCGTGGTGACTGACGTGTCAGGCAACGCGTGCCAAGTGGCGTGATCCGTGGAACTTTCCAACTGGGACTGCGGATAGGCATAGGCATACCATTGCAAAACGGCGTTTGTGCCGGTGGCGTCCAGCCTCGGCGCCGCCGTGAACAAGGGCACAAAATAGAAACCAACATCATCAAAACGGATTATTTGATTCGTAGGAAGGCTACCGCCGGCTATCGTAACCAGTCTTACGCTCCAAGTGCCGGCCGGGGCTGTTAACGCATTCGTATACTGCTGCCAACTGGTGGTGACATTTGCAATATTGGTATTTTGCGTGATTAGCGTTTGTCCTTCATTAAAAAATTCGATTCGCAAATTGCAGTTTGTGCTCGCCGCGTTGGTTCCCCTTATCCAGGCCGTCGCCACATAAGTCACATTTGACATCGCCCGCGAGCTGTGACTCCAAAAGGCATAACCAGTGGCTTTGGATCCCGTGTTAACCTGGATGCAATTATTGCCCGAATGGGAATCGTTATTAATCATAGCAACCGCAGCACCCGTGCCACTTGTCCCATTGCGCCAACCGTTTGGAATATTGGTTTCATAAATACCGAGCGACTCAAAGCCGCCATTGACCATCTGACCAATGACCGGATCGTTGTAGTCGAATGGAGTGGGAGTGGCAGGCGCCCAACCCAATGTCTTGGCCAGATGCTGGGCAACTATATTGGCCACGCCCGCCTGTTCATCCAGCACCATTTCCTGCGGTCCGTAAATCCAGGGAAACAACACATAAGAAACATTCGTATCCCCTTGAGCCTTCAAATAGGCCACAGTCGGACCGTCAAGCGGTGCGGTCTCGGAAGTTGACCAGCCATAATCATCAATAAGGCAAATATGCGTTTTGGCCATCGGATAAACCGACCGCAACTGGTTTTGAATAAAGTTTATCCAGCCATTAGTAACTGTATTAGGAGTGCCGCCGTTTAGAATATCGTTGGCCCCCAGCATTATGAACACGACGTCGGGATACCAATTGGTTTGGTAGTTAGGCAGCCCATTATTGGAGAAATTCCAGACACTAGTGCTGTAACGGGTGTCGGCAACCAGATTGGTCACGGGTTGTGTTCGATTATACAACTGTTGCATGTTCAAGGCGGGTGCATAGCTATTGGAAATGCCGACACCGCTGAACCCCATGCAGTAGTATTGAGCATTAAACATTCGCGAAAGAAATCCGCAATAGCTGTAGTAGTTGTCGTTGTTGGCGGAATTTCCGGTATTGGCAATGCTATCTACGGAATTGCCGGACAGACCTGAATCACCATAAAACTCAAACCGCAAGGACGGCTGGGCCGGCGGATTGGTGAGATAGGCTCCGGTATCCAATGTAAAGCCCTTAAATCCGATCGCTCCGTCATTGCCTTCACTCTTCTTTACAATCTGAATCGTATGCGTGGTGTTGGCAAGATTGGTCCCCAGGATCAGTGTAAAATCTTTTTTTACAGTCACCATGGGAAATGAGTTGGACGGCGCGGCGGCAGCACCATCAATCAAAGCGTAAACAAAGCCATACTTTTGATTCGTAAACGTTGCCGAGATGGAGGTGCCGGTGAAGCTGGCGATGATCGTGTTACCCGGCCATCCCAGCATTGGCAGATTGGTGTTGCTCATGTCCATCCGCCCCATATACAGAATGTTCGTGTTGCTGGGTAAGATGGATGTCCCGGCTCGTGCCATGCCGGCGGAAATCAAAACCAACATCGCACACAAAACTTGCGTTATTTTTGAACTAATTGATTTGAACTCGTTTGTTTTCAATTGGGTATGTTCTGGTTTTTTTGGTTTCTTATTTAAAAAAAATAATCAATTTTTTATAGTTCGTATACAGTCGTTTTGCGCAAAACCGCGCCAAATTACGCAAAGTACGCCGATCTTTCAGCTCTGGGCAAACAGATGCAGATTTTTTTCTGCGGTCAAACGTCAGACGCAGGGAGTTTCTTAGCGATCGTCCGAGATCTAATCCGGCTGGTTTGCTGAACACCAGTTCTTGTTTAACCCATAATTTCCTAAATAGACTTCACAAGTATGACTGCGGCGCTGGGTCTGACCGCTCGGGGTGAAAATCTGTTGAGTGATGGGCGGACGGGTAAGAACACGCAACACACGATGGTGGCGCAGATGCGGCAGTTTATCTTCAGTCGGCTGGCAAGTTACAAAGACATCAATGGCGAACTGTTTCCTCGTGTCGGATTTATAGCAACTATCTAGCCCGACCCGCCACGCGGATGGTGCGGCTCTACAATCAGCGGGGCTCGGCGGAGCAGTGGATCAAGGAAGGCAAGAATGTGGTTAAATCGACCCACCTTTCCTGCCATGACTTTGTGCATAATCAAGTGCGACTGCAACTGTTCGTGCTGGCTTACAATCCGGGCAACTTTCTGCGTCAGCCGGTCCTGCCCCAAGGGGTGCGTCACAGGACATTGACAACGTTGCGGGAGAAGCTGATCAAGATTGGGGCGAAAGTTGTGCACCATTCCCGGAAGATCGTCTTTCAGATGGCGGAAGTGGCAGGGCCGAGAGAGTTGTTCTAGACGATTTTGGAACGGATTGAACGGCTTAGATCACCAGCAGCAACCGGGTGACGAAAAGTGAAAGGACTCGCATGAAAACCACGGCAACAACGGAGGCGGTGTCTTCACCTCCGGGAGAAAAGGAGCATTTGAATACAAAATGGCGGCAAACCACCTCCTGCGCCGGACAAAAACCAAGGGCGGACTTGGAAAATGTCTTACAAATCAGGAGAGCAGGCAGCAAATCACGAAAACCACCACCGCCATTCGTGGGCAATAAACCAAATGGAAAATCCCAGTTAAACCGCACCCACTTCCTATTCATAACCAAAAGCTTTCACAAAAGGTTCCAGTTTGGCCAGGTATGGCTCCAAATGTTTCTGATAATTGCGCCAGCGGCCACGGGCGCGTTTATACACAGGCTGGGTCACATCTGCATAGGTGGGCGAACGGACCACTTTGTTACGGGCATGTTCATCAAATCCCAGCACGCGCGCATCCCAGGTGACGCCCAGAAAATCCAAAGTCTGGCGGGCCACGGATTCGAGATCTTCCACCATGTCCTCGTAGCGGACTGCCAAACAAGGATTGGGCATACGCGACGCAACGGTTTGCCAGAGCCCCATGACGGTGGCGTATTCAGACACCCCGCCCTCCAGGCTGTAAAACGCCGTGGCAACCTGGTTTTGTGGCAAGTATCGCATAAAACAGCTGAGCACCACATCTCGCGGGTCGCGCAAGGCGATTAAAAACTTGATTTCCGGGAAAAAACGGATCAAGGCCGGCGCCAAAAAGGTCAGCGAAGGGTTTTTATCGACCAGCAGGCGGCCGGCGATGGGTTGATTGAGCACTATTTCCATGGATCGAAAATACTTGGCTCCCAATTGAATCACCTGGCTCGGAGTGGCGGCCGCCAGTGTGCTAAATGTGCCGTCCAGGCTTCCGGAGTCCTGGCCGCTGCGCAATAACGGCGTGAGGGCTTCATCCAAGAATGTGTCAGTTTCCTCCGCCGAGATGATATCCGGGTGTGAATCCAGAACCTGCTCCAAGAGTGTTGTTCCCGAACGCGGATGGCCGCCCAGAAGGGCCAACCGGTGAGGCGGCGTTCCCGGTAAACCCTCATCAACCCAGCGCCTCAGGACATCCGTTGTGGCAAGGTTGATGGTCTGAGTCATGCGGGACCGCATGACACGCAATGCCGTCTGGAGTTCGCCGGCATGGGGGCGTAGCATCCATTTCGCCCTATAAAATGCAACCATCGCTTCGTCATACCGGCCCAAACGGTCCAAGACATCACCCAGTTCATACCAGGCTCGCACCCGGGTGTCGGGCGCGGCATTGGCCGGAAAAGCCTCAAGGATTTTCCGTGCATTTTCCAAACCTCCCGCCTGCCGTTCCAGCCGGGCCTTCCCTAACAGGGCAGCCGGACAATCCGGATTTAGGTGCAGTGCCCGGTCGATCAAACTGCGGGCATCCTCGATTCTTCTAAGGCGCTCATATAACTCAGCCAGTTCGGCAATCATGTCTGCGGTGGCGTCTTTTTGTTCGATCGCCCTTTGCCAATATCGCTGCGCCAGTTCCGGAGTGTAGAAATGCTGGCATTGCCGGCCGATCGCCGCCAAAGTTTCGGTTGGCCGGGGGGAGAATTTCAATGCTTGTTCAAAACATTTCTCGGCCGCGGCATAGTCCAAATGCAGTCCGTGCGCCCCTCCCAAAGCCACCCGGAGGAAGGTATTGCCAGGCTCCAAACGGTTCGCTCTTTCCAGAAGGTCGATGCCTTGCTGAAAATCCTTCGAGTCCGTGGCCACCTTGAACTGCTCTAGGATGCGCCTTACAGAGCTATTTCGGGTTGTGGCATTACGCTTCATGAATGATTGATTAATGTATTTACACTATTTTTGTATCGACAAGAACTATTTAATCAAAATAAAAACCCCGCCGCCGGATCAACTTGAATCCGGCGGCGGGATGCGCTTATGTGATCACAATGCTTGATATCTACCCATTCAGGATCGGATCCTTAAATCCGGGATTATTGTAAACGGAAGAACGTGGAACCGAGGGCGCTATTCGTGAACATGTAAGAGATGGCCGGCACGCCGTTGGTCGCCGGCACCCACGGACCGTTTACATTGGTTGCAGTTTGAAGAGTATACAGAGCACCAGCCTGCGGATAGGACACAAACATTTCTTGCCCGCCAACCGTGGCGATGGTAATCGCCGGCGGAGTCGGCGGCGGGGGAACGGCCACCAGCGACGCATCATCAAGGAGAATACCCTGGTCATCTTTAATGATGACAATCGAAGCGTTTACATAGGCGGCAGATGGCGGGACGGAGTTGGTGAAAGAGGCGCTGCAGAGATGGTAATTGGCATCCCTGTAAATATCGAATGATTGAGAAGAACTTGCCAGGAGAGCGGTTGACGCATCATGATATTCCACCTTTAACACGAGAACATTTTTATTCGTTCCCCCATCTCCACTAGGGTAAAACCCTCCGTCGGTCGCCCAGGCGTCTTCAGCGTAAACACTCATGTTATATACTGAGGAGATCGTATTTGTAACGTTTTGATACAGACCGCCATAATAGTTTGAGCTATAATAACTATAAGAACTGTAACACGCCGCAATTGATCCGTTATAAACATTGGTTAAGTTACCTTGGGTCAACCAGTTAGGCATAACGGTCAGGATCTGTGTGGAGGGAATAATATGCGCATAACCCGAATTATACGCGAAGGTTGTCCAGCCGGTCAGGGTGGTCGGGCTAGCTTCAAATCCCGGATTCACTAGGAGGTTGGTGTTGTATTGCGCCATGGCCGTCAAGCACGAACCGGTGGCTAATATGGTTGCAATTAGGAGGTATTTCATATTTTTAATTGAGGTTTTAACTAGTTTGGATTGACTATCAGTTTACTACTTCGTTTTCATATCATTACGGAAACCCACAATTCGATGACGCGAACTCATTAGAATAGTGGCTTTTTATATAGTTATCACAGATCACCTTCACGGCAACGACCAGTTCGCGAAAACATGGGTATTTTTACGCAAAAAATATGAAACCAGAAATCGCTTTCATATTTCCACGATATATCAACGAATTGAGGTAAGGATGACCACGCTTCGCTTATCCAGTTCACATTTCAGGCCCGAGGCGAAATTGGCAGCCCGATGAATCTTTTTGCTAGCCGGAAAGCCATTCAGATCTTTCGGCTGACGGCTGGCTGAATAATCATATTCCAGAAAATCCATGCCCCGTTGCCATTGGGGAATAATGACTCGCAATTCACATGGCCGGTCGGAATCATTCACCAGTGCAATCGAAAAATCTCCGGTGGCAGTTTTCGCCGCCAGGGTGCGAACCCCGGGAAGGTTTGCATCCGACATTTTCAGGGTTTCGCAGCCCCGGGGAAAACTGCGGGCCATGAGCGACCACGTATAATACCACGGCCGCAAACTGGCATCCTCAGGATGACCGATTTCGTCGGCCAGGCTATTGAAAAAACCCCATTTCTTAAACAACGTCTTGTGGATGTCCGGCCAGCCGGTTCCTTCATCGGAATAGATATGCATGGCGTCATCCAAGTCCCAGGCAATCGCCCCGGCCAGGCCGGCGCGGGCGGCCTGAATGCAATAGTCCGTCATCCACACGCCATAAATGGGCTCATAAACCTTGGGATGACTGTCTTCGCCGCCCTGCGGGGCGACTGGGCCGCGCCGATTCATGCCAATCTCACCCATAAAGAAAGGCTTTTTGCTCCCGTTGGGGTCGTAGCGGTTGATATATTCGCGTTTCACGGCCAGAACCCTCTCCATATAGCCGGCCTCCAAATCCTCGCTCGCGACATATTCATGGGCATCATACGCACCAAGGCTGGCGCCACATTCCAAGACGGCGCGATCAATCCAATTATAATCCTTCACCCAAGTCACATCGGGGCCGGTGATTTGAATCTTTCGATCCAATCCTCGTTTTTGGAACTCTGCGTGCAGATTCTGGATGGCCGTCTTCCACTTGTTAAAATCAACACAATGAGACCAGTCGCCATTCGGCTCGTTGATGAGGTTATAATACTTCAGACAGGTGTAGTGTTTTTCATTGATCAGGTGGTCCAGAAAATCGCATACTAACCTGCTCCAGCGCGGATCCGTGCATTCTATATGATAGGGTTGCAAGCGGTCATCATTTATATCCGCGCGGTCACCTGGCGCCGCCGGATCGTCCCATTCGCCAATGACCACCTGGACATGGTGTTGTTCGCAATAATCCAGCAACCGATACAACTTCTTCATATGGTTGTTTTCCCACGCATAGATGGGCTGGCCCTGAGCATCATAGCCATCGCAATAATGGTAGGCGCGGTCCATCACCCGCACCAGGGGCACGCGCATGAAATCCAGGCGCGCGAACACCCTTTGCCACGCAGCCTCGCTAATATCAAACCAAGGATACGGGCTCCACTGAACACCGAACCCAATAAAGTTCGTGCAGAGAGGAGCCGCCGGGTCGACCACGACTGAAACGGGTTCGCTAGCCGGGGACCGGAAAACCATCAACGAGCAGACGACGGCGATCGGACAAAACCATTTTCTCATATTTTAAAAAACGAGGATGAATAGAAGCGGCAGTCGTTTTTTGCTCCAAGTTGTTTTGCAATCGAATTAATAGGAGTTGATCGCGAAGACATCGTTTTGATTTGCCCGAAAATCCGTCCATTTCCACGACTCCGTGTGACCGTCACAAAACGAGAGCACAGCTCGGGTTAAGGTCGAATGCCGAACCGCAGGTTGTTTCTGCATGGATTGACCATAAATTTGCCAGCCGATCCCGGGGCTCGGTTGTTTGGTGGTGATTTCAGTATAATAACCACAGGTCGGCTGCGTATCGGGCCAGGGAAACTTTTTCGGAACGCCGACATCCCCCATCAACCAGATTTGGCTGGTGCGGATGATTTGCGAAAATTTCTTGCTGCCCAATGGAGCACCGCTGCTGGAAAGCCCATAACGAATGATGCCCCCAGTTTCAGTCACCCCTTCACATGGGCCATATCCCCCCATTTGCTGACCATAAGAGGCGGTCACACCTGGTGAGATATCGGCCGGTTGTTGGACACTTGGACAAACCCAAACACCGTTGGACACATTACCGCTGTTTCCCAAATAGTTTCCCTGACTCAGGATGTTGAACCACCAGGTTCCCTCGGTCGTGCTGTAGGCTGAACTATAATTGCCGCTATTTAAGGGGGGAGCTTGGTCGCCATTATCACTGGCATACATCATGAACGCCAGCGCCACTTGGCGAATGCTATTATTGCAGACAGTCATCTTGGCTCGATCCTTGGCCTTAGCCAGGGCGGGTAGCAACATGGCGGCCAATATGGCGATGATGGCGATGACCACGAGCAGTTCGATCAACGTAAATCCGGTCCGACGGGCAGCGGGGCTTTCCTTAAAACGACATTTCATAGTAGATTCATGGCTTTCATTTTGGTCACAGGTCTTTGCCGTTTAATTTAGCACCACCCATTTGCGCAACAAGGGCTAACTTGCGCAGAATTGGGGTGATTTACGCAAAAGTGATAAAGCAAGGCCGCCCGCGAATCGCACTCTCAGGAGTCATCCACAGCAAAATGATGACTGGTGGTTTTGGTTTTGCAGTTAGGAAGCAGGCAGCGTTGTCAGGAAGATGACTCCGCGCGACGGCATCATCAATTCGATTCCCCTTTTCAGATCCACATCATTGAGAAACTTTTTCGGTTTGGGAAAACCCCGGTCATCAACCGGGCGGTCATTTTCAAAGTAATGATAACACGCCATCGTCTGGATCGGGGTTGCGGAAGGGATCTGCAGCCTGACCAGGCGGTTCGTGTTGGCATTGTTTACCAGCATGACGGTCATTTGTTCCCGGCCGAAGACATTCACCATACCAATAATCGCCCGAAACTTCGTTGCGGAGTCTACATCGGTTTTGATCATCCGGGTGCCGGCCGAAAATAGACGCGACATTAATGACCACGTGTAAAACCAGGGACGCATTTGCATTTCCCCGGGGCGGCCCATTTTATCTCCATAGGAATTCCAAAAACCCCACACCTTGAAGGTAGTGCCGTCCGGAATTTTGAGGGCGTGTTTCCAATTTGGGATGTGCATCGCATCATCCATGTCCCAAGCCAAAGTCCCCTGCCAACCCGCCCGCGCCACTTGCGCGGCATAGTCAGCCATCATGACACCATACTCAAAGGTTCTGACCCGAGGCTGCTGATCAAGCCGTTCGATTTTCCCATCGAGCAGTCCCGACTCGGCCAAAAATGCGGGTTGTGACCGGGCTCGCGGATTTGTGGCAATCAGTGTTGCCCGTTTATCCAGCAATAACCGCTCAATGTTACCCGAAATCACCTCTTCATCAGAGGCATACCAGTGCAAGTCCCAGGCCCCAAGGCAATCCGGCAAATCACCAGCCGACCGTTCAAGCCAGTGAAAAGGTTCGAGCCAGTACGTGTTACCGGTTGTATCCGGGCCTATGATTCGCACCTCCTCACTTAATCCGCGAGTATCGAATTCCTGCTTCAGATTGCGAATAGACTCCACCCATGAAGGATAATCCTTGTTGTGCGACCAACTTCCATTGGGCTCATTGATGAGGTTGTAGAAACGGATGCACTTGTAACCCCGCTGACGGATGAGGTAATCAACCCCACCGGCGATAACGCGCGCCCAACGGGGATCGGTTTGATCCGGCACCAGTTGGGAGGGTGGCGCCCACTCGCCATAGATCACAGGTATATTGCGGGCCTGGGCAAAATCGAGGATTGCGGTCAACCTTTCAAAAACTTTTTTTTGCTCAGCACTCCCTTCCGCCCAGACATACTGCGGTTGCCCGTTCGTATCAAAACCAAGACAAAAGGCGGAAGCACTCCACATGACCCGTAAATAACCCGGACGGCAGAAGTCCATCCGGTTGGTGATGAGATTCCACTGTTCCGTCGAAGGCTGATACCAATCGAAGGGGTCCCATTGCACTCCGAGGCCCATGAAATTTGAACAAACGACTTGGGCCGGATTTACCGATACCTTGATCGTTTCGGCCGGCGCCATTGAAATGCCGATAAAAACCATTACCGCTGCAAAAAATGTCAGCTTTTTTATCATATCTTTAATTTCTGGTTTCTTGAATGTCGAATGGCCTCCGGTCTTCACCGGAATCCGCCCTGTCGCTGGGGTCTGCCTAATCCCCTGCTGTCATCCAGCATCATATCTGGCCCAAAGCAAGAAGCCATCATTTTGCGCTTGGTCTTCATCTTTGTCACAGGTTTATGAATTTTAAACCAGCACTTTCCCCTTGCGCAACAAGGGTCTACTTGCGCATCCTTGGGAAGATTTACGCAGTTTTTGATTATGAAAAGCCGCCCCAGAATCGCCTTGGCTTTGCCGGACTCCAAACCTTGGGGGCTGACCCGGTTTTTGAACGGCGTAAATGATTATGCGCGCAAACAGGGAAATTGGATCACCATTGCCTGTCCCATCGGCACGCACAACCCCATCGATTTTCCGCTGGATCTCAAAGGCCTGAAACACTGGAAAGGCAACGGGATTATTTTACAATCTGATGACAAGAAATTACTGGGAACGCTTTTGGCCTCACACATTCCATTCGTGAACATTGATTCCGATCTTCCGTTCAATCCGCAGATTCCAAGGGTCACGCAAAATGACCAACAAATCGGTCGTTTGGCCGCCAAACATCTCATTGAACGAGGGCTGAAAAATCTCGCTTTCCACGGAGTCAGAGGTCGCTGGTATTGCGATGAGCGGTTGGCCGGTTTCAAACAAGCCGCCAGCCAATCCGGCATCAAAGTCAACCACTTCAGCCTGTCGCACATTCACCGGGATGCCTTGTGGAACGAGCGTTTCCAGCCGCTAAAAAAATGGTTGCAATCGCTGCCGTTGCCGGTTGGGGTTTTTGCCAGCCACGACTACCGCGGGTTGATGATTTTGGATGCCTGTCAGGATATCGGCCTGCGTGTTCCGGATGATGTCGCGGTGATTTCATCGGATAATGATGTTTCCGTCTGTGAATACTGCACCCCGACCTTGAGCAGTGTGTGCATCAACGCGTATCGCATGGGTTACGAATCCGCCGCCTTGCTTGACCGATTGATGCACCGTGCCACGCCGCCGAAAGATCCCATTTTGATTGAGCCGGGGGAAGTGATGGCCAGGGAATCCACCAACGTGCTTCACATCGCCGATCCCATCGTCAAAAAGGCGATTAATTATATGGAATTGCATTTCAAAGATTCTTTCAAAATGGATGCGGTGGCCGATGTGGCCGCAGCCTCCCGCCGGTTGCTGGAAATGCGGTTCCGCGAAGAGATGAAGACATCGCCCGCCGAATATTTGGCCGCCTTAAGAGTCAAAAAGGCCAAAGCCATGCTCGTCGCTGCCGATCGTCAACCACTTGAGGAAATCGCTCGGTCCTGTGGCTTTGGCACCGGAAAGAATTTGCGCGCCGCCTTCCGGCGAGTCCTAGGCATCTCGCCCGCCGACGTTAAGGCCAATACTCCTTGAACCTTCAAACAGCAGGCTTCGGATCCGTGATTCCAGAAAAATCAGGGACGCGTTTGACGGAACGCGTCAATTTTGAAACTCACCGATGCTGACTTTGTGGATTTTAAGGACAAAATCAACCGAGCGGATGTCAAACTACGGTAGCTGCCGGTTCGCTGTTTGGCGCGAAAGCGGGGCGAACATTTTTCGGCTTCACGCGTTCTTAAGGTTGTCTTGTGTAAAATCGATTCATGAAAAACTGCATTCATATTTTGTATGTCGCGCTGGCGCTTGGCCTTACCGACAACGGTTTTAGTACGGACCAAACCTTCGCAATTGTTGATACCGGCCAGACAAAGTGCTACGACAACCAAAACGAAATTATTCCGCCGAAACCGGGGCAGCCTTTTTACGGCCAGGACGCGCAATTCCAACATCATCTGGCCAGCTATACACTGGGCGCTGACGGCCTGACGGTTCATGACAATGTCACCGGCCTGACCTGGCAGCGCAGTCCGGATACCGATGGCGATGGCTCGCTCACGCGGCGTGACAAATTGACGTTGAGCCAGGCCCTGGCGCTTCCCGCAAAACTTAAACGAGCCAAGTTCGGCGGCTTCGACGACTGGCGGCTGCCGTCCATCAAGGAATTGTATTCGCTATTCAACGCGTGTGGCACCGACCCAAGTGGCCCCGGCGGCAATGACACTTCAATGCTGGCGCCTTTCATTGACACGAACTTTTTCAAGTTCGCCTATGGCGACACGCGCACCGGCGAGCGCGTGATTGATTCGCAATATGCCTCCTGCACCAAATATGTCGGCAAAGGGGCACGCGGGTTCGACAAGCTGTTCGGCGTCAATTTTGCGGATGGCCGCATCAAAGGGTACGACCTGTTCATGCCGGGCGGCCGCATGGAGAAAACTTTCTTCGTGCTGTGTGTGCGCGGCAATCCGAGTTACGGCAAGAATGATTTTCGCGACAACAGAGACGGCACCATCACCGACTGCCCGACGGGCTTAATGTGGTCGAAGTCGGACAGCGGCCAGGGCATGAACTGGCAGAACGCGCTGGCCTGGGTGCAAAAGAAAAACGCGGAGAAATATCTCGGCCACGATGACTGGCGGCTGCCAGGCGTGAAGGAATTGCAGAGCATTGTGGAATACACGCGTTCGCCCGACACGACGCATTCGCCTGCGATTGATCCGCTGTTCAACTGCACCGCGTTTACCAACGAGGTTCAGCAGGTTGACTTTCCGTTCTATTGGTCGGCGACGACGCACGCCGGGATGATGGGCGGTGGTGCGGCGATGTATGTGGCCTTTGGTCGCGCGGCGGGTTGGATGTCGGCGCGCGCTTTGGCGGGTGGACCACCGGATAGGCGTGGCGGTTTTGCCTCCGGTCCCGGTGAAGGCGGGCCACCGGGCGCAGGGCCGCTGGATGCCAATTCTGGTGAATACCACTACGTTGACGTTCACGGCGCAGGTGCCCAGCGCAGCGACCCCAAGGCCGGCAATCCCGCCAAGTTTCCTCATGGTCGAGGCCCGCAAGGTGATGTCATCCGCATTTTCAACTACGTGCGCCTCGTGCGCAGCGCATCCTGAGGATCTCGCCCGCCGACGTTAAGGCCAATACTCCTTGAACCTTCAAACAGCGGGGTTTCGAAGCTGTGATTCCAGAAAAATTAGTGATGCGTCGAATATCTTGATCGCCATTAATGAAACTGCCACCCATCTCCAGACATCGAGGACGGGACGCCTATAGCCAATCGTCGGTGCGGAACGGCATGGCTGGCAGTCCCGCGCCGTTGTATAAATCACCCTCAGGATTATTCGCCCAGTCATAGCGTGCCGCTACCGGTTGCGAAACCTCCTTGCTGCTCACAAAGACCGTATCGCCCGCAATCCGCGCGTCGGCGGGATGCCATTGCCGGTCTGCGCCGGCGATCACAAACCCATTTAATTTGCCGCCATGGGCAACCAATCCGGCATCCGTATGATGAAAATAAATTTGGAGCTCCGAGCCTTTTGATTTGTCCTTCCAGTATTCCGGCCCCTGACACACGACCCTTTGATGATACACCTTCTTCAGCGCCAGCAATGCGAGGCGGCGACCAACCTCCTGTTTGTTTTTTGGATGAATATTTTCTGGGTCGCCGATGTCAATCGTCACCGCCATGCCAGTGTTGGGGACATTCAACACTTTTGCCTGTCCCTCGCGGAAATAAGCCCAACTCGCATGGCTGCTATCATCATTTTTTATCCAGTTGGGAAGCTGCACGAAGAAAAACGGAAAGTCTCCGAGACCCCAGTCCCGCCGCCAATCGGTAATCATGCGGCTTTGTAAATCGGTGTAATTTCGCGCGCCCGACGGACCTTCGCCGGCATTGGCCTCCCCCTGATACCACAGCACGCCGCGGATGCAAGAATTGACAAACGGATGAATCATGGCGTTGAAAAGCTGGGCCGGCATATATTGCCCTGAATCCGGGGGCCCAGGATTCCACGGCTTTGGCGGCACGGCTTGGTGCGAGGCGTCGGCCTGCGCAACTGCAGTTTCCCAGGATTTGATGTCCGCCTCCAACTGCTTCTCCCGCGCCGGCCACTCGGCGATTTCCTTCCGCTTGCGGTCTAGTAGGGCCGCATATCCGGGATAGGCTTTTAGCGCTTCCATCGAAATCCAAGGTTGAATGGGCGTGCCGCCCCAGGTGGCATCAATCAGTCCAACAGGCACATTCAAGTTGCGATGCAATTCCCGGCCAAAAAAATATCCGGCGGCAGAAAAACCATTCCAGCCGCCTTGTGCCACATTTTCCGGCGTGCAGACTTTCCACGCACCGGATTGATCCAATTGCGGCTCTGGCTTGCATGAATTCGGAACCATCAACAACCGGATGTAGGGGAAGTTTGCGGCGGCAATTTCTTTGGCCCCATCCTGAGCCTGGCCTATGCCCATCTGCATGTTGGATTGCCCGGAGCAAAGCCACACTTCGCCGATCAGAACGTCTTGGATTTCACGCCTGGTCGAACCGATGATCGTAAGCGTCTGCGATGTGGCATTAGCCGGCAGCGCGGCGAGTTTGACCGACCATCTGCCATCAACGCCGGTCGTTGTGGACAAACTTCGACCGGCAAAAGAAACGGTGACCTTGGTGCCGGGCGTGTCCCATCCCCAGATGAGGTTGCTTTGCTTCTGCTGTAGCACCATGTGGTCGCCGATGACTGCGGGTAATTTCAGTTCCGCCCGTAATGCGGGAACCAGCGCGAGGCTGAATGTTACGAGTAGAAGAAATTGTTTCATTCGAAAATCACCCTATGGAAGTCACGCTACGGAGGGCCGTTGTTTTCCAGTGAACCAAATCGACCTCGGGGTTGGATTGTTTTTATTCAGTAAATACTTCACTCGCGATACGGCGAAAATGCCAGGCAAATCTGCCTCCCCTCACCATGCACGCCAGATGAAGCACAATGCGGCCTAAACGCCAATTTGCCAGATTCAGCTTTAGTTCTCGATTCATTGTGGAGCCTTTCACTGTCAAATCACTCCGGGCTCACCGGAATTGGTCGGCCATTTCCTGATAGTAGTTTATTTTCCAACCTTCATAACATAATCGACCAGTTTGTCGAAATCGGCGGTGGCAACGCCAATGTATTTGTCAGCACAGCCGTAATAGACAAAAAGTTTACCATCCACGACCACGTTGGCCGTCGGGAACACAACGCCATGCGGATACAGGCCCTGCCACTCATATTCGGCTTCGGGCGACATGATGGGTTCTGGGGTGCGGGCAATCACTTTGCGGGGATTTTTCAAGTCGAGCATCATGGCCCCCACGTGATAAATTCCCTTCGCATCCACCGCATGATAAATCACGAACCACCCTTTCTTGTGTTTGAGCGGTGGCGTGGAGCCGCCAATTTTACGTTCCCAATGGAATTTTGCCTTGGCCAGAAGATAATCTTTACCCCACTTGAGCGGGTCATCGCCGAAGCAAATCCAAATGGCCGGATATTTGGTGCCATATTTCGGGCCGGTCCATTGCATGGGCCGGCGGAGCAATGCGTATTTCCCGTTAATCTTCTCCGGAAATAAAATCACGTCACGATCATCCAGCGTCGGGTCGGTGATGCGACCCAGACGACGGAAAGTTTTCAAATCCTCCGACATCAGCAAGCCGGACGAAGTCAGGTTTTCACCAAAGGCGCGGGGTTGGTTTTTATCGCGCGGATTGAACGCGGCATTGTTCGGCGCAAGCCAGTATTTTTGCGGAAAATACGGGCGATATGCGTAGGTGATTAGAAAATGGCCGTTCGTCTTCACAATGCGCGGATCCTCAATGCAGCCAGCGTCCTCGCCGTCGGCGCTGGGCGAAAGAATCGGGCCTTTTTGCGACCGCTTGAAATTAAAACCATCCTGGCTCGTCGCGAGGCCGAACCGAATGACATGCTCGGAATCGTCGCCCGCCGCGCGATACAGCATTTTGAACGCGCCCTGGTCATAGATCACGCCGGGATTGCAGACGACGAGGCTTTCCCACGGCTGCGTGGGATTCGGCGAGAGAATGGGGTTGCCGGAATACTTTTCGAGTTTCATAAGGATAAGATTATCTCCAGATATAGACAAAGATGGCGGTAAAGATCAGCAAGGCCACGGAAAGGATGCGGTAGTTCTGATACCAGGGTAAGGCCGCCAATTCCGCCGATTCTTCGGCGAAGGCACTGAATTTCCAAACGTAATTATTAACCTTGGCTTCGCTGGGAGGAATGGTCATATGACTGACGAAGACGATGATGACGGCCGACACCAGAAAGATAATGGGGGCGACATAGAGAAAATGCATCCGGGCCAGCGGTGTCCAGTGGTAGACATTGCGATCCAGCGCGAGCAGAATCGCCATGCCCAAACCGCTCATCAGGCCGGCAAAGGCACCCGTGCCGCTGGCCCGTTTCCAGAAAAGCCCCAGCACGAACACGGCCACCACCGGCGGAACCACAAACGAAAGCAATTGCTGGAAATATTTGACCACGGAATCAAACTTTTGAATTTGCGGTGCCCACGAAGCAGCAATACAAATGATGATCAACCCGGAGATATTGCCCGCCAGCACCTGTTGCTTGCTGGTCATGTCCGGCTTGATTTTCCGGCCGATATCCATGGTGAAGATTGTCGCAGCCGAGTTCAGGGTCGAAGCCAGCGCGGCGGTCAGCGCCGCCAGAAAGCCGGTGACGACCAAGCCCGTCAAGCCAGGCGGGAGGATTTCAAACACCATTTTCGGGTAAATCTGATCCGGCTTGTCGAGGTGAGGAAACAGCACACGCCCGCTCAAGCCGGGAATGACCATTACGAAGAAGATCACGAAGTTCAGGGCGGCGGCGAAGAGGTTGCCCCAGCGACCGTGGTTGATGTTTTTTGCGCTCAACGTGCGCTGCACCATCGCCTGGCTCGTGCCCCAGTAATAAAATCCCAGCAAAGGCAGTGTGATCAGCAGGGTCGGCCACGGCACGGAAGGATCGTTGACGGGCCGTATCAGGCTGGTATGCCCCGCCGGCACGGCGAGCATCACCGCCGACCAGCCGCCCGCTTTGTCAAAGGAGATGTAAGTCAAAACCACCGATCCAACGAACAAGATTGCCGCCTGCAATACGTCCGCAAACATCACGGCCGACAATCCGCCAACCAGCGTGTAGCTGGCCGCCACGATGGCCAAGCCCCAGATCAGGATCTTCAAGTCCACCGACGGAAAAATCATCTGGATCATCAGCGAGCCGGCATACAGCGTCACCGCCGAGTCGATAAACGTATAACTCAACAGCGCGATGGTGCAGAGGTAATAGCGACTGCGCGCGTCGAACCGGCCTTCCAGAAACTCCGGCAACGTGTAAACCTTGTTCCGTAGGTAAAACGGCAGGAAGAACACCAAAACAAAGATGATTGGAATGATGGCCGCCGAGATGCCGTAGTTGAAAACGGAAATCCCGGTGCTGTAACAGTCGCCAGACCAACCGACGAGCGATGAGCTGGAAACAACCGTCGAAAACATCGAAAGCCCCACCAACCACCACGCCATGCCACGCCCGCCCAGAAAATAATCCTCCGCGTTCTGCCGCTTGGAATGATACAGCCCCCACGCAATCAAAACGACGACGTAGAGGGCCATGACGATGAGATCAATGGAATGCAGGTTGACGTGCGGCATAATTTTACTAGTCGCTGTATAAAATATTTTTGAAATTAAATTTTTATACGCTCCGCTCGTTTCAGCATTGATCGCTGACAAAAAGTGAGGAACGCAGTATTTGAGTTAATTCTACGACGACCCAAATTACGCAACAACCGCCATTAAACGCAAACATAGGACAATTTGCGCAAATCTTTTTTCACCTTGGCTTTAGCTTTACGCTCTCTGATCCGGCCCGAACCCATACACTGACCGTCGCATTCTCAATTGCAATCTCCAGCCGTGCCGCGGTTCGCCTTTGTGGCCGACCTTGAATATTTAGTTCGTGTCGCTCAATCGATAAATTGGTTCGCGCTCCGTTCCCGGATCACTGTGCGCTCAATAATGACGAACGCGCCAATCTTCGCGGTTTCCCTTCACGACTGTCAATTGGTGCGTGCGCGTAACGCCTGCTCACACCCTCCCCATCTCCAGAAATCTCTCAATAAGTGGGATAATATCTAGGTGACGGTTTAGCTTCCGTTAATCCCAAATCTCACCACGAATCGAGCCCTGTCCCTCAAAGACAGGGATTTTTCGTTTCCATCAATCCCCACCAAAAATTATTATGGCCCCCAGAATCAAGCTGGATTCTGCAAGAGGAAATTGCACCGAGGTTAAGATCCGCAATGCCAAACAACGTCAACAGAATCGGTTCAGAAGACGCCGCTGAATTAATCCACGATTCCATTTGTTTCGCAGCAAAACTCCTTACCAATGCAGAAAAGCAAAATTAAACAGTCACACCAGAAAACATCGCCTATTAAACCATTCTCCACATGAAATCAGGCCGGCGTTCCTGTGGAAGTTCTACGGGATATGGTCCGGGACAAGTTCAATTTAGCTTTGAGACATGACGTGCCGGATAATGAAAACACGCATCAACAGGCTTGGAAAGGGTTGGCTTTTGTGCGTGGGGTTGTGACCGGGCTCAACTTTCTGGACCACTGATTTGTTAGTCCGAGCATTGGTTTAAGTTTATGTTTTCGTTTGTTCTTTGTCCATGCCCAGTGGAGGGCGGGCGCAGCCCGACCGGAACTGGGCATGGACAACTCCGCGCCGCAAACCGCGCCGGACTCTCGTAGCCCAGCCGACTGTGCGGTCTGATCTCGTTGTATTTCTGCCGGAAGTCGCCCACCACCACCCGTGCTTCCGTCAATGTCCACAGCTGTTCCCGGTTCAAGCATTCGTCCCGGAACCGGCCGTGAAAGCTTTCCACAAAACCGTTCTGCCACGGGCTGCCTGGCTCAATGTAGATCGTCTTGATCCGATGCTCCTGCAACCACCGCTGCACGATCTTCGCAATGAACTCCGAGCCGTTGTCACTCCGCAGATACGCCGGTGCTGCATGAGGCGAAAACAAAAATCAATGTCCTCGCAGGCAGCATCGGGAAATGACTCATCGAACCTGACATTTTCGGCCACCGGTCGGCTGATGGCAAAGTTGCAGGTTGGCCCATACAACAGGATGCTGGTGCGCTTGAAACATCTGCCGTTCAAGGTTCCATTGATTTCGTGATATTTGTCAAACCAAGTGGAATTTGATGAGTCGGTTCTGCCAGAAAGAGAGTGAACGTATGGGTTCTCGACGAATCCGCTGACTGCCTCGGAAACCCAATTTGATTCAGGGATGCAATCTGAATCCGTGAACAAAATGACATCGGCCTGACAATCCAAGGCGGCATCTAGTCCCTGATTTCGTGCGGCTGCTGGGCCTTTCGATGTCGGGCTATTCAAAACCTGAACTGCGCTCGGAAGTTGGGGCCAGAGTGGTGAGCCATCGTTGACGACAATCACTGTCGCCTGTAAACGGCGGTTGAAAAGTGCGGCGGGTGGCGCTCGAAAAGTGCTGCACCCTCCTGGCAAAGAAGACTGGATTTAAGGGTTTTCGTCAAGCGGTTGATTTCGCTTCGAGGTAGAAGCAGCAGGCGGGGGAGCTTCGAGCCTCCAGCTCGCCCCCGCCTGCGGTCGAAGGTTCGTGAGGCTTACTTTCGTTTCAGCCGGCGTTTGGCATCCGTCAGCCGGTAGCTCTCGCCATTGGCTTCCAAGATGTGAACCCGGTGGGTCAGGCGGTCCAGCAGTGCGCCCGTCAGCCGTTCACTACCCAATACTTCGGTCCATTGTTCAAAAGGCAGATTGGTGGTGACGATCAGGCTGGTGCGTTCATAGGCCCGGCTCACCACGTCGAAGAGCAGTTCCGCCCCGGTCTTGGAGAACGGGACGTAACCGAGTTCGTCCAACAAGAGAACGTCCAGTCGCTCCAGTTGTTTGTGCAGCCGTTGCAGGGTCCGGGTTTCGCGTTGTTCGAGCAACTGCGTCACTAAGCCCGTGGTGGTCATGAAGCGGACCCGCTTGCCTTGCGTGCAGGCGGCGAAGCCCAGCGCACTGGCGAGGTGCGTTTTGCCAGTCCCAGGATTCCCGACCAGTAATAAATTTTCCCGTTTGGAGATATATTCACCCCGCAGGAGTTCGCGCACCAAGGGTTCGTTGATCGATGGTTGGGCGGCGAAGTCGAAGGTCTCGATGGTCTTCAATACCGGGAAGGCGGCTTCCTTGATCCGCCGTTCGGTGGCGCGGCGTTCGCGGTCGATCAGCTCCCGTTCGGCCAACCGCAACAGATAGGTCGGATACCCGCATCAATCGTTCATGCAGTTCTGGGCCTCGGATCCTTTGATTTGCGCTGGTGGCACTGAAGAACGACGCATCGGCCGCAAGAATTGATTTTGCCCGATTAACGACGGCTTTGGCGTTTTTATCACTGCGGAACTCAACGCACAAATTCAGCACATTGTTTTCTTTGGGTAGTTCCTGAGCCGCCCGTTGAAGCAGCCCACGATACAAGTTCATCAGCTTGTCCGAGGTGGAGGTTTTGTATAATTGCAGATGCGGTTCCATATAATACCAAGCCATCTCGGGTTCATAGTATACAACCGAGTGCCCAAGACGCCGATCACCACCCAGAGCCGCAGCAAAGAAGTCCACGTTGATGCTAACTGGCGTCACCGTGCTCTGGCCATCACTCCGCACGTCCCTAATCTCCACAAACGGCGCTCCATATTGTTTGAGGGCATCAGGAAACAACTCGGCAAAATACACACTGGCGGTCTTGGCTCGTGGTCGTAGTGCTTGCCGGCCAAACTCTCCTTGATTGGGCAGATTTAGTTCCAGATGTGTGCGGGTGATTGGTGCTGACGATACCATGTTAACGTCTCCTCTTCGGTTGGGTTTGGTGGCGGCTCTGCTTCCATGGCTCTAAGGAAGTTCAACCGCCACTCGGATTCACGGTGGGCTGCGCGGGCTTTGCTTTGCTGCTCAATTTGCTGCGTGTGTGGATTCATGATGCAAATGTATAGTTGGCCAGCATCTTTATCTTATATACCAACTTCGTTCACACTATTTATAGTTTTGTCACTTTCCGATGTTCTGGCGGCCGTCATTTGCTCCACCTTTCGGTTGCGTTCCAGTTGAGCGATGGTTCTGAGCTTGAGTTCTTCGGCCATGCTCAAGCTGCTGCACCAACGACTGGGATGCAGCAGATGCAAAATGTCAGCCCTTTCTTCAAGACGCTGCCGGGCCAGTTGCTTGCGCTTGGGAGCCTCGATCTTTTCTAGGTGTTGCCAGAATTGCCGTTCAACTGCTGCCGAGATGTCGACTATGGTATCGCCCTGTTCGTTGGTTTTGCTTTTGGATTGACGATATCTACGACCACAACAGGTGCAGATTTTGTCGGGTGCAAATGTATAGTTACTATGGTCGTAATCTATAGTTGGGTTGCTATTCATAGGTTTCGGTATGGGGTTAATTGTATGTTAGTCATGGTTGATGTTGTGACTTGCGTAATTGGCCTTTGCTGAAGCTCTGGAGCCTGCTGGACGCGTCGAACATTGCCGGCCATCGCTAGTGCGATAAACGGGTGCGATCGAATCTTGGCCCGGCTGAAGGCCCAGGCGTGAGAATGATATAATTGGCATTCTATTCATATGTTTGTCTGGTTAGTTATAGTTTGTCTGATTCTTCGTTCGCTTCGTCTGGCGGCGGAACGGGCACAAACGGTGGTAGTGCATCCAGCAGTCCCAGCTGGGCAACCACCACATGCAGATGACGGACAAACAGGCTGAGGTTGCGGGCGTTGCGGGCATGCCACAGCTGATCCGCTTCGCTGTCATAGTATTCAGTTGGCAGTTCCAGGCAGCGATCCAGCACCGTGTTGAGATGCTGCACCGACATCTGGGGGTTAAGCTGAAAGAATTGACGAACCAACGGCATCGTCTGGGCATTGACCATGACCACCTGCTGCACAAACTTGCCGCGTTCGTTATATTGGCCGACGCGATTACGACTCATGACGCTTTGCATGAACACCTGCATCTTTTCAGCCGCACTCAAATCGGTGCGGCATTCCTTGGCCGCATCCTGACTGGCATACTGCTGGCGGCGTTGGGCGATTTCGGACGATTGACGCTCGGCCTGCTGTTTTTCGAGCCAGGGACTGACCACGCAAAACATCGACAATGTCACCTGATAGGCAAAACTGTGGCCGTTGTAGATGCGATAGCTTTCAAACCGATAACTGTGCGCGGCCATGGCCATTAATCCTTTGGCATAACGAACAAACTGATTGCACAGGCGTTCGTTGTCAGCATAGTCGGCTCGGACATAGATATTGTTATAGACCTGCTCAAAATAGCCGTCTGTGTAGCGTTCAATCTCGGCCATGCAATCGCGCTGGTTTGGGCAGGCGACAAAGCGGTGCAACTGATTGGGCGCGGTGACTTTGATCATGTCTTTGATTGCGGTAACGGCAGCTTGGGCCGTTAAAACGTGCTCATCGGCTTCATCGTGATTAAGGCTGAGCTTATCATTAATGGTCATCAGGTCGCTGTGGATCTGCGAATCCAGATAGGCCATGCTGGCTTGCCTGGTTGGTGAATATTCCGGCTTGTTTGGTGGTGCCAGCGAAACGGCAACCAGAGCATTGGGAGCCGATATTGATATGGCATGGGTTAGAGCCGGCGGTTGATTGATCGTGCCGACAATCGGTTCGACGAAAGCATTGACGGCGGAATAATTCATTTGCAGCACGTTCTGATTTGATCCGCCGGGAGAATCGAATGCACCGGTCACGCACGCGCTTTGGAAACTTTTGTCTTTCAAACTTTCTTTCCAAACAGAGTCTTTCAAACAGTCTTCTTTTAAATAGGTATCGTTGTCCCGATCTGGACCGCCCATATCCCGATTTGGACCGCCAGTGTTCCGATCTGAACCGGTCATATCCCGATTTGGACCGGCCATATTCGAATATGGGTGGGTCACGTTCCGATCTGGACCGGTCAAATCGGAACAGGTCTGGTTATCGACCAGAGCATATTCGTTGGCATGGCGACGGTCATTGGGCCGGCGAACCAGCAATACCCGGGTGTCATCGTCGGCCAGATGTTGCAGGGCGCGCTTAATACCGCTTTCACTAAACGGCAGCACTTTGGCCAAAGCCGCAGGGCTGAGCGGATGCCAGCAGTAATCGGGGTTGGTTTCACGATGCTTGCCGATCCAATAGCGCAGGTTGGCAAGCAACACGGCTTCGCACACACCGTAAACTTCGGCATCACACACACGAAAATAGACGGGTTCAGCCTGCAACTGGCGTTTGGTGTCATCGTTGCGCCAAGCATACCAACGGGTGCGGTCGTAAGCATGGCGGTTGTGATTATCGATCAACAGCGGGCCGTTGTTGCCAGCCAGACGCTTCAGAGCGCTGTCGATAGTGGTGCGGGCCAGATACGGATAGCGTTGAGCCAGGCCGTCGAGCGATTCGTAAAACCACTTGCGGCCGTTGCGCTCCTGCTGGCTGTGGTCGATGCGGTTGCCGATGTAGCCGAGCAGGATGGCTTCGGTAACGCCGTGTTCGCGGGCAATCACACGACTAAAACAATGAATGGATGATTCGGTATTCATATAGTTTCGGCGGGTTATTGAGCGTCAGCCAGCAAGCGTCCGGCCGGTTGAACATCGGTGACAATGACCAGTGGATGCGGGTGTTCACGGTTTTCGTCGTGCACGTGATCCAGCTCAATGTCGCATTCCTGGCCGATCAACGTCTGCAGGTTGAACTGGCCGCCACTGGCTGATTCCAAGCATCGCCGGCCAAGCAAGCGGCCAATCAAATTCCAAAGGTCGCTGCCTTCGTTGAGTTCACGGCGAATGTCGAGTTTGGCGACACAGCGAAACTGGCTCAACTGGGGAACCTGCACGTCAAAATACACGCGCAACATGGGAACACCGCCGAACTGGCTGTGGCGTGTTTCGGGACGCAAGCTCGTGATGACGGCTCTAAAGGTGCCTTGAGGAAGGTGGAATGATGTCTGACAGGGAACATCGACGGTCAGGGCGTCGTTACTGCAATTACGGTTGGTTCGGATTATCATATAATAAGCTCCGTTGGGAGCGGGTTAACGTTCTGGCGGGCGTTATGCACCGTCAGGGGTGAAGAGGAAAACCGGCCGACCGATTTGCGTTTTGAAGATCAGCGAAGCTTCCGGCTTCGCATTCCGCTTTTTGAATTTTTGGGAAAGGTGATGCTAGCTATAACAACTATCACCACTATTGGGATATTATCAGTTGTGGAACATAGACGCAAATGTTTCTGAAAAACCGGAAGCGAAACAGCGTGGAAGGGTTGTAAATAAAGGGTGAAATGCAGCGCGGCCAAAATACATCTAAAATCGCTATCCTAGTATTTGCTCCGAAACACCTCGCCAATGTCGTTAGACCCGACGAAGAAACGGATGCGCAAATCGTTCAGTTATAGTTTTGGATGCAGCACCTTAAACACTGGGACGGCCTGGTTGCCCTAAATCGTGTTTGGCGGGCCGGTCAAAATCTCAACGTAGCCTAAAAATCAAATTTGAACGGCCTGAACAGTTTTGCACGCATGACCTGAGGTGCGCCAAGATGACGCGCAGAAAACCCTTGTAAACATTGATGATTAACGTCGTCCTATAAGCTGCCGTATTTTTCAACCTTGTGTTGACCCGATCCGCCGGCAAAGACGCGCCAGCGGGGATTTTACGAGGTCGGTATTTTTGCCGGATTTGCGGAAATTTTACGAATCTGCGCATAAAAAAAGCCGACGAGAAAGATCTCGCCGGCCAGTTCAAAGATTAGATTCAGGCCGTCGCCAGTTCTTTGACTTCGCGGTCAAGTTTCCGGCCCAGTCGATTCGCCAACACTTCCAGATCATAGTGGGTTTGCAGGTTCAGCCAAAACTGCGCCGACATTTTGAAATAACGGCCTAAGCGCAGAGCGGTGTCGGCGGTGATGGCGCGTTCGCCCTTCACAATTTCGTTGATGCGCCGAGGGGGAACGCTGATGTCCTTGGCCAAGCGGTATTGGCTCAAACCCATTGGCTTGAGAAAATCTTCTTCCAGGATTTCGCCGGGAGTGATGTTGGCCAGCTGTTTATTTTTCATAAGCTTGTTAATGGTAATCCACAATTTCCACTTCGTGCGCACCCGCCTCCCAGCGGAAGCAAATGCGCCACTGGTCGTTGATACGGATGCTGTGTTGTCCAACCCGACCGCCTTTCAACAGTTCCAACCGGTTGCCTGGCGGCACTCGCAAGTCGAGCAACTGTGTCGCGGCATCCAACAGCAACAGTTTTCGCCGGGCAGTCCGCTGGATGTCACCGGGCAACCGGCGCGATACTACGCCCCGGAATATCTGCTCGGTCTCCGCACATGCGAAGCTTTCAATCATCTGGATAAAACCATAACGCCGGACGGTAATACCGTCAAGCGTTAACAGTCGGATTGGGGTTGAGTTCGGAATGGCGAGCGCCCAAGGACAGGCTCTCGCCGGTGAACGGATTGTAATTGCCGTCACGACCGTCGTATTTGGCGGCATCGAATGAAACCTCGCTGAAGGCGTTGGTCAGGCCCGCATCCAGAATGCGGGTGCTGTATTGATGGCGACCGGTGCTGCTGTCAAAAAAGCGGCCGTCGGGACTGATCATCGCGTAGCTGCCGCGAATGGTTTCCACGGGTTCGGCTACGGTGCGGACGCCCAAGGTTTCAACGATATTGTGCCGGGCAACGAATTTGTCGAAGGTGCTGCGGTCAATCTGCAGCAGCTTGATGAATTGATCGTTCTGCCCTTCCACCGGCGTGACCTGCAATATTTTCCAACGCACCGGATTGGCCTTTACGATGAATTCACTAAGGTCGCTCTGCCAATTGATGCGGCTGACCACGGTGTTGATCTTGAGTTGTGCGCCGATGTTCCGGATCCATTCGATGCGTTGCAGGTAGGCGGTTTCATCGAGATAACGGCCGGCCCGAGTAGCGCGGCCAATCTGCTGGTTACTGCTGTCCACGGCATCAATGCTCAGGCCGACCCAATCCAGTTTGCCGGCCATCTGTTCCAAGTAACGCGGATTGAGCGTCGGTCCGTTGGTGATTACCGCCGTGACCAACCCCAGTTCCTTAGCATAGGCAACCAAGCTTGGTAACGCCGGATGCAGCGTGGGTTCGCCGCCCACGAAGGTGATCTTGCGAGCCAACAGGCCTTCGGCAAGGGGTTCGTTGGCGATTTCACGGATGATGGCCTTGGCATCCGCTTCACTGAGCTTGGCCATTTTGGCGGCTGAAATGTCCTGGAACGTGGCGTAGCAGTGTTTGCACGCGAAGTTGCACAGCGAGTTCACAAAGATATTGATGGTGCCCGGAAGAATAGATTTGGTGGTATTCATATAAATGTGTTGTTGCTAATTGGTAGTTAGGCGCGGGCAAAAACCTGCTGAAATGAGCCATTTCGGTGAGCTTCTTGTGCGGGTTCGGTCGTCGAGGGGAACTTTTCGCCAAAGCCCATGCGCAACGATTTTACGGCGTTTTCCAACTCGCTAGAAATGGCAGCCTGAATCCCCAACGGCAGAACTTGGAGCATCGTAGTGTCATTGATGAAGGCCACCCGACGCTTGGCGTCCGTTGCGATCCAGGAATATTTTTCTTCATAATCCCGGAACCGGTCGTTGGAGATGATGGCGGCACCCTGGTTATGCGCATAGTCGAGGATGAACCCATCGGCCTTGTTATGAACCGGCACCTCGATGAAACATTGCGGATAGTCTCGGACCAAATGACGGTAGGCCACGGCGTGCTTTTTGTTCGCCCGGCTGAGGGTGTAGTAGGTGCCCGGATCAAAGTAGCATTTGAAGTTGTAGCCACCCTTTTGCAACTCGGTCAGCAGTGCCAATAGATTTAACAGGTTGGGCTTTTGGTTGCTGCCGTAGCCATAGATCACGTTCAGCCCGTCCACCACCAGCTTGTCGGTAGTCAGGTCGTGGGCCGGGGTGCGAATCACGTGAACCTCTTGAACCACCTTGTTGACCACTTCCTGTTTGACGACTTTTTGAACAACGGTCTGGTTTTTATAGAGGTGACGGATGACGGCTCCACATCCGCAAAACCAGAGCACACCGATAATGAAAAAGGCAATCAATACGCTGTGTGCATGTTCAGCTGCGGCTTGGTTGGCCGCAGCTTGTTCGGCAAGTTTCCCCGCCGTCCAGGGCCAGGCCCATCCGGCATGCGCATTGACGCTGACAAAAAGCATGGTCACGATCACGAGGTAAATGCCGGTAAACGAATTTTTAAGGGGTGTTTTCATACGAGTTAAAGTTTGTTGATTGTTATTATTTGGAAGGGCCGGGCACTGCATGGAACAGTGCCCGGCTTGGTCCTGATGTTTAGGCCGTTGCAGCAGCCGTAGGCTGGGCGGTTTCTTCGATCGGTTTGAACGAGTCAAACTCGATGAATCCGCGTTTTTCGTTCTTTTTGTAGGTAATGGTGACCGGCTTGCCGTCCAGCACGATCAGCGACTGGTTGGCGAGCAGCTTGGGCGGAAACTCGTCCATCGTTTTGTCAACGCGGTAGCCGAGGTAACCCGCCATGTCTTTTTTGAAGTCGCTGACGCCACGACCACGCGGGAGCATGTTGTAGCGGCGTTCAACGACGACGGGTTGCTCGAGTTCGTTCTTTTCTTCGAGCGCCACCTTGACCACCAGGTCGCGGCAGGGCTTGCCGCTCTTGGCCTCGGTGTCCCACGTCTTGCTGACGAAGGTGCCCTTGTAGCTGACGGGCTTGGGGGTGAACTCAAGCGGGCGCAACACGTCTAGGTTGGTGCTGGTCGGGGTGCCGTTGTTGTTGATGTTGGTATTCATATGTTTTGTTGTGTTGTTTGTTTATCTGCAAAGACCGGTTTTTTTGTTTTCCGGCCGGCGTGTTTTTGTTGGTTCCGAAATCGCGCCACCAATCTCGGAAATCTGGTTATGGGTTGATGCCTTTCTGGGCCTGCATGAGGCGGTTGAGGTATTCACTGATGCTGGCCAGGTGAAACAACCGGCAGCCGTGCACATTGCCCCGGCGGCGCAATGCCACCGACTTGATCTGGCCTTCGTTCACCAGGTTGTAGAGGGTGCCGCGCTTGATGCCGAAGAGGCGCTGCACGTCCTGCCAGCGGCCAAACTCAGGCAGTGAATTGGTGCTGTGGTTCGTGTTCGCTACGGTGATCGTTTCGGTTGTGAATGTGTTCATAGTTAAAAAAATGTTTTTCGTTGCTGTCCGTTGCGCAGACTGGGTTCCCAATCCGCCATTTATTTTTCTGAGGCTCTGGGGCCGATTTGCTTTTAGTCGCCAACCGCATTGCCTTCACAATCCCGTTGCGAAACAGTGGGTGAAATCCCGCCAAATATTTTCGGGTTGCAGAAATGCCCCCGTATTCATTAGGTTTTGCGCATGAGTGACGTGACCCTGTTATTGGAAAAAGTTGGTGAAGACAAAGACCCCAAAGCCCAAGAAGCGTTGTTTGAAGCGGTCTACAACGAACTGCACATCATCGCTCAATCGAAGATGGCCAATGAAAAACCGGGGCACACGCTCCAGCCAACCGTTCTGGTCAGCGATGCCTGGCTAAAGTTGTTTCCAGATGGCAAACCCGCGAAGTTTGAAAACCGTTCTCATTTCTTCGGAACCGCAGCCAAAGTGATGCGCAACGTGCTGGTGGATCACGCCCGGCAAAGACTTGCGGTAAAACGCGGAGGCAATTTGCATAAAACTGCACTGAGTGAGACCTTAATAGACAAGCTGGCCAAGCCGGCGGAAGACGATGTGGTTGATGCGGTGGACACGGCTTTGAAGCGCTTTGCAGAAGTGGATGCAAACACCGTAAGGCTGCTTGAATTGCGGTTTTTTGCGGGCTTGAGCATGCAGGAGGCGGCGGAACAACTTGGGATTTCGTTGCGCAGTGCCGAGCGGGATTACGCCTACTTCAAGGCCTGGTTCCAGCGGGAATATGGCAAGGACGTTTAAAATGACGGACAGCAGCCGTTGGCGAATATAACACAACCGTTACGGTTGTTTTGGCAAGTTTTGGCCGCCAGAAGCACCTGTCATACATCTGATCAATACACAGTGGCGGGCGTTGTTGGCAATACAACCCAACACCAACGCCATGGCTAGCGAAAGACCACTGCCAAGCATCAGGGAACGCGACATCTTCTTTGAAGCTGTTGAAAAGCCGACGCCCGCCGAACGTAGCGCTTACCTGATTGAAGCCTGTGGAGGTGATCAGAACCTGTTGGAATCCATCAAATCGCTACTTGAGGCTCACGAGACCGGCAAAAAGAACGGCCAAGCTCTAGACGATGGTTGTTTGAACCAAAACGCAGGCTCGGCCGCTAAACTTGCGCCAGGCACCGAGGTTGGAGATTTTTTAATAATTAATCACATCGGTCCGGGTGGATGTGGAGAGATTTACAAAGCCTTGCAAAGATCGGTGGAGCGCGAAGTAGCCTTAAAAGTAATCAGGCCCGGTAAGGACACGCAGGCAGTAATCGAAAGATTTAATCAGGAAAAGAAGACGCTTGGGGCATTGAATCATCCGAACATCGTAACCGTCATGTCGGGCGGAACGCACGATGGACAACCGTATTTTGCCATGGAGTTGGTGGCTGGTTCCGCACACATCACCCATTACGCAGACGCAAAAAATCTTACGATTCAAAAACGGTTGTCGCTCTTTCTCCAGGTATGCGAGGCGGTTGAATTTGCGCATAATGCCGGCGTGATTCACCGGGATCTAAAGCCGGCGAATGTTCTAGTCACCGAAAAACCTAGCGGTGAACCGTTGGTGAAGGTGATCGATTTCGGAATTGCCAAAGTCGTAAACAACGGTCTGCCGCTGGCTTATGCCACGCTAACCGGCCAACCGATCGGCACCCCGGCCTACATGAGTCCGGAACAGACCGGCGAAACCGATGATGAAGTCAGCGAAAGCACTGATATCTATTCGCTGGGCGTTTTGCTATACGAACTGTTGGTGGGGAAATTGCCATTGGAAATCAAGGGTGCCGGCAAGGAACAAATGAAAATCATCCGCGAAGCAACGCCGTTGCCCCCATCAAAGCGGATCAATGAAAGGGATGATTTTGGCTTCCTCCTGACCGCACAGAAACGCGGGTTGGATCCGGCGCAACTTGAAAAACTGTTGAAGGGGGATTTGGATCGGATTGTGATGAGGTGTCTAGCGAAGAAACCACAGGATCGTTTTTATTCGGTTGAGCAGTTGGCTTTGGAAATTAAGACTCATTGCAAAAAAACAATACAAGAGGAAAGTGCGCCCACCATCATCGCCCCGGTAATTGCAAAGGGCAAAACATGGTTCCGCTTGAGCCTTGCCTCGGCAATATTTCTAATCAGCCTAATCGCTGGCTGGATGATTTTTCATTCGGGACAAATGAAAATCCACGCACCCGATGCCGCTCATGGCGAAGCTGCAAAGTGCATGTATTGGATACTTGATGAATTGAAAAGTCCAAACAGTGATATTTCTGAAGTTGAGGCGCATTTGACGCCTAATGCCAAACAGTTCTGGCAATGGTTACTGGCTCAAGAATGGTTTGCCAAGAAGCCCACACCTCGAATCACCGGTTACGAAGGAGATGAAAACCATCCGGTTGTTGACATCGTTTTTGAATATCCTGCCGGCAGCGATCACGGCAATGAAACGATGAGCGTTAAATTTTTGAGCGAAAACGGAGTGGTCAAATTGGATGAGGTCGCTTTGCTGGAAATGAAAGGGGCACACTTTGGCGGCATGCCCTTGTCGCTGGTGGTAACAAATCGAGCTGAAGCTGATGCCAAATTTGCCAGGCTGAATCCTCAACTAAAGGGCGTTGATTTTATGCAGCTGGCCAAACAGTAAGCCGCGCTTTCGTTTGTGTAAAAAACTACGAAGGCTTTTCTGACTTGGCGGCCTTCGTTATTGGCTGGGTCAATCCAAGCAACTTCTCCAACGCAGCTTTCAACGTCTCCATTTCCAAGTAAGTATAGCCGCGATGGATTTCAGCTGATTTTTGGCCGGTCAATTTCATTCCAAGTTCGGGCGAGACATGATTATTTCGTAACATCCGGCAGCTTGCCGATCGAATCTTTGGTATCGTCGGAGCTCAAATGTGTGTAATGGGCGTTCACGGCTACAGAGTCATGACCAACAATCATCTGAGCCAACGCATTGCTCGCACCGGTCGCTTTCAACATCGTAACAAATGAATGGCGCAGGCTATGGAAGGTCACCTCGTTGACATGCCGCTTAGCCTTACGCCCTTTACCAGTGGACGCATGGTTTTCAGTTCGAGCTGATATTAGGCCGGCGGGAATGAGAACTTCCTCGGCAAACGAACGGCTCAACGGGGCGGTTTCGTTTTTACACAGTTCAGCTAGGCGTGGAAAAACAAATGCGCGCGGATCATCAACGCTAGGCAATTCATTCAGGTAGTCCGCCAAGGGATTTGCCAAGCCTAGAGAAAGGGCCTTTCCTGTTTTCTGTGTAACAAACGAAATCGTATTTTTTACCAAATCAACCTGTTGCCAAGTCAGTCGCGCACAGTCGCCCAACCGCTGGCCAGTGTAAAGGCCGACCAAAACCAAGCCCTTCCAGTCGGTCTTGCCACATACTTTCAACACCCGCTGGATTTCCTCCAGTTTCATTTCCCGGCGTTTGCTCTCACCGCGTTCTTTAAGCGTTTTAACCAAGGAGGCCGGATTGCTGCCAATCAACCCTTGTTGGCGCGCTGCGTTTATACAGGCACGCAAGATGCGCAGATTCGTGTTTGTTGAACCGACGGAAACCCTGCTTGCAGAATGGTCTCTAAATTTTAGAAGGGAGTCTGTCGTCAATGACTCGAGGTTCTTATCCGCCGCTGATCCCAAAAATTCCAACCAGACACGAATGGCCTGTTCGTAACGGGTATGGGTTGTCCGCTCATTTTCGATTTCTTTGATCTCCAACCAGCGCTTGCACCATTCCCGGATTGTTGAACTGGGCAGGCTCCCGCCAGCGGCAGCCATAACATCTGCAACGCCCGATGCTATGATTTCTCGCGCCTTGTCTGCGTTCAGTTTGTCGCCATACAAAGAGGCTTTTGCCCAGGCCCGGCAGATTTCTTGAGCCTGCTTTTTATCCGTAGTGCCAGTGCTCTTGAAATGCCGACTACCGTTTTTGGTTGTGAAAGCGCAAAACCAGTTGGGTTTGTTCTTTTGCTTATGTAAGCTTGCCATAACGGCATACAATGGCATAACAAACAAATCAGTCAAGTCGGTTCAAACCGCTCAAAAACCCAATAAATCATCATGTTCTAAATGAATAAAGGTTATACAGGTTCAAGTCCTGTCGTGGGCACCACTTTAAGATTTGTGGGTGAACTGGTGCTGCTTGCTGATTTTTGCCAGTCGTTTTTCCCAATCGCCCTTGTGCGCCAGCGGATCGGCGTCCGTTCCCCAAAGTTTTTTGACCATTTCACGTTGCGGCACGAAGGGACATTTTGCTTTCGGATTTTTATGCGCGCCGTCAAGCTGGCGCAAAGCCAGTTGTGCGCCCGTCATCAACGTCGGATTTTCCGGGCGTGAAAATTGCGTGTTCAATTTGTGTGCGGCTTCGTCCAGCGCGCCCCACCGCTCGGCGTCCGTCGTTCCCCAAAGCGTCGGCTGCGTGTCCAGCCGTGACAGATTCCAAAAGCCAATGCGGATTTGCCGCACCGGTTTGACGGCGGAACGCATAACCTCACGAAACATTCCTTCCAGCGCGGCATTGATAATTGAATTTTGAAATTGCGGATGCTGAAAGCGGTGCGTGTCTCCAGCTTCGGTGAAATCATTAAAGCGAATGGTCAGGCTTACTTCGCGCGGTTGTAATTTCTCGCGTCGCAACTGCCCGACCAGCCGCGTTGTTTCACTCAAGGCAAAAGTCAGCGCGGCTTCGTAGTCTGGCTCATCGTAAGGCAGCGTGGTATTACTCGAAATGCTGGCGCGGTCTTTGACTTCCAACAGCAACGGCTCGCTCCATTTGCCATTGGCAAAAAGCCAAAGTTGCTGTCCCCAAATGCCAAATCTTTGTTTCAGCAACATGGATGGCAATTCCGCTACGTCGCCAAAAGTTCGCGCGCCCAAAGCTGCCAATGCGCGCTCGCGATTTTTGGCGATGCCGGAAAGTTCGCGGACTGGGCGGTCTTTCAAAAATTCTTTTTCCTGGCCGATAGGAATTTCCAGGAAGCCCGGCTTGGCCGCGTCCGTGGCCAGTTTCGCCAGCCGCGATGAATTTGCCAGCCCGCCCGAAACCGGCAGGCCGGTTTCCTTGCGGACGCATTCGCCGATGCTTTTCATGTAATCCGCTGGCGTGGTGTTTCGCCAGATGTGTTCATCCATCGTCGTGAAATCCAAAAATCCTTCATCAATGGACACTGGCACAAGCGTTGGCGAGTATTGCTCCAGAATGTGAAACATTTCCGCCGACAGCCGTCGGTATTCGTCATATTGCGGACGACACAACACGCCGTTATAACAAAGGCGTTTGGCTTCAAAACACGCCATGCCGGTTTTGACGCCGTGTTTTTTGGCCAGCCGGTTGGCCGCAATCACGATGCCATCGCCACGCCGCCCGCCGCCGACCCACACCGGTCGCCCCTGCAATTTTGGATTCAACGCCACTTCGCAGCTGGCAAAGAAGCTGTCGGCATCAACGTGCAAAATGCGGTTGTGGCTACTCATCGCGTCTTAAAATTTAACGCGCTTCGGAAAACTACCAAGAAACAAAAGAAAGGAAATTTTTCAGCTTGGACAGTATTTGTCCACGTCGCTCTTATATTTACCACAGCCAACAAAAAGTAGTTTTATCGTTTGAGAGAAGTTGCCTTTTTCCACAAAAGAAACGCGGCCATCCGCTTGGATGGCCGCGTTTTGCTAAAACAATTTCAGCTCAAAAGCCCGGAAGCTTTTTGACGCTGTCCAGTGCGCTGCTGGCTTTGCTCAAGCCAGGTGCGTATTTGTCGGCAATATTCGTGATAAGTTGCTTTTGCGTGTCAGAAAGTTTGGCGCTTTCGGCAACGTTTTTCAGCGAGGGCAGGGCGTCTTTAATTTTACCGCTCCGCAGTGAATTGACGATGGTCGCCACATCGCCTTGAGCGCCTTCAAGCGAGGCAAAGTTTTTCTGCACGACGAAGGCCGAGGCGAGATTGCCGACTTGCTTGGCGAGGCCCAGTTGGTCCGGCGTCAGCTTGGCCACTGACGCCAGCTTAAAGGCAGACGTCAGCGCGGCGGAATCCGCGCCGCCCGTGAGCGATTTGAGTGTGCTATCGAGTTTGCTGGCGATAGCGCTATTCGCTCCGGCGGCCGTGCTGAGACTTTGCACTTTGCCGGTCAACTCGGAAGCGATGGTTCCAAGTTCGCTGTCGGAAGACGATTTGGCCGTGTCCAAAAACTTGGAGACCAAGCTGGCGTCCGCTTGGGCAAATACATTGTTGGTAACAACGCCCAAAGTAGCGGCGATAATTAAAAAGCTGGCAAAAGATTTTTTCATGCGCGCCCATGATAGTTCTTTGGGAAAATCTGGCAAGCCGACAGCACGCATGGCCGAGGTTGAAACTTATTTGCCGACTTGCTAGATTGCCCGTCTATGGGACGCCAATGGCTTCATGCTAAACGATTGGTCGCCGGCCTTAAAAAGGGTCGCACGACCGGCAAACTGGTTCGTGAAATTTCCGTCGCCGCCAAGATGGGCGGTGCAGATCCCGCCGCGAACGCGCGGCTTTTCACCGCCATCGAAAAAGCCAAAAAAGATAGCGTCACCAAAGACGCCATCCAGCGCGCCATCAATAAAGGCGCGGGTATCGGCGATGAAAAACTCATCATGGAACACGTCGTGTATGAAGGCCGCGCGCCGCACAACGTCCCGCTCATCGTCGAAGTTTATACCGACAACGTGAACCGCACCGCGCCGGAAATTCGCGTGCTGTTCAAGAAGGGCCAACTCGCTACGGCGGGCAGCAATAAGTTTTTATTCGACCACGTCGGCCTCGTTGAAGCCTATCATCCCGATGGGAACATTGACCGCGAAACTGCCGCGATTGAAGCGGGCGCGAACGAAGTAGAAATTTTAACGCACGAACAAAACGACGACATTCCTGCCGAAGCCGCGGGTGCAAAATTTATTTGCGAGCGCACCGCCGTTCACGAAGTCTCCAAATGGCTTTCCGCAAACGGTTGGACGGTGGTGACGAGTGAAATTGGCTACGTCCCTAAGCAATTTCCCGAGCTCTCCGAGGCGCAACAGAATGAAGTCGGTGAATTCCTCCACACGCTTGATGAACACGACGACGTGCATCGCGTCTGGGCGGCGGTGAAATAATTATCGGCAATAAAAAAACGCCGCGTTGAAAAACAACGCGGCGTTTTGCTTTTCGAAGCGAGATTATTTTGCGCCTTGATCAATCCAAGCGCGAACTAGCCCGACTTGTTCAGCTGTCAGAGGTTTGGGCGGTGTGAAATTACGACGCTGCGCTGGTGCGTTCGTGCCATGAAGCGCATTGGTGCCGTGGTTGTCCTCGCCACCTTCACGGAAATGCGGACGTTCACCCTCTTCTCCACCTTCTGCACGCGCCTGCATTGCCGGCGCGTTTGTGCCGCCGGGTGGACGACCAAATTCTCCACCGGGACCACGGCGGCCACGACCTTTAGGCGGCATCGCACTTTCCGGATCTAATTGCGAAATGGATTTAACCAAAAAGCTATTGGCACTATCGCCTGCGGTTACGATTGAACCCTGCTTGGTTCCTTTCAAAACGCCTTCCAGCGTGGTGAGGTTGAGTTGCGCTTTGGGGTGATTTGCCCCGTGACATTGCACGCACGACGCCTTGAACAACGGTTGGATGTCCTTGGCAAAGGTGACACCTTCAGCCTTGCTTGCGGGTGGAAGTTTGCTCCAGTCCACCGGCGCTGCCAGTGCGGAAAAACCAAAAGCAGCAGTGCCGGTCAAAATAATAACGTTCAAATATTTCATAATGGAGTTGGTTGAATTGTTCAGGACTAAGATGCCATTTCGCCGTCCGGCGTCACGGAAAAACTATCGTTTTAGCGAGGGCACTTCGACATTTCGCGTATCATTCATTGCGTGATCCACCGGCAAATTTTCGCCAGACCAAATTTTTTGCGAAGTCCATTTAGCTGCGGGCGCACTCCAGAATTCATCGGTTGGCGGCAAACCCAGCGGCAGCAAGCCGGCGGCGCAAAGATACAAACTGCCAGTGGAAATATAATTTTCCCCCAATGCCGGCTGATGTCCGCAAAAGCCAATTTGCAGCCAGCCGTTCGCGTCAAAAGTTCCCGGCGCTTCCATCATTTTTTGGATGACCGCCGTCAACGCACACCGCACCTGCGCCGGTTTAATTTTTTCCGGCAACTCACGCAATAACGAGATTTGCGCCAGTGCTTGAAATGCGCCGAAGCGATAAGTCGTCGAGCGGCCAATCGAAGGAAAAGTTCGGTCCGGCGCGATGAGTCGTTCCTGAACGACCGCAAAACGTCGCGCCCGCTGTAAAATTATTTTCTGCGCGTTGGTAAAACGGGCGTCGTGTTTCACCAACGTTTGCAGCACATCCACCAGCATCGGCTGAATGACAAAACTATTGTAATAATCGAAATGGAAAAAATCGCCGTCGCCATACGCGCCGTCGCCGGCATACCAGCCGAGCATTTTGCGCACACAATCTTCCAGCCGCGCCTCAATCGTGGGCTCGCCGAATTCCAGCAATGCCGTCTCGACCATCGCCGCGAACATCACCCAGTTGTTGCGATCAGGCGTCGGAATTTTACGCGAAGATTTTAACGCACTAACAACTTGTTTTTTTACAGTTGGCGACAGCGGCTCCCACAAAACTTTTGGTGCCCGCAAAATTCCCTGCGCAAGAAATGCCGAGTCCACGAGCGGCTGGCCGCCGTCCGAAAAATTCATGAAATCCGGCGACAGCGGATCCGTCGCCGCATCGAGTGAAGCTTGCGCCAGTTTTGTAAATTGCTGCTGTAATTTGAGTTCGTCACCGGTAAGATTTTCCAGCGCCAGCCACGGCGCAATCCCGCAAATCAACCGCCCAAAAGCCTCAAGGTGAGTGCAGCTTGCGCGTTTTGCCCCAGGCTGCTCCTCGACCGGCATTTTCAATTTCAGTTCACGCCGCGACAAGTTTTCCAGCACCGGCCGCGCAATTTTGTCCGTGACGGAAATCCAGTAACTTCGGTCATCACCTGCCGCAACCGATTCAACTTTATTTTCCGCCGCGCGCAGCGGCAAACCGCTTGCGCCCAGCACACCGAGCGCGGCTGCCGATTTAAAAAATTCGCGGCGGGATTTCATTCGTCATCGCTGGTATTGGCCGGTTTCTTTTCCCAACTCCTGCGCGCTTTTTCCGGCAGGCTGGTGTCAACTTTAGCGTAATAAGTTTGCTCTCCAAACAATTTATTGGCCGCATGTTCGAGTTCCAACGAAGGAGTGACGCTGAATCTTTCATGCGCGCCGACAAAAACCGTTCCGCCCTCGGGACGCATAAAACATAGGAACAACGGGCATTTTCCCGTGTGTGCGGCGACGAGTTCCTGCACCTTCAACATATCTTCCGGGTGCAAGTGCGCCATGTGCAAACGCAAATGAACCTGCTTGGTGTATTTTTTCGGCGCGTCGCCGAGCGGCATGATTTCCTGCGGAAAAATTTTTGGTTTGTCCTCGCCGGTGCTGACTTCGCCGGTGACAAGAATCGCCTTATTCGCTTCAAGCAGCGGTCGGAACTTGTCGTAATCATTCATCACGAGCAGTTGCACCGAGCCTTCCAAATCTTCGAGCGTCACCATGGAATATGGCTTGCCCGATTTTTTGGAAACGCCGTGGCTGACCGCTGCAATCATTCCGCCGATGCGCGTGAGCGAACGGTTTGGCAGCTCAACAAGTTTCGCGGTGTTCGTCAGCGAATATTTTTCCAGCAACGGCACGAGCGGCGTCAGCGGATGGCCGGTGACGTAAAAACCTAAAAGTTCTTTTTCGTGCGCGAGCAATTCGTGCTGCGGCCATTCGGGCAGATTGGAAATCGCTTCCGGTATCGCCGGTGTTTTTTCTTCGAGCGCACCGAAGAGCGAGCTTTGCCCTTTTTGTTTGTCCGAAAGAATGCTCGCCGCGCGTCCGAGCGTGCGTTCAATCTGCGCGAACAAACTTGCACGCGTTTGTCCAAAAGAATCGCAAGCACCCGTTTTAATCAATGCTTCCAATGGTTTTTTCGTCAGCGTGCGACCGTCCACGCGTTCGCAAAGTTCCGAAAGCGTCTTGAATTTTCCGCTTTCACCGCGCGCTTTCAAAATCGCCTCGACCGCGCCTTCGCCCACGCCTTTGATTGCCGCCATGCCAAAACGAATTGCTTTTCCCTCGCGCGTGGGTGCGAAGTAAACACCGCTCTCGTTCACGTCCGGCTGTAAAACTTCGATGCCGAACGCGCGCGCCTCGGCGATGTATTCAGACAATTTTTCCGTGTTCGCCATGTCGTTCGTCATCATGGCGCAGAAAAATTCCACCGGATAATTCGCCTTCAGATACGCGGTCTGATACGCGACGATGGCGTAAGCGGCGGCGTGCGATTTGTTGAAGCCGTAGCCGGCAAATTTTTCCAGCACGTCGAAAATCTGGTTCGCTTTCGTCGCGGGAATTTTATTGGTCGCGGCGCAGCCTTTGACGAACGCCTCGCGCTGCTGCGCCATTTCCTCGACTTTCTTTTTGCCCATCGCGCGGCGCAACAAATCCGCCGCGCCGAGCGTAAAGCCGGCGAGCAACTGCGTCGCCTGCATGACCTGCTCCTGATAAATCAGGATGCCGTAAGTCTCCTTGGAAATTTGTTCGAGCAGCGGATGCTCATATTTGATCTCGATTTCGCCGTGCCGACGCTTGATAAAATCGGGAATCAGATCCATCGGACCGGGGCGATAGAGCGCGACGAGTGCGGTGATGTGCTCAACGGAGCTGATCTGAAATTTTTTGCACAGGTCGCGCATCCCGCCGGATTCCAACTGGAACACGCCGAGCGTTTCCGCGCGGTTCAGCAGGTCATAAGTTTTTTTATCGTCAAGCGGTAGCGTGTCAATCGGCACGTCAATTCCCTGCGTGCGCTTGACCATTTCGCAGGCGTTGCGGATGACGGTCAGCGTTTTCAGCCCGAGAAAATCCATTTTTAACAGGCCCAAATCGCCGACTGGGCCCATCGCGTATTGCGTGACGATTGCGCCATCTTCATCTGCTTTGAGCGGCAACAAATTCACGAGCGGCTGGTCGCCGATGACGACGCCAGCCGCATGAACACTGGCGTTTCGCGTGAGGTCTTCGAGAATGAGCGCCGTATCGATCAACTCGCGCGTGACTTCTTCGTTCTCGTAAGCCTCCTTGAATTCCGGCGATTGCTTGAGCGCTTTCGTCAAATCCATTTTTAGATCGAACGGAATCATTTTCGCCAGCCGGTCGCAATCGCCATACGGCAAACCCATCACGCGGCCGACATCGCGCACGACACTTTTTGCACCCATCGTGCCGAACGTGATAATTTGCGCGACGGAATCGTTGCCATATTTTTTGCGGACGTATTCAATGACGTCTGCGCGTCGGTCATCGGCAAAATCAATATCAATGTCTGGCGGGTTGACGCGTTCGGGATTCAGAAAACGTTCGAACAGCAGGCCGTAACGAATCGGATCCACGTTCGCGATTTCCAAAAGGTAAGTGACGAGCGAACCGGCGGCGCTACCGCGCGCGACGCAGGAAATTCCCACGCTGCGACCGTAGCGGATGAAATCACCGACGATGAGAAAGTAGGAGATGAAACCAGTCTTTTCGATGACTTCCATTTCGACCTTCAAGCGGTCGATCACCGTTTTGATGGCGGCAGTGACAATAGGATTATCGAAAGTAAGATTGATTTCCGTGCTGGCCACAAGCGTCGGCAGGCGCTTCGGATTATCCACGCCCGTGACGACGAATTCATTTCCCACCGCTTTCGCGTGAATCGTGTAGCGCGTGAAAAGTCCTTCCGCGAGCCACTGCCGCAAAAAGCCTTCGCGCGTGAAATGTTCCGGCGGATGAAACACCGGGTAATGCAAATCCTTCGTGGCTTTCGGAAATTTGATTTCCAAATTGCACATGTCGGCCACGGCACGCGTGTTCAAAACCGCCTCCGGCACTTCGGCGAAACGCGCCTTCATTTCGTCCGCGCTGCGCAGATAAAATTGTTCCGGCACATAGCCCGCGCTCATGCGCTTCGGATCGCTCAACATGGATTGCGTGCCGATGCAGACGAGACAATCGTGCGCGTGCGAATGACTTTTCTCGATGTAGTGAACGTCGTTCGTCGCGATGAGTTTCAATCCAAATTCCTTGGCGAATTGCAGCAACTGTTTGTTCACCTTCGCCTGTTCGGGAATGCCGTGATTTTGTAATTCGAGGAAAAAATTCTCCGCGCCAAGCGTCTGCTTGAAAAAGTCCACCACGTCGCGCGCCTTGGCGATTTGATCCTTCATGATCAAATCCGGAATCTCACTCGCGAGACAGCCGGACATCGCAATCAAACCTTCGCTGTGCGCTGCCAGAATTTCTTTATCAATGCGCGGCTTGTAATAATAACC
>Ga0214164_1000135_pt1 | contig 48327 bp, 28 predicted proteins | sample TroBogepilimnion_13_FD_153003 | JGI IMG/M metagenome (GOLD analysis project Ga0214164, IMG submission 153003) | Freshwater microbial communities from Trout Bog Lake, WI - Practice 03JUN2009 epilimnion v4 | ecosystem: Environmental > Aquatic > Freshwater > Lake > Epilimnion/Euphotic zone ... | reverse complement strand
GCTGAAACGCTGCGTGCGTGTCAACCACGGGAAATCTGAATACAGAAGAGGCGCGAACTCGTCGCGTCTTTGCTCCGAGGCACCGAGAAGCGCCTGTCAAACGAGGTAACGCCAAGTCGCGCCCATTTGGGCGCGCTAGGTCGGTTCGTTTGACGGGCTAGAAAATTCGCGGTTTTCGGAGCAGCCCGTAGCCGTAGCTACGCAAATTGTTTAGTTAAATAATAATTGTCGTTTTGTTTTTCTAACGCGGGCAAGTGTGCGCCGGAAATTTATCAGCGTCAATCCGTGTTCACAGATTGCAAAACAAAAACGGCGTCCAACTTGCGTTGGACGCCGTGTGTAATTTGGTTTCAGCTTAGGCGAGCAGCGGATTTTCCGCTTCGGTCGCTTCGGCTTCGGTCGGTTCCGGTTCTTCCGGCAATTCCACGAGCGGGTCGAGCGTGACCTTGCGATACATATCAAAGCCGGAGCCGGCCGGGATGATGTGACCCATGATGACGTTTTCCTTAAAGCCGCGGAGGCTATCAATCTTGGAACGCGTCGCGGCTTCGGTGAGCACGCGGGTGGTGTCCTGGAAGGACGCAGCGCTCAAGAAGCTGTCGGTTTCGAGCGACGCCTTCGTGATACCGAGCAGCACCGGCACGGCTTCCGCCGGCTTGCCACCCTTTTTCTCGACGGCTTCGTTCTCGGCCTCGAATTCCAGCTTGTCCACCTGTTCGCCCCAGAGGAACTGCGTGTCGCCGGTCTCGGTGACGCGAATCTTGCGGAGCATCTGGCGCACGATGATCTCGATGTGCTTGTCGTTAATCGTCACACCTTGGAGACGATAAACTTCCTGCACTTCGCTGACCAAGTGTTCCTGCAATTCCTGCGGGCCGCAGACATCCAGAATTTCGTGCGGGTCCATCGGGCCTTCGGTGAGCTGCTGGCCTTTCTTGACCAAGTCGCCCTTGAAGACGATGACGTGTTTGCCGATCGGGATGAGGTGTTCCTCTTCCAAGCCGGTGACGGCGTCTTTGATGAGCACGCAGCGTTTGCCGCGCACGCTGGGACCGAAGTCGGCGATACCGTCGATCTTGGAAATCTCGGAGGCGTCTTTCGGACGGCGAGCTTCGAATAATTCCGCCACGCGAGGGAGACCGCCCGTGATGTCGCGGGTCTTGGCCTGTTTGCGCGGGGTCTTGGCGATGAGGGTGCCGGGCACAATGGTGTCCTTCTCGTTGACGACGACGTGCGCGCCCGAGGGAATCGGGTAGTTCGCGACGACTTCGCCCTTCTCGTCGGACATGATGATCTGCGGATGCAAATCTTCTTTGTGGTCGATGATGACCATGGATTCTTCGCCGGTGGCTTCGTCCACTTCCTGTTTCATCGTCACACCTTCGATGATGTCATGGAATTTAACTTTACCAGCCTTCTCGGAGAGAATCGGCACATTGTGCGGATCCCATTGGACGAACGTGTCGCCCTTCTTGACCTTCGCCCCGTCTTTGACGGAGATAACGGCGCCGATGACGATGGTGTGGTTTTCCAGTTCGCGACCGTCCGGTGCGAGAATCTGGATGGAACCGTTCTTGTTCAAAACGATGTTGTTGCCGTCTTCGAGTTCGACGGAACGCAGGTCGGTATACTTGATGATACCGTCGTTCTTCGACTTGATCTGCGGCTGCTTGAACACGCCCGCGGCGACACCGCCGGTATGGAACGTGCGCATGGTGAGCTGCGTGCCTGGTTCGCCGATGGATTGGGCGGCGATGATGCCGACCGCTTCACCGAGCTTGACCAGCGCGCCGGTCGCAAGGTTGCGGCCGTAGCAGTGGCGGCAGATGCCGTGCTTGCTTTCGCACGTGAGCACGGAACGGATCCGCACGCGATCAATGCCGGCGACGTCAATCGCTTTGGCTTTGGTCTCGTCGATTTCTTCGTTCGCCTTAATGAGGAATTCTTTCGGGCTCGTCGGATTGACGATGTCATCGCAAGCGTAACGACCGACCAAACGGTCAGAAATCTTGACGACTTCGTCTTCGCCTTCGAACACAGCAGAAACCCAGATGCCGTTCGTGGTGCCACAATCCGATTCCTGGATGATCACGTCTTGCGACACGTCCACCAGTTTGCGGGTCATGTAACCGGAGTCGGCAGTCTTGAGCGCCGTATCGGCGAGACCTTTACGCGCACCGTGCGTCGAGATGAAGTATTCCAAGACGGACAGACCTTCGCGGAAGTTCGCGAGAATGGGCTTCTCGATGATTTCGCCGCTGGGCTTGGCCATCAAACCGCGGAGACCCGCAAGCTGACGCACCTGTTGCTTGTTACCACGAGCGCCGGAATCCACCATCAAGTAGACGGGGTTGTATTCCTTCTTGCCCTGGTTGGCTTTCAACGTATCGAACATCACGCCGGAAATCTGATCCGTGCAATGCGTCCACACGTCAACGATCTTGTTGTAGCGCTCGCCGGAGGTGATGACACCCTTGCGGTATTGCTTCTCAACTTCTTTGATCTGGCCTTGCGCGTTGCGAATCTGTTCGTCGCGTTCCTTCGGGACGATCATGTCGTCGATACCGATGGACACGCCGGACTTGGTCGCTTCGCGGAAACCGATTTCTTTGAGTTTATCCAACATGACCACGGTCTTGTCATGGCCGGCAAACTTGTAACATTTCCAAATGAGGTCACCGAGGTCGGATTTCTTCACCGGCTTGTTGTGGAAGCCGAGTTCCGAAGGCCAGATCTCGCTGAACAAAACGCGGCCAACGGTCGTATCAATGATTTTCTTCTCGGAATTACCGAAAGCGGTTTTCTTGCCGAGGTCCGGATTCGCCAAGCGGATGCGATCGTGCGTTTTCACACCATCGTCGCTGTAAGCGTAAATGACTTCTTCCTTCGAGCCGAACAACGGCAGTTCGCCCGTGTCCGCCGGCAACGGCTTGCGCGGTTCGGCAGTGACGTAATAGCAACCGAGCGTGATGTCCTGCGTCGGCGTGATGATCGGCTTGCCGGATGAAGGCGAGAAGATGTTGTTCGTCGCCATCATCAGCATGCGCGCTTCCATCTGCGCTTCGACTGACAACGGAACGTGAACGGCCATCTGGTCGCCGTCGAAGTCAGCGTTGTAAGCGGTGCAAACCAGCGGATGAATGCGAATCGCTTCGCCTTCGATCAACATCGGTTCAAACGCTTGAACGGACAAACGGTGCAACGTCGGCGCGCGATTGAGCAGCACCGGATGACCCTTCGTCACTTCTTCCAAAACATCCCACACTTCTTTCGTCTGGCGCTCGATCATTTTTTTCGCGCTACGAACGGTGTGAACATAGCCAAGCTCTTTCAAGCGGCGGATGATGAACGGCTCGAACAAAACGAGCGCCATCTTCTTCGGCAGACCGCACTGGTTCAACTTCAGTTCCGGTCCGATCACGATGACGGAACGGCCGGAGTAATCCACGCGTTTACCGAGCAAGTTCTGACGGAAACGGCCACCTTTGCCCTTGAGCATGTCGCTCAAAGATTTCAGCGAGCGGTTGCCCGCGCCGGTGACCGGGCGTCCGTGACGACCGTTGTCGAACAACGCGTCCACAGCTTCCTGCAACATGCGTTTTTCGTTGCGGACGATGACTTCCGGCGTCTTGAGCTGCAGCAACGTGCGGAGACGGTTGTTGCGGTTGATGACGCGGCGATAAAGATCGTTCAAGTCGGACGTCGCAAAACGGCCGCCTTCGAGCGGAACCAACGGACGCAAGTCCGGCGGAATCACCGGCAGCACCGTGAGAATCATCCATTCCGGACGGCTCTTCGACAGCGCGAGACCTTGCAAGAGTTTGATGCGCTTCGCCAATTTCTTGCGGATCTGTTTGCTCTTGGTTTCCGTCATCGCGATGGCGAGTTCATCCGCCTGCTTGGCGAGATCAACGCGTTCCAACGCTTCGCGCACACCTTCCGCGCCCATCTTGGCGGTGAAGGCATCCGCGCCGTAGGTTTCACGGGCTTCACGGAGCTCGACTTCGGTGAGCAACTGATTCGCCTTGAGCGGCGTCGTGCCGGGATCAATGACGAGGTAGTCTTCGTAATAGATGACGCGTTCCAAATGGCGCGCGGTCATGTCCAGCGCCAGACCGATGCGCGAGGGCATGCACTTAAAGAACCAGATGTGCTGCACCGGCACGGCGAGCTCGATGTGGCCCATTCGCTCGCGACGAACGCGAGACAAGGTCACTTCGACGCCACAACGGTCGCACACGATGCCGCGATGTTTGATGCGCTTGTATTTTCCGCAGGAACATTCCCAGTCCTTGACGGGGCCGAAAATGCGTTCGCAAAAAAGGCCGCCCTTTTCCGGCTTGAACGTGCGGTAGTTGATTGTTTCGGGATTCTTGACTTCGCCCTTGCTCCACGAGCGGATGGCGTCGGGCGACGCGAGCGTGATGCCGACGTAGTCAACCTGGTTGACTTTTTCGAGGCCGAGAATCTCGCGGGCGTTTTCTTTGGAAGTGGTCATAGTTTTTTAATGCTGCAAAAAAGGATGTTAAAAATAGCAAAAGGAAACCGCCAGACAACTTTATTCTGAAAGTTTTTGCGCCCTGCCGTTCAAAACAAAACCGCCGAAACCGTGGCCGGCTCCGGCGTTGAATCCTGCGAATGGAACTGCGTTTTACGTTTTGGCCTGTGCTTTGGCGGCGGCGGCTTTTGCGCCGCGTGAAAGGCCGCTGGCACGGGCGCTTTTGCGGACGTAGCCCATCGCGTCATACAAATCCGAATCATCGCCATAATTCGGATCACCCACCACGCCTTTGACGACTTTTTGAATCGCGTCATTCGTATCGCCGTCGGCGTCGTCACGAGCATCTTGCGCGGCGGTCAACTGGTCGTTAAGCGAGTTGATTTGAGTCCGCGCATCCAATGAAGGCTGAACTTTGGTCTTGAATTCAGCCAACGTCATGCCGCCGAAACTTGCGTTCGGGGCAAGTGTAGTCCAAGCGTTGAGCACTTGGTTCAACTGTTCCTCAACTTGTTTAGGTGCATTTGGCATAACTTTGAGGGGTTACAATCCGAAACTCGCGTCAGTTAAAACTTTTGTCAAGTGGTGAAATACGCGACTGGCAAACCACGCTCCGGCGGTGAAATTTTACAATCTTAAGGCCAAGTAAAACCTTCCATCAACAGCGTATTGCAATACGCCACTGCCGTATCGCGATACGTTATTGAAGTATTGCTATACTGCGGCCAAGTGCCGCGATACGCAAAATAAAACCATGAAGATTTGCTTTATTTTTCGCGTTTTTCACCAAAATTCATGGTGCGGCTGGTTGTCATAGTTCCAACGCTGCGCGGCAGTCTCATTGAAATCAATCCAGTTCTGCCATTTTTGCCATTCAATGTGATTGTCGAGAAAAACCATGTTGCCCCCCTGATTGTGGACTGTGCCAATGACCCACGAACGGTCTGCCAGATGAACATAAGCCATGACAAATTCCCCCCAGCCGCCAGTCTTGTAACCGCCAACCGGATTGTTGGTCGTGTGGCTGGTGTCATCGCCAATGGCAATCATATCCGCCGGAGCTTTGATTTCACTTTGCTTCCGTCCGACAGTCTGCGGCAAAGACTGGTGGCCGAGTCCCCAATCAGCCGAGGCAACACCTTTGCTATTGATGGCATAACAAAATGGCCGGTTGCCTTCGATGTTTGTCGGATAAGAAAAACCAGCACCGGAAATGACAGTTGTCCAACGGAAAAAATCGGGGAACGAAGGACAATAAAACGAGTTTAGATTATTTCCCAAAAGCGGCAGAAGGCTCGCATTCCATAAACACACTTCCGAACTCGAACCACGCCCTGAAGTGGTCGCGTTCAAAATGGGAAATTGGTTGTTCTCGTCACTGTAAATCGTGAGCGCTGTGCCGATTTGCCGGAGATTGTTTTGACAGGCAATGCGTCTGGCTTTTTCCTTGGACTGCGCCAAAGCTGGCAGGAGCAAGGCCGCCAGAATCGCGATGATGGCAATCACCACCAGCAATTCTATTAGTGTGAAAGCCTTTGTTTGAGTTTTCCGGCACATGGTTTGAAGCTGTTAAAACTCTGTCCCATTCAACTTCGTTCAGACATCAATAAAATCACGAACCTCATCCTTTAGCCATTTCACCTGTCTTGACGCAAATTGTGAATCGCTCGGCGAAATAAGAACGGAACAATGCGCCTTGTGCAGCACATTTTCAGCGTCCCGATAGACCACGCGAAACGGAGTGCCAAAGAAAGACCAGTAGGCAAGAGGACGCCATCGGATTTGCAAAGGCTCGCAACCTTTTTCGTATAAATCAGCCTTCACCTTTTCGCGTTGAAACATGGCGACAAGAAATGCCAGCAAAAAGAGAATTGCAAACACGATGCCAAGCAAGGAAGCAGCGATGGCGGAAGCCCGATCATTGTCCGGCAAAAATTTCCCCAAAAAGCTGCTGGTCTCTCCAGTCCTGACAAGATGCGCTTGATACCAAAAAAACCACATGGCGGGCAGACTTCCCCAACGGACGACACCGCGCAAGATGCGCCAGCCCATTTTTTGATCTTCATCCGGCGACGATCCGGCAGATAAGTAGGCGAACAACGCTGCAAAGATATATCCCAAGCCCGCCAATACCGAAGCCATTCCCTCCACCGGCACGAGCGAGAATGTGTGCATCATCCGCTGGCTGTTTGGCTCGGTCAGATGACCATGCAAGGTGATGATGCACTTCAAGCCATACAACCCCAGCAGGAGCGGCAGCGCATTGCCTAGCAAAAGAAACAAAACTCGTTTCGTGATACGCTGCCGCTCCATATTCATAGAACTGGATTTTAATCAGTCTCCACTACCGCCGTCATAGAAGCCCAAGGGATCAGGGTCAAAAAGCGGGATGCTTGGATCAAGAGCAACCACCAGCCAACTTGGCAGGCCGGGAATGTCCTGCAACATGGATTGAACCGTTACAGACAACAACGCCGGCCCAGCGGTGTCTTGGTGATTACGAACATCTGCCCGATAGCCATTGATGGCATCAATCAAATCGGGAAAGTCATAATATAGAGAAGCACCGCAAGCCAACGTGCCAGCCGGACCAAGAACTTTTCCAACCCAATTCAGATTCGGGAACTTCGTGGCATACTTGGTCTGAATGGCGACAATCTTCGTCATTTCCGTGTGGACGATACTGACGCTCTTTTTTATCCGCATGGAAATGGCCGGAGTCTCACCCTGATTGATTTGAACCCACTGCCACCATTGGATTTTTCTACACTCCACGCTGATGCGAAGCCTTGAAACAGCGCTGACATATTCCAGCGTTCTTGAACTCAACGCATTTAGAACATCCTTGTTGACGTGCGCCCATGTCTCTTTTGCCAAATCTGTAGATTCGAGCAAAATGTCACGATACAAGGTTCCATCGCCAGCATCAGGCTCTTGGAATTTAGTTGGCTCGCTGTCACTGTCCGTGGTGAAACCCGGCATGAAACCGTAGGCATAATCCAATGGCATGGCATCAAAATTGATGGTTGCCGTTCCCGACCCTGAAAGATTTGAAGGCTGCACCATCAAACTTGCCGTCACGCCCTGCGGTCCACTGGCCAATCCATAGGTTGTGAAATACTCATTGCCTCCCGATTGCGACGCGTTGGGATGAACTCCTGCCGTATTTGCGGAAGGAATGGAATAGGCTGGCGCATCATCGTCGCCGTAAGGAACATTGTCATATTCCAGCGAGACAAACTGATAAGACTCGTCGCTCGGCGGCTGGCTGTATTGACCAACATCCGGCCAAGTGGGGTCTGTGCCGATTTCTAATTCGACAATATTGGGAACGCCATCGCCATCTGCATCATCCCAAGGCCCGGTCACATCTGGGCCATACCAGAAAGCAATGTAGTTCGTCATCCAGTCCGGCATCCCTAAACCACTTGCATCGTTTGTGTGAACCGGCACAAGCGGATCTAAACCAATTTGCCATTTGCGCGCACTGGAAATTCCATCGCCAGCAATGTCATTGTCGCCATCGGCAATACCGTTGTTTGCAGAACTCGCTACGCCAACCGAGGTATGGGTTGACATGACTTCATAACCGTCTTGCAAACCGTCCATGTCACGGTCTTGGCTATCCAATGCAGCGAATTTGACAGAACCATCCAGAGGCACGTCGCCAAACCAAGCGGTTTCAAACCAGTGGTTGCCGTCTGAATCAAAACCAAAATCCTGATAGCCGAAATCATAAAACATATCCTGCCAGACAAGGTTTGTATCTGCGGGATCAATCGAAGGCGTTTGGATATAAACATGGAACTGGTCGTAAGGAGTTGTGCCGCCAATCGAAACATAAACAAATGTGGCGTTGTAATCAGGGTCATAATAGCTGTCGTTGGTATCAATATTTATCGTCGCGTATTTTCCGGTTTCGCCGGTGACAGCCGTGAAAGCCCACTGTGCATCAGTGTAAGTATGAGTCGGGTCTTGCGAATAGGCATTGTTCGGGTCGGTGCCTAGCAACAATTCTTGATAATCAGAAATGCCGTCACCGTCCGTATCGGGATTATTTGGGTCGGTGTGACTAACAAGATGCTCGTAAGCATCCGTCAATCCGTCGCCGTCGGTGTCATTGGTCGTGGCAGCGCGAAAGAAGCAGACATCAAAATACAAGTTAGTGACAATCAAATTTGTTTGGCCGGGGTCACAACGCATCACCCAAATCCAGTTTGTCGCATTGAGCCCCGGAACGGATGGAAGCAAATTCGTCGTGGCAAACAAATCATAAACGCCATTTGGATCGGGGGCGTGAATGATAATTGAGGCTGTCTGGTTGGTCATGGCAACCATTTCAAGCCACAAATCATTCGTTGAATAAACCGGCGTGGAATCCATCGGTTGCGGTGAATACATCGGCTGGCTTGCCCGCTCGATGGCGTCCAGCGCATCATAATCAACCGAACGGTCATCAATCAGAAAACTACCATTCCCCAGAGGATAAACCGGCAATTCAGGCCAAGGGTCGCAAGGCAAAGGCACTGGCGCACCCTTCAAAGTCCAAAAAGTTCCAACCTGACGGCTGGGCTGGGTAGATACTAGAGGAACACTTAATTCCGGCTCTGGTGAAGCCAATATAGCTAAAACCAGTTGGTCGTTACGCGGGGTAATAACATTGGGATTATTGAGAATCGAATAATAGCGACCAGAATTACCAAATGTCCCGCCCGATCGTGCTGACAGAGACGTGGGAGTTGCACCGAACAATATAAGCGGCAAAATGCCGATGAGGATGGTGATGGTGGTGAGTCTCGTTTTCATATGCCAATTTCATTTGTTGTATTTTTTTGTTTTTGCCCGCGCATTTGCGCGGACTCGAACCACCAGCAGCCCAAAAGAAGAGAATGCGCGCCCAGCGCACTTCTCCCCCTAGGCCACGTCCAAGCGGCCGGTAGCAAAAGCACACCGGGACGCGCGACTCGGCGCGCGTTGAGGTGCTTGCTACCAACAGGGAAAACATTTGGACGTGTTTAGGGAGATTCGAGTCCTCGCAACGCAAAGACTCTATACCGCAAAAAAATTTCGCGGCTATAGGAAAGAACTTTCGTCATTAAACCTTTTACGCAAAAAAAGGCAAGTGACGAATTCAAAACAAAAAAGCCGAAGTCTTTCGACTCCGGCTTTTAAGCGTTTTTAATTTCGTTTCAGGGTTCGTTGGACGTCAGCGCGGCAACGGCAGCCTGCTGCGCGTTGTCACTGTTGGCGTGTTCAATCGGGTTGGAGTAACCAACCTTCACGTCGAGACCGAGCGATTGCATTTCCTTGACGAGCACGTTGAACGATTCGGGAATTCCCGCTTCGAGCGCGTTGTCGCCCTTGACGATGCTTTCGTAGATGCGCGTGCGGCCCTGCACATCGTCGGATTTGACGGTGAGCAATTCCTGCAACGTGTAAGCCGCGCCGTAGGCTTCCATCGCCCACACTTCCATTTCGCCGAAGCGCTGGCCGCCGTATTGCGCCTTGCCGCCGAGCGGTTGCTGGGTGACGAGTGAATACGGTCCGACGGCGCGGGCGTGAATCTTATCCGCCACCAAGTGACCCAGCTTCATCATGTAGATGTAGCCGACGACAATTTCCTGATCGAACTGTTCGCCCGTGCGTCCATCAATCAAATGCGTCTTGGCGTGTTCCGGCAAACCGGCTTGTTTCAAATAGCCGCGGATGTCCTTTTCCTTCATGCCGTCGAACACCGGCGTGGCGAACTTCATGCCGAGCAGCTTTGCCGCCCAACCCAAGTGCGTTTCCAAAACCTGTCCGACGTTCATACGGCTCGGCACGCCCAGCGGATTCAAAACAATTTCCACTGGTGTTCCGTCCGCGAGATACGGCATGTCTTCTTCTTTGACGATCTTGGCGACGACACCTTTGTTACCGTGGCGTCCGGCCATCTTGTCACCGACGGACAATTTCCGTTTCGAGGCGATGTAAACTTTGACCGATTTGACGACGCCGCTTTCGACGCCTTCACCGGCTTCAGCACGTTCCATTTCTTCGTCGTATTGCATCTGCAAGTCGTCGAATTTCTTCTTAAACTGGCCGATGATTTCGTTGATCTTGTTACGGATCGGCGACGGATCAATTTCGATGCGATCGTAAACGGTCGCGAGCTTGCGCAACAACGTCTTCGTGATCTTGCGATTCGCGGGAATGATGATTTCGCCGGTTTCGGAATTCACCACGTCGAGCGGAATTTTTTCGCCGAGCAAAATGTTGCTCAACGCTTCCGTCAACTGATCTTCCTGTTCGGTGACTTTTTTCTTGTGATCTTCTTCGATCTGTTTTGCGTGGCGTTTTTCTTCGCTGGAAACAGAACGGCTGACGCGGTCCGCGTCTTTCTTCGCCGAGACTTTGACGTCCATGACGATGCCGTAAGTTCCGGACGGAACCTTGAGCGAAGTGTCTTTCACGTCCGCCGCCTTTTCACCGAAGATGGCGCGGAGCAAACGTTCTTCCGGCGCGAGTTCGGTTTCAGACTTCGGCGTGATTTTGCCGACGAGAATGTCGCCAGGCTTCACTTCGGCGCCGATGCGGATAACGCCATCGGTGCCGAGGTTTTTCAACGCTTCATCGCCGAGGTTCGGGATGTCGCGCGTGATTTCTTCCGGTCCAAGTTTCGTATCGCGAGCGGCCACTTCAAATTCATCGATGTGAATTGAGGTGAAGATGTCTTCCTTGACGATCTTCTCGCTGATGAGAATCGCGTCCTCGAAGTTGTAACCGTTCCACGGCATGAACGCCACGAGCACGTTACGACCGAGCGCGAGCTCGCCGCCCTGCGTGCAAGGACCATCGGCCAGAATCTGGCCTTTCTTGATGGAGTCACCTTTTTCAACCAAGATTTTCTGGTTGATGCAGGTGGCCGCGTTCGAGCGCATGAACTTGCGAATCGGATAAACAGAAACACCATTTTCCGGATCGTGTTTAATTTTCTTTTTGCCTTCGGGCAAATGGCCGTTTTCAGTGATGATGATTTGATCACCGCTGACGGACGCGACTTTGCCGGATTCTTCCGACACCAAGACGGCGCGGGAATCGCGAGCGACGCGTTCTTCCATGCCCGTCGCGACGAGCGGCGCCTCGGTCACGAGGAGCGGCACGGCTTGGCGTTGCATGTTGGAACCCATCAAGGCACGGTTCGCATCATCATGTTCGAGGAACGGAATGAGCGACGCCGCTATGGAAACGAGCTGCTTAGGCGACACGTCCATGAAGTCAACTTTCGTCGGCTCCACGTCGATGAATTCGCCACGTTGACGGCAAACGACGCGTTCGTCGGTGAACAGACCTTTGTCGTTCATCACTGAATTCGCCTGCGCCACGATGAATTGCTCTTCGCGGTCGGCGGTCAAGTATTCGATTTTTTCCGTGACGCGACCGTTCTCGACTTTGCGATACGGCGTTTCCAGGAAACCGAATTCATTGATACGCGCAAACGTCGCGAGCGACGCGATCAGACCGATGTTCGGTCCTTCTGGCGTTTCAATTGGACAAATGCGGCCGTAGTGCGACGGATGAACGTCGCGGACTTCAAAGCCTGCGCGATCGCGTGAGAGACCCCCTGGCCCGAGCGCCGACAAGCGGCGTTTATGGGTCAATTCGGCGAGCGGATTAATTTGGTCCATGAACTGCGACAATTGGCTACGGCCAAAGAAATCGCGGATCACGGCTGAAAGTGCTTTCGGATTGATGAGCTTCTGCGGCGTCATCGCTTCGATGGTTTGATCGAACAGCGTCATGCGTTCCTTCACCAGACGTTCCGTGCGGGACAGACCCACGCGGCACTGGTTGGAAAGCAATTCGCCGACCGTGCGGATACGGCGGCTACCCAAATGATCAATGTCATCCAGCGAGCCTTCGCCCTTCTTGAGCTTGAGCAAATACTTCGTGGCCGCGACCAAATCTTCCTTGGTCAGAATGCGGCTGTCGCCCTTCATGCCCAATTTTTGATTGATCTTGTAACGACCAACGCGACCGAGGTCATAACGTTTTTCGTCGAAGAACAAACGTTTGATGAGCGCGCGGGAGTTCGCCGCCGTGGGCGGATCGCCAGGGCGCAGACGGCGGTAAATATCTTTCAGTGCTTCTTCTTCGTTCTTGGCCGGATCTTTCTTGAGGCACTTGATCATGTTGCCTTCGTCCACAGACGTATCGACAACTTTGATTTTGGTCACACCCAATTCGGCAATCTGTTTGACGACTGCTTTGGAGAGCGGCTCGAACGCGCGTGCGATGACCAGACCTTTTTCCTCGTCCGCCACGTCGTGCACCAACACGCGATTCTGCAAGTCTTCAATCTTCTCCGCTTCCTTCACCGTCAATTCTTCGATGGTGTAGAACAACTTCAAGATTTCTTCGTCCGTGCCACGCGTGAGGCCGCCGTTGTCTTTCGACTTCGAACCTTTTTCCTTTTCCTCGTGGTCGAGGAAGGAAAGCGCGCGGAAGAACGTCGTCGTCAAAAATTTGCGGCGGCGTTTTTTACGGTCGAGATAAACGTAAAGCAAATCGCTCGTATCAAACATCGCTTCATACCAGGAACCGCGATCCGGAATCACGCGAAAGCTGTGCAACATTTTGCCGTTCGGATGCTGGGTCGCTTCAAACGCGATACCCGGCGAGCGGTGCAACTGCGAAACGACCACGCGTTCCGCACCGTTGATGCAGAACGTGCCTTGCGGCGTCATGAGCGGAAGTTCGCCCATGAAAACTTTTTCTTCCTTCGCGCTTTTGCCTTCGTCCTTCAACAGGAACGTGACATACAGCGGCGCGCCATACGTCGTGCCTTCGCGGAGGCATTCCAGCCAGTCCACTTTCGGCGCACCAATTTCGTAAGACGAATAGTCGAGCACGACTTTCCCGTCGTAGCTCTGGATGGGGAACACTTCACGGAAAACGGATTCCAGTCCGACGTGCTTCTGACGCTTGGACGGCGTCAGGTCGGCCTGCAAGAATTCCGCGTAGGAGTTCGTCTGCAACTCGATCATGTTCGGCGGAATGACGATTTCCTTGATTTTTCCGAAGTTGATACGTTCTGTGGATCGCGATGGCATTTTTTATTTTCTGTTAGGCACGGCACACGCCGCACCGATTTTCACTTAACGACACAAGGCAAGCCCGTCGTCTTAAACGACCAGCTTGCCAACCGGCAACCGAATTGTTCTACCAAACTAAAATTGTCAATGTGTCCCGCCTTTTGCGGGGATAAAATGGGGCGACGGCAACACGCCGCCGCCCCGAAACCGAGCAACTTACTTAACTTCGACTTTCGCGCCCGCTTCTTCGAGCTTCTTCTTGGCGGCGTCGGAATCAGCTTTGTTCGCACCTTCGAGCAAGGTCTTCGGCGCGCCTTCAACCAAAGCCTTGGCTTCGGCGAGACCCAAACCGGCCTTCACTTCACGAACAGCTTTGATGACGGCGATCTTCTTGTCGGCCGGAACCGAGGCGAGGATCACGTCAAAAGTGTCTTTGGCTTCGGCCGGAGCGGCCGCAGCACCACCAGCAGCAGCGCCACCAGCAGCGACCGCGACGGACGCGGCGGCGGATACGCCCCACTTGGTTTCCAGTTGTTTCACGAGTTCGGCGGCTTCGATAACCGTCAACTTGCTCAATTCTTCTACGATGTTTGCGAGGTCTGCCATAATATTACTTTTGCTTTCTTTGTTGTCGTCTCGTCGTCTGCCGGCGCCCCGGCAATTTTCAGTTCACGGCCTGCGAACCGACGATTTACGTTTTTGTTTCTTGTTGGTTTTTCCGGTTTGAAATAAAAAACTTCAAACCAAAATTGGTTAAGCCGGTTGTTCGACTTTTTCCGCTTTGGCCTTGATGACCGCGGCGATTTTCGTTCCGGGAGCGTTGAACAGCCCGAGCAATTTCGCCCGCAGCACTTCGAGGCTCGGCAAATCGGCATACGCCAGCAGCGTATCCGGTTCGACGCGTTTGTTGTCCAAGAAGCCGAACTTGAGTTTCAGCTTGTCGAACTCCGCCGCAAAATTTTTCAACGCCTTGGCGGCGACGAAAATGTCTTTCTTGCCCGTGACCACCGCGATTTGTCCGGCAAGACTGCCGTTCAATTCGCCGATGCCCGCTTCCTTCGCCGCCACGTTGAACACGGTGTTTTTAACAACGTGAATCTCCGCGCCCGCTTGGGTGAGGCGTTTGCGCAACTCCGAGAGGTGCGCCACTTTCAGACCTTGATAGCCGACGACGATAAAAAACGGCGAGGTGTTCAACCGGGCGACATATTCACCCGTCAATAATTTTTTTTCAGCACGCATGGTAATTCCTTTTAGTTGGCGGCAAATTCACGGATGTCCACACGCACGGGCGGACTCATCGTCGCCGAGAGCGTGCATGAATTGATGTAAGCACCCTTCAAACTGTTCGGGCGCGCTTTCGCCACGGCCTCAATAACGGCGCGGGCATTTTGTTCAATGTGTTCCGGGCTGAACGAAGCTTTGCCCACAATGACGTGAACATTCGCGGCCTTGTCGACTTTGAATTCAACGCGGCCAGCTTTCACTTCTTTCACAGCTTTCGCGGTATCTTCGGTGACGGTGCCGGTTTTCGGATTCGGCATGAGGCCGCGTGGTCCAAGAACTTTGCCAAGTTTACGAACTTCGATCATCGCTTCCGGCGTCGCAATCGCGACATCAAAATCGTTCCAGCCAGAATTGCACTTGGCAATCATGTCTTCGAAGCCGACGTTTTCCGCGCCGGCAGCTTTCGCCGCATCCGCCGCGTTGCCTTTGGCGAAAACGAGCACGCGCACCGTCTTGCCGCTGCCGTGGGGCAACGGAACCGTGCCGCGAACCATCTGGTCGGATTGCTTCGGATCCACTCCGAGGCGAAACGCAAGATCGATGGTTTCGTTAAATTTGGCTTTGGGGAATTTGGCGAGGACGCCAACGGCTTCCTTGAGCGGATAGGCTTTTTTGCCGTCAACCACTTCAAGCGCCTTCTTGTATCTTTTGCTGGGCATTTATGTTTGTGCGGTGCAATCGAGCTTTTGGCTCTCCCGCGATGTTTATTTCAGTTAACCGACAACTTCAATTCCCATGCTGCGCGCCGTGCCCGAAATCAGGCGAACCGCCGCCTCTTCCGAGTTGGCATGGAGGTCTTTGGACTTCATCTTGATGATTTCCAAAATTTGTTTGCGCGTGACCTTGCCGACCTTGTCCTTGTTCGGCGTCTTGCTGCCGGCGGTAATGCCGGCGGCTTTCTTGAGCAGCACGGACGCGGGCGGCGACTTGGTGATGAACGTGAACGATTTGTCCTGATACACCGTGATCACCACGGGAATAATCAGGCCGGCGTCGTTCTTGGTCGCGGCGTTAAATTCTTTGCAGAACCCCATGATGTTCACGCCGTGCTGACCGAGCGCGGGGCCGACGGGCGGCGCGGGATTGGCCTGACCAGCCGCAATCTGCAACTTGATTTGTCCTGTAATTTTCTTTGCCATAAAATTTTATTAAGCTTTTTCGACTTGCCAGTATTCGAGTTCGACCGGCGTATTGCGTCCGAAAATATTGACCGTGACTTTCAACTTGCCGCGTTCCGGATCAATTTCTTCAATGACACCACTGAAATTGAGGAACGGACCATTGTTGATTTTCACCGTCTCGCCGACCGCGAAATTGACTTTCGGCTTTTCCGTTTCTTCCGACGCAGAAATCTGCACCTTGATGGCGTCAACTTCTTCCGTCGGCGTCGGCTGCGGCGGATCGCTCAAGAAACCAATGACGCCCTGCGTTTCCTTGATGAAATACCAAGGCTTTTCAATGATGCGATGCTCTTCGTCGAGCAACACCATTTCGACAAAAACGTAACCCGGCCACAACTTGCGGTTGGACACGGTTTTTTTCTGGTTGCGGACTTCGACAACCTTTTCAATCGGCACCATGACTTCTTTGATGAAGTCCTGCATTTCCTCGGTCTTGACGCGTTTTTCAATGCTGTCTTTGACCTTGTTTTCCTGGCCGGAAAGCGTCTGGATGATAAACCACTGGTTGCGCATGAAATTTAGTTGTTATTGACGCTTGAGCAAAACGAAGTTCCAAAAGGCATAACCCGCCGCAGCAATCGCCGCCAAACCAAACGGATTGAACGAAAATTTGTAAAGAATGGCGTCAATACCTACAATCGCACCGCCAAGCAAAGCTACCATGATGATAATCAGTGCGGTAGAACCTTTCAGTTCTTCCCAACTCGGCCATGAGCACTTCTTGAGCTCCTCGCGCGTTTCCGCAACGTAAGTCGCCAGACGTTGAATCTGTCCCTGCCACCAAAGGTAGCCGAACACAGCGCCGATGACTGCCGCCCAAATCAAAATTGACGTCCAATTATTCACAACAAATATATCTGCTTACCGAGCCGCAGCCCGTTATTTTATTTTCCGTCGCCGCCAAAATCTGGCGGAGAGGGAGGGATTCGAACCCCCGTTAGGCTTTCGCCTAAAGCGGTTTTCAAGACCGCCGCGATAGACCACTCTGCCACCTCTCCACTTTAGCAGACTGGCACGGCAGGCAGGACTTGAACCTGCAACCAATGGTTTTGGAGACCACTACTCTACCAATTGAGCTACTGCCGTAACCGTCAAAACCACCGCCGAATCTTCGGACAAAAAGGGAGCACGGAGGTTCAAACTCCGCGCTCCCGAAACTACTTCGCAATTAAGCGATGACTTCTGTGACGATGCCGGAACCGATGGTGCGGCCGCCTTCGCGAATCGCGAATTTGAGACCTTTTTCCATCGCGACCGACTTCTGCAATTCGATTTCGACCGAGACGTTGTCGCCCGGCATCACCATTTCAACGCCCGCCGGCAACGTGAGCGTGCCGGTAACGTCGGAGGTGCGGAAGTAAAATTGCGGACGGTAATTCGTGAAGAACGGCGTGTGACGACCACCTTCATCTTTGGTCAAGACGTAAACTTCGCCCTTGAACTTGGTGTGCGGCTTGATGGAGCCGGGCTTGGCCAAAACCATGCCGCGTTCCACTTCGTCCTTGGTCGTGCCACGGAGAAGCACACCGACGTTGTCGCCAGCGCTCGCAGAATCAAGCAGCTTGCGGAACATTTCGATGTCGGTGGCGACAGTCTTGCGAGTGTCTTTCAAGCCGACGATTTCAACTTCTTCCATCTTCTTGAGGATGCCGCGTTCCACACGACCGGTAACGACTGTGCCGCGACCTTCAATGGTGAACACGTCTTCGACGCACATGAGGAACGGCTTGTCGATTTCGCGGGTCGGGTCAGGAATGAAACTGTCGAGAGCGTCAAGCAAGGCAGCAATGGCCGCTTCGCCTTCCGGCTTACCCGCGAGCGCCGCCGTGGCAGAAGCGCGAACAATCGGAGTCGTGTCGCCCGGGAAACCATACTTCGTGAGCAGCTCACGGATTTCCATTTCGATGAGCTCGAGCAAGTCGGCGTCAGCCAAATCAACCTTGTTCAAGCAAACGATGATGCTCGGCACACCGACCTGGCGGGCGAGCAAGATGTGTTCGCGCGTCTGCGGCATCGGGCCGTCAGCGGCGCTCACCACGAGAATCGCACCGTCCATCTGCGCAGCACCCGTGATCATATTCTTCACATAGTCAGCGTGGCCGGGGCAGTCAACGTGCGCGTAATGGCGCTTGGGAGATTCGTATTCGACGTGCGAGACCGCGATGGTCACCGTCTTCGTTTCGTCACGGACCGTTCCGCCTTTGGTGATGTCCTTGTATTCAATCAAGGGCGCCATACCTTTGCGGTTTTGCACCGCAACGATGGCGGCGGTCAACGTGGATTTGCCGTGGTCAACGTGACCGATGGTGCCGACGTTAACGTGCGGTTTCGTTCTTTGAAATTGCTCTTTGGCCATGTGATTTCGTGTGTTGCTGTTTTCGTTTTTGTTTTAACTGGAGCCCATGATCAGGATTGAACTGATGACCTCGTCCTTACCAAGGACGTGCTCTACCAACTGAGCTACATGGGCATCCAGAAAATTATGTTCAAACCCAATCCGTAAAGCGACAAAAAACCAACCCTCTCAACTTTCTTCCGAAATAGAGAGGGCTTCGGTAACTTGAATTTTACGGCTCTGACGCACGCAAACTAACAATTCACGGTTGCCTGTCAATAACTTTTTAATTTTTCTTTTGGTTGAGCAGTTCGCGCGCCCGCGCCAGAGCGCTTTCCATATCACCGCAGACATTGGACTCGCCGATTTTATCCATAAAACCCGCCCGCATCAGCGCAAATAGCGGCTGCGAATGCGGCCCGCATAAAATTAAATCCTTCCGGTCGCGCCGAAGCTTCTCTAGCAAATCTTCCAGCGCGTCCAAGCCCGTCGCATCGAGCGCCAGAACATCGCGCATCCGCAAAATTAAAACTTCCGGTAGTTGACCCGCGTCGCGCAAAGAAGTTTCCAGTTTATCCGCCGCGCCAAAAAAGAACGCGCCAAAAACGCGGAACACCATCACGCCTTGCGGAATAATTTTTCCTTCCGTTTGTTGCCCCAAGGAATTGCCTTGTGTCACTTGCGCATCCGGCTCCACCTGCGCCGTTTCCGCCATGCGTTTAACCATCAAAGTTGACGCCAGAATCAGCGATGCGCCAACCGCCGTTGGTAAATCCACCGTCACCGTCAATCCAAACGCGGAAAGAAAAATCATCGTGTCGCTCTTCGGCCATTTATTCAAGCGCTTGAATTGATGCCACTCACCCATGCGCAACGACACAACCACCAGCACAGCGCTCAAAGCGGCGAGCGGAATGTGTTTCGCTAACGGGGCAGCCACGAGCAAAATCACGAGTAAGGTCAGGGAGTGAATCATTCCCGCCACTGGCGTCTTCGCGCCGCTGCGGACATTGGTTGCCGTGCGCGCAATCACACCAGTTGTTGGCATGCCGCCAAAAATTCCCACCACGACATTCGCAATCCCCTGCCCCATCAATTCCTGATTCGAGTCGTGTCGATCATCAATCATGCCGTCCGAAACCACCGCGCACAGCAGCGATTCAATCGCGCCCAACACCGCGACCGTCAGCGCCGCCGGCACCAGCGCGCGCCACGCATCCAGCGAGAGCGACGGCCAATGTGGCAGCGGCAAACCACGCGGCATTTCGCCGAACTGCGAGAACAAAGTTTGAATTCCCGGCTGCTCGTCCCAATGAAAAAACTTCACCGCGAGCGACGCCAGCACGATGACCACAATCGAACCCGGCAGCCGCCGTCCTAATTTTTTTGGCCAGAACCAAATCGCCATCGTTGCCGCCGTCGCCAGAAAAACCGTCGGCCAGTTCGGTTGAAAATTTTCCACCAGCGCGCGCAGTTTGCCGACAAAATCCGGCGGCAGCTTTTGCGGCAACCCGAAGAAGTCCTTTATTTGCGTGCTTAAAATAATGATGGCGATGCCACTGGTAAAACCCGTCACCACCGGAAACGGAATATATTTGATCATCGTGCCAAGCTTGCACGCGCCGAGCACAAACAAAATCACGCCCGCCATCAACGCGCAAACCACCAGTGCCTGCGGCCCGTGCAGCAGCACAATCGGCGCGAGCAACGGCACAAACGCACCCGCCGGCCCGCCGATTTGCACGCGCGATCCGCCGAGCGCGGAAACCAAAAAACCGCCGACGATGGCGGTAAAAATTCCAATTTCCGGTTTGAGTCCCGACGCAATCGCCAAGGCAATTGCCAGCGGCAAGGAAACAATTCCCACAATCAAACCCGCCGTGAGGTCGGCAAAAAAGGTCTGCGCTGAATAATTTTTCAGCGCGTCAACAAGTCTCGGTCGAAATGAAAAAGCAAAGTTCACTTTCAAGGGAACTAGAAATATTCCTTGAATTTGATTGTGCGCCGGAAACCAAAAAACTCAAACGAATTAACTTTGCAGAATTTAGTTTTTACTTCGCATCCATAACTTCACGCGCGCGGATGCGCCGCGTCGTAGGCACGCTTCAAGCGTTCGGTTGTGACGTGCGTATAAACCTGCGTCGTGATGAGGTGCGCGTGACCGAGCAGCTCCTGCACGCTGCGCAAATCTGCACCGGCGTCTAGGAGATGCGTCGCGTAGCTGTGCCGTAATTTGTGCGGCGTCAGACTCGGATCCAGTCCGGCGATGGACAAATATTTTTTAAGTCGTCGCGAAAGTTGCAGCGGCGACAGCGGCGCGCGCTTTTTTGTTTCCGAAAAAAATACCGGCATCGCGCCGCCCGGCGGTTGTTTGAACGTGTTCCAATAAACTTGAATCGCCATCAACGCCGGTTTGCCCACCGGCACGAGTCGTTCCTTTTTGCCTTTGCCGCGCACGCGGACGATTTGCTCGCTCCAATCAATATCTTCGCCGCGCAAACCGCATAGTTCGCTTACACGCAGGCCGCAGGAATAAATCATTTCAAGCACCGCAACATCGCGCAACGCCGCGATTTGAGAAATCGGCCGGCCAGCTTTTTTCTCTTTCTGAATTTTCAACAACTCAAATGGCGCAATCAACAAAGCTTCCATTTGCGGCTTCGTCAAAAATTTCGGCAGCCGTTTTTCCGGTTTCGGCAGCGACAGATTTTTTATCGGCGAACTTTCCGTGACGCCGTGCCGCATCAAAAATTTATAAAATGTCCGCAGCGCGGAAAACCGCAGTTGCGTGGCGGCGCGGCTTAAATTATTCCGACCCAGAAAACGGACGAAGCCACGGAAGTCATCGCGTTGCAGTTTTTCCCAAGCTGGCGGTGACTTGCGCTCGCCCACATGCCAGCGAAAAAATTCCGTCAACGCTTGCGAATAATTCCTTTGCGTGTAAACCGAAGCGCCGCGATCCGTCGCCAGATGCGCGAGAAATTTTGCAATCCACTTGTCGTGGACTTCCGTGTTTTCGCCGGTCGGTTCGGGATTCAAATTCAAGCGCGACAGGTAAGCCGAAATTTTCCCGAAGTCAACGGCGGCAATTTTTGCACCACACTGATAGCGATTTTATTTTTAAGCTGGAGCAAATCCTCAATTTGCGCCGTCACTTGATTTAATTCTTTCGCGCTAGGAACCTTGCGGTCGGGGATGAATTGCAAATCGCAGTCGCCATTTTCGCTTTGCCGCAGTTGATAATGCGCGATGCCGCACACATCACTAAAACAACGGTCAACTTCCAAAGTCGTCACGCGGCGGCCATCGCCTCTCAGCAACGCATCGCGCGCGCGGCCGTGCACAAAATAATGACTCGCGTAAGGTTGCTCGACGCGCTCGACCAGATCGCCGATGCGATAGCGCACGAGCGGCATGATTTCGTTCGTGAGCGTCGTCACCACCAAATCGCCGATGCCGCGCTCGTCCGGCGCGATGATTTCGTAGTAAACATCGTTGTGGCTGGCTTTCATTTCGCCGCGTTCGTTTTCCATCAACAAATGTCCGGTCTCCGTCGAGCCGTAAAAATTAAAAACCGGCACACCGAAAACACGCGCCAAAATTTTCCGGTGAACCGCGCTGACAAATTCGTAGCTACACAAAATGAATTTCACCGACGGAAATTTTATCCCGTTGCGCTCGCAATACAGCGCGAACCATGCACCGTGCACCGGGTCCAGATCCAAAAACACAGGCGACCATTCCAAAATTTCTTGCGCCATGCGGGCGAACTCTGCGTCTGTCAGCAAAAACGGAATGCGCGCCTGATTCACAAATAAAGTTTCACCGACCGTGCGCGCCAGTTTGGAAGTGTAGTTGGAAAAACAGACCAGCCCGTTGCAAACCGGCGGCACGAGCGTCGCGCGCCGCGCGTGCGGATGCGCATCCAAAATTTGCGCGACAAATTTATTCAGCCGCAACACGCGCGCTTCCTGTTCGTTCCACCAACCGCGACCGAACAACACCGCCGTGCGCTCCTCTGAACTGCCGGACGTATGCTCCAGCTCGACGGATTTGCTTTCCAACAAGGCGTCAAGATCTTGACCGGCACGGAGAAAATTATTTGGAAAGTTTTTACGCAAGTCGTGCTTGCCGATCAGCGGACGCAGAAAAAAGTTTTGCCCGCATTCGGCACGATACAGCGGGACATCGCACCAGCGCGGAAAAAATTCTTCCAGCCGTGCCAACTGCGCAGCCTCATCAATGATTTCGGGAGTCGCCAACATCTTGCCCATACAGATGCACCAAGTTTGAAATTTTTCCAGTCCGATGTGAATTTATTTACGGGCGTGGCTCACAAAAAATCCAAAACCAACCGCACAAAATCCTCGGGTGCATCGGCGTGAACCCAATGATTCGCCGAGGCGATGGTCTGGATAACCGCCAGCGGAAACAGCCGCCGGATTTCAACCTCATCAGCTGGATTAACGTAATCTGACTCGCCACCGCGAATAAACAGCGCCGGTCTATTAAATTGATTTTGCACACTCAAAACCTCGCCAAGACGCGAATAATTTTCCGCCACCCCGCGCAAATTCATTTTCCAAACAAATTTCCCATGATCGTTGCGACCGAGATTTTTCAAAAGAAATCGGCGCAGATTGAGCGACGGTATTTTCGGTTCCAAAGCGGCTTCAATCTCCGCCCGCGTCTGGAATGACGCTAAATCCAGAGCCAGCAGCGCTTCAAAAATATGATCATGTCTCCGCTGGTAGGCTCGCGGAGCCATGTCCACGACAACAAGTTTTTTCACACGCGCCGGGAAATTTAGCGCAAATTGCATTGCCACCTTGCCGCCCATCGAATGGCCGATGACGTGCGCGCTTTCAATCTTTTGCGCCGCGAAAAATTTCTCCACGTCCGCCGCCATCAGCGGATAATCCATCTCCGCGTGATGCGGGGAATGGCCGTGGTTGCGCAGGTCGGGAATGAGGACGTGAAATTTCTCCGCCAGCTTCGGCGCGACGCCAAACCAATTATCCGACTGGCCGAACAAGCCGTGCAGCAAAACGAGCGGCTCGCCGTGGCCGAGTTGTTTGAAATGAAGCTGCATGAAAACAAACCGCTAATCTCTGCTTATAAACGCTAATCAAAAACAATTAGCGTAGATGAGCGCAAATTAGGGGTTAAAAATCATTCCTCGTCGCGCGTCGGGAACTCGAAGGTGATCTTGCCCTTCTTGTCCATGACGAGAAACGCCGGGAACGGCTTGCCGGATTTGGAGATGAATTTCTCCATCACGTCGCTCTTTTTCGTCTTGAGAATTTTCGCCGCCTGCACCGCGTCAATCGGTTGCTCCAAAATCGTTTTGCCGATCTTGAATTTGCACGACTTGGCTTCGAGCTGCGAGTTCTCGCACAGGTAACCGGCGGCGGTGTCACAGACTTTGCCACCGCACTTCGGACATTTGCCGAGCGATTCCAAACCGGTGAAATCAATCTTCGGTGGCGGTTCTTTCGGCGCGCCTTTTCCTTTTTTCTCGCGCGCCACAAACTCGAATCCGGTCTTGCCATCCTTCACCACGAGGAACGCCTCAAACTTGCGGTTCGTCTTGTTCGAAACAAACCCTTTCAGCAAATCCGTTTTGCCTTCCGCCAACATCTTCTTCACCTGCTCTGGCGAAATCTCCTGCTGCAAAATGATTTTGCCCGTGCGGAATTTGCAGGTCTTCTCGACGCCCGCCTGTTTTTCGCAGACGTAATTCATTCCGCCGTCATAGACATTCGCGCCGCACGCCGGACATTTGCCGAGCGATTCTTTGCCGGTGAAATCAATTGGCGCCGCGCCTTCGCCATCTTTGCCGCCGTTGCCAAAATCAAATTCCACTTTGTGCTCGGCGGTCATCTTGAGCACGGCCGCGAACGGAAAACCTTGCTTGCTGCGAAAACCTTGGAGCGGACCGATGACTTTGTCCGTGATGATTTTTTCGACTTCCTCCGGCTCAAACATGCGGCTACACAGCGTTTTCCAAAATGCGAAGTCGCACTTCACACACTGGAATTGTTTGTAGCGCTCGTGGATTTCGCCGCCGCATTTCGGGCACGGCACATTCAGCGTGCCGAAGTCACCGGGAATCGTGTCGTATTCAAATTTCTTGGCGCTGTCCACGATCTTGCGCGTCATGTCCGCGATGCCCGCCATGAACTGCTCGCGGCTGACTTTTTTCCGCTGCATTTCCTTGAGCTGAAATTCCCAATCGCCGGTCAGCTCGGGCTTGGTCAATTCCGGAATGCCCAGACCATTCAACAATTCCATCAAGGAAAACGCCTTCGCCGTAGCCTGCAACTCGCGGCCATTGCGATGAACGTATTCTTCGTAGATCAAACCTTCGATCGTCGCCGCGCGCGTGGCCGGTGTGCCCAGACCTTTCTCGCTCATCGCCTCGCGGAGTTCGTCGTCGTCAATCAGCTTGCCCGCGCCTTCCATCGCGCTCAACAAAGTTGCTTCCGAATACCGCGCCGGCGGTTTGGTGACGTTTTCTTTGACCTCAATGTTCGCGGTCTTGACCGTTTCGCCCGCTTTCACGGGTGCGAGACTTGGCGTTTCATCGGAATCCGACTGCTTGCCATAAACCGTGAGCCAGCCAGGCGACACCAACACTTTGCCCGCGCTCTTGAACGGCTCGCCCTCGACGCGCGTGATGCGGTTGGTCTCGAGAAATTCCGCCGCTGGATAAAAAATGGCGAGGAAACGTTTCGTGACGAGGTCGTAAAGTTTCTGCTCCGGCTCGCTCAACGATTTTGGCGCAAGCTGCGTCGGGATGATCGCAAAATGGTCCGAGACTTTCGCGTTGTTGAAAATGCGTTTGTTCGGATGCACCCAGCCGCTTTTTAGAATCTGATCCGCGAACGCCGAATAGCCCGTCACATCGCCAAGCATCTTCATCGTGTCTTTCACGGTGTTGATATAATCCTCGGGCAAAGCGCGCGAATCCGTTCGCGGATAGGTCAAAACCTTGTGTTTTTCGTAAAGCGCCTGCGCCAAGCCGAGCGTATTCTTCGCACTGAAACCAAAGCGCGAGTTCGCGTCGCGCTGCAAGCTGGTCAAGTCATAGAGCAGTGGCGACATCGAGGTCGTTGGCTTGCTTTCTTCGGTGACGATGCCGGGCTTGCCGAGACATTTGGCTTTGATTTCCTCCGCCTTCGCTGCGTCCCAAACGCGCTCCGCTTTTAATTGTTCATCGTCTTCTGATTTGGAAAATTTTTCATCGAACCAGCGGCCGGTGTATTGTCCCGCAGCCGCGTCGAAGGTGCCGAGCACTTCCCAATAGCCACGCGGCTTGAATCCACGGATCTTCGCTTCGCGCTCCACGAGAATCGCCAGCGTCGGCGTCTGCACGCGGCCAACGGTCGTCTTAAAAAATCCACCGAGCTTAGAATTGAACGCCGTCATGGCGCGCGTGCCATTGATGCCCACGAGCCAGTCGGCCTCGCTGCGGCTGGTCGCCGCGTCGGAGAGCGGCTGCATGGATTCATCGCTCTTGAGCGACGCGAAACCTTCGCGAATCGCGGCGGGCGTCATGGATTGCAGCCAGAGCCGCGAGATGGGCTGCTGCGCTTTCGTGTAGCGAACGATGTTGCGGAAAATCAATTCGCCTTCGCGCCCAGCGTCGCAAGCATTAATCAGCGACGTCACATCTTTGCGCTTAATCAGTTTCGCGACGGCTTTTAGTCGGCTCGCGGTCTTCTCAATCGGCGTAAGATCAAAGTGCGATGGGATGACCGGCAGACACTTGAAGGTCCATTTGCCGCGCGCGGCCTCGACGCCTTCCGGCGGCACGATGGTCAGCAAATGACCAACCGCCGACGTGACGACATACTGTTCGTTTTCGAAGTAGTCGTCATGTTTTTCAAACTTGCCGAGCGCCTTGCTGATGTCGCTGGCGACGGACGGTTTTTCCGCGATGATGAGTGCTTTGGCCATGCGTTGCGCCAATCTTTAAGCCGCGCGCCGCCCGTTGCGCAACTTATTTTTTTTGCGGAGCAAATCATTTCAACCACGGATGGCCACGAATAAACACAGATAAAACCAAGGCGATTTCATCCATTTTCAAAATCATTCTGCCACCGAAATTAAATTTTCGCATCCGTGTTCATCCGTGGCCATCCGTGGTTAAAAAGTTTTTCTGCCCCTGCGCGCTTGCGTTCGTTCTGCCGCAAATTAAACTCCGCGCCCGATGGTGAACTTGAACACGCTCAATCCGCAGCAACGCCTCGCCGCTGAGACCATTCGCGGCCCGGTGTTGATTCTGGCTGGCGCAGGCACGGGCAAGACGCGCGTCATCACGTTCCGCATCGCGCACATGGTGGATCGCGGCATCGCGCCCGCCAATATTCTTGGCGTCACCTTCACCAACAAAGCCGCGCGCGAAATGCAGGAGCGCGTCCGCAAGCTGCTGCCCAAAGTTAAGTCCGACGACAAAAATAATCGCCCCACCATTTGCACGTTCCATTCCTTGTGCGTCCGCATTTTGCGGCAACACATTGACAAGCTCGGCTACAAAAAGAATTTCGTCATTTACGATTCCTCCGAGCAACTCGCGGCGGTGAAGAAAATTCTTTCTTCCATTTCTGCGAAGGGCGAGAAGACCGATCCGGGCGCGGTCTTGGGCATGTTGAGCAAATTCAAGAACGGCGGCGAAAATGCCGATGCCTTTGGCGACCCCAGCATTCGCGCCCTCGCGCAGCATATTGCCAAGCGCTACGAATCCGCGCTGCACGCCTGCAACGCCGTGGATTTCGACGATTTGATTCTGCTCACGTTGCGTTTGTTCCGCGAACATCCCGACGCGCTCGAAGCCTGCCGCGCCAAATATAAATACGTCATGGTGGATGAATATCAGGACACCAACGCCGCGCAATTCGAGCTCGTCCACGCCATCACGAAAGAGCACCGGAATTTTTGCGTCGTCGGCGATGATGACCAGAGCATCTATGGCTGGCGCGGCGCGGAGGTCGCCAATCTGCTGAACCTCGAACAACATTTTCCCGAAGTTAAAATCGTCAAGCTGGAACAGAATTACCGCAGCACCTCCAACATCCTGAATGCCGCCAACGCCATCATCAAAAACAATGTCCGGCGGCGCGGCAAATCGCTGTGGTCGCAGAAAGGCGCGGGCGCGAAAATTCTGTTGCAGACTTACGAGAATGACGAAACCGAGGCGCGAGAGACCGTCGCTCAGATTGAATTCAAGCGGCTTGCCTATCGCGTGCCGTGGTCGGACTGCGCAATTCTCTTCCGCACCAACCAGCAGTCGCGGCCGATTGAAATGGAGCTGCGCAAGGCCGGCGTGAAGTATCATTTGGTCGGCGGCCAAAGTTTTTTTGACCGGCGCGAGATCAAAGATTTCCTCGCCTACACCAAAACTTTCCTAAACCCGAACGACGACATCAGCCTGCTCCGCATCGCGAATGTCCCCGCGCGCGGCTTGAGCGATGTCACGATGGAACGGCTGCTCGGCGCGAGTCACGAGCGCAGTTGCTCCGTGTTCACCGCGATGAAAAATCCGCTGGTCACCACGACATTTCAGACAGCGACGCGCAAGAGCATCGAGGCGTTCGTGGAATTTGTGGAGCGCACCCAACAGGAATTGCAGACCACCGACAATAATTTTCGTTTGCAGAACTGGGCGGACAATTTCCTCAATGAAACCGGCTATCTGGCCGAGTTGCGGCGACTCGATAAAGACCCCGAAGTCGCTGAGGGCCGCATCCGCAGTTTGCGTGAACTCATCGCCACGATGGATGGCGCGGGCAACGCGCCGGCGGAGCGCTTGGAGAATTTTCTGGAGAACATCACGCTCGACAGCGACCGCGCCGAGGAAAAAGAAAACACCAGCGACGCCGCCACACTCATCACCATGCACTCGTGCAAAGGTCTGGAATTTCCGCACGTCTTCATTGTCGGGCTGGAAGACGGTTTGCTCCCGCACGCGCGCTCAAAAGTGGAAGGCACGATGGACGAGGAACGCCGTTTGTTTTACGTCGCCGTCACGCGCGCGATGGAGACGCTGACCATCTCGCATTGCGGCGGTCGTAAAAAATACGGTCAGGTTCTGCCCTGCCAGCCGTCCCCGTTTTTGAAGGAACTTCCCGAGGAACTCGTCGAACATTCAGATTCAAAATCCCAAACGCCGGTGGCGCAGGAATCCAGCAAGAATCTTTTCGCCGCGATGCGCTCGGTCGTAAATCAGTAATTTAAAATTACCGCCGTCCGTCATACCACATAAATGCGGCCTCGCGGTTGCGGATGGTTTTGCGGTGTTGAAAAATGGAGCGCAGGAAAAAAGTCCCTAATTCGCGTCCGCTATAAAGCTTCATTTTGCGCGCGGAGGTTTTAATCGGATGCCGATGCAGGATGACGATTTTCTTTTGGGTCGCGCGCGCGAGTTTTTTTAACCGGATGCTTAAATCCAATTCTTCCGCCGCGTAAAATTCATGGCTGAACCCGCCGACCTGTCGGAACGCGGCCGCTTCCACAAAAATAAACGAGCCGGCCATGAGCCGCGCGAGGCGGCTGGAGTAATTCCAAAAATGGGTGATGAGGCCGGCGACCAATAGCTTTTCATCCAGCCGGATGGTGACGCCGCCCGCCAGAACGTTGCCGGCGGAAATTTTTTCGGCGACGTCGGCAAATAATTTTTCGCTCGGATGCGTGTCAGCATCCACAAACACAAACCAATCGCCCGTGGCAATGGACGCACCGGCATTGCGCGCGCGGGCTATCTGATTCACGGGCTCAAACACCACGTTCGCGCCGTGCTGACGGGCAATCGCAGCGGTCTGGTCGGTGGAGTTATTGTCGCACACGCACAGTTCGTATTGCCAACCGCGCGCGGTAAATGCGGCGGCGGCGGCGTTGATTTCAGCAAGCGACGCGCCCAAAAGTTTTTCTTCGTTGAAAGCGGGGACGATGACGGAGATTTTCACGCGGGGGCAAGATAGCGCGTGGCGCGCGGATTTCAAACTTAGGCGGGCACATTTTCGTCGTGCATTTTCGGCGGGATGATTTTTAATGACGGCATGAGCATTTGGATTCTCGCAATCGTGGTGTTGATTTCGACGGCGCTGGCGGGCTGGCGGCTGGGCGCAATTCGCGCGGCGATTTCATTTGTCGGCATTCTCATCGCGGCGCTGCTGGCGGGTTTGATTGGCAAACTGGTGCATCCGTTGTTGCTGCATCTGGGCGTGTCGAATCCGATTTACGCGTGGGCGCTCGCGCCGGTGATTGGCTTCATTTTGATTTCCATCGCGTTCAAGTTCATCGGTCAGCCGGTGCACAATCGCGCGGAACATTTTTACAAATATACGGCGGGCGACTTGCGCTTGGCGTTGTTTGAACGGATTAACGCGCGCGTGGGCATCTGCATCGGGCTGTTGAACGGCGTGGTTTATTTTATCCTGATCAGCTTTTTCATTTTCAACCTAACTTACTGGACGACGCAAGTGGCGGGCACAACGCCGCAGCCGTTGGTCATCCGCGTGGTCAATCAATTGGGCAAAGATTTGGAAGCGACGCATTTCACGCGCACCGCGAGCGCGGTCGGCACGCTTTCGCCGACGTATTATCAATACGCCGATCTCGCTGGCTTTCTCGCGCAAAATCCGCAGGTGGGCGCGCGGCTCGCGGCGTATCCGGCGCTGACTTCGCTGTGGGAACGCGATGATTTTCAGGCGTTGGTAACGGATCCTACTTTGACAAATGCTTTGGCGGGCGGCACGACGATTGGCGAAGTATTGAGCAATCCGAACGTGCTGGCGTTTTTGCAAAACAAAGATCAAACCCAATTGCTCACCGGCATTTTGCAAACCAACTTGGATGACTTGAACACGTATCTGCAAACCGGCAAGTCGGCGAAATATGACGGCGAAAAAATCATCGGCCACTGGGAATTTAATCCGGCGGTGACGATCGCGTGGTTGCGCCAGAGCAATCCGAAAATCCCCGCCAGCGAAATGCGCATTATCCGCGCGCGCTGGACGCAGGCTTACGCGGACACCCGCATTTTGGCGACGGGTGACAACCAGCTTTTCGTCAAGAGCCTGCCGAAGTTTTTAGCGAAGCCGCAGCCCGGTCAGCCGGCGTTCCAATCGGAAAACTGGAAAGGCGACTGGACGGCCAACAGCGGTTCCTATGATTTACACCTGACGCTGAACAGCGACGAGAAATTCATGACCGCCAAGGCGGAAGACTTACGCTTATCCATCAAGGACGGCAAAAATCTGATGGTTTTTGACCGCGCGGATTAATTTTTAGGCGGCCGATTCAGTTTTCTGGACACTTTGCCTCACTAAACCAAGTTTATTAAGCTGGTTTCCAATCGGCCTGATTCCTGCTATTTTAACGGCATGGGCATTACGCAAACAACCTCGGCCATCATGGTTTTTCTGACCGGACTAGTTCCGGCAAGCTGCCATAAAGTTGCGCCACCGCAAAAGCCGGTGACGGAGGTAGTGGTCACGACCAATTCGTCAGAACGCAACCTTGGGGAAATATCCCTAACGAATCACAACGAAACTTGTCTGCGTCTGGCCACCGGTGAAAGCTGCACGCTCACTCCCAAAATGCTCGACAAGCGCAACGTGCAAATCGTCCTCGCGCTTGAATCTAAAAACGATTACGGCGAAACGCATGATTTTGCGGTGACTCAAGTCGTCGCCCAGACTGGAAAACCGTTGGAAGTTGCTGTCGGATATTTGAATCTTACCTTTACGCCGCGAGTTACTGACGAGCAATAGCAAATCGAAAGCAGTGGGAGTTTTAAGAAAATTTTCCGACGCGCACGCGTTTGGAAAATTTTTTAATTAATCGAAGCCCGCAATCAGCGCGAGACCAACAGCCGGACAAATTCCACCAGCAAGGAAGCCATCAACGCGGAAACTAATACGCCCCAAAGGTCAAAGCGCGCTACGCGTTTCTGGCTGGCTGAGTGAAAATCCGTGATGAGGTAGCACAACGGACTGCGATTTTTTTCAGAGTAATGCAACATGCCTGATACACAGCATCAGCCTTGCCAAGTTTTGCCGGAAGTAAAATAGGGGCTAAAAAACAGCAACAGTGTGGTAATTTGAACTCTATCGCCAGACACAAGTTGATCCATCCCTTGAACAAAAAACGGTGAACCTTTGCTAAATCCGGCGAAGCCTTCAAACGTTTTCGCTGGCAGCTTGTGGCTGTGATTAGTAGAAAAAATATGAGCACTTCAAATATTTCCCCCAGCAATCTCGAAAACGCACACGATGTTTTTCATCAAACGCGCCGACCGCTTGACCCGATACTTTCACCCAAAAGCATTGCGGTCATCGGCGCAACGGAACGCAAACGCAGCGTCGGGCGCACGGTGATGCATAATTTGGTGGCGGGCGGTTTCGCCGGAAAAATTTATCCGGTCAACCCGATTCAGGAATCCATCCTTGGCATCAAGGCATATCCGAACGTCGCCGCGTTGCCGGAAGTTCCGGATCTCGCCGTCATTATTACACCGCCGAAAACGGTGCCGGGCATCATCAAGGAATGCGCCGCGGTTGGCATTCATGGCGTCATCATTATTTCCGCCGGCTTCAAAGAAACAGGCGCGGAAGGCGCGGCGTTGGAACAACAAGTTTTGGCGGAAGCGCGACGCGGCAACATCCGCATCATCGGACCAAATTGTTTGGGTGTGATGGTGCCCGGCCACAAGTTTAACGCCACGTTCGCGGCAGACATGGCCAAACCTGGCAGCGTCGGTTTTCTCAGTCAAAGCGGCGCGCTCTGCACGGCGATTCTGGATTGGAGTTTGAAGGAAAACGTCGGGTTCAGCGCATTTGTTTCGCTAGGCTCGATGCTCGATGTGGGCTGGGGCGATTTGATTTATCATCTTGGCGATGACCCGAATACGAAGAGCATTGTCATTTACATGGAATCCATCGGCGATGCGCGGGCATTTCTTTCCGCCGCGCGCGAAGTCGCGTTGACGAAACCAATTATCATCATCAAACCCGGACGCACCGATGCGGCAGCGAAAGCGGCAGCGTCGCATACCGGATCACTCACGGGCAGCGATGAAGTATTGCAAGCGGCATTCCAACGTGTCGGCGTTTTGCGTGTAGACACGATTTCTGAATTGTTCGACATGGCGGAAGTGCTCGCCAAACAGCCGCGCCCGAAAGGTCCGCGTTTGACCATCGTAACCAATGCTGGCGGGCCCGGTGTGCTTGCGACGGATATGCTCATCGGCAGCGGTGCACAGCTTGCCGATTTAGCGCCGGAGACAATGGCGACGCTCAATCAAATTTTGCCGCCGACTTGGAGCCACAATAATCCGGTGGATGTCATCGGCGATGCGGGCGCAGAACTTTACGCCAAAGCCGTGGACATCACGGCGAAAGATCCGAACACCGATGGTTTGCTCGTCATTCTCACGCCGCAAGCGATGACCGATCCGACAGCGACCGCCGAGGAACTCACGGCGTTCGCACACATCGAAGGCAAACCGATCATCGCGAGTTGGATGGGCGTTGGCCAGGTTGAGGCGGGCGAAAATATTCTCAACGCGGCTAACATTCCGACTTTCAAATATCCTGACCGCGCGGCGAAAGCGTTTTATTACATGTGGGCTTACAGCGAAAATCTGCGCTCACTTTACGAAACGCCGTCCATGCCAGCAGCCAATCGCCACAACCCCATTGATCGCGACGTGGCGGACAAGATTATTTCCGCCGTGCGCAAAGAGGGACGCACGATCCTAACGGAATTTGAATCAAAAAAATTACTCGCAGCATATGGAATCCCAACCGTTGAAACATGTATCGCGTTGACGGAAAGCGAGGCGGTAAAAGAAGCCACACGCATCGGCTTCCCGGTCGTATTGAAATTGTATTCCGAAACTATCACGCATAAAACGGATGTCGGCGGTGTGCAATTAAATCTGCGCACAGCCGCGGCGGTTCGCCAGGCCTGGAAAGAAATTGAATCTGCCTGCACCAAGAAAGCTGGCAAGAAACATTTCCTGGGCGTCACCGTGCAACCGATGATTAAATTGGAAGGTTACGAACTCATTGTCGGCAGCAGCGTTGACCCGCAGTTCGGCCCGGTATTGCTCTTCGGCACCGGCGGACAGCTGGTGGAAGTTTACAAGGATCGTTCACTCGGTCTGCCGCCGCTAAATGCGACGCTCGCGCGGCGCATGATGGAAAAAACAAAAATTTTCACCGCGCTCAAAGGTGTGCGCGGCCGCAAAGCTTCCGATATCGCCGCGCTGGAACAATTGCTCGTGCGCTTCAGCCAACTCGTTGTCGAACAGCCATGGATAGCCGAAATTGACATCAATCCCCTGCTCGTCTCTGCCGAACGCATCGTTGCCCTCGACGGTCGTGTCGTGCTGCACGACCCGAAAACGCCGGAAGATAAACTGCCGAAGCCAGCCATTCGTCCTTATCCGACCCAATACATACGGTCGTGGAAGATGAAGAACAAAGCACCAATCAACATCCGCCCCATTCGCCCCGAAGATGAGCCGATGATGGTAAAATTTCACGAGACGCTTTCGGAAGAAAGTGTTTATCACCGCTACTTCAGCGCGCTGAACCTATCGCAACGCACCACGCATGAACGGCTGGTTCGCATTTGCTTCAACGATTACGACCGCGAAATCGCCCTCGTCGCGGAGTCAAAACCCGTAAACGAAGATGACGTGAAAAAAATTGTCGGCGTCGGACGCTTGAGCAAATTGACGGCGTCGAACGTGGCGGAATTCTCCGTGCTCATCAGCGACGCAGCGCAAAACCTGGGCCTCGGCAACGAACTGCTCAAGCAACTTATCGTCGTCGGTCGCGCGGAAAAGTTGGACTGCATCACCGGCGAAATTCTGGCCGAGAACCACGCCATGCAGCACCTCTGCACCAAACTCGGATTCACCCTCGTCGCGAACGAAGATCAACGCACTTACACCGCCGAATTTAATTTCAACCATGAAAAACCTGCGTAAGTTCAAAACCATTGACGGCTGCGAGGCCGCCGCCTACGTCGCCTACCGCGTCAACGAGACGATGGCGATTTATCCCATCACCCCGTCGTCACCCATCGCCGAGTGGTGCGACCAATGGGCGTCCGAAGGTAAAAAAAATCTCTGGAACACCACGCCGGCGATTGTGGAAATGCAAAGTGAAGGCGGAGCTGTCGCCGCGGTTCACGGCATGTTGCAGACGGGCACGATGAGCACGACTTTCACCGCGTCGCAAGGGTTGCTGTTGATGATTCCGAACATGTTTAAAATCGCCGGCGAATTGTTGCCGACGGTTTTTCACGTCACCGCGCGCACGGTCGCGACGCACGCGCTTTCCATTTTCGGTGATCACAGCGACATCATGGCGTGCCGTTCGACGGGTTGGGGTATGCTTGGCGCGGCGTCCGTGCAAGAGACGATGGACATGGCGTTGATTTCGCAGTCGGCAACTTTGCGTTCGCGAATTCCATTCATCCATTTCTTCGACGGCTTCCGCACGTCACACGAAGTTTCCAAAATTGAATTGCTCGATGAATCGGTCATCCGCGCGCTGGTTGACGATAAGTTGATTGCCGCGCACCGCGCCAATTCCATGACGCCGGACAGACCGGTTCTGCGCGGCACGGCGCAGAATCCCGACGTTTATTTTCAAGGCCGCGAGGCGGCGAACAGTTTTTATGCCGCCTGTCCCGACCTTGTGCAAAAGGTGATGGATGAATTCGCCGCGCTGACGGGACGCAATTACAATTTATTCGATTACGTCGGCGCGCTGGACGCGGAACGCGTCATCGTGCTGATGGGTTCCGGTTGCGAAGCGGCTCACGAGGCGGTTGAACATTTAATCGCGCAGGGCGAAAAAATCGGTTTATTGAAAGTGCGTTTGTATCGTCCGTTCGACGGCAAACGCTTCATTGAATCATTGCCCGCTTCGGTAAAACGTATCGCGGTGCTTGACCGCACCAAAGAACCCGGCGCGACGGGCGACCCGCTGTATCAAGATTGCGTCACGGCGATGATGGAAGAAACCGCCGCCGGTCGCTCGCATTTGAAAACGATGCCGCAAATATTTACGGGTCGCTACGGTTTGTCTTCGAAAGAATTTACGCCCGCAATGGTGAAAGCGGTTTTCGACAATCTCGCCGCGGCCGCGCCGAAAAATCATTTCGTGGTCGGCATCAACGACGATGTGAATCACACCAGCCTCGCGTATGACGCGAACTTTTCCACGGAGCCAAAAAATGTCGTCCGCGCTTTATTTTACGGCCTCGGCGCCGACGGCACGGTGGGCGCGAACAAAAATTCCATCAAAATTATCGGCGAAGAAACGGACAATTACGCGCAAGGCTATTTCGTGTATGACTCGAAGAAGTCCGGCTCGATGACGGTTTCGCATTTGCGCTTTGGACCGCAGCCGATCCGTTCATCGTATCTCATCACGAGTTCCAATTTTGTCGCGTGTCACCTGCCGGTGTTTTTGGAGTGCTACGAAATGTTGCGCACGTTGGTGGACGGTGGCACGTTCCTGCTGAACACGCCGCGCGCAAAAGAAGAAATCTGGGCGACGTTGCCGACGCCGTTGCAGAAAACGTTGCTCGCGAAAAAAGCGAAATTTTACGTCATCAATGCCACGAAGGTCGCGCGCGAAAGTGGCATGGGCGGACGCATCAACACCATCATGCAGGTTTGTTTCTTCGCGCTTTCCGGCGTGTTGCCGAAGGACGAAGCGATTGCCGCCATCAAAAATTCCATCAAGAAAACCTACGGCAAAAAAGGTGATGAAGTGGTGCAGATGAATTTGAAAGCCGTGGACAACACGCTGGCCAATCTGCACGAAGTTGACGTGACAAATTTCAAAGTCAACGGCACTGGCCCGTTGCTGCCATCGATCACGCCGAATGCGCCGGCTTTTGTTCGTAACGTGCTTGGCAGAATTGCCTGCGGCGATGGCGACGATTTGCCGGTCAGCGCGTTTCCGAACAACGGTTCGTTCCCGACTGCGACGGCGCAATACGAGAAGCGCAATCTCGCGCAGGAAATTCCGGTGTGGGACGAAAAGACGTGTATTCAATGTTTGAAATGCGTCGCGATTTGTCCGCACGCCACGATTCGCGCGAAGGTTTATGAACCGGCGGAATTGAAAAATGTTCCGGCCACGTTCAAAAGCTGCGACGCGCGCGTGCCGGAATTCAAAGGTCAAAAATTCACGTTGCAGGTCGCAGCGGAAGATTGCACCGGCTGCCAGATTTGCGTGGAGGTTTGTCCGGCCAAAAACAAATCTGAGGCCAAACTCAAGGCGATCAATATGCGCCCGCAAGCGCCGTTGCGTGCGACGGAAGCGGCGAACTGGGATTATTTCCTCAAGCTGCCGGAGACGGATCGCACCAAAATCAAAAACACCGCGCTGCGCCAACAGCAGTTGCTGCGCCCGCTCTTTGAATTCAGCGGCGCGTGTGCGGGTTGCGGCGAAACGCCTTATATCAAGATGCTCACGCAACTGTTTGGCGATCGCATGGTCGTGGCGAATGCGACGGGCTGCTCCTCGATTTACGGCGGCAATCTACCGACGACGCCTTATGCCACGGACAGTTGCGGGCGTGGACCGACGTGGGCTAATTCATTGTTCGAGGACAATGCGGAATTTGGTCTAGGTTTCCGCGTTTCCATTGATCAACAGAAACATTTTGCGGAGGAATTGCTACAGAAACTTGCACCGGAACTCAGTGATCATTTTGTTTCCGCAATTATTTATGCGGATCAAAGCGATGAAGCCGGCATCCATGACCAACGCGAACGCGTTTTGGTCTTGAAGAAAAGATTGGCAGAAATCGAGTCGCCGGATGCGAAACTGCTGCTGACTCTGGCCGATAAGTTGGTGAAAAAGAGCGTATGGATTCTAGGCGGCGATGGCTGGGCTTATGACATTGACTATGGCGGTTTGGATCACGTGCTCGCCAGCGGCCGCAAGGTCAACGTGCTGGTCATGGACACGGAAGTTTATTCCAACACCGGCGGGCAGATGAGCAAATCCACGCCGCGCGGTGCGATTGCTAAATTTGCCGCGGGCGGCAAACCGGCGGGCAAAAAGGACCTCGGGCTAATTGCGATGAGCTACGGAAATATTTACGTGGCGAGCGTCGCGATGGGCGCAAAGGACGAACACACGTTGAAGGCGTTCATTGAGGCGGAATCATTTCCCGGACCGTCGCTGATTATTGCTTACAGCCATTGTATCGCCCACGGCATTGCGTTGGATCAAGGTGTCGGCGCAAAGCAGCAGAAGCTCGCGGTCGAGTCCGGCCAATGGCTCTTGTATCGCTACGACCCGCGTCGCGTCGAGCGCGGCGAGAATCCGTTGCAGTTGGATTCCACCGCAGCCAAATCGAAGGTAAAAGATTTCATGCTGACAGAAAATCGTTTCAAGATGCTGACGAAGAGCAAACCGGACGACGCAAAGAAATTCTTCGAGCAATCGCAAGTGGATGCGGATCGGCGCTGGAAATTTTATCAATACATGGCACAGCCGACACCGAAGCCAGCAACAGTTTTGGCAACGCCAGAGGCCATTTCAACAACCAGCACGGAAACCTTAACGCCAACCAACTAAAATTATGGATCTCACCACAACGTATCTAGGTTTGAAATTGCGTTCACCGCTGGTGGTTTCAGCTTCGCCACTGTCGGAGGACGTGGATAACATCCGACACATGGCGGATGCTGGCGCGTCGGCGGTGGTGCTGTATTCATTGTTTGAAGAACAGTTGCGTCAGGACCAGTTGGAGTTGAACCGGAATCTCGAAAACGGCACGGACAGTTTCGCCGAGTCGCTCAGTTATTTTCCTGAACCGTCGGAATTCCGGCTGGGTCCCGAAGAATATTTGAAGCACATCGCCGCCGCGAAACGGGCGACTAAAATCCCCATCATCGCCAGCCTGAACGGTTCGTCGGTTGGTGGCTGGACGAATTATGCGAGGCAAATTCAGGAAGCCGGTGCGGATGCGTTGGAGCTGAATATTTATTACATCCCGACGGATATGAATCTTACCGGCACGGAAGTCGAAATGACGTATCTCGATATTTTGAAATCAGTGAAAGCGACCGTGACCATTCCCGTGGCTGTGAAATTGAGTCCGTTCTTCAGCAACTTTGCCAACATGGCGAAGCGTTTGGATCAAGCTGGCGCGAACGGATTGGTTCTGTTCAACCGTTTTTACCAGCCGGACATCGAATTGGAATCGTTGGAAGTGAAGCCAAATATTTTGTTGAGCACGCCAATGGCCATGCGCTTGCCGCTGCGTTGGATTGCGTTGCTTCACGGCCGCGTGAACGCCAGTCTGGCGGCGACCAGCGGGATTCATCGCGCCGCCGATGCACTCAAAATGATTATGGCAGGTGCGGATGTCACGATGCTTTGCTCCACGATTCTTCGCCATGGCTTCCCGCAAATTGCGATGATTGAGAGCGAGCTAACGGAATGGCTGGAAGAACACGAATACGAATCGCTCAGCCAGTTAAAAGGCAGTTTGAGCCAGCTAAATTGCCCTAATCCCGCCGCCTTCGAGCGGGCGCAATACATGAAAGCCTTGTGCAGTTACTCGTGATAATTTGGTGATATTGTAACTGGCGAGACTAAATACGACCATCCGGCTCCGGCAAAATTTCATTTAGCAAGTCGGCGAGATATATTGAAAATATTTTCGCCGTGCGATTCATAATTTTCATTAGCATCGGGCATCGGCATACTGTTGCCAATGTCGATTGAACTCACCGAAGCATTACTCGCCCAAGCCGCCGGCTGGGACGTGATGAAGCGCGCGCGCGCCTATCTCGCGCAAGGTCAGGTCGTCAGCTCGTTTTGGGCGCCGCCGTTGTTGCGCGGCGTGGTGCAGGCCGACGGAATGACTTTTCGCGGCTCGCTCATCATCAATAACTCCGTTGACATCGACAATCTTTGTAACTGTCGCGAGGCGCGCGAATGGGGAAAAATCTGCGCGCACAGTGTCGCCGTTGGCTTGCATTGGATCGCGGCGCAAAAAGGTGAAATAACATCGACTTCGACAAAATCAAACGCGCCAGTAGCGGCAGCGAAAGCTCCCACCAAAAAAAACTCTGCACTTACTCGCAGCGCCGACGGCGAGCCGGCGGAACTGTTCATCATCCTGCCGCCGAATTTCGATCAAGCCATCGCGCGCGGCAAAATCATGCTTGTGCTCGAAGCCAAGTGGACCGGCGGCCGCGTGCCGCTGAATTCCTTGCCCAAAGGCCGTGCCTTCGCGTTTTCTGCGCAGGACAATGCGGTCATTGAGCAACTGGAAGTTTTGACGAATGGCGAAACGCCCGCGCTGATGCAATTGGATGCCAAGGATTTCATCCCGCTCGTGTCGCTGCTGGCGGGCCATGAAAACATCACACTCGGCAAATCCAGCGCGGCCACGATCAGCAAGACCCCGCTGCAACTGCCGTTGCAAGCCACGCTCGAAAGCAGCGGCGAAATTCTTTTGGCGCTCAAAGAAAAAGCCGCCGCGCTGCCGATGTTGGGCGATTGGGTGTGGCGAAATAATTCACTGCAGCCGCTGGGATTGTCGCCGGAGTTGAAAGAGATTTTCCGCGCGCCGGTGCGCGTGACGCGCTCGCAAGTGCCGCAATTTTTGAGTCAGCAATGGCCGCAACTTTCCGCAGCTGGCGGCATCGAAGCAAATTTCAAACTGGAGGATTTCACGCTCGAACCACAGGCGCCGCGCTTCCTGCTCGCGCTCAAAGGCGGGCTCATGCAACTCGGTGCACTGCTACAATGCGCCTATGGTGCTCGCATCATGACCGTGGGCGTCACGGCGGCGGACGAAAATATTTGGCTGCCAGATCCCGAAGTGCCGACACGCTATTCCACGCGCGATTTTTCCGCCGAGCGCGCCGCCGTCGCACGATTGCAATGCTTCGGTTTTTCCGCGCCGGATGGACAAGGCAAACTCCAACTGACCGGACAGAACTCCGTGCTTAATTTTCTCGCCCGTGAATTTCCAAAACTCCAGCGCGAGTGGAGCGTGACGCTGGATGAACAGCTCGAAAATCGCACGCTGAAAAACATTGAGCGCGTCGAGCCACAGTTTCAAATCACGTCGTCCGGGGTGCAATGGTTTGATCTCGGCGTCGTCTTTGCGGCGGGCAGCGGCGAACAATTTTCCGCAGCCGACATCCAGCGGCTTCTCCTTTCCGGCCAGAATCACACGCGGCTGAAGAACGGAAAAATGGCGGTGATCGATTCCGGCGCGGTGGAGGAATTGCAGGAGGTGCTGCTCGACTGCGCGTCGCTGCAACACGCGGCGGGCTATCGCATCAACAACGCGCAGGCCGGTTTTCTAGAAGCCACGTTGAAGCAACATTCGGCGTGGAAAGTGGAGGCGCCGACCGCGTGGCGCGATCGCGCGGCGAAGCAAAGCGGCGACGCCAAGCTGGGATGTCCGCCGCTCGGCGATTTGGAAACCGTGCTGCGGCCGTATCAAAAGCACGGCGTCGGCTGGTTGCATTTTCTGCGGACGAACGGTTTTGGCGGCATTCTCGCGGACGAAATGGGCCTCGGCAAAACGCTGCAAACACTGGCGTTTCTGCGCTCGCTGACGAAAGGATCGAATCCGCATTTGATCGTTTGCCCGACGACGCTCGTCTTCAACTGGCTGGCGGAGGTGAAAAAATTTACGCCGGAAATAAAAATTCTCGCGCTGCACGGACCGGATCGCCACGCACGGTTTAGCGAGATCCCCACGAGCGACATTGTCGTGACCAGCTACGCGTTGATCCGCCGCGATGCGGAGAAATATCGCGGACTGGAGTTCGATACCGTCGTGCTCGACGAGGCGCAGCACATCAAGAATCGTCAGACGCAAAACGCGCAAGCGGTGAAGGCGGTGCGCGCCAAGCATCGGATTGTGCTCACCGGCACGCCGCTGGAAAATTCCGTTTTGGATCTCTGGTCCATCTTCGATTTTCTCATGCCCGGTTATCTCGGCTCGGCGAAAGATTTTCGCGAGCGCTACGAGTTGCCCATAGCCAAAGAAAAAAATGCGGAAGCCCAAGCGCGGCTCGCGCGGCGGTTGCGACCGTTCATGCTGCGCCGCTTGAAGCGCGATGTCGCCGCGGATTTGCCCGCGAAGATCGAGCAGGTGTCGTTCTGCGAATTGACGCCGGATCAGCGCGGGGTTTATCAGCAGATTCTCGAAGCGAGCCGCAAGGAAATCTTGGCCGCCGTCGGCGAACAAGGTCTGGCCAAGAGCCGGATGCTCGTGCTGACCACGCTGCTGCGGCTGCGACAGATTTGCTGCGACCTGCGGCTGCTGAAATTGGAGAATGTGAATCCCGCGAACGCCTCCGGCAAGTTGGAGATGTTCGGCGAACTGCTCGAAGAAGTGATTGATGGCGGCCATCGCGTGCTGGTGTTCAGCCAGTTCGTGAGCATGTTGACGCTGCTCAAGGAGCGGCTCGACGAGGAGAGGATTGAGTATTGTTACCTCGATGGCTCGACGACAGATCGCGGCGCGGTCGTGGAAAAATTTCAGCAGAGCTCGATTCCGGTTTTCCTCATCAGCCTGAAAGCCGGCGGCGTGGGCTTGAATCTCACGGGCGCAGACACCGTGGTTCATTTCGATCCGTGGTGGAATCCCGCGGTAGAAGATCAGGCCACCGACCGCGCGCATCGTATCGGCCAGACCAAGGTCGTGACGAATTACAAACTCATCACGCGCGACACGGTTGAGGAAAAAATCCTGCTGCTGCAAAACCGCAAACGCGAAGTAATCCAGGCGACGATCGGCGGCGAAGAGGAATTCGCAGCGGCGCTGAACTGGGACGAGATCCAGGAATTACTTTCATGAGTGACCCGCGCGTTGACGAGATCCGCCGACTGCTGCCCCAAGCCATGTTGCCCGACTGGGTGCGGCTCGGCGGACGCATGGTCCGCCTATTGCGCGACAAGCTGCACCCGCAGCAGCACGAGAAGATTCTCGCCCGCATCCACGAACAACTACTTGCTTCCATCGCTTTGCGCGAAGAACGGAAAGCAAATGTTCCCAAAATAAATTACCCACAGGATCTGCCCATCACTGCGCGCAAAGACGACATCGTCGCCGCTATCCGCGCGAACCAAGTCGTGGTCATTGCGGGCGAAACCGGTTCCGGCAAGACGACGCAAATTCCTAAGATGTGCCTCGAAGCGGGCTTGGGCGTTGAGGCGAAGATCGGTTGCACCCAGCCGCGACGCGTCGCCGCGCTTTCCATCTCGCGACGCATCGCGGAAGAATTGAATGTGAACTGGGCCCGCGAAGTCGGTTGCACGATCCGCTTCGATGACCGCAGCAGCCCGCAGAGTTACATCAAGCTGATGACCGATGGCATCCTCCTCGCCGAGACCCAAGGCGATCCGCTGCTTTCGGAATACAACTGCATCATCATTGACGAAGCGCACGAGCGCAGCCTGAACATTGATTTTTTGCTAGGTTACCTGAAAACGCTGCTCGCCAAGCGAAACGATCTCAAGCTCATCATCACGTCGGCGACGATTGATACGCAGACGTTTTCCAAAGCCTTCAACGATGCGCCCATCATCGAAGTTTCCGGTCGGCTCTATCCGGTGGAAGTGATTTACGCGCCGTTCGACGCCGATTCCGAGGAGCGAGGCGATATCACCTACGTGGACGCCGCCGTGCGCGCCGCCGAAACCGCGCTGTGCGAACCAGGCAACGGCGACATCCTTATCTTCATGCCTGGCGAACGCGACATCCGCGAGACTTGCGATCTGCTCGAAGGCCGTTTCGGGCGCGAGGCGGAAATCATCCCGCTCTTCGGCTTGTTAAGCGCAGCGGATCAGCAAAGAGTTTTTGCCCCGTTAAATCGGCGGAAAATTGTCGTCGCCACGAACATCGCCGAAACGTCGCTGACGATTCCTGGGATTCGTTACGTCATCGATTCCGGCCTCGCGCGCATCAGCCGCTACAATCCGCGCACACGCACGAAGCGTTTGCCTGTCGAACCCATTTCGCAGAGCAGCGCCAATCAGCGCAAAGGCCGCAGCGGTCGCGTGCAAGACGGCGTATGCATCCGGCTCTATTCCGAGGAAGATTTCAACGAGCGTCCGCAATACACGCAGCCGGAAATCCAGCGCGCAAATCTGGCTGAAGTGATTTTGCGGATGCGTGCGTATCGCCTCGGCGACATCGAGACCTTTCCGTTCGTGAATCCGCCGCCGCCTTCGGCAATTGATGGCGGCTACAAGTTGCTGCAAGAGCTCGGCGCGCTCGACGAGAAACGCGAACTCACGCAGCTCGGTCACGATCTCTCGCGTCTGCCGATTGACCCGACACTCGGCCGGATGCTGTTACAATCACAGCACGAGCACGCCGGCCGCGAACTACTCATCATCGCCGCCGGCTTGAGCATTCAAGATCCGCGTGAGCGTCCGCTCGACCGTAAGGAAGCCGCCGCCGCCGCGCATAAACGGTTCGTTGATCCGGCGTCGGATTTTCTGTCGCTGCTGAAAATTTGGGACGCTGTTCACGACCAGTGGGAGCGCCTGCGCACGCAAGGCCAGCGCCGGAAATTCTGCAAAGCGAATTTTCTCTCTTACCTCCGCATGCGCGAGTGGCAGGATTTGCACGCACAATTGCACGGCGCGCTGGAAGACTTGGGCCGCTTCAAGCTGAACGAGAGCAACGCTGATTACGCCGCGATCCATCGCTCGATTCTTACCGGCTTGCTCGGTCACGTCGCGTTGTGCAAGGAGCGCAATCAATATCAAGGCACCGGCAACCGAATGCTCGCGATGTTTCCCGGTTCGGCACTTTACGACCGCAACGAGCGTCAGCCGAAACCCGCCGCGCGCAATGCGAATCAGCCGCCGCCGAAGCCTGCGTCCACGCAACAGCCGCCGTGGATTGTCGCCGGTGAAATCGTGGAGACCTCACAGTTGTTCGCGCGGACGAATGCCGGCATTGATCCGCTGTGGATTGTGCAGCTCGCGCCGCATCTCTGCAAAACCACGCACCAGAATCCGCACTGGAGCGTGGCAGCGGGCAATGTGTTGGTGGACGAACGCACCACGCTTTACGGCATGGAAGTGCGGAAGGTCAAAGTCTCGCACGGCAACATCAACGCCGAGGAGGCCACGGAAATTTTCATCCGCGCCGCGCTCGTTGAAGATGACCTATTGCCATCGCGCCGCAAAGTCCCCGATGACGAAAGTGACGAGGATGACACGCGCATTTTCCGCTCCGCCGACAAACCGCAGCCGTTGCCGCCGCAATATTCATTTCTCGAACACAACCGAAAAATACGCGAGAAGATCGAGAACTGGCAGACGCGCGTGCGTAGCCACAACCTCGGCAACCTGGACGAAAAGCTGTTCGAGTTTTACGCGCAGCGGATCCAGAATGTTTCTTCGGTCCATGAATTGAACCGACTCATCCGCGATTGCGGCGGGCCAGAATTTCTCTGCGCCACCGAAGCCGATCTGACCGGCGGCACCGCCTTGGATTTCGACAGCGAAGCTTTTCCTGACGCCGTGCCGCTGGGCGGTCAGCCCGTGGCGGTGGCTTATGCGTATTCGCCCGGCGAAGAAAATGACGGCGCAACGGTAAAGCTCGGCTTCAGCCTCGCGCAAACGGTTTCGCAATCGTGCGTCGAATGGTCCGTGCCCGGATTGCGTGAAGGCCTAGTGAATGAACTTCTGCGCGCGTTGCCAAAAAGTATTCGCCGCGAGCTGCAACCGTTTCCGCCGAAGGTCGTGGAGATCGTCAACGAACTTCAGGCCACAGGTGAATCGTTGCAGGCCGACTTGGCGCTGTTCATCAGCCGACGCTACGGCGTGGCGATTCCACTGAGTGCCTGGCCAACTGATGCGATTCCCGCGCATCTTCGCCCGCGCATTGAGGTCGTCGGGAACGATCAGAAAATCATCTGCACGAGCCGCAATCTCGCAACGCTTCGGCAAAAATTGGAACAGGTGAAAGCCAAGCCCGCGCCGGATGATTCCGCCTGGACACGCGTGACGACGCAATGGGAGCGCACCGGTATCACAACGTGGAATTTTGGCACATCGCCCGCGCGCATCACGGTCAGCGAAAATGTCCCGGTGCCGACGTATGCGTGGCCGGGGTTGCTCGTGGAAAAGGAGAGCGTGAGTTTTCGTCTTTTTCGCAGCGAAGAACTGGCGCTGCGAGCGAGCCTTGGCGGCATTCACAAACTAATCGAATTAGCGCTGTCTAAAGATTTCGCGTGGCTGCAACGCGATTTGCGGGCGTTGAACGGCTTCGATGCACTCGCGGCGAATTTATGTCCGCTGGATGAGTTGCAAGCGACGGCGTATGAAAACTTGAAGCAACACATTTTGCCGGGCGAAGTTTTCTCGCCGTTGAATGAAGACAATTTCATCGCTGCCGTCCAGCAAACCCGGCTGCAAATCCCCGGGATCGCGACAAGGCTAATCGACCAAGTCGGCGTGATCCTGCGCGCGCGGAAAGAAATCCAGTCACGCTGCGGCCCATCGCCCACGCTGCCGACGACGAAGCCCAGGACGCTTTCCGATCTAAGCCAGCTCGCCGTCGCGACCAAGGACGCCGCCAAGCCCACGAATATTTGGGCGGAAGAATTGGACACGTTATTGCCGCGAAATTTTCTAGCCGTAATTCCGTTCGCGCAGCTCGCGCACTTGCCGCGTTATGTGAAAGCGCTCGCCACACGGATGGAACGGGCGAAGTTGAATCCCGTGAAGGACAAGGAGCGCGCGCAACTGATCGCGCCATATCTTGCGAAACAAAAATGGCTGCGGGAAAATCCGCCGAAATTCACCGAAGCCCGCGCGCTGGCGGAGGAATTCCGCTGGATGGTCGAGGAATACAAAGTCTCGTTGTTCGCACAGGAACTTGGCACAGCGGTTCCGGTTTCACCCAAGCGACTAGATCAACTGCTAAAAACATTGGGGGTGGCGCGTTAGGTATTTGGCTAGCATCCAAAAGCAGATCGCCTAAGTCCCTTATACTTTTTTTGAAGTAAAAAACCATCTAATGAAAATGGTCGGGGCGGGGAGATTTGAATTCCCTCGGACCAAAGTCACGGAAGCATTGAAAACACAGGGCAATCAATAGAATCAATGACTCCAACTGTTTTTCGCAATTACGTTAAGATGCAATGAAAAGCAACGAGCCCCTTCTAGAAAGATAGATAAAGATATATTTTAGGCGGGGAGTAAAATTACTCCCCTGATCTACCCGACCGCGATATTTTGTCACGCTGCTTCGTCAGCGTAAATGTCCGCTGGTAATATTTTCTGTGCCGATGGGAGGCTAACATCACCAGATGCGCGGTGAAGAGAGTATTACAATAATGCCAACTCACAATTTATGGAAATGAGTTTAGAGTCGTTAACGGCCCAAATATTAAGCGCATATAGATTATTTTTTTTGCTGTCGGGCAAATTTCATAACGGCTTCAGTCTGGCTATGAACGTGCAGTTTTTCATAGATGCGCTGGATGTAAGTGCGCACGGTGCTCAAGCTGATGCCGAGTTCGCTAGCAATTTCTTTGTAGGGATGCCCGCGCGATAAGCCTTGTAGCACTTCCATTTCGCGTGTGGTCAGGGATTCGGTCTCGGCGTTGGCTGCCGCATTTTCCGCCGCGTGGGCTTGAAAAGACTGCACTACTTTACGCGCAATGTGTCCAGACATCGGCGATCCGCCATCATAAACTTCACGAATAGCTTCAAGAATTTTTGCCGGCCGATTGCTTTTGACCAGATAGCCGAAGGCGCCGGCAGATAATGCCTGAAATACTTGTTCACCTTCTTCAAAAACGGTGAGCATAATAATTTTTACGGAAGGCGCGGCTTTTCGCAGTCGAGTAACACACTCAATTCCATTGATGCCTGGAAGATTGATATCCATTAAGACTACATCCGGCACATGCAACGGGATGTCAGCCAGCGCGGCCTCGGCATTCGCATAAGCTCTGAGGCAGCGAAAACCGGATTGTCCCGCAAAATAGCGCACCACGGTTTCACGTAGCTTGGCATCATCTTCAACTATGGAGACTTTAATCATGGCGGAGGTCAAGTCGACCATCAACCCAACTGGCGACGCTGGAGAAACTATCACACTCATGTTAGAACCTAAATTCATTTTACCGCTTCATTATAGCCGCCGCCGCAGTTCCGCTGTAGTCGGATGAAATGATGACACTCCGAGATTTTATTTCGCAGGGGCAATCAAGTCGATTTGTGTGCCACCGCCGGGGCGACTGCAATATTCAAAACGACCGCCAATGCTGTGCAGCCGCACGCGCATATTTTCAAGACCATTGCCACCACCGCTGCGTCTGGGTGGCGAAGCCGAATCAAAACCACAGCCGTCATCCGAAATGCTGATTTTAAAATCATCTGCCCCGCACGCCAACTGTAGGCGCACGCGACTAGCCTTCGCATGTTTCAAGGTATTGTTCAGCGCTTCTTTGGCAGCAAGAAAAACTTGGCGGCGCACTTCGGTGGGCAACACCACCGCTGGAATTTTCGGAGGCAAATCAATGACGCATTGCAATGCGCTTCCCTCAAAATAATCTTCGGCGTAGCGGCACAAATAATGAACGAGATCGGCCAACTTATCGTTGCGCGGATTGACTGCCCAAACCACTTCTTCAAATGAACGAATCGTTTCGCGCGCAGTTTCAGAAATTTCCTTTACGTCACTGCGCGCGGAATCAGGCATGGCCGGATTCACGCCGGCCATTTCACTCAGTAAGGAGAGACGAGTTAGTTTTGCACCAATCTCATCGTGCATATCGCGCGCGATGCGGGTGCGCTCCCGCTCAATCGCGGCCTGCTGCTCCAAAACCTCCATTCGCGCACGCAAGCGGCGAAACGAAACGTAGCGGACGATCGCCACCACGCTTATCGTGAAAAC